>Ga0207657_10002822_pt1 | contig 18677 bp, 14 predicted proteins | sample KBSC33metaG_FD_184316 | JGI IMG/M metagenome (GOLD analysis project Ga0207657, IMG submission 184316) | Corn rhizosphere microbial communities from Kellogg Biological Station, Michigan, USA - KBS C3-3 metaG (SPAdes) (version 2) | ecosystem: Host-associated > Plants > Roots > Rhizosphere > Soil ... | reverse complement strand
GCACCCATGGGGGTCCGTTTCGCGCGCCAGGTTCAGCAAAAAGGCACCGGCGACGCGGTGATGTGCGCCCAGGAGCAGTTACAGAAAACCGATGCCAAGCAGGATGGCCTGCTGCTGGTGCTCTACGGCGACACGCCGCTTTTGTCGGCGGCGGCGGTTAAACAACTGTACGAGGTGCAATCCGGGTCGGACGCCGCGGCTACCTTAATCACAACCACGCTCGCCGATCCCGCCGGCTACGGGCGCGTGATCCTGGACGACGTGGGGAATGTGGCCGCCATCGTGGAACACAAAGACGCGAGCGCGGCGCAGTTGCAGGTGTGCGTAATCAATTCCGGCATCTACTGTTTTCGCTCGAAGGCGCTGTGGAAGCACATCGCCGAGATTAAGCCCAACACCGCATCTGGCGAACTATACCTTACCGATATGGCGGCGATCTTGAATCGTCACGGGCAGCGGGTGCAAGCCCTGCACCTGGATGATTCGAGCGAACTGCTGGGCATCAATACGCGCGTCGAACTGGCGGAAGCGGACCGCATCCTGAGGGCGCGCAAGGCTCGCGAACTCATGCTCGGCGGCGTCACCATCGAACGCCCGGAAACCGTGGCCATCGACGCCCATGTGCGCATTGGCACCGACACCATCGTCGAACCCTTCGCGCGCCTGTTGGGCAACACCGCCATCGGCGAGGATTGCCGAATCGGCCAGGGGGCCATCCTCGAATCGGCCGAGCTTGCAGATCGGGTAGTGGTGGCGCCTTATACGCTGATCGCCGACTCGCGCGTCGATCCGGGCGCCCAAGTTGGTCCCTTCGCACGCCTACGAATGCAGACCCAGGTGGGTCCCGAGGCGCGTATAGGAAACTTCGTCGAGTTGAAGAAGACCCGTCTGGGAGCTGGCGCGAAAAGCCAGCACCTGGCCTATCTGGGCGATTCCGAAATCGGGGAACGCGTGAACGTCGGCGCGGGCACCATCACTTGCAATTACGATGGTGAGAAAAAGCACGTGACAAAGATCGGCGCGGGCGCGTTCATCGGCAGCAATTCGACGCTGGTCGCGCCGGTTGAGATCGCCCAGGATAGCTATGTGGCCGCCGGCAGCGTGATTACGGAAGCGGTGCCCAGCAACGCGCTGGCGCTGGGCCGCGCGCGTCAAGTGAACAAGCCTGGCTGGGTCAAGAATCGCAAAAAGAAGATCGCTAAAAAAAGCTGAGCTTACTGTTTTTTCTGCCTAGGTGGTCTAGCGGAACCGCGCACGACGATCAGAGTGGCGGTGTCGCCCTCGTCGTCGGTGATATAGCGAACCGTCACTCGAACCCTCACGGCTAGCTTGCCTTCGACTTTGGTCTGCGGCGTGAGGCGGAAGGTGCGGCTTTCGGCTTTGCCGCGCACGGTTCGGCCGACGATGATGGTATCGCCGGTGGACTGCGAAACCGTCCCAGCGAAAAATGTATCGGCTGATTTTGAGGTACTGGTTTCGTCGGCGAGGAGCGGTACCGGGGCGGTGCCTGCCACCAAACCGATCAAGAGCACGGTAGTCAAAACAGCCGCCATTAATTTCAGGATACTTGAACTTAGGTCCCGCACAAGGGCTCGAAAAATGAAACTTATTTCACTTTTTACCCGGTGGGACGGGCTTTCCGGCTATTACAGCACCAGCACGGGGTGATATAAATGCGGCAGCCGCGCTTCGCCAATCGCCACCAACTCGCCCTGCGGCGTTACAGCTTTCACGTAGCGCGATCCTTCGCGGGCCTGAAACGGCGAGACCCGAAAATCGCGCCCGTTGCGTATGTGCCCGGCGGTAATCGCGTCCACTAGTTCCGCCGGAAACGCCGGCAACAATTCCGCCGCCGGGATGAGTGCTTCTTGCAGGCGGCCTTCGCCAGCCAGCGCCGCGAGCTCTTCGAGTGTCCTGGCGCGCTCGATATTAAAATCTCCGGAAGCTGTCCGGCGCAGCGATTTCAAAAACGCCCCGCAGCCCAGCGCCTGTCCCGCGTCGTGCGCGATGCTTCGCACATACGTGCCCGCCGAGCAATGGAGCAGGACGCTGGCCTCGCAGCCGTCCACGCTTAAAAGCTGAAGCTCGTAAACGTTGACCGCCACCGGCTCCAGTTCCATTGGTTGGCCTTTGCGCGCCAGTTCATATGCCGGCCGCCCCGCAACTTTTTTTGCCGAAACCGGCGGCGGCACCTGCTGGATCTCCCCACGAAATCGATCGAGCAAGGATTCGAGCTGCCAGTCGAGTGTCACCGGTGTCTCCGGAGAAGTGGCCACGCCATCCATGTCGTAGCTGTCGGTGGAGTAGCCGAAGTGGATCACTCCCTGGTAGGTCTTGTCATTGCGGGTAAAGAACTGGGCCAGTCGCGTGGCGCGGCCGATCACCAGCGGCAGGACACCGGTCGCGCCGGGATCGAGCGTCCCCAGATGCCCGACCTTGCGCGTACCCGCGAGACGCCGCATTTTGTTGACCACGTCATGCGAGGTCCACTCACGCGGCTTGTCTACAATGATGACTCCGTCCACCTAGCCAATTTAGCAGGTGGCGCTGCGAGCGAGCCGCGGCGATGTGCGGCAGCAGCCTCATTTCTGGTATTTGCGCGCGAAGCTCGCAAGATCCATTGCGTTCACGCTTACCATTGCCTGGCGGAATGTTGCCGGGTCGGGTAGAGGCCCGATGAGGACCCGGAAGAGTTTGTCGTTCGGTCCGGGCGCGACGAACGAATCGAATCCATGGCTTCGCAGTCCCTCGGTGAGCAGCATCGCCATGCCGCGCTCCACGGCCGCTATCTGGATATAGACCTTGTCCATTTCCGGCTCCGCAAACAAGGGCGCCGCCGGCTTCTGATTCTTGGCCAGGGAGGCTGCGTCCGCTTGCGGAGGGACCAGAATCGACGCCTGAGGGAGGTCCGCGGAGGCCGAAGCTGGCTGCGGCTCGGGCGCCGACGGGGCCGTAGGCCTGGAAATCGCCGCCGTTTTCTTCACGGCAATCTTCTCGCCGCCCAGGTAGGCCAGTGAAGAGCAAATCGCTACGGCGATGACTCCAAGGAAGAGCCAGATGGCAATCTGCGCGCGTCCCAATACGATTTCATATTCGGTGGTTGCGCTAAGCGCCTGCGGCGGGTCTTGCTCGCCAGGCTCTCGCGATTCGACCTGTGGGACGGCGCCCGTTTCGAGATTCAGCATGCTCGTCATCATGCTGGTTATCGGCCGTAACCACCTACGCCGATAGACCGGACAAGCCGCTGCCGCTCACAAATTGCGTTTCAAGAAGCTACAGATGTGGTAGCCGTCCAGGAACTTGAATGGCGTTTCCCCCAAAGTGTAGTGGCCGCAAGGCAGCACCACCGCTTTGTAGTCCATCTTGAGCTCCCGTGCCCGGGCGATCACCTGTTCGGAGAAGCGCAGCGGAAAGGTCGTGTCGTAACGCGCATAAATGAACAGCGTCTTTTTCTTGAGCTTGGCATAGCGCTCGATGTAATGCGGCGGGCTGATCACCATCCAGGCGTCGCGGAGCTGCTCGAGCGTAACTTCCGGCTCCAGGCTTTGGCGAATGTGCTGGGAAGAGAGGCCCTCCCAGACCACGTCCGCAAAGTAAGTGGAGCAGTGGTTGAAAACGTTCACTGCGATGCGGGGGTCGTGAGTGCTGGCCAGGAACGCATAACAGGAGCCCAGGCTGGTGCCGACAATGCCAACGCGTTCGAAGCCTTGCGAAACCAGCCAGTCGACTGCGCTGCGCGTGTCAATCACCGCCTGACGGGTGGCGTCGATGGTGCGGGCGATGTTCGAAGACACCGCATAATCGGCCCGTTTGAGTTCCGCCGGCATGCGGTAATCGTGATAGGGAGGGCTGAGCCGCAGCGCCGATATACCCAGCTTAGCCAGCCCCACGCACAGCGCGTTGTGCTGCGTGGCGGAGGCATTCCAGTGCGGCAACACCAACGCCGCCACACGCCGCGAACCGGGCTTGTGCTGCGCCGGAAACCACTGGGCATGCACCCGGTTGTTCTCCGGATGCGGCGTCTCCACCGCGCTCGTAAAGCGTAGTAGGTTCCCTTCCAGCGCGAAGTCGGTGGGCGTCAGATACGAGAAGAAACTTTCGCTCGACTCCAGCGCGGCGCGGTTCAACAGCCGGAGATAAGAATGGGAATCGTGCCCGTTCTGAGGATGCTCGCGTGAAACCGGCCAGTCGCGTGTCCATTCAAGTCCCCATTCAAATGGACGGACCTTACGGTCGGTGGCCCGGGAACACAGACGGTCCTCCCAATCGTACATCCACTTCGCATAGAGTTTCCGCATGAGTCCTCTACTAGTTTAAGGGAGGTGGTGGCGCGGAACAGACGCAGGGGCGGGCAGAGCGGCGGAACAGGACGTTAACGGAGGCAGCAGAGGGCGCGATTCAGCAGGCAAAAAATGGGGTGCGCTACCTCCGATGCCAGCGCACCCCCGTGCCCAGTTGCAAGCCCCCTATAGGATGTATCTTGCACGGGCAAGGAAAAACAAGGAGACAACTCAATAACGAGAAGACAACTCAAAAACTCAATTCGCTTTGGCGGGCGCGGCTCCAGCCTTGGCGGCGACTGCGTTCCCCTGGGTACGGAACTCATACTGCTGAATCTCAATGGCGGCCTGTCCCTCTTCGAAGCGCACGACCCGGCCGCGAGCTACCAGCTTGAGCGGAATCAGGTCGTTGAGCTGCACCGGCCAACTGATGGACAGTTCCAGGCGCCGCCCCGGAAGCAGCATATGCTCGGACGTAAACAAAACGCCGGAACTTGAAATATTCAAAGTCTTCCCATCGCCGGTCTCTTCGCCGCCGCGTTTGTTCAACACCCGGAACCGGACGCCGCGCTCGATCGGGAACCGATCGGAGTGCCGGCGGTCGGACGGTAGTTTATCGTTCAAGCTCAAAGCACTCACCTCGCTCTACGAGTGTCGTGTTTTGGGCGTGTTCTCGCAATAGAGTCCGCGGCCTATTTGCAGCTAGTACTAAGGTCTCAACGCTTCGGTACTCGCTTCCTAGGTGGCTACTGCCGCGCGGTCCAGACAGCCGTGCGTTAGGGGCCGGCTTTTCGCCGCGCCCGGATCTCCGCCAGCCGCTGGGAGATGCGCTGCTCGATGCCCCGCTCGGTGGGCTGATAGAACTCGGTGCCGCGAAGATTGTCGGGCAGGCACTCCATGGTGTTCATGGCGTCTTCAAACGTATGGGCGTGCTGATATTCGGCTCCGTAACCCCATTCCTTCATCGGCTTGGTAGGGGCGTTGCGCAGTTGCATGGGGACGGGCAAGGCGGGTATCTTCGCCACCGTCGCGCGGGCCGCATTGAGCGCGCGATAGGCGGCGTCGGATTTGGGCGCGACGGCCAGATAGAGAGTGATCTGCGCCAAGGCCTGGTCGCCCTCGGGTATGCCCAGGAAATGCACCGCCTGCTGCGCGGCGACGGCTTGTTCCAGCGCGCGCGGATCGGCGAGCCCAATGTCTTCGATCGCCATGCGCATCAAGCGCCGCGCGAGATAAAGGCGGTCTTCGCCCGCTTCGAGCATGCGCGCCAGCCAGTATAGTGCCGCATCGGCGTCCGACGACCGCACGCTCTTATGCAGCGCCGAAATCAGATTGAAATGCTCTTCCCCGCTCTTGTCGTAGAGCAGCATCTTGCGGCCCAGCACGGACTCGATCGCCGCAGCATCCAGCACGCCATCGTGCGCCACGGCGGAAGCCAGCTCCAGCAAGTTATAGGCGGCCCGCGCGTCGCCATTCGAATACACCGCGATTTGCTCCAGCGACTCGCGCGGCGCAGCGAGTCCCAGCACCTTGAGCGCCCGCTCAAGCAGAGTTACGATCTCCTCCGTGTCGAGCGCGCGCAACGCATACACCTTGGCGCGCGAGAGCAGCGCCGACACCACTTCAAACGACGGGTTTTCGGTGGTGGCGCCGATCAGAATGATGTCGCCGCGCTCGACATACGGCAGGAAGGCGTCCTGCTGGGCGCGGTTGAAGCGGTGAATTTCATCCACGAACAGCACCGTGCGCCGGCCCAGGCGGCGACTGCGCTCCGCGTCCGCCATCACGCTCTTGATCTCTTTGATGCCGCTGAGTACGGCGCTGAACGGCACAAAATCGGCTTTGGTCAGGCGCGCGATCAGGCGAGCCAGCGTCGTCTTACCCACTCCCGGCGGTCCCCACAAGATCAGCGACTGCAATTCATCGCGCTCAATCTGCACGCGCAACGGTTTACCGGAGCCTAAAATATGCTCCTGCCCGACGAAATCCTCGAATTTTTCGGGGCGCATACGCTCCGCAAGCGGACGCTTGGCGTCGTTCTCGGAATTCGTGGACTCGGGAGGCGTGGTATCGAATAGGCTCACTGGGTTCCCCCTGCAAGGCCGCTCGCTCTCTGTCGCCGGGCCTCATATAGTAGAATCCCCGCGGCCACCGCAGCGTTCAACGATTCCACGCCGGACGTCGGGATTCGCAGTGCGATGGCTCGGCCCGCCAGCACCGGGCTGACTCCGTGTCCCTCGCTCCCGATAATAATTCCGCAGGGCGCAGCCAGATCGGACTCGCTCGCCAGCTTCTGCGCGCGCGGCATCGCGGCATACCACGCGATTTCCGTGTGCCGCAAAATTTCATCTGCTTCGACGGACGCGATCAGGGGCACGCGGAACACCGAGCCGGCGGATCCGCGAATGCACTTGGGATTATAGGGATTCACCGTGCCTTTCAAGAACACGGCGCCGCTCGCGCCGAACGCCTCAGCTGCGCGCACGATGGCGCCGGCGTTGCCCGGGTCCTGGACTCCATCCAGCACCACCACCAACGCCCCGCCGCGTGTCATCTGGTCCAATGCCGATACCGGCGGACGCACCAATGCGATCACTCCCTGCGGCGTCTCGGTCGATGCGAGTTCGCGAAACGTACGATCGCTGACGACACGCGCATCCGGATAGTGCACGCGCGCCGACTCGGCCACAATCACCGCGCCAATTTCGCACTTCGCCGCCAGAGCTTCTTCCAGCAGATGCGCGCCTTCGGCCACCGCATAGCCGTCCTCGGTCAGGCTTCCCCGCGACACGGCGCGGCGGATTTGTTTCAGCAGCGGGTTCTTGTCGCTGAGGGAGTCCACTACAATGATTCTAAACGCGCCGAATTCACACACATGAAACGGCCCCTTAAATTGATCGCGGTCCTGGCTCTAGGCTTGGCCGCCGCAGTGGCACTGACCAGGGTGATATCGGTGGCTAACGCCATTCGCCGGCAGTCGATCGTCGACGAAGTGCGGCCCGCCGACGTCATCTTAGTTCTCGGCGCGGCCGAGTATCGCGGAAAGCCTTCGCCAATCCTCGAAGCCCGCCTAAATCATGCGCTTTTTCTATACCGCCAGCAGTGGTCTCCGCGCATCCTGACCACCGGAGGCGCGGGTGGCGACCCCACTTTCACTGAGGCCGAAGTGGGCCGCGCCTATTTGAGCCGCCACGGCATCCCGTCGGAAGCCATCCTGACCGAAACCGCCGGATCGACCACGCTCGAGAGCACCGTGGCCGCGGCGGAAATCATGCGCCGCATGAATTTGAAATCGTGCATTGTGGTGAGCGACGGCTACCACATCTACCGGGTCAAGAAAATGCTGGAATCGCAAGGGATGGATGTATTCGGGTCGCCCCGCCCCTCGGAGCCTCTCGATACCTGGCAAGAGCGCTGGCTCTACTTCCGCCAGGCTATCGCCTACTGCCTGTGGCGCGTCGGCATCGCTGTTTAAAGGCCGCCAGCCGGGCGTCTGAAATCAATACTTCCGCAGTACCGCCAGCAGTTTCCCTTGAATACTCACTGCCGCCTTCGGCACGTAGATCGGCTGCATCGATGCATTGGCGGGCTGCAGGCGCACTTGATCGCCGGATTCATTATAGAAGCGTTTGAGCGTGGTCTCGACGCCGTCGACGAGCGCCACCACGATCTCGCCATTGCGCGCCGAGCCGGATTTTTCGATCAGCACGTAGTCGCCATCGCAGATGTGATCCTCGATCATCGAATCGCCGCGCACTTTCAGCGCGTAAGTATCGGGGTCGCCCGCAAAGTCCGCGAAGTTAAGCGTATCCTCGCCCGCGATTGCCTCCACCGGCTGCCCGGCGGCGATGCGGCCTAACAGGGGCACCTCGACGCGGGCCGGCATCTGGCGGTGCTGGCGCTGTTCCTCGTAATATTTCGGCGCGACTTCCAACGACCGGCTCTGGTTGAATCCGCGCTTCACATATTCCTTGGTCTCGAGCGCCAGGATATGCTTGTGCACCGTCGCCAGCGAGGCCAGATCCAGCCCTTCGGCAATCTCCTCATAGCTAGGGCTGTAGCCCCGCTTTTCGAGGAACCCGGCCAGGAAATCGAGGAACTCTTTCTGCCGTTTCGTAAGAGCCATGCCAATATCATAGGCGAACAAAAGGGGAATTTGCAAGGGAAAAGTGCGGCGCGCGGCAGACCCATGCGGAGACGGGATAGTGGACGATTTTGTTATCATGCTCGCGTGCAGATCAGTGCTTCGGTCAAGATCATCAAGATCGGCTACGTCGTCTGTTTGCTCGCGGCGATTGGAATTGCGGGGTATTTGCTGGCGATCCACAATCAGGATGAGTGGATGTGGGCATTGCTTGCGATCCCGGTGCTCGGTGCGCTTTATCTGATGGTCCGGCACCTCCGGCGGCGGCTGGTCAAGCTGACGGTCCTCGACGACCGCTTACGCTACGAAGCAGGTTTCCTTTCGAAAACTACGCGCACGATGGAACTCACCAAAGTACAGGATGTTCGCGTGGATCAGACGGTAGGCCAGAGGATGCTGAATATCGGCAATCTGTCGCTCGAGACGGCGGGAGAATCCAGCCATATCGTCATGCCCTCGGTCGACCGGCCGCACGAAGCCGCCGACCGGATTTTGGAAATGTCGCGCGGACGCCACCCGGGCGTGTGAACGCAACCATGGGACGGGATGGCTCGACGCTCTTATTGCTGTTCCTGAGTTGCCTGGCCGCGCTTCAGGCAGCTCCCGGGAACGAGTATGTCGATGCCAAAACGTGCGCCGGTTGTCATCGCCAAATCGCCGCCGACTACCGCCTTACCGCAATGGGCCGGTCATTCTACCGCCCGGCGCCCGCGAACACCGTCGAAGACTACCAGGGAAATCACGAATTTCTACATTCTCTCTCCGACACCCATTACTCGATGATCGCGCGCGATGGAGCATATTATCAGCGGCGCTGGCAGCTCGGCTTTGGGGGGAAAGAGACGAATGTAGAAGAGTTGAAGATCGATTATGTAATTGGCTCGGGGGAGCACGCGCGATCGTACCTGCACCGGATGGCGAGCGGAGCATTCATCGAACTGCCGCTGGGCTGGTATTCGGAAAAGGGAGGCTACTGGGGCATGAGCCCGGGGTTCGATTCGCGGCACCCGCAGACCCGGCGCTTCGTTTCGTATGAGTGCGTGTTTTGTCATACCGCGATTCCAAAAATTCCAGCCGCCAACGAGGCTCCCGGCAGCAATCCGCTATTTACGGGCGATCTGCCCGAAGGAATCGATTGCCAGCGATGCCATGGGCCGGTCGGCAATCACCTCCGTATCGTGCGGACGGCGGGCGCAAAGTTAGCAGACATCCGCGCGAGTATTGTGAACCCGGCGCGGCTCAGTCCTAAATTGCAGATGGATGTTTGCATGCAATGCCATCTCGAGCCGACCAGCAGCGCGCTTCCCAGTTTGATCCGGCGCTTTAACCGTGGACCATTTTCTTTTGTTCCGGGGGAGCCGCTGAACAACTTTCTGCTGGCTTTCGACCATGCGCCAGGGACGGGTCATGACGACAAGTTCGAAATTGTCGGCAGCTCCGCATACCGTCTTCGTCAGTCGCAATGCTTTCTAAAAAGCAACGGCGGGAATGGAACCAGAGCGCTGACGTGCGTTACCTGCCACGATCCTCATCGTATGCCGCGCGGAGAAGCGGCGAGTCAGCATTATAACGACGTTTGCCGCCAATGCCACGCGGCATCGCTCACCGCGAAGATCTCCGCCGGCGAACATCCGGCTTCGGGCGATTGCATTACCTGTCACATGCCCAAACGTCGAACCGACGACGTGGTGCATGCGGTGATGACGGACCATCTGATCCAGCGCCGCCCGCCGGCCAGAGATCTACTTGCGGAACTATCCGAGCGTCATCCAACCGAAGCTGAGGAATATCGCGGCGAAGTAGTGCCCTACTATCCCAACCCCTTGCCACGAACCGATGAGAACCTGTTATATCGCGCGGTGGCCCAGGTGGCGCTGCGAAATAATCTCCCGCAGGGCGTTGCCGATCTGGCTCGTGAAATTGCCCGAGTGCGGCCTGGCAATTCTGAGTTCTACATGGTTCTGGGCGATGCCTGGCAGAGCAGCGGGAAGCCGCAGGAAGCCATCGCGGCCTATGAGCAGGCGCTTCGTCTCAGGCCGGATTTCCCCAGGGGCTTGCTGAGTTTGTCTTCGGCATTCAAGGAAGCGGGCCAGCTCCCGCGTGCCGAGGAGACCTTGAAGCGCGCGCTCGCGGTTGGTCCTTCGAATGCCGCGGCGTGGTTACAATATGGCGCCATCGACTTCGCGCTAGGGCGAATCGAGGGAGCCATTGCAAAGATGGAAAAGGCGATCGCGCTCGATCCCGAGTTGCCGGGCGAGCACGCGGCGTTGGCGCAAATTCTGCTGGCGACCGGTCAGACCGATCGCGCCGGCGCGGCATTGCAGGAAGCGCTCCGGATCGATCCTTATGACGGCACCGCCTACAATCTTAGAGGTAGAGCGCTGGCCGCGAAAGGCGAGTTGGCCGAGTCGCTCTATAATTTCGAGAAAGCCACGCGTCTCCGCCCCGGCTACGCGCCGCATCTCTACGACTATGGACTGGCGCTCCTCAGCGTGAATCGTTTCGACGACGCGCAGGCATCCGCAGAGGCGGCTCTGCATGCAGACCCTAATATGGCTGAGGCTCACGAGTTATTAGGCGGCCTGCTGGCACGGAAGCGGCAATTGGCGGAGGCGGCACGCGAATACAACGAGGCTCTGCGCCTGCGGCCCGACTTCGACCGGGCGCATCTCGACTTGGCCACCGTGCTGGCCGCTCAAGGCGATATGCCGGGCGCAGTCCAACATTTGCGAGCGGCGGCCGCGGGACGCGATCCGCGGGTGGCGCAACAGGCGTCGGCGGCGCTCCAGCGGCTCGGCCAACGCTAATCGCGCAGGTGGCTGCGAAGCCATTTTCTCGCAGTCTCAATCAGGCGCGGAATTAATGTCATCTGCTGCAGTAAAAACGGCAAATAAATTTTAATGTAAAAAAGTTATACAAAATCTGCACAAAAGGTTTGACACTGCCATTTGGGTAGGATATCCTCGCTTCCAATAGTCTTTGCGCGCACTAACTGTAGGTTCAGTCTCATAGGACTCAAAGGAAAGGGGCCACCATGTCCGCTGCTCTTTCGTTTTCCCGATCGAAGTCTGTTGTTCCAGGAATCCTCACGCTGGCGATTGTGCTAGCGCTCTTTCATTGCCCAGCTAACGCCCAGGTACTTTTCGGCTCAATGGTCGGCAATGTCACCGATGCTAGCGACGCGGCAGTTCCCGGCGCCAGCGTTAAAATCACCGACTTGTCGACCAATGAAGTACGTACTTTTACAGCGAATCAAAATGGCGCTTACAACGCAGTGAACCTGCCGGCGGGTACGTATTCGATCGAAATCACTAAAGAGGGATTTCGCACGTTTGCCGCCTCCAACGTCCTGGTGAATCAAAATAACGTGGTTCGCGTGGACGCCCGGCTCGAAGTGGGAGCCCAAACGGAAAGGATCGAGGTTTCGGCCGAGGCCGCCGCGCTCCAGACGGATCGCGCGGACGTGCACGCGGAATTGTCGACTCAGGTGCTGCAAAATATCCCGCAGCCGAACCGGACGTGGGAAAGCGTTCTAACCCTGGTTCCGGGCACGACGCCGCCCAACGGCCAACTCAGTGGCGGTACCAATAATCCTTCAAAATCGATGCAGTTCTCTTTCAACGGGCAGGGCCTGAGCGCCGCGCAAGTCCGAATTGAGGGAGTGAGCGCCATGAATCCGTGGGTGGTGCAGTACACCACATTCGTGCCATCCGTCGAAGCCATCGAAAACGTCAACATCGTGACCAACGCTGCGGACTCCGAACAGGCTCTGGCCGGCGGGGCTTCGGTCAATGTACGGCTCAAGAGCGGCTCCAATTCGTTCCACGGGTCGGCGTTCGAATATAACGTCATCAATAAGTTCGAAGCCAACAACTTCTTCAGCAACCTGGTTGGCGCCAAGCCCGCTCACCTGGTTGACAACAATCCCGGAGTTTCGGCGGGCGGACACATCATTAGAAACAAGCTGTTCTACTTCGGGAGTTACGAAGGAGACTACTACAACGCATCGGCTTCGGGGATCCTATCCCTGCCCAACGCGACGATGCTCTCCGGTAATGAAAGCGGATCGAGCCATCCGATCTACGATCCCAATACGGGGACTCCGGACGGCAAGGGCAGAATTCCCTTCGCGGGAAACATAGTTCCCACGAATCGTTTCGATCCGGTGGTCGCGAAGCTTTTGCCGCACTTTCCAGCGGTTACGTTCCCGGATCGGTCCGTCAACAACGACTATATAAATCAAGGGACGGTCTACAATCTCCACAAGATGGACACGAAGTTTGACTACGTCGCCACTGATAAATTGAGATTTTCCGGCCGTTGGGGCTACCAGCCCTACTACAATGTTCAGCAGCCGATTTACGGCCCGTTCCTGGGTGGAGCGGGCGGCTTCCCGACGGCGGGTGCCGGCAATTACCTGCAGAACGGCGCCACGCTCGCGGTATCGGGATCCGGAACTTATACTGTCAGTCCGACGTTCCTGGTAGACGCAACCTTTGGCATCACGCAGGCGCATCAGTTGCTTTTCCCGACATCCACCAATGAGAGGGTAGGCCAGGAGCTCGGGATCCCGGGCGCCAACACCGGGCCTCTTCCCTGGTCTGGGGGACTCCCGCAATTTGCCTTCACCAATACTACTTTCATTACGTTTGGTTACTCGTATCCGGCTCTTGAGTACAAAGACCCGATCTTCGAATATATGGCCAACGGAACCAAGACCGTGAAGTCCCACACCGTGCGCTTCGGCTTCGATATCCTCCGTCAGCATCAGAATCACATTGAAGTGCGGCCCACTATCTTCACGTTTTCAGGCAACGCAACCGCACTCAACGGCGGCCCAGGTGCGAACGAGTACAATCAGATCGCCGACTTTCTGTTGGGTGAGCCGACCACTCTAGGGAATTTTGTGCAATACATTTTCCCTCTCACGCTTCGCACTTGGGAGATCTCGTTGTATATGCACGATCAGTGGCAGGTAAACCGCAAACTCACGGTTAACTATGGAGTCCGGTACGAAAGGTATCCCGTTCCCACGCAGGAAACCAAAGGCATCGGCTATTATGATCAACCCAACAATCAAATATGGGAGTGCGGGGTCGGCGGGATTCCGGGTGATTGCGGGATTCACGTTTCCCATAAGTTATTTGCTCCCAGTATCGGCATCGCCTATCGTGCCACTGAAAACTTCGTGATTCGCGCGGGATATTCGTTATCGCCCCAGCAGGACAATATGGGGAGATCAGGCATACAAGCTTATCCGGACGAGGCGCAATCGACCATCAACGGCGCTACCTCGTTTACCCCGGCGGGTACCGTCAGCGGCACCGGTGCGCCCGTCATTCCGCTGCCGGTTATCGTCAACGGAAAGACCACAGTCCCGGCCGGAACCGGCAATCTCTTTACGAATCCGCTGAACTTCATCCGAGGCTACATCCAGTCTTACAACTTCACGCTGCAGCGGCAGTTTAAAGGCGGTATGACAGCGCAGGTGGGCTACGTCGGCGGGCACTCCGTTCACATGTTCACCCCGATAAACTTTAACTACGGCACGTTAGGAGGAGGCGCCGCGAGCCAACCCTTGAACCAGTATGGGATCACTGCGGTTGCGAACGAGGACTTACCGTTCTTCAGCGACAAGTACAACGCACTTCAGTCAACCTTCCAGAAGCGCTACGCTGCCGGGTTCAATCTCCAGGCTCAGTTCACTTACTCGCACGATATCGGACCGCAGTCCGCGACCGTCGCGATTTTGGTACCACAGTATAGAAATCGCAACAATTCCACTACCATTATTGACCGCACGTTTAACTTCAGCATGGGCGCCGGCTATGAGCTCCCCTTCGGGAAGGGCAAGCCCTATCTGAAGACCGGCGTGCTTGCGGCAGTGGCTGGTGGCTGGAGCCTCAATGGAATGTTCACCCATTTCTCCGGAGTACCCTTTACAGTTACGGCTGCCGCCGGTTCTTGCAATTGCCCAGGCAGTCAGCAGATCGCCAACCAAGTCCTGGCGAATGTCGCTACTGTCGGTAACGGCATAAATGGCACCCCGTATTTTGATCCGAAGGCGTTCGCGCCGGTAAGCGGAGCGAATTTCGGAACTTCGAGCTTCAATGGATATCGTGGTCCGGGAGCAACCAACCTGGACATGTCGCTGTTCCGCAATTTCTCGCTCACCGAGAGGTTAAAGCTCCAGATCCGCGCGGAATCGCTCAATATCAGCAACACGCCACATTTTGGGAACCCGGTTTTGGGGAACCTGAACGTCTCGAACTACAACCCTAACAAGTCAGATTTGGGCGGATTTGACCAGATTACGCAGACGCAGCAGCTCTCGCGCCTGCTCGATCAGCGATACTTCCGGTTCGGTGTGCGGCTCAATTTCTGAGACGCCGTTGGTTCGGTAATGCAACGCCCGGCTCGAAGGAGCCGGGCGTTTTTTTGTTATGCTGCACCTTTACTATGTCCCCCCTCTCTCAGGATTGACCATTGAGCAAGTCGAACCGGAAACGGTCTTCCTCAGCGCCGCCCTCGTCCGCCGTCCCGGCGGCATCCACACCGCAGATCGGCGCCACCGAGCCGCGGCGCCGCTATTTGCTCTCTGGCTTGACCCTGATCGTGCTCACACTGCTCGCGTTCTCCAATTCGTTCAGCGCTGGCCTGGCTCTTGACAATCAATTGCTCATTACCGGAGACCCTCGCATTCAGGAAGCGACCACCCGCAACGTCAGCCTGATCTTCCAACATACTTTCTGGTGGCCGAACGGCGAGGCGGGGATCTACCGTCCCCTCACCACGCTCTCATATTTGTTCAACTACGCGATTCTCGGAAACGGCGCCAATCCCGCCGGATATCACTGGATCAATTTCCTGCTGCACACCGCTAACGTACTTCTGGTCTTTACCCTCTCTCTGCGTCTGTTCACCCGCGTGGCGCAGCGCGCGTTCCCGCTGGCGCTGTCCACGGCTGCGTTATGGGCGGTCGATCCCGTGCTCACCGAATCGGTGACCAATATTGTCGGACGTGCCGATCTGCTGGCCGGCATGGCCGTTCTAGCCGGTTTCTGGATGTACCTGAAGAGCGCTGAAGCAGACGGCTGGCGCCGCCTTGCATGGCTCGCTGGAGTCGCCGCAGCCACGACCGCCGGAGTATTTTCAAAAGAAAGCGCCGTAGTGCTGCCAGGCGTGATCGTGCTTTACGAACTGGCGTTTCATTTCTCGGAAGCGCGCGCGCGGCTTCCCCCCCTGCTGCTGGGATGCGCGGCCACAATTCTGCCCATCGCCGCGATGCTTCTACAACGCGCCTTGGTGCTGTCCGCCTCGCCTCCCGCTGAGTTTCCGTTCGTCGACAACCCCATTGTTGGGGCGTCTTTCTGGGTCGGCCGGCTGACTGCGATCAAGGTGCTCGCCCGATACCTTTGGCTTGCGATTTGGCCCGTCAAACTTTCCGCGGATTATTCGTATTCCGAAATCCCGATCGCGCACGGCAGCCTCGCGGACTGGACTGCCTGGATTGCCATCGCGATCGTCCTCTGCCTCGTCACCTCGCTCTGGAAGCGCTCCCGGCTGGCTTTCTTCTTCGCGTGCTTTGGCTTCCTCAACCTATTGCCCGCATCGAATCTTCTCTTCCCGATCGGCACCATCATGGCCGAGCGCCTCTTATACCTGCCATTGGCCGGCTGGCTCGCATGTCTGGCGCTCGCCATCGATGCCGCCGCCCGCCGATCTCGCCAGGCGTACCTCGCACCCGTCATCATGGGCCTGATTGCGCTGGGGTTCGCGGCGCGGACCTGGGTACGCAACCTTGATTGGAAGGACGACCTGACTATGGCGACTGCCAGCGTCCAAACCAGCCCCGGCAGCTTCAAAGTTCATCGCTTGCTGGCTGCGTCGCTGTTTCAGTCCGACCCCGGCAACCTTGACCGCGTCATCGCCGAGACGAACCAAAGCCTTGCGATCCTCGAGTCTCTGCCGGACAAGCTCGACGTGCCAATTCCGTGGAATCAGACGGCCGCCTACTACCTCGCGAAAGGCGACTCCTTGCTCGGCGCCTCAGCCGAGCCATACCAGCAGGCGGTCCGCATCGCACTCCGCTCGATCGCTATCGAGCAGGCTTCACGGCTCGCCCGCACGCATGGCACAGACGCCTCGGAGCCGCCCAACGCCGCTGAAGGCTACAGGATACTGGCATCGGCATATCTTCGCGTAGGCAACGCCGGGCAAGCTCTGTCCGCCGCAACGCACGCGCAAACGGTCGACCCGGCCAACGTCGAGGTATACGGCGAGGTCGCCGACGCCTACCTGGCCCAATCGCGCGGAGAAGATGCAGCGATTGCTCTCGCGCAAGGCATGTTTGCGACTTCCAACGGGCTTCTACGAGCTGACCTGTTGAAACTCTATCAAAGCGGCGTCGATTCTAAAGGGTGCGCGGTGATCAGCTGACCCCGCGGACCCGCTCTCAATCCGGCATGCGACATCGTTCGACGAGACTTGTGTGATGCCGCGGCGCTGGCCCATCGCCCAGACTTGGCGGGACAACTCCACTGCACGAACCATTGAACCGGAATGGAGCCGACCAGCCGAGCACGCGCTTTCGCCGGATCTCTGCCGGTGTCGGCGCGTCAACACGGCGTTGTTCTCAGATCAGATCGATGCGAAAAACATAACCGCCCGACGGGCTGTTGAGCGGCGGGAAGCCGGGATGCTGATAGGCCGGCTTGTCGATCGACCATCCCGGATGTTCGCCGGCATCCACGCCATAAAGCTGACCGTTGTACACCGTGACGTCGTGGATATCACAGGAGCCCGGGACAAACTCCACCACCTGGACGACTTCACCGGTCTTGACGTCGTACTTGACCAGTCCTGGGGTGTAACCCTCATAGCCAGTGGTTCCTTTCTTCTGATGTCCGGTCACTTGCCAGATGAAGCCGTTGTCATAGGCGATGCCGTGCAGCCGTTCGGCGAGGCCCGGCACGCGCGTCGTCGGGAAAATGTAGTCGACCTCCCATGTCTTGGGATCGATGCGAATCACAGCCTCAAGTCGATTGGAATCCAGCCAGATTTTGCCGGCGTCCGTTTGCCACGTCATGCCGTGAGTGGCACCGCCATCGTCTTTGGGTCCAAACGGGATCTGTCGATGGCTGATCTGTTTGCCGTTCATGTCGGTCTGGAATATTCCATTAATGGGCGGCGTAGGGTGTTCCATTTCCGAGGCGCCATTGGCGCCGCTCCATATACAGTCCGCGCCGAAGCACATACCGCTGGTGTCTTTACAGTTGGTCATCACTGTGTGGAGCAGCTTGCCCTTCCAGTCAATGAGCCAGGCGGCCTCGGGTTTGTTGTCATGGCGCTGCTCCTGAACCCAGAAACCTCTTTTCTGATCGTGGTCAATGTCGATCGCATTGGGCCATCCGGGCGGCGTAAGGAACAGTTCAGTGGTCTTCGCCATCCGTTTCGGAATTTGCTTGCTGCTACCGCCAGTCTCTACGCGGCGGCCAAGTGCGTCAGTCCCCAATGCGCGTGGCGACGTCTCGGAGGATTGCGCGAGAGCCGAACTGGTGGCGAGGCTCGCACAGAAGCCAATGCCGGCGCCAAGTAACTCTCTTCTCCCGATGCGATTCTTCATGGGCCTTCTCCTTCTCTGGCGAAAATTATTTCTCGAAAGCCAAGCGGCGATCATTCGCCCCGAGGCGTCGACGCAGCCGTTGGGTGCTGAATGATCTGACCGCGGCGGAGGGCTTCTCCGTCCAATCTCGCCATCGCCTTAACGTAGACGGCTTAGCGCCGGTTGTCAACATCCGGGAGCAGTCGCTCAGCGCGGCATCCAATCGATCTTATAGGACGCGAGCCAGCCGCGGTTGACCGATTCCATCTCCGAGTTACTGGGAACCCATGGCGTCGGCCAGAGCGATCACTTCGGACAACTCGTTTCCAATCCGGATGCCTAGAAGCCAGTTGGCTCGTTCCTGCCGGCAGTACACCACTTCACCCAGGAGAAGTTTGCCGGCGTACTCAATTTTTATCGGCGAGGCAACCCGGAGTTGCCGGTCAAGTAGAATTTGGGTTCCCCCTGGGCTGAAGTTTCGGATCTCGCCTTGAAGACGCTGACCCGTTCCAAGTACCGTCACGACCACGGCTCGACTGAGTTGCTGGCGTGGCGCCTGTCTTCGGTCCGTTTGTTGCGCCAGCGGGATCGGTAAATCTCCCACGATAGTCCCGTGGCTCAGGGCGATAGGTTCTCTCTCGTCCGAGAC
>Ga0207657_10002821_pt1 | contig 18677 bp, 21 predicted proteins | sample KBSC33metaG_FD_184316 | JGI IMG/M metagenome (GOLD analysis project Ga0207657, IMG submission 184316) | Corn rhizosphere microbial communities from Kellogg Biological Station, Michigan, USA - KBS C3-3 metaG (SPAdes) (version 2) | ecosystem: Host-associated > Plants > Roots > Rhizosphere > Soil ... | reverse complement strand
AGGCGCTCCTTCGCGATGCCCACGAGGCTCGGGTACACGCAGACAGCCGCGACCGCCGGGACGGAGCGATCCACGGGATCGGGGCGCATCGCTTTCGAGCAGAGCGCGGCGATCTTGCCCGGCGTGTCCTGACCCTCGAGCGTCGTCAGATCCATCATCCGCACCGCGAGCTCGAGCGCCTGCACCTTCGACTCGCGCTTGATCGAGCGCTTCGCGAGCGTTGCCGCACGCTCCTCGAGCGCGACGGCGTCGATGGAGCCGATGCGAGGAAGTCGGGGCTCGAGCGGAAGCTCGAAGCCGGCAGGCAGAGCGGGCGCCTGGGCCATGCTCTGAGTGTAGGGATCAGCCGCGGAGCAGCGTCACGAAGATCGGCTCCCGGTCGCGGTAATAGCCGATCCGGCCTGCGAACGGGAAGTCCGCGGGCGTCACGTCGACCCGGGCGAGCGGGGTCACGGCCTCCTTCGAGACGAGGTGCGCCGTGTCGACGACGCCCGCGAGCGGCGGCGCGGCGGCGAACGGCTCGGGCGGGAGGACGTAGAGGGAGCCCGGCCCGAAGCGGAGCGGCGAGGCGGAGCCGCGGTTGTGCACGAAGAAGTAGGAGCGCGGATAGAGCGGGCCGCCCGGCCGGCCCATCGAGCCGTTCCGCGTGCCGCTCCAGCCCTCGTCCCGTCGGAGGCACGCGAAGTAGATCGCCCAGACCGGGTCGTTCGAGGCATAGAGCGCCTGCTGGTCACCCCACTCCGTCTGGTCGCGCGAGTTCCGGACCGGCTCGAGGCGCTCGAGGTCGCCGCGCTGCGAGCCGTGAAAGGCGACGTCCCGGCCGGCCGCGAGCCAGCGCAGGAACTCGAGCCGGCGCTCCGGAAGCTCAGGGGAGCGGCCTGCCATCAGGTCGGCCGCGATCGGCTCGAACCGCGCTTCGGTCTCGGCGTCGAGCTCGACGGGGTCGAGCCGCGGCAGCCGCGCGAGCCGCAGGTACAGGTTCAGGAGGCCGCCGAGGATCGCGCCTCCCGTTCGTACGCGTTCTCGGCGTAGCCCGCCAATAGATAGGAGAGGGGCATCCGGAGCGGATGGTGCTGCATCTGCCAGACGTGACAGAGCTCGTGGGTGACGAGGTCGCCGTCGGCGAGCAGTGCATGCGAGCGCAGGAGGATCGTCCAGTGGGCCGCGTAGCCGTCGAAGCGGCGGAACCACGGCAGCCGGAAGAGCCACGGGACGACCCAGATCCGGACGCCGCGGAGCGAGACGGGGCGCGGGTAGAGCTCGAGGCGGTCGAGCCGCTCCTTCGCGCGGTCGAGCGCGTCACGCTTCGCCTGCTCCACGAGCGGACGCTATAGCGTCACCCGTCGTGAAGCGTCGAATCCTCCGCCTGCTCGACCGCGCCGGACTGATCGGGCCCGCGTTCCGCGCGTACGAGCGGCTCGTCTCGCTCCGCCCCGGCCGGCCCGCGTCGGTCGAGGGGCCGGCGCTGCCGCCGCGCCGCCTGATGGTGCGCGTCGCCGGCACGGCCGACGCGGAGTGGTTCCTGCGCAGCGGACGCGCGGCGTACGACGCGATCGCGGCACACGTTCCGCTCGACTCGCTCGAGTCCGTGCTCGACTTCGGCTGCGGCTGCGGACGCGTCACGCGCTACTGGAGCGACTTCGAGGGCGCCGTCAGCGGCAGCGACGTGAACACGAAGGCGATCGAGTGGTGCCGCGACAACCTCGGGTTCGCGAGCTTCGAGCGGAACACGCTGGCACCGCCGCTCGACTTCGACGCGGAGACCTTCGACCTCGTTTACGCGCTCTCCGTCTTCACGCATCTCACGGCCGACCTTCAGGTCGCGTGGCGCGACGAGATGCTGCGCGTCCTGCGGCCCGGCGGGCTCCTGCTCCTGACGACGCACGGCCGCTCGTACATCCCGCGCCTCGACGAGGACGAGCGCGCGCAGTTCGAGCGCGGCGAGCTCGTCGTGCGCTGGGGCGACGTCCCGGGCACGAACCTCTGTAGCGCGTACCACCCGGAGCTCTACCTCCACGACACGTTCGCGCAGGGCTTCACGTTTCTCGAGCTCGAGCCCGAAGGCGCCCGCGGCAACCCGACGCAGGATCTCGTGCTCCTCCGCAAGAGCGGCTGATCAGCGCGTCAGCGTGATCTTCGCCAGGCCTGCGGGATGGTCGAGATCGAGACCGCGCTGCTCCGCGAGGCGGAGGGCGGTCAGCTGCCCCGGCACGACGGCGGTGAGAGGGCTCAGCCACTCGGGGACATGCGGGACGAGCGGCAGCTTCGTCCGGGCGCGGCGGAGAACCGCCCCGACGTCGGAGACGGCGACGATGCGCGCGCCGCGTTCCCGCAGCGGCAGCACGAGGCCTTCGACGCTCGGGCGGGCCGGGCCGCTCGGCGCGACGACGACGACGGGCCAGCCCTCACGGATGGCCGCAATCGGGCCGTGCATGAGGTCAGCCGGCGAGTAGGCCTCGACGACGAGGCCCGACAGCTCGCGGATCTTCAGTGCGATCTCGAACGCCGTGCCGTAGTTCACGCCGCGCGCGACGACTGTCGCACCAACAGCGTCGGCGTACTCGGCGAGCGACGGTGCGGTGTCGAACGACGTCGCGATCTGCCGCTCGAGCAGCTCCGGCATCTGCTGCAGCTCCGTCTCGGCGACCGGGCCGTCGACCGCGGCGAAGAGCATCGCGATCGCGCCGAGCGAGTTCATATAGGTCTTCGTCGCTGCGACTGCCTTCTCCTCACCGGCCTCGAGCAGCAGGACGGAGTCGGCCTCGCGCGCGAGCGGCGAGTCGAGCGCGTTCGTCAGTGCGACCGTCGGCCGCCCCTGCCGCCGCGCCTCGGCGAGCACCGACGCCACGTCGGGTGACGCACCCGACTGCGAAATACCGAGCACGACGGCGCCGTCGAGGCGCGGCGGCTGCTCGTAGATCGTGTAGAGCGACGGCGTCGCGAACATCACGGGCACGCGGTGCGCACGGCCCAGCAGGTACTGCGCGTAACGCGCGGCGTTCGACGAGCTGCCGCGCGACGCGATCACGACATAGCGAACGTCCTCGCGGCCGAAGATCCCGGCGATCTCGCGTGCGCGGTCGCCCTGCCGCTCGAGCAGGCGCGCGAGCGCCTCCGGCTGCTCGCGCAGCTCGGACTCAAGCCACGACACGGGCCGATCCCCCACACAGCACGCGCACGATCTCGAGCCGGTCGTCGAGGACGACGACGTCGGCGGGACCGCCCGGCTCGAGCACGCCGAGGTCGGCGCGGCCGAGGATGCGCGCCGGCACCGCCGACGCAGCGCCGACTGCCTCCTCGAACGAGATGCCGAGCGCGTGCAGGTTGCGCACCGCGTCGATCATCGTCAGCACCGTGCCGGCCATGACGCCGTCTTCGCGCGTCGGCACGCCGCCGTCGGCGATCTCGATCTCGATGTCGCCGAGCTGGTACGACCCCGGGTTCCCCGCAGCTCCTGCGGTCGCGTCCGTCACGAGCGCGACGCGACCGGCCGCCGCCGCCCAGATCAGGAGCACGGTCTCGTCCGCGAGGTGATGGCCGTCGACGATCATCTGCACGAAGACGTCGCGGCGCGTCAGCGCGACGCCGACGACACCGGGGTCGCGCGAACGGAACGGCCGCATCGCGTTGAACAGGTGCGAGACCGTCGAGACGCCGAGGTCGAAGCCGGCGTGCGCCTGCGCCGCCGTCGCGTTCGTGTGCCCGGCCGAGACGACGGCACCGCGTTCGAGCGCCCGCTGGATGAGCGCCTCTGCGCCCGGAAGCTCGGGCGCGAGCGTCAGCTCCGTGACGCGGCCCGCGTCGAGCAGGCGATCGAGCAGCTCGAGGTCGGGATCGCGCCGGTGCTCGCGCGGATGCGTACCGAGTCGCTCCGGCGAGAGGAACGGCCCCTCGACGTGCGCGCCGACGACGCGCGGCGACGAGCCGTTCGCCGGCATCGCGCGCAGCGCATCGAGCATCGCGGACTCGGGCGCGGTGATGAACGTCGGCTGATACGCGGTGACGCCGCCCTCGAGGAGCGCGCTGCCCGCGCGGTCGTAGTCGGCAGTCGACGCCGAGAGGAAGTCGACGCCGGCGAAGCCGTTCACTTGCAGGTCGACGAAGCCAGGCACCGCCACGGCCCCGCGCGCCGTCGTCGGCAGCCCGACCTCGACAATCACGCCGTCCTCGACCTCGACGTCGCCGGGGACGAGCTCGCCGCGAACGAGCGCGGCCTGCACCTCGAGCCTCACGACGCGCCTCCGAGCGCGAGCCCGACCGAGCCGCCTGCGACCTCGAGGCGCTCGCGCGCCGTCGCCGGATCGACGCCGGCGAGGAGCGAGACGAGCGCGACGCGGGCATCGCCGCCGGCGGCGGCGAGCGCTGCGTCGACGTCCTCCTCCGAGCGGCCGCTCGCGAGCACGACGTTGCGCCGCGCGCGCTCGCGCAGCTTCGCGTTCTCCGGCGCGACGCCCACCATCAAGCCTGCGTACGTGCGGCCGAGCCGCATCATCGCGACCGTCGAGAGCGCGTTCAGTGCGAGCTTCTGCGCCGTCCCCGCCTTCAGCCTCGTCGAGCCCGAGACGACCTCCGGCCCGACGGCAAGTACCACTTCGTGCTCGGCGAGCGCCCCGAGCGAGCTGTCGCGCTCGCAGACGATCGCGACGCAGAGCGCACCGGCGCCGCGCGCCGCGCGCAGCGCTGCGAGCGTGAAGGGCGTCGACCCGCTGGCGCTGATGCCGACGACCGCATCCTTCGCACCCACGGCGAGCGTGCCGATCTCGGCCTCACCGCGGTCGGCGTCGTCCTCGGCGTCCTCGCCGTCGCCGGCGACGATCGCAACGACTTCGCCGGGCGGAGAGCCGAACGTCGGCCCGAGCTCCGCCGCGTCGAGCGCCGCGAGCCGGCCCGACGTGCCGGCACCGACGTAGACGAGCCGTCCGCCCGCGGCGAGCCGCGAGACGACCGCGTCGATCGCGGCGGCGAGCGCGTCACCCGCTGCGGCGACCGCGTCGACCACCGTCGCATCGGCGACGTTCATCAGCGTCACGAGCTCACGCGTCGAGCGCTCCTCGGGCTGGCGCCGTCCGGTGAGCGCGACGCTCAGTGCGTCCCACACCTGCGCGGCGTCCGGCGTCGCGAGGTGCGTCATGTGCCCGCACGCCTCGTAGCCCCACGTCCATAGATCGTCGACTCCCTCCTCGCGCGCCGCGGCGACCGCTGCCTCGAGCTCGGGAATCTCCTCCGCCGTCAGCCCGAAGCTCGGCAGCCAGAGCTGCGAGGCGACGCCGTGCCGCTCGCACGTCTCGCGTAGCAGCCGCGCGAAGCGGCGCACGAACGGGCCTGCCGCCTCGTTCCAGTGCTTCCAGTACGGGTCGGTCGCGAATGTCGTCAAGCCGGGCAGCTCCGCGACGAGGTTCCAGTCGGAGATGCCGTGCGTGCCTTCGGTCGACGGCAGCAGGCAGACGGTGTTCTTCCCGCCGCGCTCGTCGACGTGCGCGAGCACCTCGCGCAGGAAGTCGACGACCGACGACTCGCGGAACGCCTGCACCTCAGGCGTGCGCTCCGCGGGAATCGGCGCGCCGAAGCGCTCGGCGCACCGCTCGCAGCGGCACGTCCACCGCTCGGGGTCGTCGATGCCGACGTGCGCCGGCACCATCCAGGCCGGCTCGTCCCAGAACACCGAGTCGACGCCGCACTCGAGCACCCAGTCGGCCCACTCCTTGCAGAACGCGCGGTACGCGGCGCTGTTCAGGCATGCGCCCGCGACGCGCCGCCCGTCGTCGAGCACCTGGCACTCCTCAGGGTGGAACGTGACCCAGCGGCTCTCGGCCTCGCCGCCGAACGTGCGGCCGAGCCCCCACGGCGACGCCTGCACCGTCAGGCCGGCGTCGTGCGAGACCTCGACGATCTCCCGCATCGTCCCGCGGTAGTACGCGAAGTCGTTCTCGGAGAACGTGTGCAGCACGCCGGAGTACCCGCGAGCGGCGAGGTCGGCCATGTCGCGTCGTACGTGTCGGACGATTCGGACGCCGAAGTACGAGCTGCCGGCGCTCGCCGCGCGCGGTGGGAGGGTCACTTCGGCATCCTTGCGCATTTCACCCAAATGGTCAATACCACTCAGCCCTTCACCGCGCCCGCGGTCAGCCCGAAGGCGATCCGCCGCTGGACGAGCAGGAAGAAGACGACGACGGGGATCGCCGTCAGCGTGGACGCCGCCATGAGCGCGCCCCAGTCGGTGTTCCGGCTCGTGCCGAGGAAATAGGAGAGCCAGACGGTCACCGTCTGCTTGGACTGGTCGTTCAGGAGGATGCGGGCGAAGATGTACTCGTTCCAGCTCGTGATGAACGCGAACACCGACGTCGCGACGAGCCCCGGGGCGACGAGCGGCAACAGGATGCGCGCGAAGGCGCCGAGCCGCGTGCTCCCGTCGACCATCGCCGCCTCCTCGAGCTCCTTCGGGATGCCGAGGATGAAGCCGCGCAGCGTCCAGACCGAGAACGGCAGCACCGCGCTGATGTAGACGACGATCACCCCGGTGAGCGTGTCGACCTGGTGGTAGCGGGCGAGCACGACGTAGAGCGGGATGATGAGGCCGGCGCCCGGCAGCATCTGGATGCCGATCATCAGGACGATGAAGAGCTTGCGGCCCGTGAAGCGGTACTTCGCGAGCGCGACCGCGGCGAGGAACGCGAGCACCATCGAGATCGCAACGGCGATCAGCACGATGATGACGCTGTTCTTCACGGAGTCCCAGAAGAACGGCTTGTGGATCGCGTCGGCGAAGTGCTGGACCGTCGGGTGCCCCGAGAACCACGTGGGCGTCTGGCTGTTGACCTCGTCCGTCGGCTTGAACGCCGTCGAGATCATCCAGAAGACCGGGAAGACCATGACGACGAAGACGGCGACCCCGACGACGTTCCAGCCGGTGCGGCGGGCAGAGCGCGCGCTCACTCGACCTCACCCACCCGAACCATCTTCCGAACGTAGAAGAAGCTGAGCGCGGCGACGATCACGAGCATCACGATCGAGATCGCGGAGCCCTTGCCGTAGTCGGCCTTCTGGAAGCCCTCCTGGAAGAGGTAGATCGACATCAGGTAGTTGCCGGGGGTGATGTGCGAGGGCCCGATCAGCAGGTACGCCTGCGTGAAGACGCCGAAGTCCCAGAGGATCGAGAGGCTCGTCAGGATCAGCAGCACGGGCGTCAGGATCGGCAGTGTCACGTCGAGGAAGACGCGCCTCGGCCGGGCGCCGTCGATCTCGGCGGCCTCGACGAGCTCCCGCGGCACCTGCGAGAGCGCCGCGTAGAGCGTGATCGCGACGAACGGCAGCGCGCCCCACACGATCAGGAGCGTCACGAGGCTCAACTGGGAGAACGTCGACGCGTACCAGTCGTGCTGGAAGAAGTCGCCGATGTGCAGCTGCGTGAGGACGTAGTTGACGACGCCGTTCTGGTAGTTCGTCATCCAGTACCAGACCTGCACCGCGACGACCTGCGGCATCGCCCACACGAGCACGAGCCCCGACGTGAGCAGGATCCGCACCCAGCCGCTGACGCGCACGAGCAGGAGCGCGAGCGCGAGGCCGCCGGCGATCGTCAGGCCGACGTTTGCGACCGTGAAGATCACCGTGCGGAGCACGGTGTGCCAGAACACCTGGTCGTGGAGGATGCTCGAGAAGTTGTCGAGCCCGACCCACACGCCCTTGTGGCGGATCAGCTCGAAGAGCGTGTACTTCTGGAGCGAGAGGATGACGAGCCGGTAGATCGGGTAGGCGAGCAGCGCGCCGAGCACGCCGACGACCGGCAGGATCAGGAGATACGGCACCGTCCCGCGCCCGATCGCGGCGCGGGTCAGGCGCCGCCGCCGAGGCCTTGGAGCCTCGGCGGCGACGGCCATTCCGTCCGGGTGCGTCAACGGGCCCCTAGGACCCGTTCAGCACCGAGGTGATGTTGTCGCTCGCGGATGCTGCGGCCTGCTTGACCGTCAGCTTCCCCTTGAGGATCTGCGCGAGCATGTTGCGGAGGATATTCCCGTTCTCGACGTCGACCCAGTGCTTCGCGGCCGGCACGAACCAGCTGCGGGTCGCCGCACGCTCGTTCACGCTCGTCCCGAGCAGGTTCGTCGCGTTCGGGATGTTGCCCTTGGCCTGAAGCGCCCGCTGGGCATCCGTGCTCGTGAAGTCCTTGATCCAGTCGGCTGCGAGCGCAGCGTTCTTGCTCGGAGCCGGCACTGCGAGGTCGGAGCCGCCGAGGAAGCCCGGCATCGCCTGGCCCGCCGTGTGGCTCGGCATCACGAACTGCGCCGTAACGCCCTTGTACTTCGTGCCGACGCAGCAGCTGAACCAGCCCGGGCCGATGATCGACGCCGCGCCGCCCTGCGAGTACACGTCGTACGGGGCCGGATGGTTCTCGTCCGAGGTCTTCGACGCCTTCGAGGCCACGTTGAAGAAGTTCTTGAACGCGGTCAATCCGGCGATCGACTGCTTCGAGTCGAGGTTGCCGACCCACTTGCCGCCCTGCGTCTTCGCGATCGAGCCGCCGTAGTCGTACACGAAGCTCATTGCGAAGTACCAGTCGGTGCCGGCGATGTAGACGGGCGAGAAGCCCTTCACCGACTTGTTCGCCGCCGCGAGCTTCTTCGCGTACGCGGTGAACTGCGCAAGGCTCGACGGCGGCTTCTTGATCTTCGCCTTGTTCCAGGCGTCCGTGCGGTAGGTGACGACGCGCGAGCCTGCGTAATACGGCACGCCGTAGGTCTTGCCGCCGTACGTGCCCGACGCCGCAAGGCCCTTGAGCCACGAGCCCGAGTTCGCGAACGACGACTTGAACGACGACAGGTCGGAGAACGCCCCTGCCGCCATGTACTTCACCATCTCGGTGTTGCCCATCTCGATGACGTCCGGCGTGTTGCCGCCGGCCAGCGTTGCGTCGAACTTCTGGAGATGGTCACCCCAGTTTTGATACTGGACGTCGACCGTCCACCCGGCGTGATCTTTCTGGAACTGCGCGTTCGCTGCTGCGACGACATCCGGCCAGCCGGACTGCGCATCCACCTGCAGCCACACCGTCAGCTTGTTGGCCTGTGCCCTCTGCGGGCTCGCGCTCGCCGTCGCGGCAACGAGCCCGAGCAGCACGGCCATAGCGGCCACTGCGACAACTCGTAGTCTCATGCAACTCTCCTCGAGCCGTCGACGCGCGACCTCGCAGCGGAGGATTCCGTGTGGCCGGCGGGGTCCTGCGCGCCGATTGGTCTGTACCAGTTGGCCACGGCGGCACACTTGCACACCGGACCGGTGAATGTCAAGGGGTGGTTACGAGGCGGGTCGGCTGAGCTCCGTGACGATCCGGTAGCGGTCGCCGCGGTACACCGACTGGACGTACTCGAGCGTCCGCCCCGCTTCGTCGCGGGACGTGCGCTCGAAGAGGAACGCGGGCGAGTGGAGCGGGACGCCGAGCGCCTTGGACTCCTCCTCGTCGGTCACCGTCGGCTCGATCGCCTGCGTGCCGGCGACGATGACGATGCCGAAGCGGTCGCGCACGAGCTCGTAGAACGAGCCCGAGAGATCCTGCGGCTCGAGGCCGGGCACGAGCGAGGACGGGAGGTGGAGGGTCTCGATCGCCATCGTCTCGCCGTCGGCCAGCCGAAGCCGCTTGATCACGAGGATTTCCTCGGACGGAGAGACGTGGAGGAGGCGTCCGAGCCGGGCGCCCGCGAGCTCGCGCTCGAGCGAGAGCGTGCGGCTACCGGGGGTCATGCCCCGGCGGCGCATGTCCTCGCTGAACGAGGTCATCGTCAGCTCCTGCGCGATCTTCGGATGCTGGACGTACGTGCCGCTGCCGCGGCGGCGGACGACGCGGCCCTCGCGGGCGAGATCGTCGAGCGCGGCCCGGACGGTGAGGCGCGAGACGCCGAGATCCGCGGAGAGCTGCCGCTCGGAGGGGATCGCCGTCCCCACGCCCAGCCGCTCGATCAGGTCGAGCACCTGCTGGCGCGTCGCGCTCTGCTTCGTCACGCGCTGGGGTCCGGCCGTCGCCACGGTGCGGCGACTATACCGACAGGGTCGAAAGTGGTCAATGCCATTGCGCTCTCCGGCCCCGTCCGGTATAGATCCACCCCGTGGGCGAGATCGTGCTCGAGCACGTGTCGAAGGCGTTTGCGGGCGACGTGGTCGCGGTCGACGACGTCTCCCTGCGGATCGAGTCGGGCGAGTTCCTCGTGCTCGTCGGCCCATCGGGCTGCGGCAAGTCGACGCTCCTCCGCATGATCGCCGGCCTCGAGGACGTGACCGAGGGCTCGATCCTGATCGACGACCGCGACGTCACGGAGCTGCCGCCGCGCTCGCGCGACATCGCCATGGTCTTCCAGAGCTACGCGCTCTACCCCCACATGACCGTGCGCGAGAACCTCGGCTACGGCCTCAAGGTGCGGCGCACCGGCAAGCCGGAGATCGCCCAGCGCGTCGCCGACGTCGCGAAGCTCCTCGGCCTCGACGATCTGCTCGAGCGGAGGCCGGGCGCGCTCTCCGGCGGCCAGCGGCAGCGCGTCGCGATGGGCCGCGCGATCGTCCGCGAGCCGAAGGCGTTCCTCATGGATGAGCCGCTCTCGAACCTCGACGCGAAGCTGCGCGTCAGCATGCGCGCGCAGCTCGGGGCACTGCACTCGCGGCTCGGGACGACGACGATCTACGTCACCCACGACCAAGTCGAGGCGATGACCCTCGGCCAGCGCGTGGCCGTGATGCGCGAGGGGCGCGTGCTGCAGATGGACACACCGCAGGCACTCTATGCCTCGCCGGTCAACCTCTTCGTGGCCGCGTTCATCGGGTCGCCCGCGATGAATCTCGTCGAGGCCGACGTGTCCGACGGCACGGTGGCGTTCGGCGGCTATCGAATCCCCGTCCCGGGAGCGCCGGCTGCGTCCAGGACGATCGTCGGCATCCGCCCGGAGTCGTTCGAGGACGCCGCGTTCGCCGACCCGTCGCTGCCGCAGATCGAGGTCGAGGTGCAGGTGGTGGAAGACCTCGGCGCCGACGCACATGTCATCTTCCAGGTCGATGCGCCGCCGGTGGACGTCAGCGAAGTGCGCGAGGCCGCGGGCGACGAGGAGGCGCTCATCCTCGCCGATCGTGCCGTCTTCACCGCGCGCGTCCACCCGGAGACCACCGCCCAGGTCGGCAGGCCGCTGCGGCTCGCCGTCGACCCTGCACGCTTTCACTTCTTCGATCCGGCGACGGGCCTGCGGCTGGAGCGCGCTGCTGCTCCTGCTCTCGCTCGCGCCTAGCGCGGCGGCCGCACCCGGCGAGACGATCGTCAGCGCCCTCTGGGGCAAGCCCAAGCCGTCCTTCCTGGCAAGGCTGCGCAGCGGCGAGATGGGCGGCGTCATCCTCGTCGGCCGGTGGACGCCGAGCGAGATGGCGGCGACGACGCAGCAGCTCCATGCCGCCGGTTGCGCGATCGGGCGGCCGCTGCTGCTCCTCGTCGACCAGGAGGGCGGGAGTACGCGCAGGCTCCCCTGGGCCGCGCCGGCCCAGGATGCGGGGACCCTCGGCCGGACCAGTCTCGCCCACACGCGGTCGGAGGCGACCGCGACGGCGGCCGCGCTGCGCGCGGTGGGCATCGACGTGGACCTTGCGCCGGTCGCCGACACGCTCGGGCCGGGCGGCTTCCTCGGCAAGCGCTCGTTCGGCACCGATCCGGCGAAGGTCGGGAATCACGTCGTTGCCTTCATCAGCGCGCTTCAGGCCGGGCGGATCGCCGCGACGGCGAAGCACTTCCCCGGCCTCGGCGCCGCGAAGCTGAACACCGACGATCACGCCGTCTCCTTGACCGCGACCGAGCTCAGCCCGTTCCGGCGCGCGATCGGCGCCGGCGTGAAGCTCGTCATGGTCTCGAACGCGTCCTATCCGGCGCTCGACAGCGCCGGTACGCCCGCGGCGTTCTCGCGGCCGATCGTCACCGACCTCCTGCGCGGCCAGTTCGGCTTCAACGGCGTCGTCGTCACCGACGCGCTGGACGCGCCGACACCGGCGCACACCCCCCACGCACCGGCGCGCGCCCTCGCGGCCGGCGTCGACCTGCTGCTCTATACGAGCGGCGCGGCCGCGCACAGGGGCTACGTCCAGCTCGCCGCCGATGCCAAGGCGAGCTCGGCCGTACGCGCGAACGTCGCGCGTGCGGTTGCGAGCATCCGCGCGCTCAAGCGCTGGCTCGGGAGAGGTTGCTAGAGGCCGAGGCGCTCGAGGGTCGCCTCGTTGCGGCGCCAGTGCGGCCGCACCTTGACGATCAGCTCGAGGTAGACCTGGTGGCCGAGCAGCGCCTCGATCTCGGGGCGGGCTTTGATGCCGATCTCCTTCACCATCGCCCCGGCCTTGCCGACGAGGATCTGCTTCTGCGAGTCGGTCTCGACGAGGATGTTCGCGCGCAGCACCTTCTCGTTCAGCTCATCCACCTCGACGGAGATCGCATGCGGCACCTCGTCACGGGTGAGCCAGAGCGCCTTCTCGCGCACGAGCTCCGAGATCTGCACCTCGAGCGGCAGGTCGGTGCGCTGCTCCACCGGGAAGTAGAGCGGCCCTGCCGGAAGCAGCGCGACGAGCTCGTCGCGTAACCCGGGGATGCCGTCGCCGGTCTTGGCGCTCACCGGATGGAGCGCGTGGAAGTCGCCGAGGTTCGCGGCCGCCTGCATCTGCTGCGCGATGTGGCCGCCCTTCAGCCGGTCGACCTTGTTGAGGGCGATCACAACGGGCACGCCGAGCGCGTAGACGCGCTTCGCGATGAAGCGGTCGCCGGCGCCGATGCGCTCGCGCGCGGAGAGCACGAAGAGCACGGCCTCGACGTCCTCGAAGGCGTGATCGACGGTGTGCTGCATGTGCTCCGTGAGCGCGTCGAGCGGACGCTGGAAGCCCGGCAGGTCGGCGAGGATGAGCTGGTACTCCTCGCCGTTCGCGATCCCGAAGATGCGGCGGCGCGTCGTCTGCGGCTTGTCGGAGACGATCGCGACCTTGCTGCCGCAGAGTGCATTCACGAGGGTCGACTTGCCGACGTTCGGCCGGCCTGCGACGGCGACGAAGCCCGATTTCACGGCAGGTTCCAGGTGTCGGGCAAGAGCTTCGACGCGGGCGCGTACTCGGCAATCGACCCGTCCTCGCGGCGGAAGTACACGCGCTCGATCTTCCATTCGTGCAGCCACTGGCGGCAGCCGCCGCACGGCGACGCGGTGATGCCGATCGCGTCGATGTCTCCGGGACGCACGCCCTCGCTTGCCGCCTTCGAGATCGCCGTGCGCTCTGCGCAGACGCCGAGCGGGTATGCAGCGTTCTCGACGTTGACGCCGTCGACGAGCGTGCCGTCCTTGAGGAGGAGCGTCGCGCCCACGAGATACTTCGAGTACGGCGCGTATGCGCGCGCCGATGCCGCTTCCGCCCGCTCGACGAGCTCCTGGCCGGTCACGACAGCACCTGGAAGACGACGAGCGTCACGAGCGCGCCGAGCGCGCCGCCGTACACGACCTCGAGCGCGGAGTGGATTCCCGCCTCGACGCGCGTCTGGGCGACGAGCAGCGCCATGATGAACGTGATCGACGAGATCAGGAAGCGGTGCCGGTCGGTGATCACGTACGTCGCCGCCATCCAGCCCGCGAACGCGAGCGCCGCATGGCCCGACGGGAGGCCGCCGCGAAGCGGCGTTCCGCTGCCTGTCCACGCCTTCGTCGCGATGACGATCAGGATAACGAGCACGAGCGCCGCGAGCGTGATCTCGGCCGGCGCGTCGCGTACACGGTCGAGCACGCGCGCCGTGCGGTGGGCGGCAGCGTGCGCGAAGACGAGATAGCCGACCGCGATCGCCGTCACGGACGCGATCAGGACGGCGCCGGCAGCGACGTCCTTGGCGAGCTTCGCGTTCGGGTCGAACGACGTGGTCGAGACGTCGATCGCCCCCTCGATCGCGGAGTTGACCATCTCCGCCACCAGCACGAAGGCAATCGCGAGCAGCAGCGCGATCAGCTCCATCCGCTCGACGCCGAGCGCCGCCGCCGCCGCGATCACGCCGATCGCGATCGCGAAATGGATGCGCAGATTCCGCTGCGTGCGCAGCACGTGGATGATCCCCTCGAAGGCGTAGTTGAAGCTGTCGATCAGCGACGGCGCGCGCCCCGGGGACGGGGCCGCCCGCGGCCTGCGCTCGGTGATGCTCATACGTGCAGCGCCTCGCGTGCGTCCATCTCGTCGCCGTGGTCGTAGCCGACGAGATGCAGCACGGCGTGCACGAGCGGCGCACGCCATTCCTCGCCGACGACCTGCGGGCAGATGACGACGTCGCCGAGCTGCCGCGGGAGCCCGTCCGGCAGGTCGTCGCGCGCGTCGATCGGGAACGCGAGCGCGTCGGTCGCCTCGTCGATGCCGAGGTGCTCCTGCTTCAGCGCCCGGCTTTCGTCCGGCCCGACAAAAACCAAGCCGAGCTCGCCCGCCTCGATGCCCTCCGCGGCGAGCACCTGTGCGGCGAGCTCGCGCGCGCCCGCTTCGTCGATCGCCTCGCCCGAGCGATTGTCGACCTCGATCTCGATCACTTCTTGCGTTCCGTCCCGGTCTCCTCCGAGTGCAGCTTGTACGCCTCGACGATCCGCTGGACGAGCTTGTGCCGCACGACGTCCTCGTGGCCGAAGCGCACGAACTCGATGCCGTCGATCGAGCCGAGGATGTCCTGCACCTGGATGAGCCCCGACGCCTGCTCGCGCGGGAGATCGATCTGCGTGATGTCGCCGGTGACGACGACCTTCGAGCCGAAGCCGAGGCGCGTGAGGAACATCTGCATCTGCTCGGGCGACGTGTTCTGCGCCTCGTCGAGGATGATGAAGCTGTCATTGAGGGTCCGGCCACGCATGAAGGCCAGCGGTGCGACCTCGATCGTGCCGCGCTCGATGAACGCGTTCAGCTTCTCCGGGTCCATCGTGTCGTAGAGCGCATCGAACAGCGGGCGCATGTACGGGTCGACCTTCGCGAGCACGTCGCCCGGCAGGAAGCCGAGCCGCTCGCCGGCTTCGACCGCGGGCCGCGTGAGGATGATGCGCCCGACCTGCCGGTCTGAGAGCGCGGCGACCGCGAGCGCGATCGCGAGGTACGTCTTGCCGGTGCCGGCCGGGCCGATGCCGAACGTCACCGTGCGCTTGCGAATGGCGTCGACGTAGTGCTTCTGCGTCACCGTCTTCGGCGTGATGCGCTTGCCGCGATGCGACCAGACCACGTCCTCGAAGATCTCGCGGACGTCCTCGGCCTGGTCGATCGCGTTCAGGAGCGTGTCGACGGTGCCGGCGCCGATCTCCTGGCCGCCCTCGACCAGGTCGACGAGCTCCTCGAGCACCGCTTTCGCCTCGACGACCTTCGCGTCGTCGCCGTCGAGCGTCAGCCGGTTGCCGCGAAGGTTGATCGCGCAGCCGAGCCGGTCGCGAAGCGCGCCCAGCACACCGTCGCCGATGCCTGCGAGCTCGGCTGCCACCTCGTTCGGGACGTCGAGGACTTCCTGCACGCGATCAGTGTAGGCGGCGTCGGGGCGCGATCCCGGGCTCAGACCCGGTCGAGGCCCGCACCGAGCAACGCCCCGAAGAGCGCGTGACCGGCGCTCGCCGAGCCGAAGGCGCGGGGGCTCGTGACGAGCCGCGGCCAGGTGCCGTCGCGCCGCTTCGGGTGGATCGCGTCGAAGAGGGCGATGCCGGGCCAGAGCAGCGTGTTCTCGACGAGCGCAGCCGTCACGCCCTGCTTCACGCCGCGCCCGCCGAGCCGCTCGAACACGAAGCCGAAGGTCGCGCCGGCGGCGGCATGCGTGACGAGGTTCGCGAGCCACTCGTGGCGCCCGCGCGTGATGAACGGGCCGATCAGCTCGGCGTCGCAGTACGGCGTCCCGAAGGCGCGCTTGAGCAACGGGTCGCAGGCTTGCCAGGCTGCGGCTGCGAGCGCGCCTGTCACGGCGCCTCTCGTCAAGCGAGCTTTTCGCGGACGATCTGGCTGACGACGGAGCCGTCGGCCCGACCGGCGATCTGCGGCATCACGTCGGCCATCACGCGCCCCAGGTCCGCCATGCTCGTTGCCCCAACCTCGGCGATCGCGTCGTCGACGATCTCCTCGATCTCGTCCTCGCTGAGCGGCGCCGGCATGAACTCCTCGAGGATCGCGAGCTCGCGCTCCTCCGCCTCCGCCTGCTCCTCCCGGCCGCCGTTCCGGAACGCCTCGGCCGCCTCGACGCGGCGCTTGCGCTCGCGTTGAAGCACCTGCAGCTCCTCGTCCTCGGAGAGCGGGCGTTGGAGCTCCTTCTCGGAGTTCTTGAGCGCGTTGACGATCAAGCGGAGCGCGTCGCGGCGCTCGCCGTCGCGGGCGAGCATCGCCTCCTTGATTCCGTCTTCGATCGTCTCGATCCTGCTCATGGTGCTCAGGCCATCCTCCCGATGCTGCGGCCGCCGAGTACGTGCCAGTGCAGATGGAAGATCGTCTGCCCTGCCCCCGCGCCCGCGTTGACGACGACACGGTAATCGCTCAGCCCTTCGCCCGCTGCAACTGCCGCGACGAACTCGAGCATGCGCTTCGCCTCGTCGGCCGGAAACTGGTCGATCTCGTGGAAGCTCGCGACGTGCCGCTCGGGGATCACGAGCAAGTGCGAGTCGGCCTGCGGGTTGATGTCGCGGATCGCGACGAAGCCGTCGACCGCCGCGACGTGGTCGCCCTCACGGTAGAGCGTGCAGAAGAGGCAGTTGGGGTCAAACTCCGGCAAGGATCCCCTCCTCGGTGACGGCGGTGGCACGCACGCGGACGAGGTCACCGACCTGCGCACCGGGCACGAGCCACGGAGAGTAGTCGTCGCCGTAGCCGCGGCCGGTGCGGTCGACGAGCACCCTGTCGCTGCCGCCGAGCTTTGTCCGCCAGTGCGCGAGACAGGCTTCGCGCGAGGCGGCGCGGAGCCGCGCGGCACGCTCCTTCTTCTCGTGCGCCGGGACGCGGTCGTCCTCCGCGGTCACCGTGCCGGGACGCGGCGAGTACGGGAAGACGTGGATCTTCGTCAGGCCTGCGTCGCTTGCCGTGCGGAGCGTGTTCGCGAATGCGCGCTCGTCCTCGGTCGGGAAGCCGACGATCACGTCGCTCGTCAGGTTGAACTCCGACTGCAGCGGCGCGAGCCGGCGAAGGTATGTCGACACGGTGTACCGGCGCCGCATCGCGCGCAACACCTCGTCGTCGCCCGATTGGAGTGGGACGTGCAGATGGCGGCTGACGGTCGGCGTCTCGCGGAGTGCCGCGATCAGCGCGTCGTCGACGTGGTTGATCTCGATCGACGAGAGCCGCAGCCGCTCGAGCCCGGGCGTTGCGCCCGCCTCGCGGACGAGACGCGGCAGGTCGTAACCGCCGGCGCGGTCGCGGTAGCAGCCGAGATTGATGCCCGTGAGCACGATCTCCCGGTGGCCCTGCGCGACGCGGCGGCGGATCTCACGGAGCACCGCTTCGGCGGAGCGGCTGCGGGACGTGCCGCGCACGTGCGGGATGACGCAGAAGCTGCACGAGAAGGAGCAGCCGTCCTGCACCTTGACGAACGCGCGCACGCGGTCGAACCGCTCCTCGGCCTGGACGCAGCCGATCGCGCCGACGTCGCCGGCCACGAAGGCAGGCGTCTCCTCGCTCGGCCGTGCAACGACGACGACGTTGTCCGGCAGACCCGCGAATGCGTCGGTGGCGAGATTCGCGCCGCAGCCGGTGACGTAGACACGGCCGTGCGTGCGTGACGCCCGCGCCGCTTCCTTGCGCGACTTCGAGACGGCCTCGTGGGTGACGCAGCAGGTGTTGACGATCGCGACGTCTGCGGCGCCGTCGCGCTCGACATGGCCGTCAACGAGCAGCCGCTCGCGCAGCTCGTGCGCGTCGACGTGCGAGACCTTGCAGCCGAGGAAGCGAACCGAGAACGTCGCCATGGCGAAACGATAAACGGCTCAGGCGCGCTCGACGAGATCAGCGGCCCAGCCGCCGTCCGTGCGTCGCTCGAGCCGCCGCCAGCCGGTGACGCGCGGCTCGTCCCGCTCGAGATACCCCGATGCGATCACGCGGCCGGCCGGCACGCGTGCGAGCAGCGCCTCGACGACGTCGAGCGCGACGTTCGCGACGACGAGATCGGCGGCCGGAAGCTCGTCGGTGAGCGCGTCGCAGATCCGTGCCTCGATCTCGACGCCGTTGGCTGCGGCGTTCTCGCGCGTCACCTCGACCGCGTCGGGATCGACGTCGACCGCCAGGAGCGGTGTGAAGCCCAGCTTCGCGGCCGCGATCGAGAGCACGCCGGAGCCGCAGCCGACGTCGAGCAGGCTGCCGGGCGGTTGCTCCTGGAGCAGCGCGAGCGTCAGCCGCGTCGTCGGATGCGCGCCCGTGCCGAAGGCGCGGCCCGGATCGATGGCGACCGCCTCGACGCCGGCGGGCGGCTCCTCCCACGGCGGGCCGACCCAGAAGCGCCCGACCACGACCCCGTGGTGGAAGCCGCGCCAGTTGTCCTCCCAGCCTTCGACGACCGCGTCGTCGCCGCGAACGTCGAAGCGCTCGCGCAGCGCATGAGCCTGCGCATCGTCGACGAAGACCGCGAAGCCGTCGTCGAGCTCCTCGACGCCCTGCGGGAAGAGGTCGAGCAGCTGCGCGAGCTCGGGCTCGCCGCCGGCGACGACGACCCGTCTCAGCGGAAG
>Ga0207657_10002820_pt1 | contig 18682 bp, 18 predicted proteins | sample KBSC33metaG_FD_184316 | JGI IMG/M metagenome (GOLD analysis project Ga0207657, IMG submission 184316) | Corn rhizosphere microbial communities from Kellogg Biological Station, Michigan, USA - KBS C3-3 metaG (SPAdes) (version 2) | ecosystem: Host-associated > Plants > Roots > Rhizosphere > Soil ... | reverse complement strand
CGTGGGACGACGCGCTCGATCTCGGCGAGGTGAACGGCTACCGGAACGCGCAGGCGACGGTGCTGGCGCCGACCGGGACGATCAGCTTCATGATGGATTGCGACACGACCGGCGTCGAGCCCGACTTCTCGCTCGTCAAGTCGAAGAAGCTCGTGGGCGGCGGCGAGATCACGATCGTGAACAAGACGGTCTCAGCCGGCCTCGAGAAGCTCGGCTACGCGCCGAACGAGGTGGACGAGGTCGTTGCGTTCGTCGACGAGCGGAACACCGTCGTCGGCGCGCCGTACGTCAAGAGCGAGCACTACCCGGTGTTCGACTGCGCCGTCGGCGACCGCGCGATCCACTATCGCGGCCACGTGAAGATGATGGGTGCGGTGCAGCCCTTCATCTCGGGCGCGATCTCGAAGACGGTCAACCTTCCCGAGACGGCGACGATCGACGATGTCGCGCAGCTCTATCTCGAGTCGTGGCGGCTCGGCGTGAAGGCGGTCGCGATCTACCGCGACAACTGCAAGGTCGCGCAGCCGCTGTCGGGCAAGGCGGAGAAGGGCCAGCAGGTTCTCGCGCCCGCCGGCGCCGGCGGCTCGCCGCGGCGGCGGCGGCTCCCCGACGACCGCACCGAGATCGGCCGCAAGTTCCGCGTCGGCGAGTACGAGGGCTACATCCACGTCGGCGTGTTCGACGACGGCAGCCCCGGCGACATCTTCGTCGACATCGCGAAGGACGGGACGACGCTGCAGGGGCTGATGAACTCGCTGATGATCGCCGTCTCGATGGGCCTGCAATACGGCGTGCCGCCCGAGGTCTACGTCTCGAAGCTCTCACACCTCCGCTTCGAGCCGTCGGGCCTGACGAACGACGCGGACATCCGCGCGGCGAAGTCGATCCCCGACTACATCTTCCGCTGGTTCGGCAAGAAGTTCCTCGACGTCGACCAGCAGGAAGAGGCCGGCATCCTCTCGATGGAGGTCCGCGCGCAGATGGCGGAGCGGGTCGCCAACGGCGAGTCCGCCCACGCGGAGGCTCCGGCTCCCGGCCAGACGGCGCTCTTCAACCCGCACGAGGACGCGATCGAGTGCAACCGCTGCGGCGGCCGCATGGTGCGCGCGGGCACCTGCTACACCTGCCGCGACTGCGGCACGTCGACCGGCTGCGGCTGATGTGGAGTACGGCGTAAATGGCACTGGAAGTGCCGCGAAGCGACAGCAGATAACGAAAAGGCCCCGGAAACGGGGCTTTTTCACTTGCTAGGGTCTTTCGCAATGATCGCCGTGGTGGCTCTCGTCCTCGCGCTGGCCTTCGGCGCTGCCGACCAGTATCTCGGCAGCCTCTCCGCTCATCACTGGGCTGCCGATGTGAGCCTTCTCTCGGCACCGTGGCTGCTGGTTGCCTTCGTCACGGGCTGGACGCAGCGAAGCGCCGGGCGAGCGGCGCTACTTGGTTTCGCCTGCACTCTGATTGCACTGGTCGGCTACGGGCTGATGACACTCAGCCCCGTCGAGAACGCCCACCTGACACTGCAGTCGGGCGCCGCCTTCGTCCGCAGTGGCCTCGGCGTCTTCGGCGGGGCGATCGTGACTGGACCGCTGTTCGGCTGGTTCGGCTACCGCTGGCGCGCTGCCCGCGCCTGGGTCGGCGCTTCGATCACCGCTGTCGCGGTGCTCCTCGAGCCGCTTGCTCACTCGGCGGCTGGCGGTTCATTCCGGTTCCCGGTTGTCTCGGCCGTCGAGATGGCCGTCGGCGTAGCAATGATCTTCTACGTCGCCGCAACGGCTGCTCGATCGACGCAATCCAGTCGAAATTCTCTTCGTTGATTACGTCGCGCGCAGCGGCGCGCGCCACTCGGCCGAGCGATAGATAGCCATCGCGGTCGAACTCGCGTCGCCCGACGGGCGATCTAGAACCTGGCGGTCTCCGGGCTCGGGGCTTCGGCCAGTCCGTCAGTTGGCCTGAGTGCAGTTGCGGGCGATCAGCGAGTTGTGAGCTGTGACCTGCGCGTTGTAGGCCGCGACGAGCCGATTGTCGCGGGCGTGCAGCGGTGGCTCCCGCTTCGGCACCGGCGGTCATCGACGCTGGATCCGCGCTCGACGTCGAGCTGCAAAAACGACTACCGCCGGAGCAAGAGATCCCACCGATCCCGGCCCACCCGTTCTCTCGCTGACGGCCGTGTCACGGGGCGCCCTGCTCCGTGACACGGCTCGATGCTCGACGGGTCTCGACCGCACCGGGCGGGACGACGAGGACGGGACAGCGGGCGATCCCGACCAGGCTGTTCGAGACGCTCCCGAGGAACGCGGACCTGAAGGCGCCGCGGCCGCGCGAGCCGACCACGATCAACTCGGCCGCCTCGTCGTCTGCAAGGTCGGCGAGGCGCTCCGCCGTGACGCCCGTGAGGACGCGCTGCTCGGCATCCTCGAGCCCCGCGTCGCTCGCCATCCGGTCGAGCAGCGCTTCGCCCGCGCGCAGCTCCACCTCGACGTCGAACGTGCCGATCGGCGCCGGCGCGAGCGCGCCGGACGGGGCGAAGATGCTGCTCGGGGCGTGCACCGGATGGCCGACGTACGCGATCACGAGCCGGTCGTTCAACCGCTCGGCAAGCCGGGCCGCAACCTCGAGCGCCTCCCGCGAGTCCTCCGACCCGTCAACACCGCACAGGATCGTTCCGGTGGTCGCCATCTGTCGTAACTCCTTTCCTCTCGCTTATGCACCTATAGCGTCGCGCCGAGCATCGTCCCGCGCCATCGGGCCACGGCCCCATCCCTCGCTCATGCGGCCCGCTCGAGCCGTTCCTCGCCGTGCGCACGCGTCTGGGGCGGAGCAACGACGACCGGGGCCGGCGTCGCAGCTTCGAGCTCCCGCGCGAGCGTGCACCGGAGTGCGCGACCGCGAAACCCGCCGGCCCGCGACCCGAGCACGACGAGGTCCGCCCCCTCCTCCGCAGCGATCTGCGCAAGCAGTTGCGCCCGTTCGCCGAAGTCGACCCGAAGCTCCACGCCGCGGCTCGGCCCGTTCTGCTGGGCGATCCTCGTCAGCGCCGCCTCTGCGCCGCCGAACCGTTGCCTCGCAGTCAGGCTCTCCTCCGTGCCGCGCGAAACACCGTCGACCGCGTGCGCGTACACGAGCCGCATGTCGAGTCGTTCCGCGAGTGCGCCGGCGAGCTGCGCCGCAGCACGGCCGTCCTGCGTGTCGGTCACGCCGCAGACGATCGTCCCTATCATCTCGCTTCCTCCTTGTCGGGTTGCCCGCATGGTCGCCCGGACGTTCCCGAGCCGCCATGGGCTGCTGACCGCAAAGAGAAATGGGGGCACGGCTCCATGTCGCGCCGCACGCGCCGGCGGCACAGTGGAGCCAATTCCGACCCGAGGAGACGACATGGTTGACACCGTGATCACACGCGATGGGCTTCTACGGCTGACGGCGGAGCTCGAGCATCTGAAGACGGCCGGACGGGCCGAGATCGCCGAGAGAATCCGCGCTGCGGTCCTGCAGAATGCGAACGTCGCGGAGAGCGCCGAGTACCACGAAGCACGCGACGACCAGGCGCGGCTCGAGCGGCGAATCGCGGTACTCACCGATCGGATCGGCTCGGCCGAGCTTGCCGCTCCCGACGACGCGAACGATCTCGTCGATGTCGGCGAACGCGTTCGCCTGCGTGACCTCGAGAACGGCCGCAGGGCCGAGTACGAGCTCGTCGGCGCGCTGGAGGCAGACGTGTCAAGGGGCCGGGTCTCCGTGCTCTCGCCGATCGGCCGCGCGCTGGTCGGACGGCGCAAGGGCGAGGTGGCGATCGTCGAGGCCCCCAAGGGCGCGATCCGGCTGAAGATCCTCTCGATCGCGACCCCGTAGCCGGCCCGTTCGTTCCAGCACGTCGCGCCGCGGTTCGGCACGATGCCTCCGGTGAGGGACGAGACGTTCGCCGATCTGCTCGCGGCCAACGAGGGCTACGCTCGGCGATTCTCTCACCGGGGGCTCGACGGGACTGCGGCACGAAAGCTGGCCGTCCTCACCTGCATGGACTCCCGGATCGACCCGCTCGCGATGCTCGCGCTCGAGCCGGGCGACATGAAGATCCTGCGGAACGCGGGCGCGCGCGTCACCGACGAGGTGCTCACGACGCTCGTCGTCGCGACCTACCTGCTCGGGGTCGAGCGCCTGATGGTGATCGCCCATACGAACTGCCGCATGACCGCTGCGGACGACGACGAGCTCCGTAGCGCGATTCGAGCCGCCGGCGGCCCGTCGACCGACGACCTCTCCTACGGCACGACGCCCGACCTGGAGGCGTCGCTCCGCGCAGACGTCGAGCGCGTCCGCTCGTGCGAGCGCCTCGCGGCGCTCCGCGTCGGCGGCTTCGTCTACGACATCGACACGGGCCGCCTGTCGCAGGCCTGCTGACCGCGCCAGAGAGCTCGGCCGGCGCTTCATCCCTCCGGGATGATCAGCTCGAAGCGGGCACCGCGCTCGCGCGGGTCGTAGACGAGGTCGCCGCCGTGGGCCTGCGCGTAGGCACGGGCGATCGCGAGCCCGAGCCCGCTGCCGCCTCCATCCTCCTCGGTTCGCGCGAACCGCTCGAAGAGCCTCGACCGCATCTCCTCCGAGACTCCGGCGCCGCAATCGGCGACGGCGATCCGCACGTAGCTGTCGCTGACGGCCGCGGACACCGTGATCGGCCCGGAGCCGTGGCGAACGGCGTTGATCAGGAGGTTCGAGACGACCCGGTCGAGCACGAGCCGGTCCGCGACGACGGCGAGGCTGCCGGGCACGTCCAGCTCGAGATCGGTGCCGGCGGGAAGGACGGCCGCGGCGATCTCCGCAAGCACGCGCTCGAGGACGAGCGGCTTCGGCTCGAGCCTGATCCCGCGCGCGTCGAGCCGGGAGAGATCGAGCAGCTCCTCGAGCAGCCGCTTCAGCCGCTCTCCCTGCTCGCAGCCGACCCTGAGGAGCTCATCCCGGAGCTCCGGCGCCAGCTCGTCGCCCCGGGAGGCGAGCGTCGTCAGCACCCCGTACACGGCGGTGGCCGGCGTTCGCAGCTCGTGCGAGGCGATCGCCACGAAGTTCGCCTTCAGCCGGTCCAGCTCGACCGTCTCCGCATGCAGGTGCGCGCGTTCGATCGCGAGCGCGACCCGGTCGGCCACGAGTTGCAGCAGCTCGAGGTCGCTCCTCACGAAGCGGCGCGGAACCAGCGTCCCCACGTGCAGAACGCCGAGCGGGTCGTCGCCGAGGAGGAGCGGCACGCCGAGCATCGACTTGATTCCCTTCTCGCGAAGGATGGGGTTCAGCACGTAGGAATGGTCGACGTCGTCGAGGATCACGGGTTTCCGTTCTGCAGCGATCCGGCCGGCGAAGCCGCCGCCGACCGGGATCCGGACGCCCTGCTCCACCTCCTCCTCGATTCCCACCGCTGCGCGCGCGACGAGCTCGTTGGTCTCCTCGTCGAGCAGGAGCACGGCGCACGTGTCGGCTTCGAGGATGTCCCGGATGCGCGGAAGCAGCACGCCGAGCAGCTCGTCCAGCTCGAGATGCGCCAATGCCACGTCCGTCACGGCCTGGACGTGCTCCATGCGCCTGCGCGCGTGACGCTCGGCCTCGAACGCGCGTGCGTGCTCGATCGCGATCGCGGCCCGGTCGCCGGCAAGCTGCAGGAGCTCGACGTCCTCGGGCTCGAAGGTTCGGTGCACGAGCGTGCCCACGTGCAGGACACCCAGAACGCGGCCTGCGACGACGAGCGGGACGCCGAGGAGCGACTTGATGCCCTTCGCGTGCAGGACCGGGTTCACGAGGTCCGCACGGTCGACGTCGGAGAACACGAGCGGCCTGCGCTCGGCGGCGACCCGCCCGGCGAACCCCTGGCCGACCGGCACGCGCACGCCTTGCTCGACCTCCTCCTCGATCCCGACCGCCGCACGCGCGACGAGCTCGTCCGTCTCCTCGTCGAGCAGCAGCACCGCGCACGTGTCGACGCCGAGCGTCTCCCGCGTGCGAAGGAGCAGCGTCTCGAGCAGGTCGTCGAGATCGAGGTGCGCGAGCGCCGCGTCGGTCAGCGTCTGCAGCCGGCGAAGGGCCGCCGCGTCCCTGCCGGAGTCGTCCATATCCGGGATTGTCGTCGTTCCGCGATGCCCGTGCGGCGGCGGTCCTCTTTACACGGGCGTCGAACCGTGACATAGTCAGCGCCCCGATCGTGCTTTCCACAACCTTCATGCGGCGGTTGTCGATCGTGCTGGCACTCGGACTCGTCCTCGCGGCGGCCGGTGCAAGTGCACGATCGAGCTTCGCCTCGCCCTCGACCAAGCACTACACGACGACGCTGATCCCGATCAGCGCGGCGGCCGGCGCACAGGTGGACGCTCTCCTCACGCTCGGGAACAGCTCCGACAGCTCGCAGACGCTCGGGTCGGAGAACGTGACGATGCCGAACGGCTACTCGGCGAGCGTCACGAGCATCGACCAGCCGTCCGGCAAGACCTGGACCGCGAGCGTCGTCGGCAGCGTGATCCAGCTCCGGGCCAAGACGAGTGGCGACGCCCTGAACCCCGGCACGACGGTGACCGTCCACCTCAGCGTCGCCGTCCCCTGCACCGCGCCCTCGACCACGACCTGGACGACCGAGGCCAAGCAGTCGAACGCGTTCAACGGCACGCCCGGGAACGACTTCCGACTCCAGGGGCAATCCGATCCGACGATGGGCTTCACCGGCTCCTGCGGCTTCCGCTTCGACACGATCACGAGCCCGCAGGTGGCCGGAAGCGCTATCCCCGTGACCGTCGACGCGATCGACGGCGACGGCAACGTGACGACGGCGTTCAACGGCAGCGCGACGCTCAACGGCACCTTCAGCTCCACGCACGGCGACCCCGTCTACTCCACGCTGAACTTCACGAACGGCGTGGCGACCGGGACCGCGACCACCTACACGGCCGAGACCGGCCGGACCCTCACCGCGACCTCGGGCTCGATCACGGGCACCTCGAATCTCTTCGATGTCGACCCCGGGCCTGCCGACCACCTCGGATTCGTCCAGCAGCCGACCAGGACGGTCGTCGGCGGCGTGATCGGCGCGCCGACCAACCCGATCACCGTCGACGTCTACGACGCGTACGGGAACGTCGAGACTCCTGCGGGAAACCAGGCCGACGTGACGCTCGCGATCGCGAACGACGCCGGCAGCGGCCCGGCCGCCACCACGCTCGGCGGCACGCCGACCCAGACCTCCGCGAGCGGCACCGCCACGTTCGGCGACATCACGCTCGACCAGTCGGGCGTCGGCTTCACGCTCTCGGCGAGCGCGGACGGCCTCACGCCCGCCACGAGTGACCCGTTCGACATCCTCGACGGCTGCCCGGGCGGCGTCACGACCTGCACGCTCTCGAGCAACGACAAGCACACGAGCGTGACGACCGACTATCCGTCTGCGACGCACGACAGCACGCTGCTCTCGATGAGCGCGACAGGCGCGCAGTTCGACTGCGGCGGGACGCAGACGGCGCGCGGTTCGATCGTCACCATCCACCCGGCGAGCGGGTATCTGATCGGCAACCCGATCGCGGTCACGCTCCGCTTCGACAAGACCGTCGCGCCGGGAACCGGCGTCTCGAACTTCGTGCTCTGCATCGACAAGCACGACGACAACGGCTTCCGCACGGTTTCCACCTGCCCGAAGCATCCGAAGAGCGGCGACCTGCCGTGCATCTCGAAGGCGAACCGGAACGGCGTCGGCGACCTCGTGATCGTGATGCTGATGACGTCGGACGATCCCGGCGCCGGCCTCTACTAGACCGGAGAGCTACCCCGGAAGCGGCGGCCGCGCGACCTGCTCGACGCCGAGCTGCCGCAGGAGCTCCGCGCTCTCGGCCGCTGCGTCGGCGTCGCCGAGCGAGGCCAGCAGGTCGAGCGCGAGCGCGAGCTGGAACTTCGCCTCGCCGCCGCGGGCGGTCTCGACGCTCTGCAGGGCTGCCTCGCGGCCCCGGTCGCGGTCGCCCCGCTGCAGCAGCGCGGCAGCACGGATCCGCTGCGCGCTCGACCGGAGCGCGACCATGCCGCCCGCCTCCTCGTGGTCCGCGAGCAGCTCGTCGGTGGCGTCGAGCGCCTCCTCCGGGTCGTCCGCGAGCACCGCGACCTCCGCCTGGCGGACCCGCGTCTCCAGCACGAAGCTCGTGGCGTCGATCTCCGCGAACGTCTCGGCCGCCGCCGCGAGCAGCTCCGCGGCGGTCTCGAGCCGCCCCGCCCGCGCCTCGGCGTACCCGATGTTCGCCCGGGCGACGGTCGCGAGCCAGCGCTGCCCCGCCTGGTCGCAGGACTCGACCGCGCTCTCGAAGAGGGCGAGCGCCTCGTCGAGGTGCCCCTGGTCGGAGAGGATCTCGCCGATGTTGTTGTTCGCCATCGCGACGCTGACGACGTCGCCGATCCGCTCCCGCAGCCCGCGGCTTCGCTCGTAGAGGTCGAGCGACCGCTCCCAGTCGCCCCCGTAGTAGGCCTCGATCCCGAGGTTGTTCAGGGTGCTCGCCTGGCCGCTCAGGTCGCCGAGCTCCTCGTAGAGCGGCAGCGCGAGCCCCCGGAACGCCTCGCGGTCGGGCGAGCCGAGGAGCGTATGGACGATGTGCAGCATCAGGTAGGCGGGGGCGAGCGTCTTCGTGTCGCCGGCCGGAAGCGCCTCGTCGACGAGCTGACGGCAGCGGCGGATGCACTCCTCGAACTTCCCCTGCCGGAAGCGCGTCTGCGCATACCCCATGCCGAGGTCGAGCCGGTAGCGCAGGCGGAGCTCCTCGTCCGTGAGCGCGTCGGCCGCCCGGAGGCCGCGGTTGTACCAGCGGATCGCCTCCGGGTACCGGCCCCAGGCCTCGCGCAGCAGGCCTTCCATGCCCATCAGGCGCACGTTCTCGGGGCCTTCGCTCGGAACGAGCCGCCGCGCGGCGGCGAGCGCCTGCGCCGCAGCCTCGAACTCGGAGAGGATCCGCCTGCACTCCGCGACCGCTTCCCACACCTGGGCGGTCTCGGCCGGGTCGAGGCCGGGCACGTCGGCCACCACGTCGAGCGCGCGGCTGTAGAGCTCCGCCGCCTCGCGGTTCGCCCACTTGGCGCGTGCCCGCCGCGCGGCCTCGCACGAGTAGTGCCAGGTCTCGCGGGGCCGCCCGGCGCGCCCGTAGTGGAGCGAGAGAAGCTCCGCGACCGCGCCCGGGTCGGCGGCGTGACGGAGCTCGAGCATCTCGGCGACCCGCCCGTGGAGCTCCCGCCGCCGGCGATAGGAGAGCCCCTCGTAGGCGGCGTCGCGGATCAGGCCGTGCCGGAACCGGAAGCCGCCCGCGACGGTGGTGTCGCGCTCGACGAACTCCACGAGCCGATCCCACACCTCAGGGTCCGCAGCCGCTTCCGGGTCGTCCGCGAGCACGGCGGCGACGTCCGTGGAGTGGAAGGCGCTCCCGAGCACGGAGGCCCAGCGCAGGAGCGTGCGGTCGCCGGGGGCGAGCGCATCGATGCGGGCGGCGAGCAACGCCTCGACCGTCTCCGGGAGCTCGTCCGCCTCCTCGCCGCCCTGGCCGGCGGACGCGAGCTCCTGCAGGAAGAGCGGGTTCCCCGCCCCGCGGTCGGTGAGCGCCTGCAGCTCCTCCTCCGAGAGCCCGGCGTCGCCTGCGGCGGCCTCGACGAGCTTGCGCGCGTCGTCGACGGGCAGCGGCTCGAGGCGCAGCGTGAGCGCCGGGAGCGGCGGCACGCCGTCCGCGGCCGAGAACCCGCCCGGCCCCGGCCGCCGCGTCGCGCACGCGAGCCAGGGATGCGTCGAGAGCTGGGAGCCGAGGAAGCGGAGGAGATCCGACGACGCCTCATCCATCCAGTGGACGTCCTCGAAGAGAAAGAGCGTCGGTGCGTCGACGAGCTTGCCGAGCAGCGAGGCGACGACCCCGTGCAGCCGGGCGCGGCGGAACGACGGCTCGAGCTCGTCGACCTCCGGCGTCGACTCCATCTCGACGTCGAGCGGAGCGGCGAGCAGCGGCAGCCAGGGAGTGAGCTCGGGGTCGATCTCCTCGACACGCTCCGCGAGCGCCGTGCGGTTGCCGCCGGCGTCGCCGTTCAGCTCGAGCGAGAGCAGCTCGCGCAGGAGCGGCCGGAACGCGTGGTACGGCGTCGCCGACTCGTACTGCTCGCAACCCGTGCGGAGGAGCGGCATGTCCTCGCAGTAGGAGCGGAGCTCCTCGGTGAGGCGGGTCTTCCCGAGGCCCGGCTCGCCGATCAGCTCGACGAGCGAGCCGAAGCCCATCCGCACGGGGGTCACGGCGGCGTTCAGGACCGCCCGCTCCCGCTCGCGGTCGACGAACGGCAGCTGCGGGCGCTGCGGCGCCTCGGCCGGCCCGGAGACGATCCCTGCGACGGCGTACGCCTGGACCGGCTCGGCCTTCCCCTTGACGTGGAACGGCTCGAGCTTCGTCCCGTCGAAGTGGCCGCCGGTGCGCTCGAAGACGGCTGCCGCGGCGAGCAGCTGGTCCGGCTCGGCCCGCGCCATCAGCCTGGCGGCGAGCGCGGCCGTGTCGCCGAGCACGGTGTAGGTGCGCCGGAACTCCGCTCCGACCTGACCGGTGAAGACCCGGCCCCGGCTCGCACCGACGTGCAGCGAGAGGGGGCGTGGCGCGTCGAGGGTCGCACGCAGCGTCCGGAGGAGCCGCTCGTCGTCGTCGCCGGCGGTCAGCGGCGCGCCCGAGACGAGCACGATCCGGCCGCCGTTCCGGTCGACGTCGCTCTCGAGGAAGGTGACGCCGTGCTCGTCGGCGGCCCCCTGGATCACCCGCACGATCTCGTCCAGGGCAGCCGCCGCCCCGTCGGCGCCCCGTGCCACGAGCAGGTCGTCGAGGCCCGAGAAGCGGACGAACCCGATCGCGGCGTTCCGGTGCTCTCCCTCGAACCGCCCGACCTCGAGCAGCTGGGCGCGGAGCGGCAGCGGGATCGCGAGCTCGAGCGGGATGTCGAGGGGCTGCGGCAGCGGGACGAGGTCGCCGTCGACGGGCGGGGCGGCGACGAGGAGCACGCCCGGCCCTTTCGCCTCGCCGAGGGAGGCGTCCGGAAGCGCCGCCGCCGCCTCCGGGCTGAGCAGGATGTCGCCCGCCTCCGACGCGGCCTCCATCTCGACCGTGCGGGTCGCGGCCGGCCCCGCGACGAGGAGCTCGCGATGCGAGTCGCCGACGAGGAAGAACAGGAACCGGTCGGCGTGGATGCCGACGTGCATGCGGAGCTCGACCTCGCCGGCCGAGGTGGCGGGCCGCGAGATCTCGGCGAGGGTGTCCCGCATCCCCGCGGCAGCCGCGGCCGCGCGCAGCGCGTGCGACTCCCCGTCGAAGAAGAGGAGCAGCGCGTCGCCGCCGAACTTGAGCAGGCCGCCCCCGTGGGCGTACGCGACGTCGAGCAGGGCGGCGAACGTCGCGTTCATCACGTCGGTCACCTCCTCGGCCCCGGCCCGGCCGAGCGCCGAGAGAGCCTCCGACATCGCGGTGAACCCGGAGATGTCGACGAAGGCCACCGTCCCTTCGCGCTCCAGCCAGAGCCGCTCGGGGTGCGCCGCCAGCCAGTCGAGCGTCAGGCGCGGGACGAACGGGACGAGGTCGTTCTTCGACCGCGCGGGCTCTGAAGAGGTTTCTGTCGCCACGCAGCCATTCTGCGTGCTCGAGCGGCGTCCGGGAAGACCCGCGTACCCGCCGGGCCGCCTCGGGCGTTCTCCGGGTATGGCGGAAACACCGCAACCCGGGACGACCTGGACGCTCGCCAACCTGGCGCACGACCGGCCGACCGCGATCGAACAGAGCGGGTCGCGGTGGACGGTCGTCGGGCGCGGCGGGAGCGCCGTCGACGAGTCGCTCGGGCGCGCGTATCTGCGCGCGCTGCGGCGCATGCAGCATCACTGAGATACCGCGCGTCGGGTCGGTCGTCTACGGTTCTCCCGCGATGAAGGCAAGGATCTGGGGATGCCGGGGCTCGCTCGCGACGCCCGGGCCGTCGACGCTGCGCTACGGCGGCAACACGATGTGCCTCGAAGTTCGGAGCGCCGACGGGGCGATCGTGATCTTCGACGCCGGCACCGGGATCCGCGACCTCGGCCGGACGCTCTCGACCGAGACGGTGCACGAGATCGATCTCGTCCTCACCCACCTGCACCTCGACCACATCGAGGGACTCGGGTTCTTCGCCCTCCTTTTCGACCCCGAGAGCCGGATCAGGATCCACGGGCCGCGGCCCGCGAGCGGCACGCTCCAGGAGCAGATCGCCGCGTACCTGTCGCCGCCCTACTTCCCGGTGCCGTTCGAGCGGATCGAAGCCAGGATCGAGTTCGAGGAGCTCGAGCGGGAGAACTGGGAGGTCAAGGGGCTGCGGATCTCCTCCGCCCCGGTCTGCCACCCCGGGCCGACGCTCGCCTACCGCGTGGCTGAGAACGGCGCGTCGCTCGCGTTCGTCCCGGACAACGAGCCGGGCCTCGACAAGAACTCGGGCCTCGAAATCGCGGGCGACGTCGACCTGCTGCTGCACGACAGCCAGTACACCGACGAGGAGTACGCGACCCGGGTCGGCTGGGGCCACGCCTCGGCGAGCGACTTCACCGCGTACCTGAAAGCGGCGGCGCCGCGCCGGGCGCTGATGGTGCACCACGACCCGACCCATGCCGACGCGAAGCTCGAGCGGATGCTCGAGAGCGCCCGGGCGGCGTCCGGGCACCCGGAGCTCGGGCTCGGGCACGAGGGGCTCGAGATCGAAATCGCGTAATGCTTTTCAGACGGGAATCGTTTAGGGTTGGCACATGGCTGCGCCCATCGAGCTCCTGCAGCGAGTCCCGCTCTTCCACGGGCTCGCCAACAAGCAACTGAAGGCGCTCGCCGCAAGCTTCACCGACCGGCAGTTCGGCGCCGGCCAGGAGCTGACGGCCGAGGGGACCGGCGGCGCGGGCTTCTTCGTGATCGAGTCGGGAGAGGCCGAGGTGACCGTCGACGGCGAGCCGCGCCGCACGCTCGGCCCCGGCGACTACTTCGGCGAGATCGCCCTGATCGACGGCGGCCTGCGCACCGCGACGATCAAGGCGACGAAGGACGGCAGGATGCACGGGCTCACGAGCTGGCAGTTCCGCCCGCTCGTCGAGAGCAACGCGTCGATCGCGTGGCCGCTCCTCGAAGCGATGGCAAAGCGCACCCGCGAGCTCGAGCAGCGGCGGGGCTGAGGACCACGCCGTGGCGCTGCTGCGGAAGAACGCCAAGGAGCAGTTGATCAAGGGCGTGCCGCTCTTCGAGCGCTGCACGAAGCGTGAGATCGCCGCGCTCGCCGCCGAGGCGGACGAGCTCGAGATGGCACCCGGCGCCGAGCTCACGCGTGAGGGCGCCCTGGGTCGCGAGTTCATCGTGCTCGCCGAGGGCGCCGCCGAGGTGACGCGTGACGGCCGCACCATCAACAGCCTCGGAGCAGGCGACTTCCTCGGCGAGATCGCGCTCCTGTCGGGCGGGCCGAGGACCGCCACCGTCACGACGACGGAGCCGTCGGTGATCCTCGTGCTCACCGACCGCGCATTCGCCCGCGTCGCCGACGCGATGCCCTCCGTTCGTGCCCGGCTGCTGGAAGCGGTCTCGGAGCGCCTGCAGCGCGACGCGCTCTGAAAGGGGCGGCAATCGGGATGACGGAAGTGCCCGAGCTGACGGACGGCAGGATCGTCGCACGCTGCCGGACCGGCGACCCTGAGGCCTGGGCGCTCCTCGTCGAGCGCTTCTCCCGCTACGTCTACGCCATCTGCATTCGCGGCTTCCGCCTCCCGGCCGAGGACGCCGAGGACGTCTTCCAGGACGTGTTCGCGAAGACGTACGAGCAGCTCGGGCGGCTGCGCGACGACTCGGCGATCCGCCCCTGGATCGGGCAGCTCACCCGGCGAACATGCATCGACCGGCTTCGAAGCAGCCGGCCGGAGGCCGACGCCGACCAGGCCGAGATCGCGGACCCTGCGGACGCGCTTGCCGAGGTGGAGCAGGCGCTCGACGTCCAGCAGGCCCTGCAGTCGCTCGGGGGGCCTTGCCAGGAGGTGCTCGACCGGTTCTTCGCCCGCGACGAGAGCTACCGCACGATCGGCGCGGCGCTCGACCTCCCCGCGGGGACGATCGCGAGCCGGATCTCACGCTGTCTCGACAAGTTGAAGCTCGAGTTGGAAGATTCTCCGCCCGCCGCCCGTCCTGTAGATGGGTGATTCGATGACGAACTACGAGACGACCTACGGGATAGCGAAGCTGGCGCACCTGCTCGCCGTTCTCCGTCCGGCCCCGGCGGGCTGGTCGGAAGCGGCCACGGAGCTGCCGCGCTTGCGCGGGGAGCTTCAGGACCTCGTCGCTCGCGCCGAGCGGGACGCCGAGCTGCGGGCACGTCTCGAGTCCGACCTCGAATCGGCGCTCGCGGAGTCGGGCATCCGCCCGACTCCGCGGATCCTCGCAGAGGCCCGCCGCCGGCTCGGATCCTGAGCCTGGTGCAGGTCGAGCCGGGCGGTACGTCGATCGGCGACGCGGTCGCGGCCCTCGCGTCGGACGAGCAGGCGGTCGCCGCGGGATCGGCTGCGGCCCTGACGGGGGCGGTCGCCGCGGCGATCGTCGCCAAGGCCGCGCGTCTCACCTCACGGGAGGCGGGAGCCGCGCAGGCCGAGGCCCTGCAGGGGCGGCTGGTCGAGCTCGCCGAGACGGACGCCGGCGCCCTGGCCGAGGCCCGCGCCGCGCTCGCGAGCCGCGGCGGAGGCGAGACGACCGAGCGGCGCGACTTCGCGCTCGGGCAGGCGCTCCGCCGGGCCTCGGAGATCCCGACCCGGATCGCCGAGACCTGCGCCGACGTCGCACTGCTCGCGGGGACGGAGCGTGAGGCGGTGCACCCGGACGTCGCCGCGGACGTCGCGGCGGCCGCCGTTCTCGCCGCAGGCGCAGCGCACGCCGCGGCCTACCTCGTCGCCGTCAACCTCGCCGCGAGCGAGAACGCGGACGACGTCCTCGTCGCCCGCCGGGCCGCTGCGGCGGCGGCCGAGGTTGTTGCGACGCTCGACGACGTGTAACCATCGTCTCGATGGCGGGACACGAAGAGCAGGCAGCGCACGCAGAGCCCCTGCCCGCGTGGTCGCTGCCCCGCGAGGCCGCCGCCCGGATCGGGATGGACAACCTGCTGCCGCAGCGGGTCGACCGCGACTGGGCCTTCGGCGGCGCCACGGGCAAGGGCGTCAAGGTGTGCATCCTCGACAGCGGCGTCGAGGCGGGGCACCCGCTCGTCGGCGAGCTCGCCGGCGCGGTCGTCGTCACGCTCGGCGAGGACGGCGAGCCGGTCGCGGAAGAGGATCTCGAGGGTGACCTCTGCGGCCACGGGACGGCGTGTGCCGGCATCGTCCGCTCGCTCGCCCCCGACGCGCAGATCCACTCGGTGCGCGTCCTCGGCGCGGGGTACAAGGGATCCGGGACGGTCCTGCTCGCCGGCCTGCGCTGGGCGATCGCCCAGGGGTTCGACGTGGTCAACATGAGCCTCTCGACGACCAAGCGCCAGCTCGGCGAGCTCCTCCACGAGCTCGCCGACACCGCCTACTTCCAGGGGACGGTGCTCGTCGCCTCGGCGCACAACATGCCCGTCGAGTCCTTTCCGTGGCGGTTCTCGTCGGTGATCTCGGTCGGAAGCCACGAGGAGGACGACTCGCTCGTCTACTACGCCAACCCGAACCCGCCGGTCGAGTTCTTCGCCCGCGGCGTCGACGTCGACGTGGCCTGGCTCGGCGGCGGCTCGATCCGCGCGTCGGGGAACAGCTTCGCCACTCCCTGTATCTCTGCGATCGTCGCACTGATCTTGAGCAAGCATCCGGGACTCACGCCGTTCCAGCTGAAGACGGTGCTGCATCTGACCTCACAAAACGTTCAGGAGGGCAATGTCTGACCGCCTTCATGCGGCCGTCGCGGCCGGTGTCATCGCATCCGAAGAGGAGTTCAACCGGCTCCTCCGCTCGATCGTCGAGGTCGCCCGCGCGATCTTCGGCGCCCAGGCCTCGTCGATCTTCTTGCTCGACGAGGCGGCCGACGAGCTCGTCTTCGCCGCCGTCGCGGGCGAAGAGGAGCAGTTCCTCGTCGGCCGCCGGATTCCGTCGTCGACCGGCGTCGCCGGCTGGGTCGCGTCGTCGCGAACGCCGCTCGTGCTCGAGGACGTGCAGGCCGACCCCCGCTTCGCCCGCGACGTGGCCGAGAACACCGGGTACGTGCCGAAGGGGATGATGGCGGTGCCGCTCCTCGACGAGGAGCGGGTGCTCGGCGTGCTGCAGGTGCTCGACCGGCCGCAGCGGAGCCGCTTCTCGCTGCAGGAGATGGAGCTGCTCGGCCTCTTCGCGACGCAGGCCGCGGTCGCCCTCTCGCTGCTCGAAACGGCGCGAAGCGCGAGGGCCGCGCTCGCGGGCGACGAGGAAGCCTCGCTCGTCGCCCGGCTCGCCGGCGCCCTCGAGCGCCTCGACGAGGGCGACCGTGCGGCCGCAGACGGCCTCCTCCGCAGCCTGACCGGGCTGCTCGAGCCTCGCCGCGGCTGAACTGCCCCGAAAACGGCGAGAGGCCCGCGGTGCGGGCCTCTCGCCAGGTCGTGCGAAGCGTCTTCCGCTACACGAGGCGGTGCGCCTCGACGTCGTCGTCCGAGCCCTCGGCGTCCTGGCTTGCCGGATACCGCTCGAGACGATGCGCCTCGACGTCGTCGCTCGTCTCGCCCTCGTCCGTCGAGGTCGGCAGCCGCTCCAAGCGGTGCGCGTCGACGTCGTCGGTCGTCTGCTCGGGATCCAAATTCTCTTCCAACCGGTTGCGATCTTCGGACATGGTGTAGAGCCTCCTCGCTAGACCTTTGAACCCGCTGGTGCGGACTACAACCTACTAGACGGGCGGCGGGCCAGAAATCTTCCCTCACCCTTCCATCGCGCGTCAATGGGTGCGATTGTCAGGTGGTGACCGCGTTCCGCGCCCAGCTCTCCGAGTCGCTCGCCGCGGTCCGGAGCGTCTTTGCGAATCACAATCTGCGGCGGATCGAGCTCGCGTTCGCGGGCTCCGCGGTCGGCAACTATGCGCTCTCGATCGCGGTTGCCATCTTCACGTTCCACCACGGCGGCGTGACGGCGGTCGGGATCGTGATGGCCGTGCGGCAGGCGGCCGCTGCGACCGTGGCGCCCTTTGCCGCCTCACTCGCCGACCGGTATCGCCGCGAGCGGGTGATGCTCGCGTCCGACCTCGGACGGCTCGGCTCCGTGGGCGGCATCGCGCTCCTCGTCGTCACGGGGGCGCCCACCGTCAGCGTGTGGGCGCTCGCCGTCTGCGCCTCCGTGTTCGGCGCAGTCTTCCGCCCCGCCGAGGCGGCACTCATCCCTCTCGTCTCCCGCTCGCCGCAGGAGCTGACGGCCGCAAACGTCACCTCGAGCACGTTCGACAGCGTCGGCGTCTTCGCCGGCCCGGCGCTCGGAGCGTTCCTGATCGCCTTCGCCGGGTACGCGACGACCTTCACGGTGGTGGCGGCGACCTTCGCGTGGAGCGCCCTCTTCGTGCTGCGCATCTCGTCCGCCGTTCCCGAGCGCAGCGCGGAGGCCGACGAGGAGACCGAGCACGGAGGCCTGCGCTCGCTTGCCGCCGGCTTCGTCACGGTCGGACGCGAGCCGCGGCTGAGACTCCTGATCGGCCTCTACGACGCGCAGTGCTTCGTCGCGGGCGCCCTCGGCGTCCTCGTCGTTGCAACCGCAATCGACCTGATCGGGATCGGCAACGCCGGCGTCGGCATCCTCCAGTCGGCCTGCGGGGTGGGCGCCGTCGCCGGAGCGGGCTTCGCGGTGACGCTGATCGCCCGCTCCCGGCTCGGGGGCAACCTCACTGCCGGGCTCGTCCTCTGGGGCGCGCCGCTGATCGTGATCGGCGTATGGCCGCGCGAGTGGGTCGCGGCAGTCGCGCTTGCCGTCCTCGGGATCGGCAACACGCTCGTCGACATCTCGGCGATGACGCTGGTGCAGCGCACGACCGCGCCGGAGGTGGCGGGACGGGTCTTCGGCGTGCTCGAGAGCTCGGTCGTCGCGTCACTGGCGGTGGGCGCGTTGACGGCGCCGGCGCTCATCGGCCTGGTCGGAACCCGCGGCGCGCTTCTCGTCGTGGGAGCGATCCTCCCGCTCCTCGCGGTGGCGACGCGAGGCCGGCTCGCGGCAATCGACGACGGCGCCCACATTCCGCTCGAGCAGATCGCGGCGCTGCGGTCCGTGCCGTTCCTCACGGTCCTGCCGCTGCAGACGATCGAGTACCTGGCGAGCCGGTTGCAGCGGGTCGAGCTGCCCGCCGGCACGACGCTCTTCTCCCGCGGCGACCCCGGCGACTCGTTCTACGTCCTCGAGGGGGGGACGCTCGAGATCGACCTGCCCGACGGCGTCAAGGTCGAGCAGGCTCCGGCGTTCGTCGGGGAGATCGCGCTCCTCCGCGACGTCCCGCGCACCGCAACCGTTCGCGCCCGGGACGACGTCGTGCTCTGGGCGCTCTCCGGCGACGACTTCCTCGGCGCGGTCGGGGGCCATGCGCGCTCGCGCGGCCACGCCGACAGCATCGTCTTCACGCGCCTCAGCGCGGCGACCGCGACGTAGTTTCTAGTAGAGGCCGTCGCCGCGGGCATACCGCTCGGCGCGCTCGCGGTCGTACTCGTCCGCGTCGAGCTCCGGGTTCGCGACCGACCG
>Ga0207657_10002819_pt1 | contig 18694 bp, 19 predicted proteins | sample KBSC33metaG_FD_184316 | JGI IMG/M metagenome (GOLD analysis project Ga0207657, IMG submission 184316) | Corn rhizosphere microbial communities from Kellogg Biological Station, Michigan, USA - KBS C3-3 metaG (SPAdes) (version 2) | ecosystem: Host-associated > Plants > Roots > Rhizosphere > Soil ... | reverse complement strand
TCGCAGACACCGCGACCCACGAGAGGAAGCATCCGGAGAGATCTGCCCGCACTCATATCTCGCGGGTAGACACGGGGGGCTTCGGCCTCCCACCTCTCCTCCCCGACCAGCGGGCTCCTAGTGGGCCCGCTGGTCTTTTCTTTCCCCAGATCTCTCAGGACCGAAGGCGCCCTCCCTCCAACGCCTCTTCCGCGGGTGGCGTGGGGTGTGCCGACTCGGCCGTGCGTGAGCACGGACGAGCGGTACCCCCACGACAGGACCCGCGGCCACCGACCCCCGAGGGAGGGCGCAGGGAGCACTTTTGAGAAGATGCCCCCAATGGCTCAACCGACCGAAGAACAGGTGACCGAGGCCCTTCGATCCGTGATCGACCCCGAGCTGCGCCGCTCGATCGTCGAGCTCGAGATGGTGCGATCGATCGAGATCCATCCGGAGGGACGGGTCGACGTCGTCGTCTCGCTGACGACGCCGGGCTGTCCGATCCGTGCCCAGTTCGAGCGGGCGGTCGCCGAGAACGTCGGCAAGCTCGAGGGGGTGACGAGCGTCGGCGTCGGCTTCGACGTCCTCTCCGACAGCGAGAAGCAGGGCCTCCAGCAGAAGCTCGGCCGCCCCGGCGGCCTCCCCGAGGGCGCCCTCGCCCAGGTCAAGAACGTGATCTGCGTCGCCTCCGGCAAGGGCGGCGTCGGCAAGTCGACGATGACCGCCAACCTGGCGGCGGCGCTGACCGCCGAGGGCAAGTCGGCCGGCGCGCTCGACTGCGACGTCTACGGCTACTCGATCCCGAGGATGCTCGGCGTCAACAACCGGCCCGAGGTCAACGCCGAGCGCAAGATCGTCCCGCTCGAGTCGCCGAGCGGGGTCAAGGTGATGTCGATCGGCTTCTTCGTCGAGGAGAACGCCGCCGTCGTCTGGCGCGGCCCGATGCTCCACAAGGCGATCCAGCAGTTCCTCGAGGACGTCGACTGGGGCGAGCTCGACTACCTGCTGCTCGACCTGCCGCCCGGCACCGGCGACGTCTCGATGACACTCGCCCAGCTCCTCCCGCAGGCGCGGATCCTGATCGTGACGACGCCGCAGCCGGCCGCCCAGACCGTTGCCGCGCGGGCCGCCGAGATGGCCGCCAAGGTCGACCTCGAGCTGCTCGGGGTGATCGAGAACATGTCCGGCTTCACCGCTCCCGACGGGCAGCGCTTCACGATCTTCGGCGAGGGCGGCGGCCAGACGCTCGCCGACGAGCTCGACGTGCCGCTGCTCGGCAAGGTGCCCCTCGAGGAGGCGCTCCGCGAGCACTCCGACGCCGGCGACCCGCTCGCGATCTCCGAGCCCGACGCGGCAGCTTCGATCGCGATCCGGGATGCCGCGCGCGGGATCATCGCCGCGACACCCGTCGAGCTGCCGCTGATGCAGGCCGTCGCCGCCGACATGCCCGTCGCTCCGGCGCCGCTCGGCGGCACCGAGCTTCCGGTCGTCCAGGCCGGAGGCTGACCGCGGCCCTCGGCCGGCCGGCCCGATCCAGGGTCTAAGCGGGCGGGCGGCGCGGCTCCTCGGCGGCGAGCATCGTGCCCGCGAGCGTCAGCGTCGCGGCGAGCCCGCAGACGACGATCGCGAGCGCCGAGAGCAGGAAGCCGGCGCTGGTGCTCGTCCACGGGATGCCGCGGTAGCTGAGCGCGGCGAGCGCGAACAGCCCGAGGCCGCCGAGCGCCATCGCGAGCAGGCCGAGCTCGGTCGTCCCGATCCGGATCCGCGGCAGCGGGATCCTGCGGCCGTGGCGCTCGGCCGTATCGGCACGGTCGGGAAAGGCGTGGCTGAGCGCCGCGAAGGCCGCACCGACGGCGATCACGACGAGGAAGGCGCCGACGGCATCGCTCGGGCGGTGCCAGCCGGCGGCGACCACGGCGACTCCGAACGCCGAGCCGAACAGCCCGGCGCCGATCGCGGTCGGGACCAGCAGGCGTCGCGGCACCACGAGCATGGCCGCGACCGCCACCGCCATCCCGACCGTCGTGTGCCCGGAGGGATAGGAGTTGTCGAAGATGAAGCTGGCGACGAGGTTGGGGCGCTCGAGCAGCGAGTGCTTGAGGATCTCGGTGGCGAGCACGGAGACTCCGATCGAGGCAGCCGCGAAGATCGCCAGCCGCGGCCGGCGGCGGACCACCGCGACGGCGGCGACGAGGACGGCGGCGAGCAGCAGCGAGCCGATCGAGACGATCCGCAGGAAGCTGTCCGCCTGCGCGGCCCGCGAGGCGAAGAAGTCGTGGCCGACGAAGGAGTGCTCGTCGAGGCGCTGTCCCCAGTAGGTCCGGACGACGAGCAGGTAGAGGACGACGACCGCCGCCGCGGACGCGAACGCGAGGACGACCAGGCCCCGCGGCAGCCGTTGGGCCGATCCGCCCCGCTCCGGGACGGCGCCGCGGCTACTTGCTCGCGAAGTAGTCGGCGTTGAGCTGGGCGAAGTGCGCCCACTCACCGGGAAGCTGGTCCTCGGCGAAGCAGGCGTCCACCGGGCAGGCCTCGACGCACGCGTCGCAATCGATGCACTCGTCGGGATCGATGTAGAGCTGCTGCTGCGCCTCGTAGTCCGGCTCGTCGGGAGTCGGATGGATGCAGTCGACCGGGCAGACCTCGACGCACGAGTTGTCCTTCTCCCCGATGCAAGGCTCTGCGATGACGTAGGTCAAGGTTTCGGATTCCTTCTCGTTCGGTTGCTCGCTGTGGGGCCGATCCGGGCGAACCGGCAGAGCGGTCCATTGTACGGGGCGGGCGCCGCTTCGGATCGTCGAGGGTAGGGTTGACGGCGATGATCCTGCTCACCGGAGGGACCGGTGTCGTCGGCTCGGCGCTGCTGCCGATGCTGCTCGCCGAGGGCCACGAGGTCCGCTGCCTCGTCCGCGACCCGCGCCGGCTCGGGCCGGAGCGCGTCCGCGTGCAGCTCTCGCTCGCCGACCTCGGCGACCCGCGCGGCCTCCGCCACGCGGTCCGCGGCGTCGACACCGTGATCCACCTCGCGGCGGCGATCCGCGACCAGCCGCCGCGCAAGGTCGAGGAGATCACCGCGCTCGGCACCCACCGGCTGCTCGCCGCCGCCGAGGCCGCGGGCGTCCGCCGCTTCGTCTTCTTCAGCGCGCTCGGGGCGACACCCTTCCAGCGGACCCGGTTCTTCCGCTCGAAGGCGCTCGCCGAGGAGCGCGTCAGCAGCTCGCCGCTGGAGACGACCGTCTTCGCGCCGTCGATCATCTACGACCGCCACGACACCTGGGTGACCTGGATGCGGCGGCTGGCCCTGCTGCCGTTGCTGCCGATCTCGGGCCGCGGCCAGGCCGCCTACGAGCCGATCTGGGCCCACGACGCCGCGCGGGCGGTGATCGCCGCGCTCGACCGCCCTCCTGCCCGCTTCGAGCTCGCCGGCCCGGATCGGCTCACCTACGAGCAGCAGGCTCGGCTGATCGCCGCCGCCGCCGGCCGCCATCGCCCCTCGATCCACGTCCCGCTGCCGTTCGTGCGCTCGGCGCTGATCTGGCTGCGGCGGATCTTCGGCGAGACCGCCTTCGCCACCTGGGAGGAGGCGGAGCTGCTCGAGGTGCCGATGGTCAGCGAGCGCGGCACCGCCGACGTCCGCGACCTCGGCGTCGAGCCGGTCGCGATGCGCCAGGTGCTCGGGGCCGGCTCGGGCTGAGCCGTCAGTCGGCGCCGGAGAGGCCGATCAGCGCGGCGGCCTCGTCCTCGACGCCCTCGGCCAGCCACTCGACGTGGTCGACGAGGTCGGGATCGGCGTTGAAGCCGAAGTAGAGGTGATCGGCCAGGGAGACGACCGCGATCCGGAGGCCGTGGCGGAGGCCGATCTCGGCGATCGAATGGAGCGCTTCGACCGGCGCGCCGAGGACGCTGACCGGGTGCCGTGGCCCGGGCACGTTGGAGACGTTGACGGCGAACTCGCGCGGGCTGCTCTCGATCCGCTCGACGAGCGCCGCGAGCCTGGCCGAGTGCCTGCCCAGCGCGGCCGCGACGTGGTCGAGCTGCTCGGCGTCGTGCTCCTCCTTGCGGATCAGCGTCTCGCGATTGACGGCCCGGAGGCGCTCGACCGGATCGTCGATCCCGAGTGGCAGCCGCACCGAGAAGAACGAGTCGCGGTTCCCGGCATCGTCACCCTCGTGATGGAGGCTGACCGGGACGCGGACGCGGACGTCGCCGAGCGGGCCGTGATGGCGCTCGAGCCAGCGCCGCAGCGAGCCCGCCACTATCGAGAGGACGGCATCGTTGAGGGTCGCCCCCGCGAGCTCGCGAGCGGCGTCGTGGAGGCGGCCGAGCGGCGCCGCGGCGATCGCGATCCGGCGCCGGGTCCCGATCCTGCCGTCGAACGGCGAGCGGTGCAGCGAGCCCGCGAACTCGCGCTCGATGAACGCGGCGAGGTGGGCGCGGCGGCGCTCGTGATCGGGATGCTCACCCGGTGGCGCCGGGTGAGCGCTGCCGGCGCCCGCCCCGGCTGCCGGTGCCGCGTCCCAGAGGAGCTCGGCGGCGAACCGCATCGCCGCCGTGCCGTCGGCGAGCGCGTGGTGGATCCGCCAGACGAGGACGGCGCCGCCGCCCGGGCGGGCGACGACGTCGATCGCCCAGAGCGGCCGATCGCGGTCGAGGCGCTGCTCGAAGAGGCGGGCGATCTCCGCGAGCTCGGCCTCGCGGCTCGGCGCCGCTCCGAGCTCGGCTGCGCCGACGTGCCGGGCCACGTCGAAGTCCGCGTCGGGTACCCAGGCCGGCTGCTCGGGGCTGCCGCCGAGCTTCCGGGTCAGCTCCGGGACCGCGGCGATCCGCTCGCCGATCAGGTCCCGCAGCTCGTCGAGGGTGGGGGCGCCGGGGCCGAGGGCGACGAGCTTGCAGGTGTGGCCGGCGATCCAGGAGCACTCGAGGTCGAGGATCGCCTTGTCCTCGGGCCCGAGCGGGATGGCCCCGACGTCGCTCACCCGGCGATGATCGCAGGGCTCGCTCCGAACCGGACCGATCCGCCGCGCCGCTTCGCCTCGTACAGCGCCCGGTCGGCCTCGCCGTGAAGCTCCTCGCCGTCGACCTCGTCGCCGGCGCGAGCGGCGCCGCCGATGCTGGCGGCAAGCGGCACCACGGCATCCCGGAACGCCGCCGCGATGCCGATCCGGAGCCGCTCGGCGACCATCGTCGCCTGCGCCTCGCCGGCGCCGGGCAGGAGCACCGCGAATTCGTCGCCGCCGATCCGGGCGGGCCAGTCGACGGTGCGGATGCCGGCGCGGATGACGCCGGCGACAACCCTGAGCGCCTCGTCGCCGGCGAGGTGCCCGGAGGTGTCGTTGAGCTGCTTGAAGCGGTCGAGGTCGAGGATCAGCAGCGCGACCCGGTCGCCGGTGCGGTCGAGCCGCGCAAGCTCGACGACGAGACGCTCGTCGAAGGCACGGCGGTTCGGCAGCCCGGTTAGCTGGTCGGTGCGGGCGGTCCGCTCGAGCGTGCCGAGCAGCGCCTCGATCCGCGTCCGCAGGGCGAGAACGAGCAGGCCGACGCCGAGCGTCGTCGCGACCCCGTTGACCCAGAGCTCGACCGGTCCCTGCTGGTCGTCGAGCACGACCGCGACCGCGTACAGGGCCGCGATCCAGGCTGTCTGGACGAGCGCCCATCGTGGGCGCAGGAAGTAGAAGGCGAAGATTCCGAGCCAGACGAAGTAGGTGACGTAGGCGCCCGAGCGACCCGGCACCGAGACCATCGCGACGGTGACGACGAGGGAGCCGAGCGCGACCATCGCGCCGATCGCCCACCACGGCGCCCGCCGGCGCCGTACCCAGAGCGCGGTTCCGGCTCCCAGCGATGCCGCGAAGGCGACCGTCGGGGCGACGAAATCGGTCCCGGCGGGGTGAGGCAGCAGGTAGGTCGCAAAGCCGATCGTCGCGCCGGCGATCGCGATCGCGGCGAGCAGCGTCGCCGCGAGCTCCCGCTCGGAGCTGACGTCGAGCAGGCTCCGTATCCGCGCCAGCGCGCGATCCCATCTCACGCTCATTCATCGGCAGGAACGCGCCTCTCGCTTGAGCGGATCAGGAAAGCGTGCACCCCCGGGACGAGGAAGGGCCCGGGACCTTTCCCGGGCCCCAAACAACGCGGAAGGGCCCGGGGGTTCCCCCGGGCCCTTCCGAAAGCGGCGCGGCCGGTCGCCCGGCCGCGGGAGTCCCGAAAGGGCTCCCTACATCATGCCGCCCATGTCCGGCATGCCACCCGGCATCCCGGCGGCGCCACCCTCCTCGGGCGGCTCGGCCACGATGCACTCCGTGGTGAGGATGTTCTTGGCGATCGAGGCCGCGTTCTGCAGCGCCGAGCGCGTGACCATGGTCGGGTCGATGACGCCGTCCTTGATCAGGTCGCCGTAGTCGCCGGTGCCCGCGTTGAGACCCTCACCGGGCTTCATGTCGCGCACCTTGTTGACGACGACCGAGCCCTCGAATCCCGAGTTCTCGGCGATCTGACGGAGCGGCTCCTCGAGCGCCCGGCGGATGATCTCCGCGCCGGTCGACTCGTCGGACTCGAGGCCCTTGGCGTCGATCGCGTCCTGGGCGTTGAGGAGAGCGACGCCACCGCCGGGGACGATGCCCTCCTCGAGGGCGGCCCGGGTGGCCTGCAGCGCGTCCTCGACGCGATGCTTCTTCTCCTTCATCTCGGTCTCGGTGGCAGCGCCGACCTTGACGACCGCGACACCGCCCGCCAGCTTCGCGAGACGCTCCTGGAGCTTCTCCCGATCGAAGTCGGAGTCGGTGTTCTCGATCTCGGAGCGGATCTGGCCGATCCGGCCCTCGATCTGCGCCTTCTCGCCAGCCCCGTCGATGATCGTCGTCGTGTCCTTGCTGACGACGACGCGGCGGGCCTTGCCGAGCTGGCTGAGCTGGGTGTTCTCCAGCTTCAGACCCATCTCCTCGGTGATGACCTCGCCGCCGGTGAGGATCGCGATGTCCTCGAGCATCCGCTTGCGGCGATCGCCGAAGCCGGGCGCCTTGACCGCGACGCCGGTGAAGGTGCCGCGGAGCTTGTTGACGACCAGCGTCGCCAGCGACTCACCCTCGACGTCCTCGGCCACGATCACGAGCGGCTTGCCGCCCTGCATCGTCTGCTCGAGGATCGGCAGGATGTCGCGGACCGAGCCGATCTTCTGGTTGGCGATCAGGATGTAGGGGTCCTCGAGGACTGCCTCCATCCGGTCCTGGTCGGTGACCATGTACGGCGAGATGTAGCCCTTGTCGAACTGCATCCCCTCCGTGAACTCGAGCTCCATCCCGAAGGTCTGGCCCTCTTCGACGTTCACGACGCCGTCCTTGCCGACCTTCTCGATGGCGTCGGCGATGATGTCGCCGATCTCGTCGTCCGCAGCCGAGATCGAAGCGACGCGGGCGATCTGGTCCTTGCCGCCGACCTCCTTCGACTGCTTCTCGCGGAGGTTCTCGACGACCTGGTCGACGGCCGACTCGATCCCCTTGCGGAGCGCCAGCGGGTTGGCCCCGGCGGCGACGTTCTTGAGGCCCGAGCGGACGATCGTCTGCGCGAGCAGCGTCGCCGTCGTGGTCCCATCGCCGGCGACGTCGTTGGTCGCGGTCGCAACCTCGCGGACGAGCTGAGAGCCCTGGTTGGCGAACACGTCCTCGATCTCGATCTCGCGGGCGATCGTGACGCCGTCGTTGGTGATCGTCGGGGCGCCGAACTTCTTGTCGAGGACGACGTAGCGACCCTTCGGGCCGAGCGTCACCTTGACCGCATCGGCGACGGCGTCGACGCCGTCCTGCAGAGCGGCGCGCGCGTCGGCGCCGTACTTGAGCTCCTTGTGAGCCATGTCAGATATTCCTCCTGATGCTTGGGGGTTCCGGGGAAGGCGGTCGGCTACTCGACCTTGGCCAGGACGTCCGACTCGCGGAGGACCAGCAGGTCCTCGCCGTCGACCTTGACCTCGGTGCCGCCGTACTTGCTGTAGAGGACGACGTCACCGGTGGCAACATCGAGCGGGATCCGCTCGCCGTCGTCGTCGCGAGCGCCGTCGCCGACGGCGAGGACCTCGCCCTTCTGCGGCTTCTCCTTGGCGGTGTCGGGAAGGACGATCCCGCTTGCGGTCGTCTCCTCCTCTTCTACCGCCCGAACGATCAGGCGGTCACCCAAGGGCTTGAGCTTCATTCGTGGTTACCTCCGTTGCGGGGTTTGACTGTGGTCTTCGGAAAGGCTTCCGTTGGCGCTTTGGCACTCTAACGGCGAGAGTGCCAACGGCCGCGGCCGAGTCTAGCGCGCGCGGAATGTCAGTCAAGCGATCTGAGTGAGAACGACTGAGATCGGGTCTCAGGAGGACGCAAGCAGGCGGCAGCCGAGGTGGCGGGCCAGCCCCTCGCCGCCCCAGCCCATCACGCGATCGTGGTTCCAGCGGAACGCCGGCGCGGCGAGCGGAGCGATGGCGTTCATCCACGGCTTCGTCGTCCGCACGCTCCACTCGTAGAGGACAGCGGTTGCGCCGTCCTGCTCGAAGAAGCGCCAGCGGCCGAGGCCCTCGAGCTCACCGGTCGCCTCGCCGACGAGCAGGACCGGCCGCTCGACCACGGTGGAGATGATCTCGAACCGGATCGGATAGGGGATCCGGCTCCGCCACTGGTAGCGGCCGCGGCGGCCGACGCCGCACGGCGTGCCCGGGTCGACCTCGGCCGCCTCGACGACTCCGCGCCACCACTGCGGCCACTCCTCGGACTCCCAGATCGCGTCCCAGACGTCCTCGCGGGGCGCGTCCAGCAGCCAGGTGGTCAGGAACTCGTAGCCCGCCATCGGCCGCGCTGAAGAACTCAGTTCCGGGAGGGGGTCTCGCCGTTGCCGAAGCTCGACTGCGGGCGCTCGACGATCTGCGAGAAGCGGATCACCGTGACCTCGTCATCGGGATCGATCGGGCGGCTGTAGATCTGTTCGAGGAAGTTGACCGTGTCCTCGAGCCGCCGGAACTCCGGGTTGTCGTGCTCGATGTCGCGCGGCGAGAGGTCCTTGACCCGCTTCACCTCGACGTCGTCGATCACCGCCGCGAAGATCTTCTCGCGCGGGCCGTGCCGGTAGCCGACCGTGATCCAGACGACCTGGCCGCGGTCGTACTTGCGCGTCTTGTCCCCGAGCCTGATCGTCGCCGACTTCCGTCCCCGCTTGAGCTGATCGACGAAGACCGGCGAATAGAAGTTGAGGACGTAGAGCGCGCTCATCCGATCGGAGCCTATAGCGCCGGATTCAGGGGTGGAGATCCGCGCTGGGCGGCCGGATCAGAAGATGTAGGCACGGAGGCGGTGAGGCTCGAGCACCGTCACCCGGCCGCGGCCGACGCGGACGACGCCGGCCCGCTCGAGGACGGCGAGGAAGCGGCTGACGCTCTCCCGCGAGGTACCCGCGAGCTGGGCGAGGTCCGCCTGGTTCATCCGGATCGTCACCCCGTCGCGGCCGTGCTCGGCGTTCTCCTCGGATACGAGCTGCGAGAGGACGCCGGCGACGCGGCTCGGGACCGTCTGGAAGGACTGCCGGGAGATCCGCTCGTTCGTCTCCCGCAGGCGCTTCGTCAGCGCGATGACGAGCTTCGCCGTGATCTCCGCGTTGCGCTCGAGCAGGCCCTTCATGTCGGCGGCCGAGACGGCGAGCAGGTCGACGTCCGTGAGCGCTTCGACGCTGGCCGATCGGACGCCGCCGTCGAGCATCGCCAGCTCGCCGACGAGCTCGCCGGGGCCGAGCGTCGCGAGCGCGATCGCGCGCCCGTCCGGGTGCTCGCGGGTCACCCGGACCTCGCCGGCGCGGATCACGTAGCAGGCGTCGGTTCGATCGCCCTCGTGGAAGACGCGGGCGCCCTTCGGAAACGAGCGAGGGATCGCGACCTGGGCGATCCGCTCGAGCTCGGACGGCTCGAGGCCGGACAGCAACGGCACGCGAGCGAGCAGCTCGACGGCGCTTGCCTGTTCCTCGCCCATGCGCGGTGATTATCACGCCTCGCCCGCCGGCCGCGAGCGAGCCACTCAGCGCTGACAACCCTCGCACCAGTAGGTGACGCGGGCGTCGTCACCCTGGCCGCGGGTCAGGATCCGGCCGCCGCAGCGGATGCAGGGGCGAGGAGCGCGGCCGTAGAGCTGCTTCGGACGCCGGCCGGTGGCGAGCGTCGCCGCCATCACCTCCCCGGCCGAGTCGACGATCGCCCGCGCCTCGTCCGCCCCGAGGTCGCCGACCCGCCGCCACGGGCTGACGCCGGGGAGAAAGCACGCCTCGACCCGGATCACGTTGCCGATGCCGGCGATCAGCGCCTGGTCGAGGAGCGCCTCGCCGACCGGGACCGACGGCTCCCAGGCGAGCAGCCGCGCCGTCGCGGCCTCGGGGTCGAAGCCGGGCGCGAGCGGATCCGGCCCGAGCCGGAGCAGGACCGGGTCGTTGCGGGCGCGGGCGGCGCTCGTCAGCCGCAGGATCTTGCCGCCGGACTGACTCGCGAACGCGCCGTCGCTGCCGAGCAGAAGCCACGGCCGCCCGGACGGCCTCCGCCCGTCGGAGCGGACGAACCAGCGGCCGTTCATTCCGAGGTGGCTGTGGACGACGGCGTCGCCCGAGAAATGGAGGAGCAGGTGCTTGCCGCGCGCCTCGGCCCGCTCGAGCCTCCGCCCCGCGAGCTCGCCGGCGCGACGATGGAGCGGCGAGCGGGCGCTCGGCGCATCGGCCGTCTCGATCTCGCGGCCGACGAGGGCCGAGCGGATCCGCGTCGCGATGCGATGAATCGTGTCGCCCTCAGGCATTGCTTTCTCGAATCAGAAGCGTAGGATCGAACCCGTGGGGAGGCGACTGACAGCTATCGCCGCAGCCCTCCTGTTCGCGGCGCCGTTCATGGCCCCGGCGGCTGTCCCGGCCGCCGGGCCTCCCCGGATCGTCGAGCTCAACTACTTCGTCCGTGACGACGGCACCCTGCCCCACGTCCGCCTGCTCGTCGGCGTCAAGCACGCCGACTCGGTCCGCGTCGCGACCGTCTTCCACGGCAAGCACGCCGGGGCGCCGACGCGCCTCGACGACAGCATCTCCGGCCACCCGTGGGTCCTCCAGCACCAGGACGGGGGCAAGGTCTACAGGCTGATTCGCCGCTCGCTCGAGCGGCGCGGCTCGGCCGCGGTCCGGATCCGGGCCCGCAACGGCGGCGCAACCGATCGCGCGAAGCTGAAGATCCGCGAGTCCGACTGCACCAAGGACCCGCCCTTCTACCCGCTCGACTGCACGATCCATCGCTGACCGGGCCCGGCCGTCTATGGCTTCAGCTTCCGCCCGGTCTGGAACAGCCACTGCGCCCAGGCGACCATCGCGATCGCGACCAGCCCGGTGAAACCGAAGGCGAGGCCGACGTTGACGTCGCTCGCGCCGAGGAACCCGTAGCGGATCGCATCGACCATGTAGAAGATCGGGTTCGCGTGCGAGAGCTCCTGCCAGGGCGAGGGGAGGATCTCGATCGAGTAGAAGACGCCGCCGAGGAACGTCAACGGCAGGATCAGGATGTTGTTGATGAAGCTGTGGTGGTCGAAGCTCTGGGCATAGATCCCGACAACGACTCCGAGCGCCGAGAAGAGGACGACGAGCAGCAGCGTCGCGACGATCAGGTGGACCGGTTGCTCGATCGGGACGCCGGTGAGCGGCAGCGCGATGACGCCCAGCGAGACCCCGATCGTCAGCGAGCGGAAGACGCCGCCGAGCATGTAGCCGAGGTTCATCCGCCACGGCTGCATCGGCGAGGCGAGGACGTCGTTGATGTAGCGGTCGTTGCGGGCCTGCAGCAGCGACGAGGAGTTGTTCGAGAAGGCGGCCTGAGCCATCGCCATCGCGATCAGGCCGGGGACGATGAAGACGTCGTAGTCGAAGCCGTTGATCTCCTTGATCCGGCTGCCGAGCGAGAGGCCGAAGACGAGGATGAAGAGCGCCGAGGAGACGACCGGCGCGAGGATCGTCTGCGTCCACAGGCGCGTCACCCGCCGGCACTCGCGGAGGACCAGCGCCCGCATCGAGCGGGCGGGATCGGGACCGGGGTAACGCCGCGCCGCGGCCGCCGCCGGAGTCGACGCGGTCCGATCGGCGGCGCTCACGACCGCTCCTCCTCGGCCGCCATCACCGCCGGCAGCGACGTCGACACCGTCTGCAGATAGACCTCCTCGAGCGTGGTCGCGTCGTAGCGACGCTTCAGCTCGGCGGGGGTGTCGCGGGCGATGATCCGGCCGGCCGAGATCAGGGCGATGTCCTCGCACAGCGACTCGGCCTCCTCGAGGTAGTGCGTCGTGAGCAAAATCGTCGTGCCCTGCTCGTGGAGGAGGCGGATGTAGTTCCAGAGGTCGTGGCGGAGCTCGATATCGACCCCGGCCGTCGGCTCGTCGAGGATCACGAGCAGCGGCTCGTGCAGGAGCGCGCGAGCGAGCAGGAGCCGCCGCTTCATCCCGCCGGAGAGCTTCGAGGTGCGGACGTCGGCCTTGGCGCGGAGGTCGAACACGTCGATCATCTCGTCGGCGCGGCGGTCCGCGTCGTCGTTGCTCATCCCGAAGTAGCCGCCGTGGTAGACGAGCGACTCGCGCACGGTCAGGAACCGGTCGAGGTTCGGGTCCTGCTCGGCCACCCCGACCAGCCGTCGCGCCTCCATCGTCTCGTGGCCGAAGCCGAAGACCTCGATCCGGCCGCCGCTGGTCCGGATCAGGTTGCAGACCGAGTTGATCAGGGTCGTCTTCCCCGCCCCGTTCGGCCCCAGCAGCCCGAAGAACTCGCCGGCGGGAACCTCGAGGTCGAGCCCGTCGAGCCCGACCGTGCCGTCGTCGTAGGTCTTCGAGAGCCCCGCGATCCTCAGTGCCGATGTGCTTTCCCTCACCCCCCGCAGGTTAGGGGTCGGCCGTCGTCGTGCTAGAAGGCGTCGATGCGCCTGATCCCCCTCGAGCACCCGATCCCGCCCGGCATCGAGCACGACCGCTTCCGGTTGCGGATCCTCACCGTCGATGACCTGATCAAGGACTACGAGGCGGTGATGAGCAGCGCCGACCGTCTCCGCGAGCGCTTTCCGTATTGGGGCTGGCCGGATCCCGGGATGACGATCAAGGACGACCTGATCGACCTCGGCTGGCACCAGAAGGAGGCGATGCTGCGGCGCTCGTTCAACTACGCGGTGATGGCGCCGGACGAGAGCCGGCTGCTCGGCTGCGTCTACGTCGATCCTCCGGACAAACAGGGCGCCGACGCCGACGTCTTCCTCTGGGTGCGCAGCGACGAGGAGGGCAGCGACCTCGAGGAGGCGCTCGAACGCGAGGTGCGGCGCTGGCTCGATGCCGAGTGGCCGTTCGAGACGGTCCGCTGGCCCGGGCGTGACCTCTCCTGGGAGGACTGGGACAGGCTGCCGGACGCCTGAGGCCGTCCCCGCCCGCTGACCCGGGCCAGTCCGTTGCCTGTGCAACGCTGATCGGCGATGGCGGGCCCAGAGAGCGCACCTTCCCGCCCCGAGCCCGACGGCACCTCGTCCGAATGGGAGCCGCGGACGCTCGCGAAGCGGGGCATCCCGGCATTCGTCGCGATCGCCGTGCTGATCCTGATCGCCTGGATCGCACCAGGCCTCGGCGAGGTCCGCGAGCTGCTGCCCGACGCAGCGCCGGGCTGGGTGGCGATCGCGGTCGCTTTCGAGGCGCTCTCGTTCGCTTCCTACATCGTCATGTTCGCGCCGGTCTTCTGCCGCGGCCTCAGCTGGCGGCGGAGCTGGCAGATCGGCGGCTCCGAGCTCGCGGTCGGCTCGTTGATCCCGGCGAGTGGCGCCAGCGGGCTCGCCTTCGGGGCCTGGGTCCTCCACGAGGGCGGGATGGATGCCGACCGGATCGCCCATCGCTCGGTCGCGTTCTTCCTGATCAAGAGCTCGGTCAACTTCTTCGCCGTCGCGATCATCGGGCTGCTCATGTACACGAGCCTCTTCGGGGTCGACGAGCCGTGGACGCTGACCCTGCTTCCGGCGATGATGTCGGTCGCGGTGATCGTCGCGGTCATGGTCATCCCCCGCTTCGGTCCCGGCGACGACCCCGATCCCGACGCCTCGCGGTCGACGCGGTTCATCGCCGCCTCGCGGCGGGCGCTGATCAACGGAACCGAGGGCGCAATCGACATCGTCCGCTCCGGCAACATCCGGGTCATCGCCGGAGCGATCGGGTACTGGGCCTTCGACAACGCTGTGCTCTGGGCGACGTTCCGCGCCTTCGGCTACAGGCCGGAGATCTCGATCGTCCTGATGGGGTACCTGATCGGCCAGCTCGGCGGCCTCTTGCCCATCCCCGGCGGCGTCGGCGGGATCGACGGCGGGCTGATCGGGACGCTGATCGTCTACGGAGCGCCGGCGGCCGTCGTCGCCGCCGCCGTGCTCGCCTACCGCGTAATCCTGTTCTGGCTGCCGCTCATCGCCGGCACCATCGCCTTCTTCAGCCTCCGCCGCGACATGCCCCGCGACGGCGAGCTGGCGACGTGCGAGGCCGCCGCGGGAGCGGCGGCGGCGCGCAGGGCCGCCGCCCGCGCTTAGACCGACCCTTCGGGCGACTAGCCTGCCGCCGATGCGATCCCGGCTCGCCGTCCTCCTCGCGCTCGTCTCGGTCTCGGCCGGCGCCGTCGCCCAGGGTGCGACCGATGCCGAGCGCGGGATCGGCTTCGAGCTGAAGCGGACTTCGATCACTCCGCGCCATCCGACCTTCGACGCCAAGCGCGAGATCCGGCTCCACTACGGGTTCGCCGCGACACGCTCCGCCGACCTGCGAATCGAGGTACGCCGGGCGGGGAGCGGCAAGGTCGTCCGCGCCTACCGGGAGCGGGATGCGCGGCCGGGCCGCCGCCTCGCCCGCGTCTGGAACGGCCTGAACCGGCGCGGCAGGTCCGCCGGCGACGGCCGCTACGAGTTCCGGGTCGGCCCGGGCGGCGGCGCGATGCGTTTCGCGGGCCGCTTCCGGCTCCGCACCCATGTCTTCCCGGTCGACGGCCCGCATGGGACCCGTGGGGCGATCGGCGAGTTCGGCGCGCCGCGCAGCGGCGGCCGGGTCCACGAGGGCTTCGACATCACCGCCGACTGCGGGACCAGGCTCGACGCCGCCCGCGGCGGCAAGGTCCGCAAGGTCGGCTACGACCCGGTCCTCTACGGCTACTACGTCCTGATCGACGGGCGGAGGACGAGCCAGGACTACTTCTACGCGCACCTGATCGCGCCGCCTCCGGTCGGTCGCCGCGAGCGGGTCCGGACCGGCCAGTACGTCGGGCGGGTCGGCAAGACCGGCAATGCGGCAAGCACTCCCTGTCACCTCCACTTCGAGATCCGCGTCCACGGCCACCCGATCGATCCCGAGCCCTACCTGCACGACTGGGACAAGCACTCGTAGGCATCCTGGCCGCCGACTTCGCGTTTTCGGCTTCGCGACCCGTGCGCCGTGTGCCACCATCGTGGGGTACACGACGGAGGAGTTGGCCGATGGAGACCGTTGCCGCTGCGAACGAGGAAGCCGTCGAGGCGTGGAGTGGGGTGCTGTTCGATCGCTGGGCCCGCTACCGGGACGTGCTCGCCGTCTCGATCCACGAGTTCTCCGACGTCGCGTTCGATCTCTGCCGGCCGCAACCGGGTGAGCGCGTGCTCGACGTCGGCTGCGGCCTCGGCGAGACGACGCGGTCGCTGGCCGAGCTCGTCGGGCCGACCGGCGAGGCCGTCGGGATCGATGCGGGCGAGCGCTTCGTCGAGACCGCCACCGCCGAAGCTGCCGAGGCCGGCGCCGGCAACGTCTCCTACATGACCGGCGACGTCCAGGTCGCCGACATGGGCTCCGGCTTCGACCTCGCCTTCTCCCGCTTCGGGACGATGTTCTTCGCAAGCCCCGTCGCCGCCCTGCGCAACGTGCGCTCCTCGCTGCGCCCCGGCGGCCGGCTCTGCATGGTGGTCTGGCGCAGCAAGCTCGCGAACGAGTGGCTCTACCGCGGCGAGCTGGTGGTCGAGAAGTACCTCGAGCGGCCCGAGGAGACCGACGAGCCGACCTGCGGCCCCGGCCCCTTCTCGATGGCGAACGCCGACACGACGTCCGACATCGTCACCGCCGCCGGCTTCACGGACGTGTCGTTGCGCCGCTGCGACATCTCCTACCTGATGGGCCGCGACATGGACCAGGCGATGGAGGTCGTGATGGCCATCGGTCCCGCCGGAGAGCTGATCCGGCTCGCCAAGGACGACGCCGAGAAGATCCGCCCGCAGCTCGAGCGCGAGCTCCGTGAGGCCTACGCCGACCTCGAGCGCGAGGATGGGGTCTGGGCGGAGGCGTCGACCTGGATCGTCACCGGCGTCAATCCCGGCTAGGACCGCGTTCAGATCGAAGAAGTGCAGGTCGACCGCGCATATCGCGGTCAGCCTGCAGTTCTTTGCGCGAGGATCCGCCCTCCGGTCAGGCAGAGGCGACGAGCCGCCGGGGCTGGCGCTCGAAGCCGGCGTCGACGAGCACCTGCTCGGCGTCGTTGCCGAGCACCGGCTCGCCGTCGATCCGCTCGATCCCGAGCCGCGGCAGCCGCCGGGCGCCGACCGCCTCGACGATCGCGTCCAGCGCCTTCGCGAACTGGTCGTCGCCGAGCCGGGCGAGCCTGAGCAGACCCTTGCCGCCCCGTTCGAGGTAGAGCACCGGCTCGCCGTTGCGGAGGACGACGTAGGCGCCGGCGACGCGGCTCGGCCGGCGGCCGCCGCGGCCGTCGCCGTCATCGTCGTCGCGGGCCGGCAGGCGCGGCCAGCTCAGGGTGGCGCCGTAGGGCTGGGCGGGATCGGTGGCGGCGAGGACGACGTACTCCTCGTCGACGCGGGGGAGCGAGCGGAGCCGCTCGACGGCGCCGGCGAGCGCGAACTGGGCGCCGCCAAGGCCCTCGACGAAATAGCCGCGGCGGGCGGTCCCGAGCATCTCGAGGTTGGAGAGCTCGCCGTAGAGCGCCGAGAACCCTCCCGGGACGCCCTCGGCGAGGACCGTCTCGCGGGTGACGATGCCGTAGCGCTCGAGCATCAGCTCCGCTTGCGCCCGCAGCCGCGGGCCCGACGGCGGCGCGCCCCGGAACAGCGACTCGGTCAGCGACCAGCGGCCGGCGACCGCCTGCCCGGTGGCGTTGCGACGCGAGCTGAACCGGCGGCCGCGCTTGGCGGCGGCTGCCTCCGAGGCCTTCAGTCGCGGCGCCCGGAGCGGCGCGACCGCGTCGTTGGTCACCTCGCCCGCCCAGGCGAGGTCCCAGAGCGCCGAGTGCAGCTCCTCGCGCTCCCAGGTCGTCTGACCCTCGCCGAGCTCGACGACGATGTCGAGCCAGAACGACGGCTGCCGGGCGAGGAGCTCGCGGATCGCGTCGTGGATCTCGCCCTCGGGCCGATCGAGCTTCGCGTTCGCAGGCGGCGGCCCGGCGAGCCTCACGTCCTCGCGGAAGTAGAAGGCGACGCGCCCGGTCCGGCCGACCGGACCGGCGCCGATCCAGACGATCTCGCCGCCGGTCGAGAGCTGGTCGAGCCAGGTCTGCGAGTAGGCGCCGATCCGGCGCGGGAGGACGTCCCGCTCCCATACCTCCGGGGTCAGCGCGATTCCCTGGAGGGGGACCAGGATCTCCCGCAGCCGGTCCGGGCCGGCCCCGGCCGCCCGGTAGGCGTCGACGTTCTGCCAGGAGACGAGGAAGCGGGCGAGCTCGGACGTGTCGGCGGCCTCGACCTCCTTCCGGAGGACCGCGAGGCTGGCGCGGCGGAGCCGTCTCAGGACGTCGGGATCGCACCACTCGCGCTCGCTGCCGCCGGGGAGGAGCTCACCGCGGACGAGCTCGCCGGCGGCCTCGAGCCGCTTCAGGGCCGGCGTCGGGTCGACGCCGAAGCGCAGCTTCGGCTGCGCCGTCGGGAACGGGACGTGGGTCCGCGCATACCGGCGCAGCAGCGTCTCCATCGGCTCCTCCACCGTCTCGAGGAACGTGTCGGGGAGGCCCGAGGGGACGGGGACGCCGAGCGCGTCCCGATAGAGGCCGCCGTCCTCGGCCGCGATCCAGCGCTCCTCGCCGGCGATCCGGACCTTGACCGCTCGGCGCTCCGACTCGAGCTTGCTCAGCATCGATTCCGCCGAGTAGCCATCAGCGACGCGCTCGGCGACTTCCTCGTCGCTGAGGTCGCCGAGGCGGCGGAGGATCACCTGGAGCTGATCGCGGTCGATCGCCCGCGCCTGCTCGAGCCGGTGTTGCAGCGAGTCCTCGACGTCGGCGAGCGCGACCGGGTCGATCAGCTCGCGGAGCTCCTCCTGCCCGAGCAGCTCGCGGAGCAGGTCGCGGTCGAGCGCGAGCGCCGCCGCCCGCCGCTCGGCGTTCGGCGTATCGCCCTCGTACATGTAGGTGGCGACGTAGTCGAACAAGAGCGAAGAGGCGAACGGCGAGGCGCTCTTCGTCTCGACCTCGACGAGCGACAGGCGCCGGGACTGGAGGTCGCGGAGGATCTCGCCGAGGGCGGGCAGGTCGAGGACGTCGCGAAGCACCTCGCGGTAGGTCTCGAGCGTCACCGGGAAGCGCGGGAAGTCCTTGGCGACCTCGAGCAGCGACTGCGACTTGAGCCGTTGCTGCCAGAGCGGGGTCCGCTTGCCGGGATAGGCGCGCGGGATCAGGAGCGAACGGCCGGCGGCCTCGCGGAAGCGGGCGCCGAACAGCGCCGAGCCGGAGAGCT
>Ga0207657_10002818_pt1 | contig 18694 bp, 16 predicted proteins | sample KBSC33metaG_FD_184316 | JGI IMG/M metagenome (GOLD analysis project Ga0207657, IMG submission 184316) | Corn rhizosphere microbial communities from Kellogg Biological Station, Michigan, USA - KBS C3-3 metaG (SPAdes) (version 2) | ecosystem: Host-associated > Plants > Roots > Rhizosphere > Soil ... | reverse complement strand
GGCGCGCGTCAGCCGCAACGGCGTCACGTCGATTGCGACCCTCACGACCAGGCCTCCAGATGGGCGAGTGCGTTGGCCTCCGCCGTGAAGCGCGCTGCATGCTCGAGGCCGCGCGGGACGAGGTCCCCCCGATCGGCGATCGCCTGCTCGACCGCCGCGGCGACCGCATCGGGATCGTCCGCGCGCAATGCGACGTCGCCGCACGCTTCGTCGAGCGACGGATGGGACGACGCGACGACGGGGACGCCGCATGCCATCGCCTCGACGATCGGCATGCCGAACCCCTCGAAGCGCGACGGATAGACGACGACCGCCGCCCCGCGGTACTGACGCGCGAGCTCGGCGTCGCTCGGATAGCCGAGCCACGTCACGTTGTCGCCGCGCGCCTCGACGCCTCCCCAGCCGCGCGCGCCGACGACGCGCAGCTCGCGGCCGCGCACGCCGTCGATCGCGAGCCGCGGAAGAACCTCGAGCTCGCGATCGACGGACGTAGTCGCCCTCCGCACGCGCTCCGCCGGCAGTGAACACAGGGTCGACGGCCGGGTAGGCGACGTGGATGCGCTCGCGGGGGAAGCCGAGCGTCGTCCCGACGTCGTCCGCTGTGAACCGCGAGTTGACGACGATCACGTCGCACGTCCGCGCGGCATGTGCGTACTTGGCGCCGTGCATCCGTTCGGTGCGCGGGTGGACCCATTCGGGATGGTGGAGGGGCACGAGATCGTGGACCATCGTGGAACGGACGCCGCTCCGCTGCGGCGGATACATCCAGTCGCTGAAGTGGAGGACGTCGAATCGGCCGACGAACCGCTCCGCGGGCGGCCGGCCGAGCCTGCTCCACGCCGACCGAACGGCATGCGCCGCGGGCAGCACGGGCAGGCGCCGCTCGACGTCGATTCCCTCGAGCGCCTCCTCGACGGCGCGCCGTCCCCCGGGGGTCACGGGCGCGAACGCGACGACCTCGTGCCCGGTCGCCGCGAGCCCGCGCAGCGAGCCGCGGATGTAGTTGCCGACGCCGGTGCGCGGATGCGACAGCGGCGAAACGTCGACGACGATCCTCACGCCACCCAGACCCCGCGCGAGAACGCGACCGCCGCGACCGCGCCGACGGCGGCGAACACGGGGACGAGCACACGCCGGTACGGCGCGAGGACGACGAAAAGCGGGAAGTCGGCGAGGAGGAACCGCGGCAGGCTCGTCAGCGGAACGACCGCGGCCGGCGACGAGAGGGCGATGACGAGCGTCGCGGCGGAGTAGAGGCCGTAGGCGGCGCCCAGTCGCCGCCACGCGACCCAGGTCAGCCAGACGGCGGCGACGAGCAGCGCGAGGTTCGTCAGGTTCCAGATCGCGAACTGCTCCGGCTTGCCGTACCGGCCGCTGGTCGGCAGGTGGAGCACGAGCTGCGCGAGCCCCTGCTCACCCGAATGCACCGCATCCCACAGGCCGGCGAGCGGGCCGAGCGCCGGCGTGTGCCGAAGCCAGTAGCCGTTCTCTGCGTGCGCGAATGCGAACGCGTCGCCGAAGTGCTCGTGCAGGTAGACCATGTAGGAGCCGAGCGCGGCGGGCAGCAGGAGTAGCGGCGCAAGCCCGAGTCGTCCCCGCCGCCACAACAACACGATGAGCGCCGGCAGCAGCGCGAGGCCGATGAGCCGCGTTGCCACCGCCAGCCCGCCGAGGACCCCCGCCGCGAGCGAGCGGCCGCGCACCGCGGCCTCGAAGGCGGCGAGCGCGAGCAGCAGAAAGAGGCCGTCCGAGTAGACGGAGGTGAAGACGTAGCCGATCGGATAGAGCGCCAGCAGGAGCGCCGCGTCGCGCGAGCGGGAGAGCCGGTAGAGCAGCCACGCGGCGGCCGCGGCACTCGCCAGCGAGATGGCGAATCCGGCGGCGAGGTGCGAGCGGAGCACGAACGCGAGCGCGCGCACGCACAGCGGGTAGAGCGGGAAGAACGCGGCCGTCTGCGGGATGTCGTAGCCGTGCTGCGCGACTCGGAGGAACCAGCCGGCGTCCCATTGCGCGAACACGCCGAGGAAGAGATGACCGAACGCGGGCCGATGCGGCGCCCAGAGCAGTGCGACCGCCGCGCCGACCACGAATGCAAGCCGGACGGCGATGAGCTCGGCCGCTGCTCTCATCGCGGCGGGATGTACGTGAAGTAGTCGACGTGCAGCCCGAGCAACCGGTTGTCCCGGTTGTGCAACTCCGGCGAGTTTGCGGGGATGCGCGCCGGCGAGATTCGGAGGTCGACCGTGCAGCCGCCGTTGCGCGGCCGGAGCTCGAGGGTGTGCACGCGGGGCTCCGAGATCGGCTGTACGACGAACGTCTGTGCGGGCGTCGTCCCCGAGACCGTCACGTGCTGCGGAGTCCCCTTGAAGAGACCGGGGTCGCTGCGCACGTCGAAGCGGAGGGCGCCGCCCGCGCACTGCGTGCGCGACCACGTGACCTCGGGACCGGTCCAGCTGTCGTCGTACCAGCCGGTGATCCGGAGCGCGAGCCGCACCGGCCCGTGGACGCGGTAGAGCGCGAGCAGGTGGGACTCGTCGGTCGCGACACGCGTGCCGATGACCGGTGCGCGCGTGTCGGTCAGGACGTAGTCGGCGTCGATCGGCCGCCCGTTCCGGTCGACCAGCTCGCTCGTCGACCGCCGGGCCGTCACGTTCGTCTGCGGCATCCCGCCGGGAAGCTCGGCGCCGTCCAGCCCATACACGCGGCGGATGCTGCGGTTCCAGAACTCGTTCTCCCAGATGCGAACGGCGCTTCCGCCGCTCCAGAGCACGGCGACGTTCGCGTTCGTGCCCACCGCACCGTCGATCCAGCTGGTGCCCGCGGCGACCGCCGCGTCGTACTGGTGCACGGAGGCCTGTGGGAAGCCGCGCGGCCATGCTTCGAGCGGGAGCCACGTCAGGAGAAAGCCGACACCGACGAGCGCCGGGAGCCAGGGCGCGAATCGGGCGGGAAGCCACAGGAAGACCGCGGCCAGCGCGAGCGCGGTCAGCGATGCGACGAGGGCGACGGTCGCGGCGCCCGTCCAGTGGTCGCCGAGATACCACCACGGCTGCAAGAACGGCGTGTCCGATTGCGAGTTCTCGGTCAAGAGCGACGCGAACGGGATCGTCCCGGCGAGCGCGACGGCGAGGACGGCGGCGAGGACGGTTGCGCGCGGCGGCCGCGGCTGACCGCGCTCGATCCAGGCGAACAGCGCGATCACGAACAGCGGCAGGAGATAGAAGAGATTCCGCTCCTCGATGCGCAGCGAGTACCGCGACGCGAAGACGCCCACCTCGAGCACGAGCCACGCGCCGAGCGACGCGGTCGCCGCTGCGAACACCCGCAGCTGACGGTCGAGATGTCGTGCGCTCGCGAGCACGACGACGAACGCGGCCGCCGGCAGGATCCACAGCGAGAGCGCGAGGCCGGCGAGGTGCAGCACGACCCACTTCAGCGCGGGCCAGAAGTGATACGTCGTGCTGCCGGCTGCGCTGTAGCCGCCGAGCACATGGAAGATGGAGCGCCCCCGAGCCGCCTCGACGATCCCGACGAGGACGGCCGCGAGAGCGACGGCCGCGTACAGCGGCCGCCATGCGCGCAGCGAGCGGGGACGACCGCGCTCGATCCAGGCGAGCGCGAGCGGCGCGGTCAGGACGGCGGCGAACAGCGCAACGGCCTGCGCGCGGGTCAGGAACGCGAGGACACAGAGCGCGACGACGATCAACTGGCGACGCAGCGTGGGGCGATCGAGCGCCGCGACGAGCGCGAGCGCAAGCCACGCGAACAGCGGATAGAAGACGTTCTCCGTCATCAGCGAAGCGACGTAGACGAGCGGCGGAGCGGCGACCGAGAGGGCGGCTGCGGCGAGCGCGGCCCCCGGGCGCACGACGCGGCGCGCGAGCAGATAGACGGGGAAGACGACCGACGACATCACGAGCGCATTGAGCACGCGCGCGAAGGCATAGACGTCGGTCATGTGGTTCGCGACGGCGTACGGAATCGCGAGCAGCAGCGGGTACACGTACCCGTAGCCGGCCGGCTGGCCGCGCACGCTGAACCCCGCGCCGTCGGCGATGCTGCGCGCAGTGTCCGAGTAGACGAGCTCGTCGACCATGATCCACGGGCTCTTGACGCGAAGCGCGAGCGTCAGCAGGACGGCGACGGCGACCGCATACACGGCGCCGACCCACAGCCACATCGGCCATGCCGGGAGTCGCCATGACCGAGTGACTGTCACCGGGGCGTGTCCCGAGAGGCCGAGGTCACGGAGCTCGGGCGCAAGCAGAGCCGTGTCCACGCCGGTGTCCGCCGCGGCGGCGGCGACCGCGCCGAGCACCTGTTCGTCCACCGCCGCACTCCCGGCCGCCTGCTCGAGCGCCGCCGCGTACAGCTCGGCCACCTGCTCGAGCCCGTGCTCGGCCAGGACGTACGCGCGCGCAGCCTCCCCCATGCGCGCGGCCACGGAGGGGTCGGTGAGGCGCTCGAGCGCGCTCACGAGCGCTGCCTCTTCCCCGTCGCCGACGGGGACCTTGAGGGCGACCTCGTTCGGCAACTCCGCGAACCAGCCGAGGTCGCTGACCACGAGCGGCTTGCCGAGCGAGAGGGTGCGGATCGCGCTGCCCGACGTCTCGCCCATCGTGGGCGCGCGGAGGAGGACGACCGCGTCGCACGCGGCCATCAGCGACATCAGGCGCTCCTCCTCGACGTACGGCCGGCGGATCACGCCGGGCGGCGGCTCTTCGAGCAACCGGTAGCCGGGCGCCTCCTCGCCGACGAGCAACAGGCGGGCGTCCGGCTGCGCGCGCCGGACCTGACCGAACGCCCGCAGGAGCTGCGGTATGCGCTTGTTCGCGTTGATGTGTCCGAAGCAGCCGAAGAGCGTCGACGCCTCGATCGGCGTAGGGGTCACGTCCGCGGCCGGCCACGCCGGATGCGGGATGTGCCAGACCGGCCCCGTGTACCCGCGCTCGCGTATGCGCGCCTCGACGTAGCGCGAGTGCACGATGAGACCGGTCGCGCGGTCGAGGATCTCGCCGACGAGCGGAAACTCGGTCGGCCGCACCTCCCAGAGCGGCGGCACGCGTCCCTCGAGCACGCCCCAGCCGAGCATCCGCCCGGCGGGGCCGGCGTCGCGCTCCATCGCGGCGAGATATGCGTGGCCGTCGTTGCGTCCGATCGTCGCGCCGGCGATCAGATGGTGGAGCACGAAGTCGTGCAGCACGACCACGCCGGAGCGGCGCCGCAGCGCGTCGAGGATCCAGCCGTGCGCGTCGGGGTCGTTGCCGATGTGGTAGAGCGCGACGTCCGCGTCCGCGACGGGACGTGTTCGCCCCGGGCGCACGACCTCGACGTCGACGAGCCGCTCGAGCGCGGGCAGCAACAGCGCGGAGTAGTCGGCGATGCCGCTCGTGGAGGGCGGCAGCGGCGAGAAATACGCGACCTTCATACGAACTCGAGCAACCGTTCGACACAGCGGGACCAGGTGACGTCGCGCGCCACCTCGTGCCCGGCGCGTCCGAGCGTCCGCGCCTCGTCCTCGCTGAACGTCAACGCGCTGGCAAGCGCCTCCGCGTGCGGCGCGACCACGCGTCCCGTCTCTCCGTCGTGCACGATGTCGAGCGGGCCGCCCGCGTCGGTCGTCGTGATCACCGGCTTGTCGGAGAGGAACGCCTCGTAGGGGACGAGGCCGTAGTCCTCGTTCACCGGTGCGTAGTAGACGGCGCGGCAGCGCGCGTAGAGATCGGCGAGCGCTTCGTCGGAAACACGTCCGACGAACTCGACGCGTCCGTCCGCGAGACGTTCGAGCCGCTCGCGATCGGGCCCGTCGCCTGCGATCACGACCCGCACGTCCGGGACACGCGCCGCGGCTTCGATCAGCAGGTCGATCCGCTTCGCACGGTCGAGCCGGTTGACCGAGAGGACGAAGTCGCCGTACTCGTCGCATCGAAATGCAAGCGGCGCCGGCGGCGGCGCGAGCACTTCGGCGTCGAGCCCCACCGAGTCCCGCAACCGACCGGCGACGATCGACGACGTCGTGAAGATCTTGCGCGCCTCACCGAGCGACACCCGGTCGAGATCGAGCACCTTCCGACGCAGGGCGCGATCCTCGGCCGACTCCGAGAACTGCCCGAGCTCCGTGCGGTCGAGATCCCACGCCTGCCGGAACTGGTGCAGCAGCCACACGACCTTGTTCGGATGGCGAACGACGTACGACGGAAACTTCGTCGCGATCACCGCGTCGATCGGACGGCCGTTCGACTCCTCGAGATCGAGCAGCCGCCAGAGGAATGCCTGAGTGAGCACGCGCTCACCCGGATACCACTTGAACGGCACGGTCACGAGCTCCGTCTCGTGCCCGTGCTCGCGGAGGGCCTGGACGAGCCCGTCCGCGAAGATCTCGGTGCCGCCGCGCTCGAACGGCACCTGCGGCATGCAGACGGCGAGCCTCACGGGCGCTGCTCGAGCTCGTCCACCCGGCGTGCGAGCTCGTCGACGAGGCGCAGGAGCGCGTCGTTGACGATCCGCTGCTCGGCGAAGGCGGGCTCGACGTACCAGCGCATCAGCTTGCGCAGCACGCGCTTCACCTGGAACGCCAGCCGGCCCTTCGCTCCGGGCCGCTGCTCGAGCGGCTTGTCGGCGCTCACCGCCCAGAACCGTTCGGCGAGGCCGCGCATGGCCGCGGGATCGCGAGCATCGCGGTCGATCGCGCGCTTCAACTCCTCGTAGACACGGTCGACGTCGGCGGGCGCCGGCATGGCGGCGATTGTAAAGACGGGCTGTTACGAAGTCGTGTGGGCCGTCGCGATCCACTGGTAGGCGAAAAGCTGCGGCCGGACGCGCCCGATGGTGTAGCCGACGAGGTCGAGGAGGTCGTTGTCGCCGGGCACGGGCACGCTGAAGTCGACCCGCTCGACCCTGTACCCGGCCCCCTCGATCGTCTCGACGAGCGTGCTGCGGGTGAACAGGTGCGTGTGCGTGCGATCGAGGAAGCCGCGGTCCGTGTAGCGCCACCGGCCCCCGAGCAGCGAGAGCCGCATCGCCCAGTTGGCGATGTTCGGGGTCGAGACGACGAGCCGCCCGCCCGGCACGAGGAGCGGCCGCAGCCGCGCCAGGGCGGCTCCCGGGTCGCGCAGGTGCTCGATCACGTCGCCGCAGAGCACGACGTCGAAGGAGCCCGGCTCGAGCGGAAGCTCCATCCTCTCGACGTCGCCGACGAGCACCTGCTCGCACCAGCGCTCGGCTGCCCGAGCAGCGTCGGCGTCGAGCTCGATGCCGACGAGCGTGTTGCCACGCTGCGACAGCGGTTCCGAGAGGTAGCCGCTCGAGCAGCCGACGTCGAGCACACGCTTCCCGCTGCCGACGGCGTTCAGGAGCTTCGTGTGCGCGCGATGCTTGCGCTCGTTGAACGGGACGTAACCGCTCACGTCGCAGCATCCACGAGTAACTGCACCAGCTGCTCGAACGTGACGCTCGGCGACCAACCGAGGCGCGCACGCGCCTTCGACGCGTCGCCGACGAGCACGCGGTCGTCGCCGCGCACGAGGCCGGGGTCGACGCGCACGTACTGCTGCCAGTCGAGCCCGACGTGTGCGAATGCGAGCTCGACGAGCTCGCGCACGCTGTGCGCTTCGCCGGTCGCGAGCACGTAGTCGTCCGGCTCCTCCTGCTGGAGCATCAGCCACATCGCGCGCACGTAGTCGGGCGCCCAGCCCCAGTCGCGTTTCGCGTCGAGGTCGCCGAGAACGAGCTCGTCCGCGCGACCGGCGACGATCGCCTTGACGCCCTGGGCCACCTTCGCCGGCAGAAAGTGCGCAGGCCGGCGCGGCGACTCGTGGTTGAAGAGGATGCCGCTGGACGCGTGTAGCCCCTTTTCCGCGCGGAACGCTGCGACGACGTGGTCCGCGCACGCCTTGCCCGCGGCGTACGGCGAGCGGGGACGATACGGCGTGCGCTCGTTCTGCGGGACCTGGTCGGGCGTGCCGAAGACCTCGGCCGACGAGGCTTGGAAGAGTCGGATCCGTCCGTCGACGCGCGCGATCGCGGCGAGCAGGACGCCGCAGGCTACGCCGGTCGAGAGCGCTGCCGCCGGATCGTCCCACGACGCCGGCACGAAGGTCGTCGCCGCGAGGTTGTACACCTCCCGCGGACCGACGTCGCGAAGCATTTCCTCGACAGCACGGATGTCACCGAGGTCGCAGTCGCCGCGCTCGAGGCCGACGACGGTGTAACCCTTGCCCTCGAGCAGCTCGGTCAGGTACGTCCCGTCCTGGCCCTGACTTCCGGTGACGAGAGCCCGCATCAGTGCAGTCCTCGGATGTAGGTCCACGCGTCCCGCAACCCGAGCGAACGCAACGAGAGGACGATCAGTCCGTAGACGACGATTCCGATGACCGCCGCCGGCGCCGGCGACAGGATGAGCGCCACTGCGCCGAACGCGAGCGCGCTCGCGGCCCCGAGTGCAAGTGAGAGCCGCGCGACGCCGAAGATCGCAATCGTCAACGTCCTCCGGTCGACGGCGACCAGCAGGCCGCAGGCGATGACGAGCGTGGCGAGCCCGATCGCAATCGCGATCCCGGGCAGGCCCCACGCCGCCCGCAGCCCGAGGCCGAGCGGGATCATCGACAGGAATCCCGTGAGCGCGACGGGCACGAGGTACCGCTGGCGCGCCGCGACGAAGACGAGCGGATACGTGACCACGAAGCCGACCCAGGCGATCATCCACGGCGAGAGATAGACGACGAGCAGCCCGAGGTCGTGGCCGACGCGGCCGCCGTACTGGTTGCCGAGCACGACGTGCACGATCCGTCCGCCGACGAGCGCGAACACCCCTGCCGCGGCACCGACAATGGTCAGGCTCACCCAGGCGGCGTGGACGACGTGACGGCCTGCTGTCTCGGCGTCGACGCCTCGCCGCGTCAGCGGAGCGGAGGAGATCACGCCCAGAGCGAATCCGGTTGCGCCGACGAGCGTCGAGGCGGCGAGATACGCATACGTGAAGCTCGTGACACTGCCGACACCGAGATTCGACGCAAGGCGAAGCGCCAGGAGGTAGCACCCCTGGAGTGCGATCGGCACTGCCGCCCCGCGGAGAAGGTTGAGGAGTCGCGGGCCGACGTCGAGCCGCTCGGGCCACCGGCCGGCGAGCGCTTTGAGCCGCAGGAGGCCGAGGATCGGCACGCCGAGGGCGATGAACGCGTTGACGAGGAGCGCCCAGGCGAGGGCGACGATCCCGACCGAGCTCGCCAGGGCGCCGAAGACGGCGAGCCCGATCAAGCCGCTGACGCCGAAGCCGAGCGCGGCGGTGCCGTAGCTGTCGACGGCTGCGAGGACGCTCGCCGCCAAGGCGGCGAGCAACTGGACGAACGCGGCGGGAACGAGGATCTCGAGCGCGCGGCCGGCCACGTTTGCCGACGATTGCGGCAGGTTCCCCGTCACGAGCTCGCCGAGGGGGCCTGCGAACACCGCGACGAGGACGGAGGTCGGCACGGCGAGGGCGAGGAAGGCGATCCCGTACGCGCGGCTCTCCCCGCCGAGACGGCCGTCGGCCGCTGCGCGCGTCAGGTCGGGGACGACGACCATCCGGAATGCCTGCGCCGCGAGCACGAGCAACGAGTACACCGCGTACGCGGCGAGGAAGCCGTCGGTCTGCGCCGTTCGGCCGAACTTGTGCGCGAGCAGTGCTCCGGCGCCCGCCGCCGACAGCGACAGCAGAACTTGTCCGAGGCCTGTGAGTGCGCCGCTCCGAAGCGCGCTCCGTTCCGCGAGGATGCGACGGGCGCGGGACACCGGGCAATCAAAGCACCTCCTCAAAGACTCCAAACAGCTGAGGGTTACCCTGCGCGGGTGCGCGCCACGGCCCTGCGAACTGCATCGGCCGTCCACGAATCGCGCGATCGACTGCTGGCGGGCCGCGACCGGCTGCTGGCGCTCCCCGTCCCCGTCGTCCTCGGCACGGCGATCGCGCTGCAATGGATCTTCGTCGCCGGGCTCGCCGCCGTCGTTCGGCACCACGGCTGGATCTACTACCAGGGGGGCGATCAGCTCTGGTACTACACGGGCGGCTGGGCGCTCACGCACGGGCAGCTCGTCCAACCGCTCGTCGGGTACCTCTGGTCCGCGCTGCTCGCACCTGTCGCCGCGGTCGCCGGGCCGAACCTCGCGAACGCGTATCCCGCGATCATCGTCTTCGACGTCCTGATCCTCCTTCCGGCTGCGCTCCTCGCGCTGTACGGCACGGCGCGCCTGATCGCCGGGCGTGCGTTCGCCTACGGCACGCTCGCCGTCTGGCTCGTCTTGCCGCTGGTCGGGATCCGGTTCGTCGACGCGGGCTACCACCAACGGTTCACCGAGCTGATCCTGCCCCAGGCGTACGGGCTCACCGCGATGGCCGACTTCCCGACGATGGTTGCCGTCATCGTCTCCGCGTACTTCTGCGCACGTGTCCTGTTCCTGACGCGCCCGGATCTCCTCGACGCCGCTGCGGCCGGGACGGCCGCAGGCGCGGCGATCGCGATCAAGCCGTCGACCGCACTGTTCCTGGCGGGGCCGCTGCTCGCATTCGCGTGCGCGCGCCTCGTCCGCGAGGGCGGAGTGTTCGTGCTCGCGCTCGTTCCCGCCGTCGTCGTGCTCGCTGTGTGGAAATACCGGGGCTACGGGTACCTGCCGGTCGTGCATTCGTCCGCGGGCGTGCGCCTGGCCGCCGGCTCGGCGCTCGTCGCCTTGCATGTTCCGCAGTACGCGCACTTCGACTGGGGTCACTTCACCGCGCAGCTCGACCAGCTCCGAGAGCACTTCTGGAGCGGTCGGCTGATCGAGTGGTTCGTCGTCGCGGGCCTGATCGCCCTCGGTCGCTGCTCGTTGCGGGCCCTTGCGCTCGTCGGCGGCTGGTTCGCAGCCTTCGTCATCGTCAAGGGCGGCTACTCGCAGGCAGGCATCGAGGACAGCAGTCTCCTGCGCATCCTGATTCCGACGTTTCCCGCCTTCGCGATCATGGTCGCGTCGCTCCCGTACCTCATTCCGGGGGCCGGGCGGCGCCGCGATGCGCCCGTGCGCACCGAGCGCCTGAGCCGGCGCGTGCGCATCGGCGCGATCGCGCTCGGTCTTCTCGTCACGGCGCTCGCACCGCTCGCCGCAATCGGCGCAGCCACGCCCCTCAGGAACACGCCGAGCGCAGTGGTCATCCAACAGCCGCTCATCCCTGCGGGCGTCGACCTGGGGCTCCGCGCGCGCCGTTCGGGCGCCCGCGTCCGCCTGCGATGGTCACCCCAGAAGCCGAGTGGAGGATCCGTCTTCTTCCACGTCTTCCGCTCGCCGGCGGCCGCGCCGTTCAGCTGTTCCACCGTGACTCCCGCGGAGCAGTGCACGCTCTCCGGGGCGCACGACCTCGGGACGACTCGCAAAACAGTGTTCGTCGACACGCCCGGGCCCGGCGCCTGGCAGTACCGCGTCGGCGTGGCGGCGAATTGGCTGAACGATCCAACGCAGGGAGACGTCTACGTGCTCAGCGCTCCGACGACTGCCGGCCGATGACGCGTCGGTGACGAGCCGGGCCCTTGCGGCGGGGTCCGCACTCTGTACGGCCGTTGCGCTCGCGGTGCTTGCGGCGCACCACGCCGTGCATCCCGAATCCTCGCCGGTCATGCCGACAGGCGGCTGGGCGACCGTCTGGACGTGGTCGATCGTCGCGGCGCTCGCGCTCTATGCGCTCGGCGTCGCCGTCGCTCGCTCGTGCGCGCTCGCGCTCGGCGTCGCGATCGTCGTTCAGCTGTTGCCGCTCGCGTCGCCGCTACTGCTCTCGAAGGACGCGTATGCCTACTGGAGCCAGGCCCGCGTCCTCATCGCCCACGGCGGGAATCCGTACCGCGACCCACCGGGGCGGTTCGCAGCCGATCCGTCGTTGCCCTACGTCTCCGAGTCGTGGCGGCAGACGACCGTCGACTACGGCCCGGCCTGGGAGGTGGTGGGGACGGCTCCCGCCGCGGCGGCAGGCACGTCCGCGCGGGCGGCCGAGCTCGCCTATCGCGCGCTCGCCGTCCTCGGGATCCTCGCCGCGATCGTGCTCGTCGCCCGCCGGACGCGCAACCCCGCCGCGATCGCCTTCGTCGGCTGGAACCCGCTCGTCGCTCTCCACTTCGCGGGCGGCGGCCACAACGACGCATGGGTCGCCGTGCTCCTTGCGCTCGCTGTCTTCGGGGGCGACAGCGCGCGCGGAAGCGCCGCGTGGTCCGCCGCCACGTTCTACAAAGGCTTTCCCGGATTCTTCGTCCCCCTGCAGCTGGCGCGCGTTCGCCTGCAGGCGCGTAACAGCTTTTGGCTCGGCCTCGGCGCGACGACCGCCGTCCTCGCGATCGTGTCGTTCGGCCTGTTCGGAACCGCGTGGATCACGACCGCGTTCACCGGCGCGAACACGCCGTCCGGTCTCGGCGGCGTGCATTGGCTCGAGCAGCTCGGGTTGCGCTACCGCTATGCGGTCGGCATCGGCGGATTCGCCTTTGCCTGCGTCTACGTCGCGCTGCTCGTGCACGCGTGGCGCCACGGCAGAGCGCGATTCTCCCTGGCGACGTCGGCGCTCTGCCTGACTGCGGCGCAGCTTCGCCCCTGGTACGCACTCTGGCCGGTCGTGCTGGCCGGCGCCGAGGAGGACGCCGTCGCAGCCGTCGTGGCGTACGCGCTCACGTCGTACCTATTGCTGGCGGACGCCGTCCACTTCTAGCTGCTCCTGCAAGAGCGCGAGCTTCTGCGCCAGCAGCACGTTCTGGTCGGAAAGGCGCGAGATGACGGTCGAGTAATGGAGGAGCACCGCGAGGATGAAGAGGATCCCGACCGCGAACAGGACGGCCGGCGGGTAACTGCGGATCCCGACCCAGCGCGCGATCGTGTTCAGACCGTCGCGCCATGCACAGAGCACGGCGAGAACGATGCCGGTGGCGAGCCAGAGCAACGCATAGCGCTCGCGCAGGCGCCGGGTGCGGATGAGCTCGAGAACGATCAGGACGAGTGCGAGAGACGCGATCGTGCCGACGACGGAGACGGCGATCGGAGTCATGACGTGCCCTCCTCGGGGACGACGTTGCGACGGAACAGCCCGACGAAGATCGCGAGCAGAACCTTGATCATGTAGTAGACCGACCGAAGCGCGGTGATCGACGAGCGGCCGCTCGATCGCTCGCGCATCGAGACCGCCACCTCGACGGAGCGCAACCGGTGGCGCGACACCATCACGGTCGCCTCCACCTCCGGATAGTCGTGCGGATAGTCGCGCGCAAACAGCGCGATCCCTTTTCGGTTGAGCGCCTGAAACCCAGAGGTGGTGTCGGTCACCCGCCGGCCGACGATGCGCGACACGACCAACGCGAGCAGACGGATGCCGATTCGACGCGAGCGCGACGAGCGGTACCCGTCGCCGTCCTCGACGAAGCGGGAACCGACGGCGATGTCGGCTTCGCCCGCGAGGATGGGCGCGATCACGCGATCGAGCTGCGACGGGTCGTGTTGGCCGTCGCCGTCGACGCGCACAGCGAGGTCGTAGTCGTGCTCGAACGCGTACCGGAACCCGGTCTGGACGGCGCCGCCGATGCCGAGGTTGAAGGGCAGCTGCAGCGCGATCGCCCCGTGCTGCCGCGCGACTGCCGCCGTTGCGTCGACCGAGCCGTCGTCGATGACGACGATGTCGAGATCCGGATCGAACTCACGGATCTCCTCGATGACGCGGCCGACGTTCTGCTGCTCGTTGAACGCCGGCACAACGGCGATGCGACGCACGCGCTGAGGGTACCGCTCAGACCAGTCGGAGATACGCCGCGGTCAGGGCGCTCGCGACACGCGCGGGGATCGCCGGCATGAACGGAGAGTCGAACCGTGCTGTGAAAAAGCCGCGAAGCTCTCGGTCGCTGCGACGCCGCAGAGCCTGGACCCGGCGCCGATGGGCGTGGATGGCGGAGCGCAGCTCGATCACCGACGCGTACGCGCGCAGCTTCTCCGGCAGCCATCCCTGCACAGCCGCCACGAAGGCGATTCCGAGCTCGAAAACGAGGAGGAGCGGGGCAAGCACCAGGAGCGACCGCACCTCGTAGTTCGAGAGGACGCTGATCAGGCGGTTTCGCTCGAGGAAGAACATCTTTCGCTCGCGACGGCCAAACTCGTACCCGTGACGCACGACGGCAGCCGGGCAGTAGACGACACGCTCTCCGGCGATGCGGGCGCGCCAGCCGAGGTCGGCATCGTCGTAGTAGAGGAAGAACTCGCGCATGAAGCCGCCGAGCGCCAGGAACGTCTCGCGGCGCAGCAGGCAGCACGCGCCGGAGACGACGATCGTCTCGCGCGGGGCGCCCTCCTCGCGGGGAAGGCCGAACGAGCCTGCCGGCGAGATGCCGGTGGGATGAAGGGGATTCGCGCCGGCCTGCCGGACGAGACCGTCTTCCGAGACGATCTGGGCGCCCGCGATGGCCGCGTCCGCCGCCAGCAGCTCCGCGAGGCACTCCGGTTCCGCACGCGCGTCCGGGTTGAGACACAGCACGAAGTCGGCGTCCGTGTTCTCCATCGCGAAGTTGACGGCGTTGGGATAGCCGAGGTTGACGTCGGCTTCGATCACACGGACCTCCGGGGCGTCGCTCACGTCCGGCAGCGTCGCACCCGGCTTGTTGTCGACGAGCAGGATCTCGTCCGGCCGACGCGTCTGCGCGCGCAGCGAATCGATTGCGCGGCGAACGATCGCCGGATCCTCGTCGTACGTGACGACGACGGCCGTGACGCTCAGTACGCGCCCCTCCGTGCCACGACCGCGGGCATCGTCTTCGCGAGGATCGAGATGTCGAGCCAGATCGACCAGTTCTCGAGGTAGTAGAAATCGAGCCGCACGAGGTCGTCGAAGGTCAGCTCGATGCGGCCGGAGACCTGCCAGAGCCCGGTCATGCCGGGCAGCACGAGATACCGCTTGCGATGCCACTCCTCGAGCTGGACGTAGTCGCGCAGCGGCAGCGGCCGCGGCCCGACGAGCGACATCTCGCCTCGCAGGACGTTCAGCAGCTGCGGTAGCTCGTCGAGCGAATACCGGCGCAGGATCTTGCCGACGCTCGTGACCCGCGGATCGTCCTTGATCTTGAACAGCGGGCCCGACGCCTCGTTCGCAGTTTCGAGCCCGGCCTGTCGTTCCGACGCATCCGTGTACATCGACCGGAACTTGAACATGCCGAACTCGCGTTCGGCGAGACCGACGCGGCGGTCGCGGTAGAAGACCGGGCCCGGAGAGCTGAGCTTCACCGCGAGTGCGATGACGATCCACACCGGCGCGCCGAGAACGATGATCAGGGAGCTGACCGCGATGTCGAACGCGCGCTTCGCCGTCCACTCCAGGCCGGCGAACACCGGCGGCCGCAGCTCGAAGAGCGGCACGCCCTGACCCGGCACGTATTCCGCTCGCTGCGTCAGCACCTCGGTCGTGGTCGGCGCGATCTGCACTCGGACGCCGAGCTGGTGCGCCTCGTCGACGAGGCGGAGCAGCGCGCGGTCGTCGAGGTCGACGCCGCTGACGATCAACTCGTCCGGATGGAGGTCCTGCAGGACGTGCGAGAGATCGTCGACGCCGCCGAGCACGTTGAGCAACGGGTCCTCGGCGCCGTCGATCGTCAGCGCGCCGAGGAAGTCGTAGTCGATGCCGCTGCGACCGAGCCCGAGCGCGCGCCTCAGGTCGACCAGACGGTCGTTGTCGCCGACGAGCAAGGCGCGGCGCCGAACGCCGGCGATGCGCCAGACGTCCCGCGTCACGATCTCGTACGAGGAGCGCAGGCCGCCGATCACCGTGACCGACAAGACGAAGCTGACGGCGTACAGGCCGAACGTGTTGCGCGGGTACCCCGTCCCGATCGCGAATGCGAGGGTCACGACGGTCACGAGGAGGAGCGACGAGACGACACGGCCGGCGCCCGAGCGCTGCTCGCGCGCCGCGTAGAGGCCGTTGTGCCAGAAGACGAGGACCGTGATGACGGCGAGGAAGGGAAGCCATCCCTGTTCCGTCTTCCACTGCAGCCCCCAGAGGATCGGGCGATCCCCGTAATAGAGCTCACGCAGCACGAGCGCGAGGTACAAGGCGACCGCAAGACCGCCGACGTCGATGACCGCGAGCGACAGCACGCTCGCGATGCGACGGGTGAGAGCGCGGAGCTGAAGCGACGACGGAAGGACGCGACCCCGGCGGATGTCGCCGGCGTCGTCCCCCGAACCGGCGCCGACGAGGGGCTTGGTGGCCACGAGCGCGCAATTGTACTCGGCTACGCTTACACCTCCGTGCGCCGGCGCAGCGCCGTCCTCCTCCTAGTGCTCGCGACTGCGCTCCCGCGGCTCGCGGCGCTGCTGCACGAGCGCGGCGTCATCCTCGTCGCGAACGTCGAGAAGGGCGACGTCTTCGCCCGGACCTACCTCGCGCAGGGAACGTACGGCTTCATCCCGGGGCATCCCTCCGCGTACACGCAGCCGCTCTACGGCTGGTTCCTCCTGCCGCTGTACTGGCTCTTCGGCCGGCACTGGGAAGTCGTCGGGGTCGCGCAGATCGCCGTCGCCTGCTGCACCACGCTCGTCGTGTGGCGGATCGGCCGGCGCTGGCTCTCGCCCGCCGCCGGCGTCGTCGCAGGCCTGCTCGTCGCCGTCCACCCCTACCTCGTCTGGCACGACGTGCACATGAACCGCGAGATCCTCGACCACCTGCTCGCGGCCTGCATCGTCTACCTGACGCTGCACTGCGCGGAGCGGTTCACGCCCGCGGCGGGCCTCGCCCTCGGCGCAGTGCTCGGGCTCGGGATCCTCGGAAACGTCCGACTCGAGGCGCTGCCGTTCCTCGTGCTCGCGTATCTCGCCTGGCGGCGCAGCGTCCCGCTCGCCGGCGTGCTCGCCGTGCTCGCAGGGGCGGCCGTGCTCGTCATGCCGTGGGTGATCCGCAATCGCGCCGACGTCGGCTGCTGGGCGGTGACGACCGACGCGCGCGCATTGTGGAAGGCGAACAACCTCAACACGTACGCGACCCTGCAAAGCGGGCAGTGGATCGATCACGTGCCGCAGCCGAAGTCGTTCCCGCCGACTCCGCAGGACGTGTACGACCGCTGGGTCAAGACGGGGGTCGTCGCGCCGTACGACGAGTGCGCGCAGATGGACGAGTTCCAGTCGAAGGTGATCTCGTTCTGGATCCACCATCCCGGCGCGAAGGCGAAGCTCGTCCCGCTCGACATGCAATGGCTCTGGCAGCCGCAGGTGGTCGGCGTGACCGACCGTCCGGGCCAGGGAACGTGGCTCGACACGATGCGCTTCTACGCGGAGCCGGCTTACATGATCGTGCTCTACGTGCTCGCTGCGATCGGGCTCTTCATCGTGCCGCGCTTCTTTGCCGTCCTGACCGTCGTGCTCCTCGCCTACCAGACGGTCGTCGCAGCGCTGTTCGTCGGGGAGACGCGCTACCGCGTGCCCTGGGACTTCCTGGTCGCACTGCTCGCGTCGAGCGCCGTCTTGCGCATACCGAGAACACGCAGCGAGGCGACGAGCGCGATCCGACGGCTCGTGCCCAGCAGGTCGTAGTCGTGGAAGTACGCGTGCACGTACGACGGCAGCGGCCGTAGCAACGCGCGGGCCAACTCTCCGACGGAGTGCGTCGTCGGCAGCACACCCGGCGACGGCACGCCGGCGCGCGGCGTGCAGTCGACGAGCCCGAGCTCCGCGACGGTCGCGCTCACCGCGTCGTCGCTGTACCAGCCGCCGCCGCAGAACCAGCGCGGCTCGAGCCCTCGCTCACGCAGCCACGCCGTTTCGCGGCGGACGCGATCGGCCGGATCGCCGCCCGTCGGCCGGGCGTGCGTCGGGCTCGTCCAGTGGGTGTGCAGGCCGAGCAGCTCGATCGATCGCGCACGCTCCAGCCACCGCTCCTCGTCCTCGCCGTACGCGGGATCGGGTGGGCGAACGAGTGCGATCGTCTCGAAGCGCCGCCGGATCGCATCGAAGCGGCGCCAGGCTTCGTCGTCGAGCGGGCGCTCCAGATGGCAGGAGACGACCCAGCCGCTAGGCACACTGTTTTCGGCGATGTGCGGGATCTGCGGACTCTATTCACCATCGGGCCCGCCGCAGGCGTCGCTCGTCGACCGCATGCGCGCGCGCATTGCACACCGAGGACCTGACGAGGGCGGCACCGAAGCACTGGGCACATGCGTGCTCGGGCATCAGCGGCTCCGCGTCCTCGACCCGGAGCTCGGCTTCCAGCCGGTGACGAACGAGACCGCCGACATCGTCGCCGTCTTCAACGGCGAGCTCTACAACTTCGCCGAATTGCGCGCCGATCTCGCCGAGCACGGTCACGACGTGCGCGGACGCGGCGACACACCGGTCATCCCGCACCTGTACGAGCAGTACGGCCCTGCGTTCGTCGAGCGCCTCGAGGGGATGTTCGCGCTCGCGCTGTGGGACGGTCCGCGCGGACGGCTCGTGCTCGCGCGGGACAGGCTCGGCAAGAAGCCCCTCGTCTGGACGAGGCTGGCCGACGGGACGTTCGCCTTCGCATCGGAGTTGAAGGCGTTCCACGCCCTACCCGGTTTCCATTCGGAGCCCGACCTCGCGGCGCTCGACGCATACCTCGCACTGCAGTACGTCCCCGGCAGCCGCACAGGGCTGCGCGGCGTTCACCGGCTGGCACCCGCGTCGATGCTCGTGGTCGAAGGCGAGTCGCAGGTCGAGTCGCGGT
>Ga0207657_10002817_pt1 | contig 18699 bp, 18 predicted proteins | sample KBSC33metaG_FD_184316 | JGI IMG/M metagenome (GOLD analysis project Ga0207657, IMG submission 184316) | Corn rhizosphere microbial communities from Kellogg Biological Station, Michigan, USA - KBS C3-3 metaG (SPAdes) (version 2) | ecosystem: Host-associated > Plants > Roots > Rhizosphere > Soil ... | reverse complement strand
GTGCCCGCCGCCACCGCTCCCAGGAACGCGAACAGGTGAAGCTGCGAGCTCTGCACCGACACATGGAACCGGTTGATGAGATAGAAGGTGTAGTAGCTGGTAATGCTGGCCAGATAGAAATACTTCGAAAAGACCAACGCCACCAGAACTGCAATCGCCGAGATCACCTTCTTCCGCGGCAAGGTCATTACCTGTTCCATATGCCGTGCCGGCCGCTTTTTCAGATGCACGAGCCGCGCCTTGTACCATCCTCCCACCCATACCAGCACGGTGATGCCCAGCAGCGCCGCCGGGGTAAACCATCCGATGCCACCCTGCCCGATGGGAAGCACGATGAATGCGGCCAGCAGCGGCCCAATCGCTGACCCGGTATTGCCGCCCACCTGAAAGAACGACTGCGCCATCCCATGCTGTCCGCCCGACGCCATGTGCGCCACCCGCGAGGACTCTGGATGAAATACCGCCGACCCCACGCCGATCAGGGCGGCTGCCAGCAATAGCAGAGGATATTTGTGCGCCAGCGCAAGCATCGTCAGGCCGGTCAGCGTCACCGTCATCCCGATGGGTAGCGAGTACGGCATGGGTCTGCGATCCGTGAAGTGTCCAATAAAGGGCTGCAACAGCGACGCCGTAATCTGATTCGTCAGCGTAATCAGCCCGATCTGACCGAAGTCCAGATCAAACGAGCTTTTGAGAATCGGATAGATCGAAGGCAGCAAAGACTGCATCATGTCGTTCAGCAGATGGCAAAAGCTCACCGCCGTCAGCACACGATACAGTGTTCCCTCTGCTGCGGGCCTGGGTAATTCAACCTCCGCACCCGCAAGACTATGTGTAGACACTTCTCCACCTTTTGATTTCAGTTGATCTCTCTATCGTATTGGTTTTGCCAGCCGCGATACAGCAGCATAAAAACAACGAATCCATCCATCATCTGCAATCGACTCCATTCCTCAGCGTCCTTCATGGGAAGCGAGAAAATCCCTTCTTGCGATACCCTGAATCTTCATCCCGAGGACCTTCTTTGATATCCCTTCGCACCCTGGCCTGCCTGCCCCTTCTTGCCACCCTCGCCCTTCCGGCTCAATCGCCGGCGCCGCAACGCGTCTTCGGCTATCGCGATTTCGCCCAGCAAGCAAAATGGGACGCAGCCTTCATGGCCATTCCCGATGCAAAGCTCGCCGGAGAACACCTCAAAGTTCTCACCGCCGAGCCCCACTGGGCCAGTTCGCCCGAAGATTACAAGACCGCCCTCTACGTCGCCGAAAAATTCAAAGCCGCCGGTCTGGAAACCGCCATCGTTCCCTACGATGTCCTTCTCAATAAGCCCGCCAGCATTCTTGTGGAAGCCTTCGACGCCAACGGCGACAAGCTCATGTCCGGTCCCACGCCCGAACACGTCGATCCTGCAAAGTACGGCGGCGACCCCTCCCAGAATGATCCCCGCATCCTTCCAGCCTTCAACGGCTACTCTCCCTCCGGCGACGTCACCGCCCCGGTCGTCTATGCTAACTACGGCACGCTCGCCGACTTCAAGAAGCTGTCCAGCCTAGGCGTCAGCGTCAAAGACAAGATCGTCCTCGTCCGTTACGGGCAGAACTTCCGCGGCATCAAGGTGTATATCGCCCAGCAGTATGGAGCGAAGGGGGTCCTCATCTACTCCGACCCCGCCGACGACGGCTACTTCCGCGGCGATCCCTATCCCAAGGGCCCCTACCGCCCCGCCTCTGCCGTCCAGCGCGGCTCCGTGCAGTTCCTGCCCATCTACCCCGGCGATCCCGAGACACCCGGCGTCGCCTCCACACCCGATCTCCCCGACTCCGAACGCGTGAAAGCGCCCGTCGACCTGCCCTCCATCCCCGCAAACCCGCTCTCCTACAAAGATGCCGCACCCATCCTCAAGGCCCTTGACGGTCCTGACGTGCCTCAAGGCTGGCAAGGCTCGCTTCCCTTCACCTACCATCTCGGGGGCACCGGCAAGGTCACCGTCCACATGCATCTTGAGCAGGACTACGCCCGCCGCACCATCTGGAACGTCATCGGCACCATCCCCGGCACCGATCCCGCACAAAAGGACAACTGGGTCGTCGCCGGCAATCATCGCGACGCCTGGGTCTACGGAGCCGTCGATCCCGGCAGCGGCACCGCCGCCATGCTCGAAGCCGTCCACGGCGTCGGCGCACTGCTTCAACAGGGCTGGAAACCCCGGCGCACCATCGTCTTCGCCAGTTGGGACGCCGAGGAGCCTGGCCTCGTCGGCTCAACCGAATGGGCCGAGCAACACGCCGACGAACTCCACCAGGCCGTGGCCTACTTCAACACCGACGTCAGCGTCTCCGGCCCCAACTTTACCGCCGCCGCCGTTCCCTCGCTCAAGCGGTTCCTCCGCGACGTCACCTCCAAAGTTCCCAGCCCCAAAGGCGGCACCGTCTACGACCAATGGAAAGAGTCGCAGCAAGCGATCGCCGAAGTGCAAAATCACCGCACCAGGTCCGCCCGTTCCACCGGCGTGACCATTGATAACCTCGGCTCCGGCTCCGACTACACGCCCTTCCTTCAGCATCTCGGCGTGCCCTCCACTGACATCGGCTCCGAGGGCCCCTACGGCGTCTATCACTCGACCTTCGACGACTACAACTGGTTCATCAAATTCGGCGATCCCACCTTCGTCTACGAGCAGCAGCAGGCCCGCGTCTTCGGCCTCGAAGTGCTGCACATGGCCGACGCCGACGTTCTGCCCTACGACTACCAGTTCTATGGCAGGGAGATCGTCGGCTACCTCAAAACCGCGCAGCGCCACGCGGCAAAATCCGGGCTGCAACTTGACTTCACCGCCGCCCACGCCGCTGCCCGGCGCTTCGCCGAGGCAGGCGCGGCCATCCGCAAGATTCAGGACCATCCGCCCGCCGATGCCGCCCCGCTCAACCATGCCCTGCGCGCCACCGAAGAGGCCCTGCTGAATCCCGACGGCCTGCCCCGCCGCCCCTGGTACAAGCACACCGTCTACGCGCCCGGCGAGTACACCGGCTATGCCGCCATTGTCATCCCCGGCGTCAACGAGGCCATTGAAGCCACCGACGCGCCCCGCGCCCAGTCCCAGCTCGCCGCACTCAGCGAAGCCCTCAACCGCGCCGCCGCCACCCTCGAAGCCGCCGCAAAATAGTTCGTCAAACAAAACGAAGGCCGCACCCCGAAGGATGCGGCCTCAATTCGTCTCTCGCAGTGTTATCCCCGCAGCGCCATCTGCTCGGCGACAATCTGCGTCAGGTCGGCCTTCTTCAGTCCATGCTCCTTGGCATTGAACTCATCGACCTTGCTCGACCAGTTCATCGAGCAGAACTTCGGTCCGCACATCGAACAGAACGAGGCTTCCTTGTAGTAATCGTCCGGCAGCGTCTCGTCGTGCATCCCGCGCGCCGTATCCGGATCGAGCGACAGGGCAAACTGCTTATCCCAGTCGAAGGTATAGCGCGCATACGAGATCGCGTCGTCGCGGTCGCGCGCCCCAGGCCGATGCCTTGCAATGTCCGCCGCATGAGCGGCGATCTTGTAGGCGATGATACCGTCCTTCACGTCCTTCTCGTTCGGCAGGCCGAGATGTTCCTTCGGAGTCACGTAGCAGAGCATCGCCGCGCCGTGCCAGCCGATCATCGCAGCGCCGATCGCACTGGTAATGTGGTCGTAGCCCGGAGCGATATCGGTGACCAGCGGCCCCAGCACATAGAACGGAGCACCGTCGCAAAGCTCCACTTCCTTGTCCACCTGCTCCTTGATCTTGTCCATCGGTACGTGCCCCGGCCCTTCGATCATCACCTGCACGTCGCTCTTCCACGCCCGCCGCGTCAACTCACCCAGCGTCTTCAGCTCGGCAAACTGCGCCCGATCGGAAGCGTCCGCCACGCTACCTGGCCGCAGCCCATCGCCCAGAGAGTAGCTGACATCATACTTCGCCATCAACTCTGTAATCCGGTCGAAGTTCTCATAGAGAAAGTTCTGTTTCCGGTGCGAAGTCATCCACTGTGCCAGAATCGCCCCGCCCCGGCTCACGATGCCGGTCACCCGCTTGGCCACCAGAGGGATGTACTCCAGCAGAACCCCGGCATGGATCGTGAAGTAGTCCACGCCCTGCTGCGCCTGCTCTTCGAGCACCTCCATATAGATGTCGATATTCAACTCCTCCAGCCGCTTCACCCGGGTGAGAGCCTCGTACAACGGCACCGTCCCGATCGGCACCGGGCTGTGCCGCAGGATCTGCTCGCGGATCATCGGAATGTCGCCGCCGGTCGAAAGGTCCATCACCGTGTCGGCGCCAAAATGCACCGCGGTATGCAGCTTCCGCAGCTCCTCGTCAACGTCCGAAACAATAGCAGAGTTGCCGATATTCGCGTTGATCTTGCACAGCGACTCCACACCAATCGCCATCGGCTCCAGCTCAACATGGTTGATGTTGGCCGGGATAATCATCGTGCCTTTGGCGACCTCGCTCCGCACCAGCTCGGCCGCAATCTTCTCCCGCTGGGCGACATAGGCCATCTCTTCGGTAATCAGCCCCTTGCGCGCAAAATGCATCTGCGACATGTTGCTATCGCCCGTCCGCTCGGCCTCAGCCTTGCGCTTTACGATCCATTCCGCCCGCCCCGTCGGCACCTTGTATCCATTGCCGTTCGCGCCATTTCCGTTTCCGTGAGTGCTCATCGTTTTCCCCAATTCGTACCGGTGTTATCGAGTAAGTATACGCCGCCGATCCGGCATCCGGTTCTGCCTGTTCAACCCGCCACACCGCTAAAAAATGGGCTCGGAACGTCATCTCATCCCGCTCCGATAATCGACCCGTTTTTATGGAGAATAAGATCCCCTCTACCCAAACTGCTTCCAAAACCGTAGACTTGTCAGCAGAAGCTATGCCGACTACTCAGAAGAGCTCCGCGAAGATCATCATCGCCGCAGTCATCGTCCTGGCCACCATGGGCTATCTCGCCTTCACCGGCGTCCGTGACAACAAGAGCTACTACGTCACCATCAACGAGCTCCAGGCCATGGGGAACAAGGCCTACGCACGTCATCTGCGCGTCGCCGGCAACGTCGCGCCGGGCAGCATCCACCGCACCGGCACCTACGTCGACTTCGAACTGCTCGAGCAGAACCACACGCTCAAGGTTAGCTACAAGGGTGTCGAGCCTCCTCCCGACACCTTCAAGGACGATGCCCAGGCGCTCGCCGTGGGCACCTATGGCAGGGACGGCGTCTTCCACGCTACGCAGCTTCAGGCCAAATGTGCCTCCAAGTACGCTCCGGCCAAGCCTGCCGCGCCTACCGCTGCCGCAGCCGCGTTACCCGCCGACTTCAAAAAATAAATGGAGAAGTCCGCCCAGCCCATCCACGGCGCAGCTCCACCAGCCGCCGAACTGCTGTCCGTGTCCAAGATCTACGGCACCTTCGCCGCCCTCCGCAACGTCTCCGCCTCCTTTGAAGCGGGCTCCTGCACCGTCATTGTCGGCGAAAATGGCGCCGGTAAATCCACTCTGCTGCGCGTCATAGCCGGCCTCATCACTCCCAGCCGGGGCACCGCCACCGTCTTTTCCGAGCCGCCGCAGCAGCAGCGTCACCGCATGGCCTATATGAGCCACGCCACCATGCTCTACGACGAGCTCACTGCGATGGAGAACCTTGCCTACTTCGCCAGCCTGCACCGCGACGGCGGCTGCGCCTGCGTCGGCAATCCCGAGTCCGCTCTCCGCGCCGTGGGCCTCGACCCCCATCTCAGCCGCCCCGTCGGTCAATATTCGCAGGGCATGCGCCAGCGGGCCTCGCTCGCCCGCGTCCTCCAGACCGATCCCGAACTGCTTCTGCTCGACGAGCCCTTCTCCAACCTCGACGTCGCCTCCGCTCACCACATGGTCGAGCTGCTCGCCGACTTCCGCACCTGGCCCGTCCATCCCGTCAACGGCGTAGCCGGAAGCCGCACTATCCTCATCACCACCCACCAGGCCCACTTCAGCGAGCCCATCGCCGACGCCACCCTCACCATGCGCAACGGCCAGATCGTCGCAACCACGCATAGAGACGCCGAGCCCGCCGCATGAAGAATACCCCCGCCAAGACCAACGCCGCCCGCCTGCTCGACGGCCTCGGCATCATTTACGAGTTGCGTGCCTACGAGGTCGATCCCAACGACCTCACCGCCATCTCGGTCGCCCGCAAGATCGGCCTTCCCCCGGAGCAGGTCTTCAAGACCCTTCTCTCCCAAACGAACATGGGAGACCATCTCTTCGCCGTCATCCCCGGCGACGCCGAACTCGACCTCAAAAAGCTGGCTCATGCTGCCAACGCCAAAAAGGCCGAGCTGGCCTCACTCAAGGAAGTCGAGCCTCTCACCGGATACATTCGCGGCGGCGTCACCGTCATGGGAGCGCGCAAGCCCTTCCCCGCCTACGCCGACGAGACCATCGAACTCCACGACGTTATCTCCATCTCCGCCGGACAGCGCGGCCTGCAAATCCTCCTCGCCCCCGCCGACTACCTCCGCGCCGCCAACGCCACCCTGGCCGACCTGACCAAATGAACTCTCTTACGAGCTACCTGGGCCACGTCCTCGGCCACCTCCGCAAAGACCTCCGCATCGAGTGGCGCTCCCGCGACTCCATCAACGGGATGCTCTTCTTCTCGCTGCTGGTCGTCGTCGTCTTCTCGCTGGCCTTCGATCCCACCGCTGCCGTCTCGCGCCAGATCTCGGGCGGCATCCTCTGGGTCGCGCTGCTCTTCGCCACCGTCACCGCGCTCAACCAGTCCTGGACCCGCGAGCAGAACAACCAGGTCCTCGAAGCCCAGCGCATGGCCCCTGCCCCCGCCTCCGCGCTCTTTCTCGGCAAGGCGCTCGCCAACATGATCTTCGTCCTCGTCGTCGAAGCCATCCTGGCCCCGGTCTTCATCGTCTTCTACAATCTGCATGTCCTCGGCAATCCCTGGCTGCTCGCCATCATCCTTCCGCTCGGCACCTGGGCGCTGGTCGTCAATGGGACCTTCTTCGCCGTCCTCGGCCTGCGCACCCGCAACCGCGAGCTTCTTCTCCCTCTGCTGCTGCTCCCCATCTCGCTGCCGGCGCTGCTTGAGATGGTTCAGGCCACCACCGGCGTTCTCACCGCTGAGCTCGATCCTCTCCAAATCAATACCTGGATCACCCAATTGGCCGGTTACGATATTGTCTACACCATCGTCTGCCTGTTCCTGTTCGACACCGTTCTCAACGCCGAATAACCCTTCCCGGCAAGAAAGAAGAGGCCGATTCGCGATAGAATATGCCCATCGTGTCCCGATCCGCCATCATTCGCAGCGCCGCCTGGTTATGGTTTATCGCCGCTCTCGCCATCCTGGCAGTCGGTTTCCGCGAAGCCATCTTTATCGCGCCCACCGAAGCCACGATGGGAGATGTCCAGCGCATCTTCTACTACCACGTCCCCTCGGCCCTCATGGGACTCATCCTTCCCTACGTCAACTTCTTCGCCTCGCTCGCCTACCTGTATTGGCGCCGCCGCGATCCCCTCAAAGCCCTCAGCGCGGACGCGCTTGCGCTGGCCTCGGCCGAAGTCTCCATCGTCTTCGTCAGCATCGGACTGATGACCGGAATGCTCTGGGCCCGCGCCTCCTGGGGTATCTGGTGGACCTGGGACGCCCGTCTCACCACCTATCTCCTGCTGTGGCTACTCTATGTCAGCTACTTGTTGCTGCGACGTTTCTCTTCCTCCGGAGAGTCCCACACCCTCGCCGCCGTCATCTCCGTCTTCGCAGCTGTCGATGTTCCCATCGTCTACATGTCGATTCACTGGTGGCGCACCCAGCATCCCTCGCCCGTCTTCAGCGGTAACGGCAGCCTCGACGCTTCCATGTGGCCTGCCTTCCTCTGGAATGTCGCCGGCTGGGGCCTGTGGGGAGTCTTTGTCATGCTCTTCCGCTTCGCTCTCGAACGCCGTCGCCAACTCGCCGAACAGAACGACGCACTCACTGCCATCGAAGCATCTCTGGAGACCGCCCCATGACCTGGCAATCCTTCTTCAATCTGAGCACCATCGAGCACAGCCATCTCGTGATCGCCTTTATCGCCGTCTGGACAGTGCAGCTCGGCTATCTCGGCTGGATCGTCCGCCAGTGGTTGCATACCAAAGATCCTCGCAGCTAGTCTGCCAATCACAGACCCGGGTGCCCCATGTTCGGATTTTCGGACATGGGGACCACGACCTTCTCCTAGCCACCGCGCCGTTATCTGTTCCTTATCTCCACCCGCCACGCCCAACACCATGACACTCCCCCTTGCTCGCGCTAACCCTCCCCGATAAACTCGCAACAGTGCCCACCCCCCGCTCCCTCTTCCTATCCCGCCCCTTCGCCGCCGCCGCGCTCGCGCTCCTCGTCGCCGCCACCGGCTGCCACCGCAACCGCTTTCCCGACGTTCCCGCCGGATATCATGAGTTCGCCTACGTCAGCAACGGCGACTCCAACACCGTCACCGTAATCGACCTCGTCTACCTGCGCCAGGACCGCACCCTTCAGGTCGGCTCCAACCCCACCGGCCTCGCCGCCAATCCCGTCCGCAACGAGGTCTACGTCGTCAATACCCGTTCCGGCACTGTCTCCGTCATCGACACCGAGACCAACCGCGTCGTGGCCACCATCCCTGTCCACCGCGATCCCTACTTCATCAGCGTGGACAGCGCCGGCCGCCGCGCCTACGTCGCCAACTCCGGCTCCAACAGCGTCAGCGTCATCGACCTCGACCAGCGCCGCGAGGTCGCCGTCGCCGGCACCGGCGAGCAGCCCGGCCTTGCCCGCATCTCGCCCGACAACCGCACTCTGGTCGTCACCAACCGCGGCAGCGGCAGCGTCTCCCTCTACAGCATCGCCCCCTACGACCAATCCTCGCCCGCGCACATCCTGCAATTCCGCGATGCCTTCTCCGGTTGCCCCGGGGCCACCGACGCCGTCATTCTGCCCGACTCCTCCAAGGCCTTCATCGCCTGCTCGGCCGGGCACCAGGTGATGGCCATCAGCCTCTCCGCCGCTCCCGGCTCCTGGGCCGCAAGGCAGGACCCCTCGCTGATGGACGACCATCTCCTCGCCCTGCTCGACGTCGGTAAGACCCCCGTCAACCTGGCCATGAAGCCCGACGGCGGCGAGATCTTCGTCTCCAACTTCGACTCCGACAGCATCTCCGAGATCAATCCATGGACGAATGAGGTCGGCTGGACCCAGCCCATCGGCAACAAGCCCTCGTACGGTCTCGTCAGCCGCGACAACAGCACCCTCTGGGTCTCCAACTTCGGCGCCGACGCCATCGGCGTCTACAGCATCGATGACGGCAGGGTCTCGGCCAGCATTCACACCGGTTCCCGGCCCGACGCTCTCGCCTTCTCCGCCGACGAGCATCTTCTGCTCGCCGCCGACTCCCACTCCGGCGATGTCTCCATCCTCCGCACCCAGGACAAGACCGGCCCCAACCTCTTCACCATTCTTCCCGCCGGAAGCTCGCCCAACGCCATCGCCGTCAAGGCGTTCCGGTTGAAGTCCTAACGCCATGCGCCCAAAACCTATCCAGGCGTGAGTTCTCCCGGCCAAACATAGGGGGCTTTCCGCTGCGCTTCGCTCCGGTTGAGATGACGTGAGTCTGGAGCAGGTTGAGAGCAGGCTATAACAGTTTTTAAGCAGTTTCTATATCTCAAACAACGTCATCTCAAAAGAGCAATCTATAACCACGTCATCTCGACCGGAGCCGTGCGGCTTTATCGCCCGGCGCAGCGGAGAGCCCCCTGTATCTCGTACTTGCCTTGTCTCTTTTGGATAGCCAATAGTTGCCGATATGCCCTAAGCCTGCCGTGCCAGCACCAGCGTAATGTCGTCCGGCTGCTCCTCGGCCCCGATCCACGCATCGAGCGCCTGCATCACCTTGTTCGAGATCACGTGCAGCGGCTGGTCCCGATACCGGGCGACCACCTCCATCAGCCGCATCTCGCCGAACTCTCCAAAGTCATTTTCCGGCTCTGTCACCCCGTCCGAATAAGCCACCATGATGTCGCCCGACCGCATCTGGAAGCGGTCCTCGTCATAGTGCATCCCGTCCATCAGGCCCACAACCGTTCCGCCCTGGTCGAGCCTGCGAATCGAGCCGTCGCGCCCCAGCACCAGCGGCGGCAACTGCCCCGCATTCGAGTAGGTCAGCATCGCCGAAGCCGCGTCGTAGTGCGCCAGGAACAGCGTCGCGTACTTCTCCGGCTGCGTGCTCCGGTAGAGATGCCGGTTCAGCAGCGAAAGAATCCGTCCCGGCGACTGGAACAGCTCATCGCAGTTCCCCCAGTATTCCTCGTTCCGGCTCGCCATCAGTCCCGCCATGCTGGATTCGCTGTACACCAGTTCCTCGCTGGCGAACCGGTAGGCGCGCACCGCCGAGTGCAGCGTCGCCATCAGCAGCGCCGCCGAGATTCCCTTCCCGCTGATGTCTCCCAGCGCAATGCCTACCCCTGTCTCCCGCCGCGCCGGCACACCGTCATTCGCCTCTTTGTGAAAGATCAGAAAATCGTAGTAGTCTCCACTGACCGACCGCGCCGGGCGGCAGACCCCATGCAGTTCCAGGTTCGCAAGGTTCGAGACATGATGCGGAAACAGGTTCGACTGCACCTCCTGCGCGATGGAGATCTCGTTCTGCAGCCGCTCATTCTCTTTCTGCTCGACCAGCAGCCGCTGCAGCGATCCGGTCATCGCGTTGAACGACCGGCTCAACTCCGCAAGCTGGTCCTGCCGCGTGACTCCGATTCGGTAATCCAACCTGCCGTGGTCGATCGCCTGCGTCGCCTCGTACAGGTCCGCGACCGAAGCTGTAATCGTCCGGCTCAGCCGGATCGCCATGAACAGCGCCAGTGCCTCGATCAACGCGAACACCACGCACAACGCGATCAGCCCATTGAGAATCTGGCTGGTCACAATGCCGCCCAGCGACGCGCCGAAGAGCTGCCGGTAGAGCAGCGTGGGCCGCGAGTCCACCTCGATCAGAATGTTGTCGCCATCTCCCGTGCCCCAATCGGTGATCGCGGTCTCGGAGCCGAAGCGCACGCGGATATCCGCAAAGTTCTGTCCCGGCGGCTCGCTGCCGCCCACGATCCAGTTGGTCCCGGTTGCCAGGCCCGCCACGCCGGAGCCCTTGCCCGATGCGGCGGAGACCGCCCTGTTGTCGGCAGCCGCCACCGCCGCCCGGCGCTCCTCCGCCAGGCTCTTCATCTTCCGCGGAAACAGGGCCGCTCTGCCCAATCCATCCGCCATCGAATCCATCAGCCTGCTATCGACGAACACGCTGCTTTCCAGCGTGAACAACCTCCCATCCGTCAGCTTCTGCTGATGCAGGACCACCAGGTATAGATCGCCGCCATCAAGCACCAGCCCCTGAAACGATCCGTCCTTCAACTGCGAGGCCCACGGCGGCAATCCCATCGGCGTCTTCTCGTCGATCGGGTCCAGGGGAATTGCCACCCCGTCAACATATGCCTTTGTCTCCGGTAGCAGCCGCAGCCGTGCCATGTCGGCACTCGCCGCCACATCCCTCTGCTCCAGTTCCGCTGCCGAGGGACTCCCTTCCAGCACTTGGGCGATCAGTTCGGCGCGGTGCTCATTCGCCCCGGCCATCTGGCTCAACTCTGCCTGCAGCCGCGAATCGACCAGGTGGATCGCAAACTGTCCGGTCGCGATGTAGGCCGAGATCAGCACCAGCGTCACGAACAACACCACCGGCGCCAGCCCGATCAGCAGGTACGTCAGCACCAGCTTATTACGCAGGCTCCACAACATCCGCCGCCGCACCACCTGCAGCAGCAGGCCCGCCGCGACCGCCACCAGCGCCACCCCCACGAAGATTTCGATCAGATTGAAAAACGTTCCCCACCGGCCCGGCAACAGGCGTAACAGCAGGAGCACGCAGAACCATAGCGAGAGCAGCAACGCAGCCCCCACCAGCCCTGACGGCAGGCGCTTCGCCCATCCCGGCACCCGTAATCTCATTGCGTCCAGCATTACGCCTTCTTCTCCCGCGCCTCTTGCTCTGCCTGCTGCCGTGCCTCTTGCCGAGCCGTCCACAACGCATAGCGCGTCGCCGAAAAATGCGCTCCCGCCAGCAACAGCAGGCCCGACAGAAACGCCCACATCATCAGCCCCACTGAAATATAAAAAGGCCCGTACACCGCTTGAAAGTCCAGCCAGGGCAGAGCGCGCATGTATAGATGTTTGGCGCCCTCCCAGAGCAGGCCCGTCACAATCGCCGTCGGCAGAACCGCCCGCGCCGGGATCTTCCGGTTCGGCAGCACCCAGTAGATCAGGAAAAACAGCAGGATGCTGGCGATTCCCGCGCAAATCTGCATAAAGAACACAGTAAAGAAGTGAAACACCACATTCTGCGTGTGCCCGAAGAAGACCCACGCCAGCACCGTGTCCTGCGCCGTCGTAAACGCCACCGATGCCATAGCCAGCACGCCCACGGCGAGCGCCAGCCCCACGGATACAGCTTGATTACGAAGATAGCTCCGGTTCTGTTTCACTCCCCAGACATTATTAAGAGCCACCTCCAGCGGCAGAAATACCCCCGTCGACGTAATCAGCAGCATCACCAGCGAAAAGATCTCCGTCCGCTTGTGCGGGTGCGCCAGCAACTGCATGTTGCGCATCACGAAGTCCTGTCCCGTTGGCAGGAAGCCCTTTATCATCTCGCTGACCACGCTCTCCATCGACCGCGAATGGAAGACCCGGCGGCAGACCGTCAGCAAGAGCACTATAAATGGAAACAGGGACAGGATCGAGTTCGCCGCCACGCTGAACGCATAGGTATGCACCTCTGTCCGCATCAGGTAGTGAGCCAGCGCCACGATCTGCGGCCAGAGACCGCTCCGCGGCACTACCGGACGCACCTCCTCAATCGGCTTCGGCGGCAATTCCTTCTTCGCCGCCTCGATCACGGCTCCCGGCTCAGCGGGTTCAGGCGGAACGGTCTTCTCGGGAACGGTAGAGGCCATAGAACGATCGCGACAGCCGTTGAAAATGCTACCGCTGCCTTCGATGCTAGCAGAGCGCGGCAGCTGTTTCAGCCCTTCTCCACAGCCCCGCCGATCCGTCCCAGCGCCCACCGCGCGCTCTCCGCCAGCACCTCGTCCTCACCCGCGCTCCACGCCTCCAATTGAGGCACAAATCGCTCCTCGCCACTGTTGCCCATCGCAATGGCCACGTTCCGGTGCAGCCGCTTCTTGCGCGTCCGCTCCACGGGTGAGCCCTTGAACCATCGCCTGAACGCGGGCGCATCCATCGCCGCCAGCCACCCCAACTCCGGATTCACCATCTCCTGCCGTGTCAACATCCCTTCTCGCTTCGCCACCGGAGCCTTCCGGTTCCACGGACACACATCCTGGCAGATATCGCACCCGAAGACCTGACGCCCCATGGACTCGCGAAACTCCTCCGCAATCGTCCCCTTTTTCTCAATCGTCAGATAGGAGATACAGCGTGAAGCATCCATCTGGCGAGGCTCTAACAGAGCATCGGTGGGGCAAGCGTCGATGCAACGCGTACAGCTTCCGCAGCGATCCGCCGCAATCTCCAACACCGCGTCCCCGGCCACCTCCAGCGAGGTAACAATCACGCCCAGCAGCAGCCACGACCCCAGCTCCTGGTTGATCACGCAGGCATTCTTGCCGATCCACCCCACGCCTGCCTTGGCCGCCGCCGCCCGCTCCACCAGCGGCCCGGTATCGACATAACACTTCGTCTCGCACCCATACCGCTCGTGCAGAGCCGCTTCTACTCCCCGCAACCGGCCCAGCATCTCATCGTGATAGTCCGAAGGCGCCAGTCCCTCGCCGCCTTCGGGATTCTCTACAGCCCGGCCGCTCCACGCATAGCGGGCAATCCACCCGGTCTCGATCCCGGCAGGCTCGATCGAGAGCGGCCCCTCGCCGTTATAGTTCACCGCACAAACCACCACCGACCGCGCCCATGGCATCGCTACCTCGACGCCGCTGCGCAGCAGCACCCCCTGCTCATTCCTGCGCTTCAGATACTCCATCTCCCCGGCCCGGCCTGCGCCCACCCAGTCGGCAAACCGGCTCGCATCCACCTGGCCGGCCTCGCTTTCGGCCCCATACACAGGCGCAACCCCGGCCGTGTCGAAACCTGCCTCGGCTGCGCGCTCCTGAAGCCACTCACGAAAGTTTTCCGCCCACATCCCGGTCACGCTGCTACCGCACACTTTCTATCCCGATTGCTATAGCCAGGCCTCATCCCGACAGAATCGCTAACCCTGCGCAACCGACAACTCCTCGGATTCCACCGGACCTGCCGCCGCGAGAATTGGCAGCACCAGCCGCAGGATGACCGGAACAATCTCCTCCGCAGCAGGCCGGTTCTCCATGTGGACCCACTCCTTGACCGCTCCATAGATCGCCCAACTGGCGGTCGTGGCAATCATCTCCGGCGGTACTCCCGTAATGGAACCGGCCCTTGGCATCCCCCCCATCAGGATGCGGCGGATCGCGGCCGTAATGGCCGCCTCAATCAGCGGCTCAAAGGCGCTCTGACGCCCGCACTCCGCCTTGCAGCCAAACTCACGCGAGAGATAGTCACACGCCGCCAGGATGATGGCGCTCGCCGCCGAGGGGCAGGTACCGTCATACCCGATGTTGCGCTCAGCAAGCAGCTTATGGAAGCCGCCGCCGACCATCGCGTCCAGCAGAGCGTACTTGTCGGTGTAGTGGTCGTAGAAGGTGGCCCGGTTCACCGTAGCCTCCTCGGTGATGTCCTGCACCGAGATCTCGTCGAAGCTCTTCTTTTCCATCAAGGTCCGCAACGCGCACTGCAAAAGCTGCCGTGTGCGCCGGATGCGTGGATCGCGTACCTCACAATCGGAGATTGGCATGAAGACCTCTTCCGATTAGAGGGTACCAAACAATAAAAAAGAATCCAGTAAACAACACATGTCGTCTATATTAAACGACAATAGATGTCTAAACATCTTGTGTTGATTTAAAGGAGAGCACCATGCCCAAACTACTGCAACTCGACTCAAGCCCGCTTGAAAATTCCATCAGTCGCGAACTGACCCGCGAATTCGTCAAAAGCTGGAAAGCCGCTCATCCCGATGGCACAGCGATCTATCGTGATCTGGCCGCAAATCCTCCGAAACCGCTCGATGCCGCCTGGATCGCATCCTCCTATACGCCGGAGGACGCCCGCGCGCCGGAGCAAAAGGCGATCATCGCCTCGTCAGAGGAGCTGATCGCCGAACTGGAACAAGCCGACGAGTATGTCTTCGGAGTCGCCATGCACAACTTCTCCGTCCCCTCCGTGCTCAAGCTGTGGATCGATCAGGTCGTTCGCTCCGGGCGCACCTTTTCCTACAACGCGAATGGGCCGCAAGGCCTGTTGACGGGCAAGAAAGCCACCGTCCTGGTCGCCAGCGGCGGAGTCTACCAGGCCGGCACTCCAACCGAGGGGATGAACTTTATCGAGCCTTACGTGAAAGCGATCCTCGGGTTCATCGGTGTCACCGATGTGAAGTTCATTACCGCAGGCGGAGCATCGCAGCTCAACGCCGGCAAAGTCGATCGCGAGACATTCTTGAAGCCGGTTCTGGAACACGTCCGGACCATCGCCGCATAATCCGCATCCCCCAAGGAGAGAACATCATGAAAGTCGCCGTCCTGATCGCCCGCAACCTGCTTGGCCTCATCTTCCTGGTCTTCGGGCTGAATGGTTTCTTCCACTTCATCCCCATGCCTCCGCCGTCCGGGCTGGCCGGGCAATACCTCAGCACGCTCTTCGTCTCCCATGCGCTGGTCGTCATCTTTCTGCTGGAGATCGCCGGAGGCGCGCTGCTTCTAGCCAACCGCTTTGTCCCGCTTGCGCTCGTGCTGTTGGGGCCGGTGCTGGTCAACATCTTGATATTTCACTTTTTGATGGCTCCGACGGGGCTGCCGTTGGCGTTCTTCGCGACGCTGCTCTGGCTGATCGTCTTCGCCGGTGTGCGCCGCGCCTTTCAAGGCATTTTTGCGCAGACCGTCGCAGCCTGAACGCAAAACGCCCAGCCGGTCGCATCCTTCGCGAGCGGCTGGGCGTCAGCAAATCTTTACTCGATTTTTCTAGGCAGGAGTTCCGGGCAATCTTCGACTCCTTTTAAGGAAGTAGAACCCAAGGCCGATCCCGGCCAGCGTCACCATCCCCGACAGTCCCAGCAGCCGCAGCACCGCCACCGTATACTTGCCCGACGATGGCTCGTAGTTGCAGCAATACATCAGGAAGAGATCCTTGGCCGTGGCGATCTTCATGTGCGAAGCATCCACCAGTGCCAGCCGGACATCCCTGCCCGAATAATCGATTCCCGCGAGATATTGCGACATCTTCCCTTCCGGAGTGGCGAACATAACCACGCTCGAATGGGCAAACTGGTCCATCTTTCCGTCCGGGCCTGGAATCGGCACATAGTTGAAGCCCGTCGCTCCGCTCAGCGCCGCAATCGACGCAGCCTGCCCGGTCAGAAAGTGAACGCTGTCGCCGGCCTCCGGTTGTCCCATCTGGGCGAGGAACGTCTTCTTGGCCGCAGCGGCATCTTCCGGAGTGTCCTTCGGGTCGATACTCGCGATCACGACGTCAAAGTCCTTGCCTGCCGTCAGCCCGGTCTCCTTCAGCCCCACCGCCAGGCCGTGCATGACCTGGGGACACATCATCTTGCACTTGAAGTACACGAGCGCCAGCGCGATGGGACGTTGGTGGAAGTACGTCCCCAGCGTTACCTGCCTGCCAGCGTCATCGACAAACGCGGCGTCGAGCGGCAGCGGCTGATTCAGCCGCTCCACGATTCCCGCACCCTTCAGATACTCCGGCATCTGCTGCGCCTTTGCGCCCAACGGCTTCGCCTGCTGCGCGTAAGCTCCCGTTCCACAAACCGCCAGAACCGCCACTGCCAGAACCGCAAACCGCCGAAACCCGATCAAAGCACCCCTCCAGCCAGACTCTGCCTCTATGCTACCCGTTTTGTCCGTATTTTTCCGGAAACGGCTATTCTTGAAGGAGCGGAAGACTGCAACAACCAGCCATCAGCAAATCCAAGGAAGATCATGATCATCATCAGCGACGAACACATAGACCTGGCCACCGCAAGCGGCCCCATGCGCACCCACATCGTCCGGCCGGCGGCTCCCGGACGTTATCCCGGCATCGTCTTCTACTCCGAGATCTTTCAGATCACCGCTCCCATCCATCGCACCGCCTGCCTGCTCGCCGGACAGGGATACATCGTCGCCATGCCCGAGGTCTACCACGAGTTCGAGCCTGCGGGCACCGTCTTCGCCTACGACCAGACGGGCTCGGACCGAGGCAACGCGCTCAAGACCACCAAGCCGCTTGAGAACTACGACGCCGACGCCCGCGCCGCGATCGACCACCTCAAGAGCCGCCCCGACTGCACCGGGCAGATCGGCGCGCTCGGCATCTGCCTCGGCGGCCACCTCGCCTTCCGCGCCGCCATGAACCCCGATGTGCTTGCCACCGCCTGCTTCTACGCCACCGACATCCACAAGGGCGGCCTCGGCAAGGGGATGAAGGACGACTCGCTCCAGCGCGCTGCCGACATCAAGGGCGAACTCCTCATGATCTGGGGTCGCCAGGACCCGCACATCCCGCTCGAAGGACGGCTGACAGTGCTGGCCCGGCTCAACGAACTCGGCATCAAGCTAAGCTGGCACGAGGTCAACGGAGCCCACGCCTTCATGCGCGACGAAGGCCCCCGCTACGACCCCGAGCTTGCCTACAGCCTCTACGGCCTGGTCTTCAATCTCTTCCATCGCAAGCTTGGTCAGGGCGACGTCTCTGCCACCACGGTCGGCTCAACCGAAACTCGTCACTAAGTGCACTTGTGGAGCACTGTCCCGAATCGAAGATTCAGAAGATTCAGAAGATTCAAGGGAAGGACCGGACATCACTAACGCCAACTGACCGCCAAATGCCAGCGTAAGTCTCTGTCACCGGCCTTTTCCAGAACTTCGGCGTACTCTTTCAACTCGGACAGCACCTGCTTGCCCTCGGTTCCCAGTTGCTGCGGGTCGTCGCGCAATGCCTGCAAAAGCGCCTCAACCGTCTTCAACCCGTCGGCAGGCGCGTACCACTGCGGCGGGGGAAGGCGACGCAGCAGCTCTTGATCTCCCGCGCCCTCTTCGATCAGCAGCGCCATCGAGTTCTCGTCCGCCGAAAAAAACTCAATCAGCGGTCGCACGCCGAGCGACAGCGCCAGCTTTTCCAAGGCATCTTCATGCCGCGCCAGCGAGCGTCCGTTCACAAAGATGTCGAAGCCGGGATCGACGCCCTCCACCACGATGTACATAGAAGCAGCCATGGATCGAAGTGTAACGCTCCGATATGCGGAAAACCAGTGTATCGGCCGCATCGAACCAAAGTCCCAACCGTCACGCGCAAAGCAAAAGGACCGCGCTCATGCGCGGCCCCTTCTGTATTGCAAGTAGCGATTACTGGTTGCCGTTGCCGCCGTTACGAGGAGCGCCACCGCCCGAACCCCCGCGGCGTCCACCACGGCGGCGCCTGCCGCCGGGACGACGCTGGCCGCCGGGACCCGCAGGAGCGCCTGAACCGGCGGTCGCAGGAGCACCGTCCGCACGGTTGAAGTTCGGCTCATCG
>Ga0207657_10002816_pt1 | contig 18702 bp, 17 predicted proteins | sample KBSC33metaG_FD_184316 | JGI IMG/M metagenome (GOLD analysis project Ga0207657, IMG submission 184316) | Corn rhizosphere microbial communities from Kellogg Biological Station, Michigan, USA - KBS C3-3 metaG (SPAdes) (version 2) | ecosystem: Host-associated > Plants > Roots > Rhizosphere > Soil ... | reverse complement strand
TGGGCAAACAAATATGTAGGTACTACAAAAACACTACTGATAAAAACATTATTACTGATAATCAATAAGTTATAGCACAACAAAAATATTATAACTAAAAAGTTATCAATTTCTTAAAAAAATGTTCCAACTTAATGCTAGAATTGAAAAAAGCGAGGACAAAAAAATTAATCCTGGAACAGATGATATACAGAATCTGGATATTACTTTTAATAGCGTCATTTCCATATATAAATATTGCGGGCCAGAATACTATTGGTTTACCTAATGTTATCAATTTCAATAATAATGATTTTAATGCCGGCGCTCAAAACTGGGCAATCAGCCAGGATAAATTTGGAATTCTGTATTTTGGGAATACTTATGGGTTGCTCACATTTAATGGGAATAAGTGGAAATTATTTCCTCTACCCAACAAAACTTTAGTCCGTTCCCTAATAATTGCTGAAGACGGCAAAGTGTATTCAGGCGGCCAGGATGAATTTGGCTATTTTTTCCCTTCTAAAAACGGAACATTACAATTTCATTCATTGATGAATCTTATCCCGGATGCCGACCGCACTTTTGGGGATGTATGGAATACCTTCATTTTTGGAAAAGATATTTTCTTCAGAACTAATGGCCGGATATTTAAAATTGACTCCAATCAAAAAATCAAAATATTTAAACCTGCTTCCGAATGGTCATATATGGGAATCGTTTCGGGAAAGCTATTTGCCCAGGATAAGAACTATGGCTTATATATGTATAACAATGAAGAATGGGAATTAGTAACTAAGGAATTTAATAAAAAAATAGTCACCTCTATGCTCTCCCTGGAAAAAGGGAGTTCACTCGTTACCACATTAAAGGATGGCGTATTTATTTTGAAAGAAAGAAAAACAATCCGATTACCTGTTGACGAAAAGATTAACCAATCCCATATATACACAGCTCTAAAAATTGATAGCAGTTTTGCGCTGGGCACTACATCTGACGGGGTATATTTTATTGATAAAAAAGGCGCTACCATTCGCCACCTTTCGCGCGATTCGCGATTGCAAAATAATAATGTGATAAGCATGTTTGTTGACAATCAGTCTAACCTTTGGCTGGGGTTGGACAAAGGGATAGACATGGTGAATTACAATTCGGCGATTCAAAAAATAAGCCCGGTTTTAAATACTCCTGCGGCCTGTTATACAGCACGGATATTTGATGGTAAATTATATATAGGTACTTCTGACGGATTGTATTTTACACCTCTCACCTTACCACAAAATGATGACCTAAGCTTTTCAAAAGGCAGCTTTACACGGATAGGTAATTCCGGCGGCCAGGTTTGGGGGCTTTATGATGCACCCGGTAAATTATTAATGGGCCATAGCGAAGGCACCTACCAAATCAGCAACAATACAGCAATACCCGTATTTAAGGACGAAGGAAGCTGGCTGTATGCAAGCTTGCCCGGAAGCACCAAAGCCAACTCTTCTATCATTGCAGGCACTTATTTTGGCCTCCATTTATTGAAAGACAATGATGGAAAAATTACAGATTCAGGCAAGATAAGTGGCCTTTATGAATCGCTTCGTTTCCTTCAGATTGATTCGTTGAACAATACTACAACTCTATGGTCATCGCATCCATATCATGGTATTTATAAAATACAATTAACGGATGATAATCATCATATTAAATCATCAGATTTATATACACAAAAAGATGGGCTGCCCAGCACGCTGGGCAATTATGTTTACAGCATCAACAACCGGATTGTTTTTTGTACTGAAAAAGGATTGTACATCTACAATTCAAAAACACACAGGTTTGAACCTGATCCTCAGTACAAAAAAATCTTTGGGGATATGTCGTTGAGTGTAGTGGAAGAAGACGAGCAGAAAAATATCTGGTTTGTAAATGAGAACAGGCTGGGTGTGGTTTTAAAGAATGGAATTATTAATTATTTCCCCGAAATGACGGGCAAATTGATTTCTGGTTTTGAATTTATTTACCCTTTGAATGAACAAAATATTTTTATCGGTTCTAACGATGGCCTCATCCACATTAATGTGTTGAAATACCAGCAAAAAAAGCCGGATATTCAATTACTTTTAGGAAAAGTAATTGCCCTGGGCAAAACAGATTCACTGCTTTATAATGGATATTTTACAGATAAAAATAAAATTCTTTCGCAGCAATCTACGGATAATATTTACGAATTGCCCGCACGATTCAGCTCTTTTCATTTTGAATATTCCACTACTTTTTTTAAGCAGCCAAACGATGTTCAATACTCAGTTCAGTTGGAAGGAATAGAAAAATCGTGGAGCAAATGGACCAATAAAAATGAGAAAGATTACACTAACCTTCCTTATGGGAAATATACTTTCAGGGTAAAAGCAAAAGACAATTTTAATCACGAATCCAAAATTGTAGAATACACTTTTATTATTCGCCCGCATTGGTATCAAACTAACCTTGCATACATTCTTTATGCATTATCTGCTTTTCTGTTATTGATTTTTATCATCAGGCAGCAAACAAAAAAATTTGAGCGCCAGACCGAAAAGTATGAAAAAGAACAGGCGCAATTAAAATATGTTCATCAGTTGGAAATAGAGCACAATGAAAAAGAAATCATTCAACTGCAAAAAGAAAAATTAGAAAACGAAGTAGCTTATAAAAATAAAGAACTGGCTTCTACCACCATGCATCTTTTTAAGCGTGGCAAATTATTATCCAAATTAAAAGAAGAGCTTTTAATTGCCGTAAAAAAAATTCCTGACAGAGAAAGCAGCAGTGATTTTAACAGGCTGATAAAAATGCTGAAAGAAGCAGAAAGGCAAGACCAGGATTGGGAGCAATTTTCAATTTACTTTGATGAGGTACATAATAATTTTTTAAAAAACCTGAAGCAATCTTTTCCGGATCTTACCTCTTCCGATTTAAAAGTATGCGCCTATTTAAAAATGAATTTATCATCCAAGGAAATCGCACAATTGCTGAATATATCGCTCAAAGGTGTGGAGGTAGCGCGTTACAGGCTACGCAAGAAATTAAGTCTTTCTTCTTCCGGTATCAATCTTCACGATTTTTTGATGGAAAATTCATAACTAAATGGCGAAACAAAAATCCCTGGTATTTGTTTATTTACTGATAAAAGTATTTACTTTTTTTTGCCGCTATCCTTTATATCCCAAACTATCGCAAGCATCCGTTTGTATTATGCAAACCACGCCAACTAAATCCAATCAAAACTTTCATTGCCGAAACTTGCTCTTGCCAATCATTTAAAAGAAAAGAATTACTCATTGAAAAAAATAAGGTCATTAAAAAACAGGTACATAAAGAAAATGGAAATTACTTTTAAGTAATTATAATTGAATTAATCAGAACATTCCACCATGTAAACTTTATATTCATGAGTAAACGAGAAATCCCTTTGATTTAAAACCAAAAAAATTCAATAGTTTTAAACCTTCTTTAATATATTAAATTTCAATCCAAAAAAACGATTGCACCATGTCAAACTCACGTAGGGATTTTATCAAAAAAACAGCGCTGACAACAGCCGGCGTTTACCTCGGCGCTAATGCTTTCAGCGCTAAAAGTTACCGGAAAATCATAGGTTCCAACGACCGTGTACGCGTAGGCGTTATAGGCTTCTCCGACAGGCACAGAAGCTCTCATGCACCGTCATTTATGAATCATTATAAAGAGTTGAATTTTGATCTTGTCGCAGTCTCAGATATCTGGAGCAAGAGAAGAGAAGAAGGCGTTTCTTTTTGGAAAGCAAAAATGAACCATGATATAGTGGCCTGCCGCAACAACGAAGAAATGTATGACAAAAAACTGGCAGACGCAGTGTTCATCAGCACCAGTGATTTTCAACATGCCACGCATTGCATAGAGGCAGTAAAAGCGGGCTGCGATGCTTACTGCGAGAAGCCGTTTGCAGAAACTATGGAAGATAATCGCGCAGCTTTAAAAGCGGTAAAAGAATCTGGAAAAATTGTACAAATCGGCTCTCAAAGACGGAGTGGCGCCAACTATCAATCAGCAGCAGATTTTATACAATCGGGAAAATTCGGCCCGATAAAAATGGTAGAGCTAACCTGGAATGTAAACCAGCCGGGCCGCTGGCGCAGACCCGATCTTGTAGCGCAATTAAAAGAAGAAGATACAGACTGGAAACGCTGGTTAATCAACAGGCCCGCAGAGGCTTTTGATCCAAGAAAATATCTGGAATACCGTTTATTCTGGCCTTATTCTTCAGGTCTTCCCGGCCAATGGATGAGCCACCAGATAGATACGGTGCATTGGTTTAGCGGATTGAAACATCCCCGCAGCGCCGTGGCCAATGGCGGCATCTACATGTGGAAAGACGGAAGAAGAAACTGGGATACCATAACGGCTGTTTTCGATTATGGCCCTGCGGACGATCCTTCAACAGGTTTCCAGGTTTCTTTTGCTTCGCGCATGGATAATGGAACTGAGAATCCGGCAGAAATTTATTATTCCAACGGAGGAGAACTAAATCTTATCACTAATACTATTTCTCCAAGAGGAGGCCTGACAAAGCATTTTGCAGATGAAATGAATATGCAACCCAATCTTTTACCTGAAATAAGTTTAACACAGGCGGAAAAAGTGGTAGCCTCGGCAAATACCGGAGGAGACTCACTAACGGACAACCATGTACGAAACTGGATGGAATGTATCCGCAGCCGGAAGCAACCAAATGCCCCTGTGGAAGCGGGGTACAGCCATTCAATTGCCAACATTATGACGACTGCGGCTTCACATACAGGCATGAGGGCCACATTTGACGAAAATACACAGGAAGTAATGGTGGGTGGTAAACCTTTTAAGTATTAATCATTTTTTCACCAGCGATCAATCGTAAACTATAAAAAACCTCACAGACTTTGAAAGTGATGAGGTTTTTACAAACCTTTTCAATTTATGAAAATAAAAGCTAAAACTATTCTTCCATGCCTTCTGCTAAATAGTATTGCGATTGTTGGTACTACTCCATCATTTGCGCAAAAAAATGAACCTGTAAAAGTGGTGAAATCTCCGACAGAAAATAAGATTGATGTTTTGATAAATAACAAACCATTTACAAGTTTCTTATATCCTGATACACTTGAAAAGCCGGTTTTATATCCGGTGCATGCCGCTGACGGAATAATTGTCACAAGAGGATTCCCGCTAAACCCACAACCCGGTGAACCTACCGATCATCCGCATCATCTCGGGATATGGTTTACTTATGAAAATGTGAACGGCCTTGACTTCTGGAATAATTCGTATGCCATTCCGGAAGACAAGAAACATTTGTATGGATGGATAAGAACGGATCGTATTATCAGTACGTCGGGCGGGAAAAAGGGAAAAATTATTTATCATGCAAACTGGACCGATCAGCAAAAAAATATCCTGCTTGAAGAGACAACAGAGTTAACTTTCACCGGAACTGAGCATCTGAGAATCATAGATAGAAAAACTACTTTGAGAGCAGACACCATCGTCAACTTCAATGATGCAAAAGATGGAATGTACGGTATGAGACTTGCACATGCTTTGCAAATACCTGACAATAAAGACAAGGAATTTAAAGATGATAAGGGGAATGTAACTATTGTAAAAGGAGAAAAAGATGCCGTCGCTAATGGGAATTATCTTACGAGCGAAGGAAAGACGGGCGATGACGCATGGAGCACAAGAGGAAGATGGTGTAAAGTATATGGCAAAATGGGAAATGATTCTATAAGCATAGCCATTATTGACCATCCGGAAAATCCCAACTACCCTACCTTTTGGCATGCACGCGGCTACGGATTGTTTGCGGCCAATCCGCTCGGCGAAAAAATATTCACGAATGGAAAGTCTTCTAAAAATCTCCGTTTAAAAAAAGGAGATTCTGTAACGTTTCGGTACAGGATTGTGATAGATGCAAATAATAAAACCCTTAGCGTTGCTGCATTAAACCAATTGGCAGATGATTTTGCGAAATAGAATTTATTCGTAAGTGTAGAGGTGTCAGGCCACTCGAAGTGGCCAGACACCTTTTATTCGTTTAAGCTATACCGTTATAACTATTTTTCTTCCTTGTTTTAGTGCAGGCAAATTTATATTATAGCTGCAACTATTTTTACCTAGAAAAAAAAAGTATCACCGTTGTATTTTGTTAACACCTTAAAAGCAGTAAACGTACTTATAATGCGGATTTGTATTTTCTTATTTAATGTTTCTTGCGGGATGAATCAAAAATATTTTTAAAAATGTTTCATGAGATAAGAACCTGTGGTTCTGGAAAATTATAAAATAAAATGTGCTGAGTTGCACCCGTCCGCCGGGGCGGAAACGTCAGAATACATTCACGGGTTAAAAATAGTTTTCAATATTCGCAATGAATAATGGCTGATTATTTTTCTGCTATTTTGAATTCTAAAAATATTTTTTTATTTTGGGCAACTAAAAAGAAAACCATGAAAAAACTAATTGCGCCAACCTTGCTTTCCATTGTTATTTTGATAACCTCTTGTACAAAAGATAAGAATAACGTCAATTCTGCTTCAGCAATTGATGGAACTTATAAATTTACATCTGTTTCAGCCTCCACAAACAGTACATTGACTGATGCTTATGGCGGTAAGATGGTGACTACTTCTGACTATACCTCTATTAACAATGGCGGGACAGCGATTTTTAACAACGGCAGTTTAACCGCAACCGGTTTAACTTATACTGTGGATGCACAAGCCAAGGGCATATACTACCAAGATGGCGCGATATTGGATTCCTCAAGCTATCCATTTGCTTTTACATTACCATCAAGCAATTCTGTCGGCCAATACAAAATAATATCTTCTGATTCTATTTATTTCCCACAGGGTGGCCTTACTACCCCGGTAGATGGAAGTAACCCATACCCGGCGACAACTGGTGGCGGCGGACGATATAAATTATCAGGAAAAACACTCACCATCACCCAACAGTATTTAAAAGATTCCACTTTTACTGATTCCGGGGAGACTTATAATATGGAACAGTCTGCAACTACTTCAATTATGTTGGAAAAACAATAAAGTTTTATTAAAGTCGAATAACGACAATTCAGATCTCTGTAATGTTTCGGGTGTTGCAGCATTAAACAAATTGGCAGATGATTTTGCGAAATAGAATTTATTCGTAAGTGAAGAGGTGTCAGGCCACTTCGAGTGGCCTGACACCTTTTATTCGTTTAAGCTATACCGTTATAACTATTTTTTTTCCTTGTTTTAGCGCAGGCAAATTTATATTATTGCTGCAACTATTTTTACCTTAAAAAAACGCATCGCTGATGCTGTATTTTGTTTACACTTCAAAAGCAGTAAACATACTTATAATGCAGATTTGTATTTTCTTTTTAATGTTTCCTGCGGAATGAATGAAAAATATTTTTAAAAATGTTTTAAGAGATAAGAACTCTCAGCAGCATAAGCTTTTCTGTCTGCCTTTATTCAGGTAGCCCTTTCCCATCATTGATAAAATTCAACAAGGTGTTGATATGGCCATTCCACCCTTTTTCACAAATACCATAACATTCAACTTCCGGCACCAGGCCAATATGAGTAAAATCAATTTTAGTTTTACCCCGTCCGACTGGATCATCCGGGCGGCCATTTTCTGGCGAAAGTTGAAACACAACTTCGGTATTGTTCCATTCTTTTTTATCCTCAAACCAGTGCAAAAAACAATCAGTAACTTTCCAAACCACTTTTTTGCCTGGCACAAATTCGCTTACAACAAAATCAACAAAAGACGGCTCTCCAAACGGAACGGTGAATGTATCATTCAATTTCTCTGCACTGCCCGAAAAATCTTTTCTCCACCAAAGGTTTATCTGGCTTATTTTTTTCATTGCCTCTTCTGCAGAAGCATTAACCACAATGGTTCTGTGATAATTTTTGTTTTCCATTTTTATAAATTTTATTCCAGAAAATTATTGTGGCATTCCTTTGCCTTTATTAATAAAATTTAAGAGGCTTCCTTTCACATGGCCATTCCAACCTGTTTCGCAATCATTGTAACATTCAACGCCAGGCACTAAACCAATATGGGTAAAATCAATTTGCGTTGAATCCCCCTTTTTTGAAATTTCAAAAACTACTTCGGTACCCTTCCATTCTTTTTTTGCTTTAATCCAATGCAAATTACAGTCGGTTACTTTCCAAACCACTTTTTTGTCTGGTATCAATTCACTGATTTGAAAATCAACAGATGTTTCGCCAAAGTGAACACTAAATTTGTCATGCAGTTTTTCTGCTTTACCGGTAAAATCTTTCGCCCACCATTTATCAACTTTTGCTATTTTTTCAAAGGCTTCTTTGGGTGTGGCATTTACGCTGATCGTAGCGTTATAATCTTGCTTTTTCATTTTTTTTATTTTTAATTGGAGATACAAAGGAAAGAAGTTCCCATGATCAAAAATTGTAAAAATCGGAAGTACTAATCTCGGTAATAACTTTCACCGAAGTTGTTTGTTTGCTTTTCAAGCTTTGTGGGCGATAATCCGGTGAAGCGTTTGAAATCTTTGATGAAATGAGATTGGTCGTAATACAACTCGTAAAAATCATTCCTGGGAAATAATTTTTCATTGCCGTTGATAAGTGCCTGATAGTATTGTTTGAAACGAATAATAGAACATAAATTCTTAGGGCTTACACCTAATTTATCATTGAATTTTACATTCAGCCAACGACTGCTATAACCTGTTTTCTTTTCTAATTCTTTAATAGTTATTTTCCCTTTTGAAGCAGTTATCTTTTTGATGCAATACTCAAAAATTAAATCTTCATTGTGCAACGAAAGTTGTTTAAATAAGAATTGTTGCAATAAATTTATTTTTTGCTGCCGTAAGGTAGTGTTATTAATTTGTTCCGTTAATCGCTTTCCTATGTTTCCCAGCACATCACTTAGAGAATAAATTTGATTTTGAATATCATTCAACGTGAAATGAAAAAAACGATATGCCCCCTGCGGGCTAAATTCAATGCCGATAGTTTCCGTAACAGCATCTTCATCAACATCTAATATAACAGGCACATCAACCAAACCCGTCAAAGTAATGTCATGTTCTTTTGATGCAAATGTTTTTCCGTTTACTGCGGCAACAATTCCATTTTGATAAGATACAGTGAGTTTGATATTTCCGTTTGGTACAACCAATTTCATATCGTCAAAAGGCATCCTTCCGCTGCTTTCAAAAATCCACATTTTTTCAATGTAGTTTTTTAGTAGAAAATGAGGTTCAATATGATGAAATTCAATTGGCATTTTTACTTGTGCTAAGATAAATTTTTTTGAGATTTATTCCATGAGGCGTTGGCTATATGTGTGAAGAATTGTCTGTTCGTGATAATTTTTTCTAAAAGTAAGTGAAGGACTGCGCGTCCGCATAAAGTTTGAAAAAAGTTTCAGAAAATCCCGCAGATGAATAATAATAATCCAAATAATCCCGGGCAAAATCTTATTCACCACTAACGGGAGTAGCAAACCCCGCCTGCCAGGCATTCAGGCAGGAAATTTATAATGCAGATTTGTATTTTCTTATTTCAAGTTTTACTGCCGCAGTTTTTAGAGTGCTCAAATAACAATGTTGTTACCGGCAGAATTATTATGCATTTTGCAATTTAGGAATTACAGGAATAAGCCCGTGTTTTGCCATTGTCAACTTTAATTTTTCGATGTCCGGAGGACCACCTGCATTTAATATTGCGGCAACTTCCTTAAAGAATATGGAGCCAAGCAGTGCCGGTGTAATTACTGTCAGCGCTTTGGCATCCTTCTGTGTTAAATTATCAAAACCATGGACAGCGCCACGGGGAATAAAACAAGTTTCGCCCGGACCAATGTCTATCGGGTTTCCTTCTACCGTAAACGTAATAACGCCACTTAATCCATAAATGGTTTCATCGTAACTTTCGTGGTAATGAGGTATCGGAACTTTTGCTCCGACCGGCACTGTAAATTCAAACATGGCTGCAGAACCGTTGGTATCTGCTGCTTCCAGCAGGAAATCAATAATGATTTGACCCACTTTGATTGTTTCTTTTTTCATAATACTTATTTTTAAATTTTATAGAACAAAACTATAAAGCCGAAACAGCAAAGTCCTTGATTTGAAATAAGAATTTATTTTTTAGTAATTTTTTTTCTGATGCGGCTTAAAGTCTCGGGAGTCATGCCCAAATAAGCAGCTATATGATACAACGGTATCCGTTGTAATAAAAAGGGTTCTTCTTTTATAAAACGCAGGTATTTTTCTTCAGGTGTTTCAACAGTAGCTTCGGCAAGTCTTTTTTTCAAAATATAATTCGTGTCCTGCTGTGACCTTATGAACCCCATTGTAACGGATGGAAAATGGGTTACGAAATATACCCAGTTCTTTTGATTGATGATTTGAAGTATGCTGTCTTCAAGCGCCTGCACGCATAATTCGGTGGGCTTATTATCCAGGAAACTCACCAGTTCGCTGCACCAACCATTTTCTACTTTAAAATAAATGGTACGTTCCTCACCATTATTATTAATATAGTATTGTCTCAGGCAACCTTTTTCTACAAAATAAACATACCTCACTATTTCCCCCGAACGATAGAGATACTCATTCTTTTTTACTTCTTTTGTTTCAAATAATTGGATAATTCTTGCAAAATCTTTGTCAGAAACTTTATATACCTCTCTAAGTTGTGTAAAAAGCGGGGAACTGTTCATCTTTTTTTAAACTACGTTTTGCAGATAACAACACGCAAATTTATGTGATAAGACGGGACTATTTTGCCATTTTAAAAAAGCAGTAAACAAACTTATAATGCCAATTTGTATTTCCCTGCCTTATGCCTTCTGCCCTCAAACATTCCAGGGTAAAGGATGTTGCCACGGTGAGCGGTATTGCCTTTGTAGCAGTTTGGTGGCTTCTTCATCGCCGGTTATAATGCGTTTTACGGGATCGTAACTCAGTGGCCTTTGCAACTGCATGGCAAGATTAGCAATGATGCAACTTGCCGTAGAGATGTGTCCCTGTTCAATATCGGCAACCGGGCGTGTGCCCTTATCTATGGCTTCCAAAAAATTGAGCATGTGCCGCCGGGTGGCGGAAGCAACGTGTAATTCTATATCCGGTTCTTTCAGGTCTTCGGGATATTTTTCTTTCTCCCACAACAGATCGCCGTGCAGTTTTTTGCCGTCGCCAACCGGTGTAAAATCATACTTCCACACATCGCAGGAAAGCGTTCCTTTATCGCCATAAATTTTAAAAGCCCAGGGATAATCGGGATCGGCGGGATTACCCCAGGTTCTATGTTGCCAAACACATTCAATACCATCGTAAGCAAACACCGCATTCTGTGTATCCGTGATATTGCTTTTACCTTTATTATCTACATAAATACCTCCATTGGAAGAAACGCTTTTTGGCCAGCCAAGGTCAAGCATCCAGCGTACTGCATCAAACATGTGAATGCACATATCGCCCATGATGCCATTGCCATATTCCATAAATGCGCGCCACCATCCGCGATGCGGTAAACCATCGTAAGGACGCAAAGGCGCAGGGCCTGTCCACATATCGTAATTGAAAAAATCAGGCACCCGCTGCACAGGCGGATTGGCATTGGAGTGCATGTGATAATAACAACACATTTCAGCATGATGTATGTTGCCGAGCAAACCTGCATCCACGATTTTTTCTTTTGCTTCCACCAAATGCGGCGTGCTTCTGCGTTGTGTGCCTACCTGTACCGTGCGGTTGTATTTTCTTGCTGTAGCAAGAATGGCTTCCCCTTCCATTACATCGCGGCTGATGGGCTTTTGAAGATAGAGGTCAGCCCCTGCTTTCATCGCATCAATAGCTTGTAAGGCATGCCAGTGGTCAGGTGTTCCGATGAGAACGATGTCCGGTTTTGTTTGTTTTAATAATTCGCGGTAATCGCTGAAACAGGCAAGGTTTTTTTGAGGCTTTCTCGCATTGATCATTGTTGCCGCCTGTCGTAGCTGATGCGCATCCACATCGCAAAGTGCTACCACATCAACCGGTGCAACCTGCATAAGCCTGAACAGGTCGCTCTTTCCATACCATCCTGTGCCGATAAGTGCAACACGTTTTGGCCTTGCGCTGATATTTGGAATGTAAGGATGCAGGGCGGACATCGCCAATAATATTGAACTGTCGCGTAAAAATTCGCGGCGGTGAATGATGTGTTTACTCATGCTGATAGATTTTTTAATTGTTGTTGATCCCTGCAAAGGCGCCATCGCAATGGATGTTTATGGATTCCATATTGAATGCTCAAAGATAGGGTTTCGTTCAATTCGTTTTGTTGGAGAAGCAGCCGTTGCTGTCTTAAGTTTGCAAACTCAGGACAGCAGCTCTACTTATTTTTAAGATTTTACGGAAAGCTGGGAAAATCCCGAAAGAGCAGGATTTGTAAAGCATCCATTGATTGGAAGCAGAGGAACGCGATTGATTATTAGACTGGAAAATGTAGAGGTTTACCGGAACTATTAAGATTATATTGAAGATTTGTTAAACCCGGATTTTTTATTCATTGATTTTTGAGCAACCTATTTTAATCTCTCAATTCTTTAGTAAATTCGGTTTTATAAACCATGACCGACCAATGACTAGTTATTCTTACCCTCCCTCCCCTGCTAATGTAAACCCAAAAATACTTAATCCATCGGGTTCTTTTAAAAAGCAGGTAAGCTTCGTAGTTAGTTCAATTGTGCTATTTTTTATTGTCTACATTTTATTAGTGCTTGCTGCTACAGCGTTGGCGATTGCATGCTTTTATTTTGGTGCTTTAATAATTATCAATGCACCAAGAATTTTTACAATTATGATAGGGCTTGGCTTAATGGCATTAGGAGTTTCTGTAGTCTTTTTTCTCATTAAATTTATTTTCGCAGTCTCTAAAAATATAAATGATTCCCGAATTGAAATTAAGGAAGAAGATCAGCCGGAATTATATTCGTTCATTCGTACATTGAGTAAAGAGACTAAAACACCCTTTCCTAAAAGAATATTTTTAACAAGCGATGTAAATGCAAGTGTTTTCTACAACTCAAGTTTCTGGAGTATGTTTTTTCCTGTGAAAAAAAATCTTGAGATAGGGCTGGGACTGGTAAATAGCATTAATATCAGCGAGTTTAAAGCGGTGGTTGCGCACGAGTTCGGGCACTTCAGCCAGAGAAGCATGAAGCTTGGCAGTTTTACATATAATGTAAACCGGGTAATTTACAATATGTTGTATAATAATACTGACTATACTGACTTTCTAAATTCGTGGGGAAGCGTAAATAATTACTTTGCTTTTTTTGCACGTACAACAATTAAAATAGCGCAGGGTATACAATGGGTCCTAAGAAAAATGTATGCCATAATTAATAAGAGTTACCTGGGCCTTAGCAGGGAAATGGAGTTTCATGCAGATGCAGTTTCAGCAAGTGTTTCAGGAGGTAACAATTTGATTGCTGCATTAAGCAGGATTGAGCTGGCTTTCAGTTGCTATCATTCAGCGTTAAATAACGCAGGCGACTGGCTCAGGGAAAAAAAAGCTACAACAAATATTTTCAGTAACCAACTAACTGTTTTACAATCACTGGCTAAAGAATTTAAGCTTCCATTAAAAGAGGGATTGCCTGAAGTTTCATATAATTTCATTCAATCTTTTTCTCAATCACGAATCAACTATAAAAATCAATGGGCCAGTCACCCTTCACTGGATGAAAGAAAATCGCACCTGGATGAATTAGGAGTAAACGTTGATCCCGATGAAACTACAGCCTGGCATCTGTTTACAGGCGGGGAGGCGCTGCAGGAAATGGTAACTGAAAATTTATACAAACTTGCGAAAGCTGAAGAAGTATTGGAAAAATATGACGGAAAATATTTTGAAGAATTGTACAATAAACAACGGGAATCCACCTTCTTGCCTTCGATATACCGCGGTTTTTATGATAGCCGCTTTATTAATACAAGAAAATGGGATTTTGACGCACTGACAAATACATCCTGCACCAAAGCATTTGACGAATTATATAATGATGAAAACGGCCAGCTTCAATCATTGATTAATAATAATCAAAAAGATATAGCAACTTTAAAAGCGATTAAAGCAAGACAATTGGATGTCAGAAGTTTTGACTTTGATGGACACAAACGTGATGTGGAGGATTGTGATGCAATCGTTTCACAATTGGAAGCGGAAATACAGCAATTGATCAATAAACAGGAGATGCAGGATAAAGAATCATTTGTGTTTTTTTACCATCATTCAAAAGATAAAAGAGATGAGATGAAAAATAACTACCTGAACTATGCCATCTTATACAAAGAGTTTGAAGATTATGCCGAAATTGCCAATGCAGTATTCCAAATTATAAATCCTTTTTATCACGGTGGGCTTACATTTGAAGAGGTGAAACAATCAGTAATGACGTTGAAAACCATTCATGAAAAAAAATTAAAAGATTTCTTTACAAAATTATTGAGCCAGTCAGTGATCACCAATAAATTAAATAACCTGGCAGATCGCACTGAAGCATTTAATAAAAAAGACTATACCTATTTTGCTTTCGATACGTTTAGAACTGAAGAGCTGAATGAATTGAGAGATCTGTCAACAGAAATTGCTGACGAATTAACCAACCGCAAGTTCAAGTGGTATAAGAAAATGCTCGAAGATCAATTACAATATATTGAGCAATAGAATTTTTAATTTGAATGTCTTGGTATTATTGGCCCTTCAGAAAGCGTTACATCCTCCGATTATCTCCAACCTATAACAGGAACTATGTAAAGTTTCAACCGCATAATGAAAGATTTACCTTGCTTCTTCCTTTTTCTGCAGCAAACAAACTTATAATGCGGATTTGTGTTTTCTTATTCTTGATGGTTCGTGCGGAATGAATTAAAAATGTCTCATAAGGAAAATTGCGGATGTTCTGCTATTATTGATTCCATATTTAATGCTCAAAGATAGGGTTTCGTTCTATTCATTTTATTGATGAAGCTACCGCGCTTATCCTTCCCTTTTTTTTGCGGGAACAACAACAAAGGCACTTTCTTTTTCTGAAGACCTACTAGGGGAGAAAAACCTGGTACACTATCTATGCATTTTTTTATAAAGGCCACTGATCAGCACCGCTTGTATCATAAGCATGATTAACGCGCTGGAAACGATATAAGAAATATAAGCAGGTATTTCCAGGTTAAAATGAAATGCTTGAATACCGTTCAACAGATTTTCCAAATAGGGATAATTTCCTTTCGATTGATAACCGCTTCCGAAAATAAAAAACACAATTAAAACCACACCGGAAAATATTGCCGCTAAAATATATTTTGAAATTAAAGGTTTGTAGGCAACAGGGTTTTCATTGGCCGCCACAACACTACTCATGACTTTATTAAGAAACCCATCCGGAGGAGTTTCCAATCCATCCTCCTTCACCATGTTTTTTATCAAATCGTCTATGTTGATCTTGTGGCTCATGTTTACAAATTTAAGATAGAAATGATTTCATTTTTAGATTTTAAGAGTTCCATCAATTTCGACCGGATCCTGTATAGCTTTATCTTGACATTGTTTTCCCTGATTCCTATTATCTCAGCAATGTCTCTGAGAGGAAGGTCTTCGTAATAATACAAAGTAATTATCACCTGGTCATCAGAAGAAAGATGATGAATAGCCTCTTTCAAAAGTAACTGAATTTCTTTAAGGTCAATCTTCTCATCAAAGTACTGGTGCTGCATCATATCCGGCTCCAATTCACTTTTCCATTCTATGGTATGCCGTTTTCCTGTATTCTTCTTTAGTATGTCAAGGGCATGGTTATAAGTAATCTTATACAACCATGTGGAAAAAGAAGCGTGGCCATTATAGTTTTTCAACGCCCGGTAACATTTTACAAAAACTTCCTGAGCCGCATCTTCCGCATCTTCCTTATTACCTAATATTTTACAGGCAAGCGTATAAACCATATCCTGATACTTTTCCACCAGGTATGCAAATGCACCTTTATCGCCACTTAATATGCGATGAATATATATCGTATCAGTTTTATTTTCCAAAGTTCTTTGTTAGACTGTAAAATAGTTTTTTGGTTACACAATTTTTTTTGGAAAAAAGATGTAACCAATCTTGTAAAGTTCTCGTCAAAGAATGTAGAAATTTAAACAAAAACTTTTAAACACTTATTTATGGATACCGTAATTTTTAATGTCTTGATTATTTTCGGGACACTTTTTGGAATTATTTATGTTGGCATTTCTGCAAGAACCAGGGTCAGGCTGGCCTTGATTGAAAAAGGAGCAGATGCCTCTATCTTCGCCAGCGGGCTTAAAAAAAATTCTAATATTTTTTCAATTGTACTGGTCAATCTGTCTTTGTTGCTTGTATCTGTTGGTATTGGAATTTTTCTCGCGGCAATATTACATCAGTCATTTAATATTGATGCAAGAGTAGCCTATCCCGGAACTATTTTCACTGTGGCAGGCATAGGGCTTTTTATTGGATATAAATTATCATCAAAAATTGGGAACCAATAGGTGAAAAGGGCTTTTCTTACCGGAACACATCCCAGACTTCAGTATTTAGTTTACACCTCAAAGCAGTAAAAGCACTTATAATGCTGATTTGTATTTTCTTATTCCTGATGGTTCCTGCAGAATGAATAAAAAATATTTTTAAAAATGTTTCATGAGATAAGAACCCGTGATTGGTTTTGAACCTAAACTACAACCTGGCGCCAAGATGAGGCTTAAATTTTCTAATTTCCGATTCTTAATTTAAAATTGTCCCTTAATACCGCGGCCTGCCCTTTGGTGCCGGCCGCTATTTTTTATGCAACCATTTGCATTTGCTTTTTCATTATAAAATCTCCTTTACTTGCTGTACCTGCGTTAAAGGTGATTACCTGCTCAATAGATTGGTAGCCTGGCCTTGTGATATGGAATGTATAAAGTCCTTGTGCAATCCGGGAAATGCGGTAATAACCTTTGCTATCAGTAGTGGCCGTATATTTTTGATTTTGGGAAATGATAGTTACCCCTTCGACGGGCAGGTTAAGCTCATCAGTAATATAGCCCCTCAGGCTGGCTGAGCCCTCGCCGCGGTGGACAGAAACGAGGTAATTAAAAATAAACTGCTTTTTCACGGTGGCATCATATCTAAATATTTGCTGGCCATCTTTCAGCATTTCTATGGCGCTTGCATATATGGCATTATTGGCCTCTATTTTTAGTTGTGTGGCCATTTCTTTATCCATATTGATGCGCCCGAATTCTCCTGATAGCTCTATGCATTTGTCACCATCCGCCGCATATTTGGTTTGGAAACCTTCTGGCATATTGTTGTTGGCAGTAAGCGCCTCCATGTTATTTCTTATAAAAGTATCAGCAGTATGTGCCAGGCTGCGAACCGCACTCCAGTTATACAAAGCGGCTTTGTTATAAAATGATGCGCCCGCCTCCTCCAGCATAACGTTTACGATGTCTTTATCAAACGCTTTGGAAATATAAAGCTTAAGCACTTGCCAATTGTCCATTACCTGCCGGGCAGCCCCTTTTAAGTGAATACGCGCTTCTTTGCGGCCGGCCTTGTTTTGGCATATTCCCGGAAGCGCCCTTGCTTTCTGTACCGATTCTACCGCCTCAGCAACAAATGTTTTGGTATAATAGCCCTTAAACCCGGCAAATTTTTCAATGTTTTCGCTACACACATTCCATGCAGACAGGCAAACGGAATACAGTATCTCCTGCGGAACATTGTATTTTTTATTCTTTTCTTTCATGGCAATAGTTTTAACAATCAATCAGTTGTTTATACAAAACGCATTATGCACGCTTTTATTTCAACAGGCTTCATTTATGCCAATATTACCAGGTACTCTGAGGGAATAAGCCAAATACCCATAACTCCGGGCCGGATAAATAAACCAAATAGAAAAACATTTCTAAAGAATGGAACTTTATGCCTTAATCCTGTGTATTTATCTGGGTCTTTTGTGCTCATTATCAGCCCTTATTGGCAGTTATCTGCACTTTATTACAACATATCTGTATGATATTGACAGATATCCGGCGCTGCTTTGCTTTTATCTAAAGAAATGATACAGGCCGCCAAACATACTATGCTCATAGCCAAAGCTTATTGCCAAATATCCGGAAGTTCCCGGCAGGCATCTGTAAGTTATTGGCTCCTATTTATTCGTTCAGGGCATAAACAGGTAGGTTTTACAGGAATCGTTTTGGAATAATTAATTGGCTTCGGTTTTAATTAAAGCACGCGCCTGGCGGCGTGTTATAAAAATACAGTAAAGCAATAAATAACTGGTTTTTCGAGTGACGTTTTTATTAAATGAAGGCTAAGTAACGCTCATGGAGAGGTCTGGAGATCTGCGCAAGAGCGGTAAGTTGCTACAACTCGTATTACATACAAAACTTTGATAGGAAAGAATTAAAACAAAAGTTTATTTGTATATTTAAGGTTGCAATATTGCAGCCTTTTTTTAATTTAAAAACATTTATTATGAAATATCTAAAAGTCGTCTTGACCGTAATTGCTTTTTGCTTATTAATCATAACTTTTAATATCATGGGTTTAATTCCATCAGCACAAGCCAGAAATAACACTCAACATTATGCTACAATTCCGGTAAATTCAGACGGTT
>Ga0207657_10002815_pt1 | contig 18710 bp, 12 predicted proteins | sample KBSC33metaG_FD_184316 | JGI IMG/M metagenome (GOLD analysis project Ga0207657, IMG submission 184316) | Corn rhizosphere microbial communities from Kellogg Biological Station, Michigan, USA - KBS C3-3 metaG (SPAdes) (version 2) | ecosystem: Host-associated > Plants > Roots > Rhizosphere > Soil ... | reverse complement strand
TTTTTTAAAATTGATTTTGCATCGGAAAAACATCTTCAGCAAGAACTTCAACAAGAAGATCCGAATGAGCTTGAAAATATTAAGCTTTCTTTCTTTACAGGCATTTATCTTTTAGCAGCTTTTTTTAATTTCTTCTTCTTCCTTAATAGCAGGGAACGTGTCTATTTGTATTTTTCCCTGTATCTTTTCTTTGTATGTTTTTTTGTTTTTCCGTTAGAAGAAACAATAGGAAGGGAACTTATAATAACATCACAATATTTAAGGCTGTTATGGATCTTTTGGCCTTTTTTCTTTTATCATTTTGTTCGCCATTATTTTCAAACCTACCAATACACACCGCGATGGGATAGGCTTCTGATTATTATGAGCATCCTCGCACTTTTCGGAGAATTCTCTTCAGATTATTTCCATTGGGAGTTTTATGGTACTGCACACTCAATAATTCTTACAGTCAGCCTGATTTTATTTTTAATTACTCCTTTTTTATTTCTCAAACAAAACAGATCAGCAGCAAAGTCATTTATAATCGCCATTCTCCCATTTGTGTCAATTTTGTTATCAGGCGTGTTATTAATCTTATTAAAATCATTCTGGCGAGACTGGGAAGATACTCTCTTTCAGTGTTCCTGGGTTTGGGCAATATTATTCCTCTCATGGGGTTTATTTAAGCGTTACGATCAACAGAAAAAAGAAATAGCAGAGAAAGCCCTGCAGGTTGAACGGATAGAAAGAGAAAAAGAAATTGAACGCAGTCAATTAATAGAGCAACAAAAGACAGAACTTGAAAAACAAGTGACAGAACGCACCGCTGAATTAAAACAATCTCTTGAAGAATTAAAAACCACCCAAGCCCAACTCATCCAATCAGAAAAAATGGCTTCACTGGGTGAGCTTACAGCAGGCATTGCACATGAGATTCAAAACCCGTTAAACTTCGTGAACAATTTTTCTGAAGTGAGTATTGAACTTGCAGATGAATTAAAAGACGAGATCACTAAAATCAATGTGAATGAAAATGAAAAAGAAAATATTGAAGGCATCCTCAACGATCTTGTTCAAAACCAGGAGAAGATAAATCAGCATGGCAAACGTGCCGATGCGATTGTAAAAAGCATGCTGCAACATTCACGTGTGAGCACCGGACAAAAAGAATTGACAGATATAAATGCCTTGGCTGATGAATATTTACGCCTCTCTTATCACGGACTTCGGGCAAAGGATAAAACGTTCAATGCAACACTGCAAACCGATTTTGATGCATCTTTACAAAAAATAAGCATAATACCGCAGGATATTGGAAGAGTTCTATTAAATTTATTCAACAATGCGTTTTATGCTTGCACTGAGCGAAGTCGAAGTGCCGTGACCCGGAAAAAAAACCAAACAGCCGAATCTTATGAACCCACCGTTTCCGTTTGCACAAAAAAAGTTGATGGGAAAATTGAAATTCATGTGAAGGATAATGGCAACGGTGTTCCTCAAAAAGTTCTGGATAAAATTTTTCAACCATTTTTTACAACTAAACCCACAGGAGATGGAACAGGATTGGGTTTGAGTTTGAGTTACGACATAATAAAAGCGCATGGCGGCGATATAAAAGTGATTAGTAAGGAAGGTGAGGGAGCGGAGTTTGTGATTCAATTGCCGGTTAATCGTGAGACGTGAGACGACAAATGTGAGAGCTTTGAATCTGTTTCTAACGTTTCAGGTTTGACCGTTTCACGATGAGGCTTCGCATTCCAAACGCACAAGTGAGTGACACAATAAACGATCCGGCTCAGGCGGACAAAGCTTGAAACATAAAATCATTTAAATCATTCAAATCATAGGTATGAAGATTTTAGTTGTAGATGATGAAAGAGATGTTCAAATTTTATTTGAGCAACGATTTAGAAAAGAGATTCGCGAAGGCTCAATGAATTTTGTTTTTGCTTATTCAGGTGAAGAAGCGCTGGGTTATCTTAATCAGCATGTACATGAAGCCGTGCTGATTCTTTCTGATATTAATATGCCCGGGATCAGCGGACTGGAACTGTTACGTCAAATAAAAACAAAATATAATTCACCGCCACCTGTTGTAATGATGATCACTGCTTATGGCGATGCTGAAAATTATAACCAGGCAATGAAATTAGGCGCGGATGATTTTCTTACAAAGCCGCTTGATTTTACATCACTAAAAGAAAAATTAAAACACGCACAGCATGTCTAAGATACTTGTCGCAGACGATGAAATGGATCTTGAAGTTTTAATAAAACAGAAATTTCGTAAACAAATACGCGAACATAAATATGAATTTGTGTTTGCCGTAAATGGCAATGATGCGCTTGAAAAATTACAAGAAAATCCTGACGTGGATGTTGTACTGAGCGATATCAATATGCCCGAAATGGATGGCTTAACCCTGCTTTTGAAACTGAATGAAATTAGTCCGGTAATAAAAGCGGTGATAGTTTCTGCTTATGGCGATATGGAAAATATTCGTGCAGCAATGAATCGCGGAGCATTTGATTTTATCTGCAAGCCTGTGAACTTTGAAGACCTTGAATTAACGATAACAAAAACTATTCATCATGTAGAACAAATACGAGAAACGTTGCAGGCAATTAAAGAGAACAATATTCTTCGCATGTACGTTGATGAGAATGTTATCAATTTTATGAACAGGCAGGAGTTTGAAACATCACTGATGGTGAATGAAACAATAGAAGCAAGTGTTGCATTCGTTGATATTTGCAGCTTTACTTCAATCACCGAAAATGAAAAGGCAGATACGGTTGTAAAGGTGCTCAACAAATATTTCGATGTAATGGTTAAAGAGATCATTGCACAAAATGGCCACGTAGATAAATTTATAGGCGATGCAATACTTGCTGTGTTTCGTGGCGAATATCATTTGGACAGAGCAATAGAGGCATCACTCGCACTTCGCTCGCAAGTTGAAAAGTTGCCGCAACAGGATAATGTCTCCTTTAAACCAAAAGTTGCAATTGGTATTCATAGCGGCGAACTTATTTCAGGCAATATCGGTTCATCGAGTTTACGCCGTCTTGATTATACCGTTATTGGCGATGTTGTGAATACTGCAGAGCGTTTGCAGGGTGTGGCTCACGAAAACCAGATACTCATTACGGAATCGTCATTTGAAAAAATAAAAGAGTTTTTCAACTGCAAAAGAATCGGTGAAGTGTGTTTAAAAAATAAAGCGCATCCTTTGGTAGTGTATGATGTGGTGGGTTAGTGAATAGTCAGTAGTCAGTAGCGAATAGATAATAGTCAATAGAGAATTAGTCTTGTTATTTTTCATTCACATTCTAAATTTACATGATTCACGATTGACGATTCATGGTTGACGATTGACGATTCACCATTCACCATTCACCATAACACCAAAACAATTTTATATGCCTTCTACCTCTCATTTCATAGCATGGTGGAATTTAGAAAATCTTTTTGATGTTGAGAATGATCCGCTTCGCATTCCCTGGTTACAAAAAGAATTAAAAAATTATTTGAAAGGATGGACAAAGGAAGTACTTGACAAAAAAATATCCAACCTTGCAAAGGTCATCCGTCAATTAAATAATAACCAGGGTCCCGATCTGATGGGCTTCTGCGAGATCGAGAACAGGCACGTGATTGAGATGCTTGTAGAAAAATTGCATGATTCGGGAAAGCATTACGGCATTGTACACAAAGAGATGAACGACCATCGCGGAATTGATATTGCTTTTATATACAACAAAGCGCATTTTGCATTAGGTAGCGATCCGATTTTTTCTTTGGAAGTGATGAAACGCACAAGTACAAGAGACCTGTTGCAGGTGACTTTCAAAACAAAGAACGGCAATGATCTTATCGTCATCGGAAATCATTGGCCTTCGCGAAGCGGCGGTCAATATGAAAGTGAGCCGTTCCGCATAATGGTTGCTGAAACACTAAGCTATTGGTTGCAACGCATTGAAGAATTAAAAGGCGAAGCAATGCCTGTGTTGCTGATGGGCGATTTTAATGACGAACCTTTCAACCGGTCGCTTGCAGAGTATGCAATGAGTGTGAACAACACGGTTAAAATTTCCAATGCAGTAAAACCATCTGCCGGTTCGCAAATAACTGTACGCATTCCTTATCTCTATAATCTTATGTGGAAATTTCCCGGCGAACCCCGAAGTACTTTTGTATATGGTGGTGTCGGAAATATATTAGATCAATTTTTAGTGAACCGCGCTATTGCGTTACCATTAGGAAAATTTAAAGTTGGCAGTGTTGATATCGCGGATCATTTTGACGGAATTAAAAAAGGAGAATATAATGCGCCTGTAAAATTTGGCGCACCTTCAAAAGCATCAGAGTTCAACGCGAATGGCTTCAGTGATCATTTTCCAATCTCGCTTAATTTAATGGAAGAGTAACATAACAAATTTTTTAAAGCATTTTTATGAGCCGTGCTACTGTATATTAATCTGGCTTTTGTTGCGTCGCACACTTATACTGAATGTAATTCTGTTGAGCAAATACGAACCAAATAAACACAGTAGATGACATAGGCAAACACATGGAAAAACTATGTGATACTCTATATAACTATGTTTCTACGTGGTCCAAAGAATCGCCTTCATTTGCCTGCATATATTCCGGTATTATAAAATTTTCTCAATCATCGACCTGTTTTATCTCTTCATCGATTTTATTTGCATTCCGCAAGCCTCTTATTATAATTTAGATTTTAGTTATTTAAACATTAACTCCGTACCTAAAATTAACTTATGTTTCTCCAGATTAATGAGCACAGTCTTCTTGACTTCAGATTTGAAAAAGTTCAACTGAAGAGCTATTACGGCAACTACAAGGTTTTTTACTATAAGCAAGGATATTATCTCAAACCGCTTTGGGATGGTTATTATGCCCTTTATAACGGAGATTTAAACCTGCTTGGCACTATCAATAATTTCTATAAAGTGCAGGTGCTTCTTCTTTTAAAGAGATACCCGATAAGCTATAATTAAAAATCTTACTGCTATCTGCTTGTTTTTATTATTAATTTTCTTCAAAAAAATTCCTACAGTTGAAGAGTGCGACGCAACCGGTGACGCTATAAAAAACTTGAGCCGGGTTCATAAAAAATTCTTCTTATAAAAACAAAAGCCTCGGTTGAAACCGGGGCCGGATTATAATGCACATGAGAAAAATTATTGTTGTCCGCCACCTGTTTTTACGCGGTTTTGTTCATCATCTGCTCCCGTACTTCTTTTTCGCGGCTGCTGACCGTTTGCTTTTCCGAAACGATAAGTGAAAGTGAAAACCACCCTTCGATTATCCCACACACTATGCACCTGTGTAAGTCCATGATTGAGATCGCTCTCTCCTTTGAATCGCATAACATAAAAGGGATCTCGAATGTTTATTCGCACTGTGCCTTTACTTTTTAAAATTTGTTTTCCGCCTCCAAGAGAAAAGAATCCCATTGGCTCCGCGAGAATAGCACCGCTGTAATAATTTCTTGAGTTGCACCAACCGCTTAACTCTGCAGTCCATCCTTTGTTAAATGTAAACTGGTTGCTGATGTTTGTATTGAATGCTGTTATGCCTACATCAATATTCTCATCATCAATAACTCCTTTGTAATGGTTGTTGAAAACATTTACAAAAAAATTCAGTGACCACCATTTGTTCAACTTGCGATTGTAATTAACGGAAAGACCAATGTTTTTATTGGAAGCAATATTTTCAGTGGTTTGATAAGTTGTATAATTGGAATCACCCGGTTCTTTTTTTGTGATAAGCACATCATTGATAATGTCTGAAACCGAAGTATAATTTGCAGAGATATTTATCTGCCCTTTATGATCAAAACTTAACTCAATATTGTTACTGAACTGCGGTTGAAGATCAGGGTTTCCCTGTTGATATGTATAACGATCAAGTTGGTATTGAAAAGGATTGAGATCCTGGTAACTTGGCCGTTCAATTCTTCTTCCGTAAGAAAGCCCAAGTGTATTATTGTCATTAAGTTTGTAAGTGAAATATGTTGTAGGAAAAAGTTTTGTATAATTCTTTTTGAATGAAATTTCTTTTGTGGTCTGGTTACCTTCTGAAATAGTTTGTTCTACTCTCAATCCCAGTTGCATGCCAAATTTTTTTATTTGTTTGTGCAAGTTCACATAAGCCGCATTGATGTTTTCTTTGTAGATAAAATGATTACTTCTTGTAGCATCATTCTCCCATTTATTTGTTGTTGAGTTAAACACGGTGTATTGTGCATCGTTATCGGTTTTTACATAACTCACTTTAAGACCTGCTTCAAATTTTGAATCATTTTTTAAAGGGTGCGTGTAATCAGTTTTGAAAGTATAAATATCAATATTTGCAGGTAAGTAACCATTCAGCAAATAAGGATCTTCGGAAGGTGTGTCATCCGCATTGTATAAATAGTTGTAAGAATATTGTTTGCCTTTTGTGCGGTATAAGATATAATCTGCATCGGCAGAAATTTCTTGTCCTTTATCATCAAGTTTTTGCTGAAGATTTAAATTGAATCCAACATTTGTCCACGGATCATCAGTTTGGGAAGATGCATCATTGTATTGCACAAACCTCTGTATGCTATCATAAATGTTTGCTCTGCCGCTTGATGTAAATTTTCTTGCATCAATAAAACCATTCACTGCAAAACCAAGGGTTGTTTTTTTATTGGCAAAATAATCTACGCCTGCTTTAAAATTTTGCGGACGGGCAGAGTATCTTCCGAATGTATGTTGCACTACATAACGATTGTAAGGAACACTTCTGTCTTCACGCAAACTTCTGCTGATGTCAATATCATTAAATCCTTCCCAGTATGAATAACCATAATTGCCGTAAAAATTTGTTTTTCCCTTTCGCCAATTCAGGTTAATGCTGTTGGTGTTTTTAAAATATTGTGCAATAATTGCACTTGTTGTAATACTTCCATTGAAACCATTGTTCATATTCTTCTTTGTCTTGAAATTGATGATGCCTGAATTACCCGCTGCATCATACTTTGCAGGAGGTTGCGTCATAATTTCAATTTGATCAAGTTGATTTGAAGGAAGACTTTTTAAATAGTTAACAAGATCCTGTCCGCTTAAATATGCAGGTTTTCCATCGATAAAAATTTGAACACCTTGTTTGCCTTTCAATGTAATGTTCCCGTCGTTATCAACAGTAACACCCGGAGATTTTTCAAGCACTTCCAATGCAGATAAACCCGTATTGGTTGGTGAGGCATCAACATTCACTACTGTTTTATCGATCTTCGTTTCAACAAGTGGTCTCGTGGCAGAAACGGAAACATTATTCAATGTTTTTGATGCGGTAGTTAATTGTATATCGACGGCATTTGTTGTTTGCTCATCGTTTACTTTCACGGGTTTCAGAAATTTATCAAAGCCGATCGCATCAACCTGCAATAAATAATTATCGGTTTTTATTTTTTCAAATGCGAACAAACCGGATTTATCTGTAACGGCGATCTTTATTATTGAAGAATCTTTTGCCTTTAGCAAAGAAACTGTTGCTGCGTCAACAGGCTTGTTATCCTGGGCTTTCACAGTTCCTGTTATTGTTGCGTTTTGCTGTGCTTTTGCATTCAAAAAGATCAGAGATGCGCAAGCAGTAAGTATTGAGTAAAATTTTTTCATACTTAGTTTTTGGTTATGCATTATTACGGCAGTTTTCGTAGGCGCTAAATTGAGTGTCTCATGCGGAAATAAAATCTCAAAATTGGATGAAAGGGATTTTAGAAATTTTATCGGAAACCATTCATCCCTTATGTTTGATAAGCGGAGAATAAATAGTGATGAATGAAATTTTTATGTAACCGGCTTTAGCCCTGCTCTTGAACTTCTGTTGTGTCACTCACTTGTACGTTCAGCTTTCATGGCATCAGTTTTAAAGACTTCTCAATGGTTTTCAACTTTCATTTTTTATTATGACTGAAAAATTTCAATTTTTTTGTAACCTTTTTCATCGTTCATTTTCTAATTATTGTTAACAAACTTATCAAACGAAAAACGAATAGAAAATGAAATTCATGAAATGTTTTCAGGCAGTATTGTTTTTTTCCGTTTGCTGCATAATTTCTCAACCAGTTTCAGCACAACAAAAACCAAATCTTACCGATCCCGAAATTGCAAACGTTGCAGTTGTTGCGAATCAAATCGATATTGACAACGCCGACATTGCAAAAGAAAAATCACAAAACAATGATGTAAAAAATTTTGCTCAAACAATGATCAATGATCATCAATCCGTGATTGACCAGGCAACAGCGCTTGTAAAAAAATTGAACGTTACACCAAAAGAAAATGCCACGGGCAAACAACTCATGGCTGATGCGAAAAAAACACAAGCAGGTCTGCGCTCAAAATCAGGTAGTGCATTTGATAAAGCGTATATAGATAATGAGGTTGCATATCATCAGGCAGTGATTAATACCGTGCAAAATGTTTTAATACCTGAAGCGAAAAACAGCGAATTAAAGCAGCTACTGGAAAATGTGGTGCCTGCTCTCAAGACACATCTTGAACATGCGCAAATGATACAGAAAAATTTATCAGGTAAATGAAGAACATAATAACAATTTCAAAGCTTAGTTTGTGTATATTTTTTGCAGCGTTAATGTTTAGTTGTTCTTCAAAAAAATATGAGGTACATGTTGTGGAAATTAAACAAATGCAATTTCAACCTGCGGTGATCAATGTTCAAAAAGAGGATACAATTATTTTTGTAAACAAGGACATTGTATTACATAACGTAACGGAGCAATCAAAAGCAAAATGGAGTTCGTCAACCATGAAACCGGGAGATACGTTTAAGCTTGTAGCAAAAGAGAGTTGTAATTATTTCTGTACACTTCACCTGGTAATGAAAGGAAAAATACAAGTTCAATAATTATTATGAAAGTAGATTTATACAGTTGAAGTTGAGGGTTGTGTACAAAAAAAGAGCTGGGTTTACCAAGCTCTTTTTTTGATTTTTATTTAACCGAAGTGTATGATCTGAGAGAATGATGATAATTGAAAAATGATCGGGCTATGATTTATGCTGAATAAAGAATCCGAACGTAGAAGAGTGCGACGCAACGGAAGTCGATAGCAGCAATACAGGTCGGTTAATAATTCTTCAACTTCACTTACAGAATAAACTACAAACTCTTACATATTTCTTACAGACTCTGAATAAGATTTCAATTTTTCTTTTTCTTCTTTGGTAAGACTCTTCATTCCCTTGCGATGAATTTTTTCGAGTATCCGGTCTATCTCTTCTTCATCATTTCGTTTTGATGAATTGTACCTGTCTTCAGCAGTGTAGTTGTGTTTTCTTTTAAAGGGGTTATCGATTAATAAAAACGAAGGATTGGTTATGATGAAATAAATAAAGACGGCCGAAGGAATAAGAATAAGTAAAATGGGAAGATAATTTTCTACGATGGCCGAAGGTTGTATGATCAATGCGATGAGCATGCCCACAAGCGCTCCGCCCATGTGAGATTCGTATCCGATATTATCGCGGCGTGATTTAATTCCGTAGATAGAATAAATCACAAATGCAAGTCCGTACATCCATGCAGGAAAAGAAATGGGAAGAAAAAATAAACCGATGCGCATACCGGGAAACAAAGCGATGGACGCGAACATAATTCCAAACACCGCACCGGAAGCACCAACGGAACTGTAAGCGCCATGATTGCGATGAATGTATAACGCAAACAGGTTGCCGCCAACAAGGCTTGCAAAATAAATGATGAGATAATAGATGCTGCCGATATAACTTTCAAGACTTGTGCTGAAAATATACAGTGAAAACATGTTGAAGATAAGATGCATCCAGTTTACATGCAGAAATCCCGAAGTGATAAGACGTTTGTAATCTTTATAGAGCGTGATCTTTTCAACTTCAAAAGCATAGCGTGCAAAGAATTCGTGATCGTTAAATCCTTTATAAGAGACGATAATGTTTGCTAGAATGATGGCAATGCTTATTAATCCTAAAGTACTCATGGGTGAATATTCATGATAATACATGTTCGCTAATATACTGAAGTCTTTTGCTTTCGAGTTGTTAATATGATGCAGAAATCGAACCAAAAACTTCTCCATAAATTTAAAAAAACTTGCGCTGAATAAGTTGTATTGATTGCTGTATTTTTATACGCATGAAACTTCTTTCACCTCAGCAGATTCATGAATGGGATGCTTATACAATAGAACATGAACCGATAGCTTCTATTGACCTGATGGAGCGGGCTGCAAAACAATGTACAGGTTTTATTCTTGATCAGCAATCGGTTCGTAACGGTATAAAAATCTTTTGCGGAAAAGGAAATAATGGCGGAGATGGTCTTGCCATTGCGCGGCAATTAATAGATGCGGGCATGCAACCTTCCGTTTATATTCTCGAATTTGGTGCTAAGGGCACGGATGATTTTCAAACAAATCTTGCACGATTACATTCGCTCACTACGGATATTTATTTTTTACAATCGCCGGAATTTTTTCCTGCTATTGGTGAAAGCGATGTTATAATTGATGCGTTGTATGGCTCGGGATTGAACAGACCATTGAAAGACTTGAGCGTGCAATTGGTTGAACATATCAATCGGTCACACGCCACAGTTTTTGCGATTGATGTGCCAAGCGGAATGTTCATTGATAAATCTTCAAAAGGCTATGCAGTAATAAAAGCAGCGCATACACTTACTTTTCAATCATTGAAACTTTGTTTTATTGTTGCTGAGAATGCAGAATTTTTTGGTGAAGTCCATGTGCTTGATATCGGATTACTTCCTGAATTTTTGAATACAGTAAACTGTAACGAGCTTGTAACACTACGAAGGATCAAATCGATTTATAAAAAAAGAAATGTTTTTTCTCATAAAGGAAATTTCGGACATGCATTGATCATTGCAGGCAACAAAGGAAAGATGGGTGCAGCGATCATGGCAGCAAAAGCATGCTTGCGCAGCGGCGCCGGATTAACGACTTTAAACACTCCTGAAATTTTTTTACAAACAATACATTCGGCAATTCCTGAAGCAATGTGTTTGCTGCGTGAAGCGGAAAATGATTATTCAAAATTTACTTCGCTTGGTATTGGTCCTGGAATTGGCACTGATGAATCATCTGCTGAAATGGTTTTGCAGGCATTTGAAAAATTTTCAAGGCCGATGGTTATAGATGCAGATGCTTTGAATATTATTTCGCAACATAAAGACTGGCTGAATAAAATTCCGAAAGGCTCAATCATCACTCCGCATCTGAAAGAGTTTGAAAGGTTATTTGGAAAAACAAATAATGATTTTGAAAAGATCAGTTGCGCATTGGAGATGTCAAAAAAATATTCGTTTATTATTGTTCTTAAAGGTCACTACAGTTTGATCGCTTCAAATGAAGAAGCATATTTCAATAGTACGGGCAATGCGGGTCTTGCAAAAGGTGGCAGCGGTGATGTGCTTACAGGAATGCTTACCGCTTTACTTTCTCAATACGATCCTTTGCAGGCAACACTCCTGGGAGTTTATCTTCACGGACTTGCTGCCGATATCACTTCTCAAACCTTTGCAGTTGAATCAATGATAGCAGATGATATTGTTGATCACATCAGCGATGCATTTTTGGAATTGCAATAAGGAATAACCATGTTGATTATTTCATGAACACAACGCTTGTTTTGGAATAATCATCACTTTCTTTTGGGATAACCACTGTGTCAGGATTATAAAGATCAACTTCCGGAAGTTTAAAAGTGTAAGTCTTTCCTTTTTTGCGCACTTTTATCATACGACAAAAATGTTGTTTGTAAAATCCTTGAATGAAAATATCTGCATAATATTTTCCAACGGATAAATTTTGAAACAAAATTTTGTTGCCAATTACTTCATATTTTGATTTTACAATACCCGCGCCGGTAAGATCGGATCTGTCTAAGATAATGTAAGCAGTGTCAACGGGGTTATTGTTATTTCTTGAATTGTCTAATCTGAATGTTACCGATCCTTTTGTATCAAATTTTTTTTGAGCGTTAATACCGTTAGGCAAGAGCGCAAATGCGGCAATTACAGAATAGTAGAATTTTCTCATAGAGTCGGATTTAGATTAAAGAACAGATTTATCAACATGAATGATTTTGCATTTACAAGATCACTTGCGTTGCAGGAATACACGATCCATTATTTCTCACAATATTATTCATTTATTGAACTGTTATTATTTTCTATCGGCGGATTGAAGTGTGTTGCCGATCAGTCGGTGTTAATCCTGGATATAAATCAAAAAAGGCAGACTGATTTTATTAATCCGGTTGCTAAGAAATGTCCTGAGAGTACAAAGTTTTGAATTACACGCTATTGTATTTCAGAATAAAATGTATTATCTTGTTTGTATCTAATCCATCTTAAACAGGCTTTATGAAAAAATTTTTTTCTATAAGCCGTGAACAAACACCAATCATCATAACTCTTTTAGTGGTCATCTTATTAGGTGCGGTTTACCTTTTTATTTATATACCGGGCAATGAAGAAGATCTGCAACGTGAACATTTCCGTTGGCTGCAACGGGTAGATGACAACATACAAAAAAAAATAGAAGGCTGCGATACGCTCTTAAGTCATTTGGTTGATAATTATGCAATTGATACGTTGAAAGAAAGAACCAGGGAATATATCAAAAGTTTTTCTACAGATAATTTTATTCTTTTTGATACTGCCACTTTAAAATCAAATTTCGATGATACTACTTCACTTAATTACAGTGGTACTTTATATTCAATGAATGTATATGAACCACTGCAAACTTTTATAGTGTCAGCAAGCAAGAGCAAAGGCGATACCACATATAGGGTATCTATGCAATACACATTCAGAAATTTTATTGATCCTCTGCTAAACAAAACAATATTTGATCATTATATTGTTTTTAGTAACCATAACGTTGTATATGAAGATTTTCCTTCCGGTCTTGAATATAAAACCGAAGACTCACTATTAAAGATTAGTAATGGATTAACCGGTGCTTCAATAATTGATGAAAAAATAGGCGGCGAAAATTATAAAATGTTTTTGCAACCGGTTTCTTTTGGAAACAATAGATGGATTGTTGCCGGCTTGCATTCAATGGAAAAATACAAAGCCGATAAAAGACACTTGCCATGGGGCATTGTTTTGTTTCTTCTGATCATAGCACTTGGATTGTTTCTTTTTATTCCCGTGTTAAAGATTTTTAATTTAGGTAATAATGATAGGTTGAGAGTATATGATGCAATAGAATTAGTGATTATTATAAAATTGCTGATGTCACTACTCTTCTTTTGTTTTTTTCGTCTCTATGAATTACAGGAAAAGACAGACACTAATTCAGAAGAAATACTCGCCAAAAAAATCAGTTCGGCCTTTTCAGATGAAATAAAACAAGCTTATAAAAATCTTGATTCTTTTGATCTGTTTATTCGACACAACACTCTGCTCCAAAATAATATCAGAAACCTTGGAACTGAGAGTTTAACTGCAGGGGATTTTTGGGCGAATACAGAATCATCTGTTGACACTAATTTGAAAAATAAATTGAACTTACTTGCCTCTAAACTTTCAAAGCCCGAAATTAATTGGTTGGACAGCACCGGCGCAGTTAAATATACCTGGATAACGGGTAAATACAATAATCCCCCGGCTAATTTTAAATACCGCGACTATTTTCAAATGGTCGTTAATAATAGAACCTTTAGAGTGGATGAAGATACTTTTTATGTTGACCAGGTAATTTCAAGAACAAGCGGCTCTTTCAGAACTATAATATCCAAACATTCAACATTTGATAGCACTGTAATCGAAATGGGTTTTGGATTGAAAAGCGTAGATGATGTTATAATGCCTGCGGGATACACTTTTGCAATAATCAAAGATGATGGAACAGTTTTATATCATTCAGACAAAACCCGCAACCTGAATGAAAATCTTAAAGAAGAATTTTCAGATTCAGCCGAACTTAATGATGCTTTGCAGGGAAGGTATATTGAAGATTTTTCTACAACTTATTACGAAAGAGAATACAATGTTTTAGTACAGCCCATAAAGAATTTCCCTTATTTTATAGTGGTGATGAATGATACAACGTATGCATCTTCACGGGATATAGAAACAAATAGTTTTACAGCAGGGATGGTAATATTGTTTCTGCTATTTGTTTTAGTTGATATTCTTATCGTTATTCTCGCTTCCTCAAGACGATCATATTTTAAGAATCGTGGAATTGTTAAGACCTGGCTGTGGCCAAGAAGATCATCTCATTCAGAATATATTATTATTACTATTGCTAACATTATTATGATCCTTTTATTAACGGGTTTTTATTTTATGGTTTCGTCCATAGAATATTTTTTTATGCTTCTTGTGTCTATCCCTATAACCTCGCTTTTTATAAATGCACTTTTTGCATTAAAATATTCAAGCAATGAAGTTTATCGTAATTATAAACTTAAATGTGTAAAATGGCTAGGTGCTATTCTTCTTGTAATCAATATACTGCTCATTCGGCTAATTGGTTTTTATTCTTATTTTCCAATTTTAATTTTTGAATTATCGTCTTTTACAGTATATGCGATTCTTATTTATTTCAGGTATCGAATAAAAGAATTTATATACAGTGCCTTAAAAAAATCTATAAAAAACCCTTTGAAATTCTGGAAGGTTGACTTTGTTTCCAGTTACACCCTGATGATCTTTACACGAGTGCTGATTACCAGTAGCATGCCTGTAGTATTCTTCTACATTTCTTCTTTCAATTATGAACAAAACCTTTTAGCGAGATACCGTGAATACGATTTTGCGAACAAGCTTATAGAAAAGTTTCCGGAAATTGATTCACATAAAATGTTACAAGGTCCTTTTACAAGATCCGTTTATATTGACAGCGGATGGATAAGAGATTATCACATTGACAACCCAACAATCCTCGATAATTTAAAAAAGGATTCGCTATCAATTGAGGATTTTGCTACTGCTAAAATCTTCAATCTTTTTGGCTTATATAACGAAAACTTACCCGCCAATAATGATAATTTCTATTTATCCCGCTCCGCAGATCTATCCTTTTATTACAATGATTTTTTTGACTCGGTTTTATATAACAGCACAGGTAGCAAAATCTATAAGCAACTGCAATCCGGTAATTATTTAGAAGTAGGTTCCTGCAATTTTGCATATCTTTTTCCAAACCTGCACACATTTAAAGGGTGGATGTTCTGGTTGTTATTAATACTTGCGCTAACAGGTTTTTATTTTGTCATACTTTCTATCATTAAAAAAATATTTGCAATAAAAGTGCTTGATATTTCTCCTTCCAACAGACTGGATAAAAGGATTTTGATGAATATACAATTACATAAGCTGATGTTTGGAGTAGGAATATCAGGTGAGGAAAAATTAATTTATGTGTGTGATCTGTTGCAGGGAAGATTGGATGATTTTATTGTGAATGATGAGTATAATAAAACGGTCTGTATTGTGGACTTTAAAAAGATCCGCACAGCAGATGAAAACGATGAAAGCAGAGAATGGGGGAAATTAAAAGATGAAGCGCAAAAAACACGATACCAGTATTTCATTATTGATCATTTCGAATATAAAATTTCAAATAAAGAAATAAACAATGAAAAATTAGATTTTTTGCAAACGTTAATAGATAACAATAAAAAGATTATTATACTTTCAACTGCACATCCCGCATCGTTTCTCAATTCGTTTTATGAAGATGCAGGTCAGCAAGAAGCAAATAAAAAGCAATCAAATATAAAATCTGAAGATTACGTCAGTAAATGGAATACATTATTAGGGAATGCTCCGTTAATATTTTTGCCATTTAGCAGAAAATCTGAAATTTCAACATCTGAATACATTTCCGGTCAAATTCAATACAGCAGTTTCCTTCAAAACTTAAATCACTCAATAAAAGATATAAAGAATAAAGTACAGAAAATAGACAATAATGAGTTGGAGAAAGACCTTTTTTCCATAAAGCTTCAAACAACAGCTTATAATTTTTATACCAGCCTCTGGTATTCTTTAACCAAAGAGGAAAAATTCATTCTCTATGACCTGGCTGAAGATGGTTTGATAAATGCACATGATAGGTTTACTATAAATATACTTATCAGCAAAGGATTGATCATTCGCAGAGACGGGCTGTTACACCTGTTTAACAAAAGTTTCCGCAATTTTATTTTAACGGGTATCGGGGATAAAGAAATTGCAACAATCAGAAAACAATTTAAAGAAAGCAGTACCTGGGGTAAATTAAGAACGCCTTTGGTGTTGATTGTTGTTGCCATACTTGTTTTCATATTTGCTTCCCAGGAGGGAACTTTTACAAAAACAATTGGTTATATAACTTTATTGACAGGAAGTATTCCAGCCTTGATGCAGTTGTTTTCATTATTCAGGCGATCAGATATAAAAACGATCTCAGCTTAAAAGTATAATAAAGATTAGGGGTAAGTGAATTATGAGTCATAAAAAACTCCATATCAATTCCGACATGGAGTTTAAAAATTTATTCCGTGTTTTGCGCTAATTCTGCGAGAAAAACTTATTTCAATTTTCCTAAGGCATCTTTAATTCTTGCCCAGCCTTTTTCAATATTCTGCATGCTGTTTGCAAAAGAGAAACGAACGCAATCAGGCTCGCCGAATGCATCACCCATTACAGATGAAACGTGTGCGGTATTCAATAAATACATGCAAAAATCGGCAGAGTTTTGAACTGTTGTCTCGCCGTTGCTCTTGCCGTAATAAGAAGAAACATCAGGAAAAATATAAAACGCACCTTCAGGTTCAAAACATTTGATGCCCGGAATTTCTTTTACAAGTTCAAGAACTCTTTTTCTTCTGCAAATGAATTCGCGGACCATATCATAAGAAGGTTGAAGATCGGCTGTAAGCGCCACTACGCCTGCTTTCTGCGTGATAGAGTTTGTGCCGCTTGTAAATTGTCCCTGCAACTTTTCGCAAGCTTTTGCGATCTGAGGATGTGCTGCAATATAACCCAAACGCCAGCCGGTCATCGCAAAACCTTTACTCAATCCATTCACGATAATGATGCGGTCTTTCAAATCATTAAACTGTGCAATGCTTTCATGTTTACCAACAAAATTGATGTACTCATAAATTTCGTCGGAGATGATAAAGATGTCTGGATATTTTCTGAACACTTTCGCCAATGCACTCAATTCTTCTTTGCTGTACACTGCACCGGAAGGATTGCATGGAGACGAAAACAAAAACGCTTTTGTTTTATCAGTGATCGCATCTTCAAGTTGCTGAGGTGAAATTTTAAAACCTGCATCAGCGTGTGTGCGAATCTCAACAACTTTGCCTCTTGCCATTTTTACCAGCTCGGAATAAGTAACCCAGTAAGGAGTTGGAATGATCACTTCATCACCTTCATCTACCAACGCAAAAATGGTATTTGCCAAACTCTGTTTTGCACCGGTAGAAACAACAATGTTTTCAGGCTTATAATCAAGGTTGTTGTCGCGCTTGAATTTTGTGCAAACAGCTTCGCGCAAATCGGGATAACCTGCAACGGGAGTGTAGTGACTCCAATTGTCGTTTATAGCTTTTATGGCGGCTTCTTTAATATGCTCGGGCGTATCAAAATCAGGCTCGCCGAGACTCAGATCAATTACATCAATTCCTTTGGAACGCAGCTCACGTCCAAGTTTCGCCATTTTTAAAGTTTCAGGCTCATTAAATCTTTCAAGAAGAGAAGACAGTTGCATGCTAAAAAATTTTCGGCGCAAAAGTAAGGATAAAGCAATTGCATGAAATTAAAGTTGTGAAATCTTTATAAACATTTTTAAGGAGTGAGGAGGCGAGAGATAGGAATCAGAATTTGAAGTTCGGGAGGTAATAATTTTTACGAACCCAACTGTTGAATAAGTATTGAGCTTCCGTTGCGTCGCACACCTGTACTTTCAGTTCAGCATTCGGCAATTATAATTTTCAAAAGTATTACCGGTTATTCAAAATAATCCGAATACTTTGCAAGATGATTTTTAATTTGTGTAAACGCTGTTTTACATGTTTCTATTTTGTCTGAGCTAAGACTATCGAACACTGGTCGCATCGGTAATAAATAATTGTGCAGTTGTTCATGCGCTTCACCTTTCATGCTGCATTTTTCAATAATGGTATTAAACTCTTTTTCTAATTCTGACCGAAGATCATGGTAAGCATTGATGTTTTCGTTCCCGGTAAAACGATTAACCAATTCTTTCATCGTCGCAATTCCTGAATCTGTTTCCGGGTTTGCTTTCCATTTTTCTCCGTTATTCAATGAAACATGTTGCGTTATTGCTTCATGAGTTTCACCTGATTAGGAAATTTTCTGTTTTTCTGTCGAAGAGTTACACGCTGCGATCAATGCTGCGGCAACAATTAAAAGCGAAAATTTTATATTGTTTTTCATATTGTAAATTTCGATATAAAATGTTTTGCAAAACATGATTTTCCTCATAAAGTGAAATGACGCAAATCAGTAGAGTAGGGGAGATCAATTATGCTGAAGAATTTTCTCAAGTATAGGATAGTTCGTTGTATCGCTGTAATCTCCATAGATGTAAAGTGTATAAACCTTTCCTGCTAAAAAAGTAACACCGGAAAAAGTTTTTATCACAGAAGAATCAGCAGTATTAATAAG
>Ga0207657_10002814_pt1 | contig 18712 bp, 11 predicted proteins | sample KBSC33metaG_FD_184316 | JGI IMG/M metagenome (GOLD analysis project Ga0207657, IMG submission 184316) | Corn rhizosphere microbial communities from Kellogg Biological Station, Michigan, USA - KBS C3-3 metaG (SPAdes) (version 2) | ecosystem: Host-associated > Plants > Roots > Rhizosphere > Soil ... | reverse complement strand
AAGGCGTGATCGCGGCCTCCACCGCGGCCGGGTCCAGATTGAGCGTGTCCGGCGAGACGTCCGCAAAGACGGGGACAGCTCCCTGATAGAGCACACAGTTCGCTGTCGCCACGAAAGTTAAAGGCGATGTGATGGCCTCGTCCCCGGATTTCAATCCGGCGGTGAAAGCGGCCGCATGCAATGCGGCTGTCCCGGAACTGAAACTCACCGCGTGCCGGGCGCCGGTCCGGGCCGCGAAGGCCTCTTCAAACTCAGCGATTCGCGGGCCTGTGGTCAGCCAGTCCGATCGCAGGGCGGCGACCACGGCCTGAATATCAGCTTCGTCAATGGACTGGTGCCCGTACGGCAGCAGGGCTTTTCTTACGGGCGGCCCACCGTGCATGGCCAGCAGCTCACGGCTTGCTGGAGTCACAGTCATGTCTGTTCACTCACTGCGGTCAAGCCCGCGCCCGCTTCGCGGGCACTACGCGCAGCTTCTCCGCCGCCGGAGTGTCTCCCTCGATCAGTCCCCGCAACTCTTCCGCGGTAAGCCAGTGCGGGTTGGAATCGCTGCCGTAGCGGAATCCCTCCGGCAGCGGTTGGGCGTCCTTCCAGTTCTGCCCGCTCCACCAGGGGTGTGCTGGCTGGATGACATACATGTCATCGGTTTCCAGGGCATTCCGGGCCTCGTCTTCGGAGACCAGCACTTCGTGCAGTTTTTCTCCCGGGCGGATGCCAATGCATTCCACCTCGCATCCCGGAGCGATGGTTTCGGCCATGTCGGTCAGCCGCATGCTGGGAATTTTGGGAACGAAAATTTCGCCGCCGTGCATCTGCTCAATCGAGCTCACCACGAAACGCACGCCGTGCTCCAGCGTGATCCAGAAGCGGGTCATGCGGGAATCGGTAAGCGTGATCCTGCCTCGCTTGCGTTGTTCCATGAACACCGGAATCACGCTGCCCCGGCTGCCCACCACGTTGCCGTAGCGGGCGCAACTGAAGCGTGTGTCCTGCGCCCCGGCGTAGGCGTTGGCCTGCACAAACATTTTCTCGGCGCAGAGTTTGGTGGCGCCGTAAAGGTTGATGGGATTTACCGCTTTGTCGGTGCTCAAAGCCAGAACTCGATGCACGCCCTGGTCGATGGCGGCATCGATCACGTTGCGGCCGCCCATGATGTTGGTCTGGACCGCTTCAAACGGGTTGTATTCGCACGCCGGAACTTGTTTGAGCGCGGCCGCGTGCACCACAACTGTCACTCCGGAAAAGGCGCGCTGCAGGCGCTGCGGGTCGCGCACGTCCCCGATGAAGTAGCGCAGGCTGGGATGATCGAAGCCGGCCGCCCGCATGTCATGCTGCTTGAGCTCGTCACGACTGAAGATGATGAGCTTCTGCGGATGGTAGTCGCGCAGCATCACCTCGGCGAACTTCTTCCCAAACGACCCCGTACCACCCGTGACCAGGACCACCTGCTCCTGCCAGTTCATCCTTACAGCCCCTTTTTGAATGTGTCCGGATTATAGCGGAGATTGGGCGCACACCGTGATTGCCGTGGAGTCTGGTAGCGTGCAAGTTTCACGGTCCAACCCACAAAAATGGGGGAACCACGAAGTATCACGAACGCCTAAGATGGTCCAGGCACGACCAAAAGTGCCGAGCCCCACCTTTCCCACACTCGGGCGTCGGAACCAGATCAGAACTCACCGCAAATTTAAGATCGAGAGCCTTTCCCCGCCAGTGCTAGAATGTGGCTGCCAGCGACTCAAAAATTTTCCTGGGAGAGTAGATGGACTCGGGTCCCCTGATTCCGGTCAACGGCCAGGCTCTGCGTGAAGTTCAGGTTGATCATCCCATCGAGTTGAATCGCCAGCTGGGACCCTCTTACCTCACGTTACCCGGGCAGGATTCCGCCCTGCGCGAATACCTTCGTGTCCTGATCAAGCGCAAGTGGCTGGTGATCAGCTGTCTGGCGATTATTTTCGGGGTGGTAGCTCTGGCCACCATGCGCAGCACACGCATTTACGATGCCTACGGAACCATCGCCATCAACAAGACCGATCCCGCGATCCTCAATCTTAAAGACTCGGCCAACGGCGGCGCCGCGGACTATTCCGATCCCACCGATCTCGATACCGAAGTCAGAATTCTTAAGAGCGACCTGCTGGCCTTGCAAGTCATCAAGCAGTTGAACCTCGACAAGCGGCCGGAATTCGGCGGCACTCAAGCCTCCCCCTCGAATATGCTGGGCCTCACCACCGACGCGCTGCAGCCGGACTCGGAAAAGACCACGAGCCTGCTCGCCGGATTCAAGGCGGGCCTTCGCGTCGCCCTGATTCCTAACACCAGAATCATCGAGATCCACTACCGCAGCCCGGACAAAACGCTGGCTGCCAACGTGGTAAATACCCTGATCGCCAGTTATATCGAGCAGAACTTCAAGACCCGCTTTGAGTCCACCATGCAGGCTTCCGACTGGTTGTCGAAACAACTGGTGGACCTCGAAATGAAGGTCCAGACCTCGCAGGAAAAACTGGTCCAATACCAGAAGCAACACGAGATCCTGGGGATTGACGAAAAACAAAATATCACCACCTCAAAACTGGATGAGCTCAACAAGGAACTGACCGCCGCGGAATCGGACCGGATGCAAAAGGAATCGATCTACCGCCTGGTGCAGTCGAGCGACCCGGACATGGCCACGGCGGCGGCGGTGAGCGCAGGCGGCAGCACCGGTTCGTCGGGGCTGATGGAGAGGATGCGCGAGCAGCAGGCCGACCTCAAAATCCAGATAGCCCAGCTCAGCACTCAGTTCGGCAACGCCTATCCCAAAGTTGTGCAGCTCAATACGCAGCTAAAAGAAGTGGATGCTCAGCTCCAGACCGAAACCATCAAGGTGGTATCGCGGGTACGCAGCGGCTACCTCGCTGCCCTGCAGCATGAAACTATGCTGCGCCAGGCCATGGACAACCAGAAACAGGAAGCCAACAAGCTGAACGAGAGCGCCATCGAGTACAGTCTTTTGAAGCGCGACGTGGAGAGCTATCGCACCCTCTACGAAGGCCTGATGGAAAAGCTGAAGGAAGCCGGGGTCACCGCGGGACTAAGGTCCAACAATATCCGCAGTGTGGATAAGGCCCGCGTCCCCACCTACCCTTCTGAGCCCAACGTGCCGCGCAATCTTGCTTTCGCGCTGGCCCTCGGCCTTTCGACCGGAATTGGGCTGGCATTTTTGCTGGAAGGCATCGACAACACCGTGCGCACTCCGGAACAGGCCCAGGCCATTTCCGGGTTGCCGTCGCTGGGCATGATTCCTCTGGGTTCCAAGAGCGGCCTTGAGGCAGCTGCCAAACGACTCACCGTGGCCTCTTCCCGCGAAGCCGTGGAACTGGTGACTCAGTCCCGGCCGCAGTCTCAGATGGCGGAGTCTTACCGCGCCCTTCGCACCTCCCTCTTGCTGACTTCTCTGGGAGGACCGCCGAAAGTCATTCTGATCACCAGTGCCCTTCCGCAGGAAGGAAAGACCACTACCAGCATCAACACCGCGATCGTTCTTGCGCAGAAAGGCACGCGGGTGCTTTTGATGGATGCCGATCTGCGCCGTCCCAGCATTCACAAAACCCTCGGCATGGGTCCCAAGACCGGCCTCAGCAATGTGCTGACCGGCAACGCCACCCTGCAGCAGGCGGTCGTGCGCTCCAATATTCTGCCCACGCTGTTCGTGCTCAGCGCGGGGACGCCGCCACCCAATCCCGCCGAACTCCTGGCCTCTTCCAACATGAAGGACATCCTGGCGGAACTGCGGGAACAGTATGACCACATCGTCGTGGATACGCCTCCCACTTTATCGGTGACCGATGCCGTGGTCATGTCCACCCGTGCCGATTCCGTAGTGCTGGTGATTCGCTCCGGACAAACCACCAAGCAGGCGCTGCGGCGGTCGCGCGACCTCCTGATGCAGGTCAACGCGCGGGTTTCCGGCGTGCTGCTGAACGCAGTCGATCTCTCTTCGCCCGACTACTACTACTATTACGAATACCAGGGAAAATACGGCCAGCGTTACTATCAGGAAGACGAACCCGGGGACGATGAGGACTCGGTTTCAAGGGCCACTTCGAGCGGCGCATAACGTAACCGTCGATCGTACGTCTGCGCTTTTCCTGCAATCACGGACCCTGTAAACGCCAACATGCGAATTGCACTTAACAGCCCTGCCAGGAAAATTTCCCTGGTGCTGGCGTCCCTGTTGTTTCTGGCGGGATACATATGGTTTACAGGCCGCGCTTTCGGGGGCGCTTTCTTCTCCACCCGGCCTGATCTTGCCAATTTGCAGCGGGCGGTGCGATGGCAGCCGGGCAACGCGGATTATCGCCATCGTCTGGGACGTTATCTTTTTTTGGTCCAGCGTTCTCCAGAGGCTGCCGTCGAGGCCTATCGCGCCGCCGTTGACCTGGATCCGCATCAGGCGCGCTACTGGTTCGATCTGGCGGGAGCGTACCAGTTACTGGGCAATACCGAAGAGCAGAAGGCGGCGCTGGAGCGCGGCCTGGTGGCCGACCCCACCACCCCCGATCTGGCCTGGGAGGCGGGCAACTTCTATCTGGTGCAGGGCGACACCGACCAGGCCTTACGGGAATTTCGCGTGGTTATGGAAAGTGAGCCCAGCCTGTCCCCTTCGGCTCTGAAGCTGTGCTGGCGGGTGAAGCCCGACGTGGACGCTCTGTTGCGCGACGTAGTACCGCCGAAGCCGGCAGTTTACTCGATGTTTTTGGACTTGCTCGTTTCCCAAAAGGAAACTGCGCCAGCGGCCAAAGTCTGGACCCAACTGGCTCAACTGCGCCAACCCCTCCCGCCTTCCCTGGCTTTCACCTACATTCGCTATCTGGTGGGACAGCATGAAGTCGATCAGGCCCGACTGGTGTGGCAACAGGCCGCCACCCTGTGCGGACTGTCGGCCTACCAGCCTTCGCCGGAGAATCTCATCATCAATGGCGACTTCAGCCTGAACGTACTAAATGGTGGGTTCGATTGGCAGTATCACCAGTCCAAAGAAGTCTCGCTAGCCCTTGACCCTACCCAATCGCACGGAGGACATCGCTCCCTGCTGATCATTTTCGACGCCCAGAAGATCGACGACGCCGGCATCGGGCAACTGGTGCCGGTCCAGCCCTCCACCGGGTATGATTTCTCGGCCTACTTCAAAGCCAGCGACATGCAGGGCGCCGGCGGCCCGCGCTTCGCCCTTCAGGACCTCTACACCGCGACCACTTACTTCGCCAGTGACGAATTGAAAAACGCCGATTTCTGGAAAGAAGTTAGCGGCAGCTTCACCACTGGGCCCGATACCAGGCTATTGTTGCTGCGCATCCAACGTGAACCTCCGGGGATGCCCATACGGGGCAAATTGTGGATTGACACAGTCCGCCTCATCGGACAAGAGCAGGAACACGCGCAATGAAACTTCGCGGCTTCGAGCGCTCCCCGTGCTGACTGCGCCCCTCACCGACGCTGCCCTTCAGCCCGCCCGCGCCTCGGCGCCTGACCCCGTGGTTTTCTATGGCGCGTTTGGCCTGTTGCTCTTTGGACCTTTGGCCTTTGGGGCAGTCGAGCCGTGGTCAATCTTCGTACTGGAAGCTGGAGCCGCGCTGTTGCTGGTGAGGTGGGCCATCCGGCAAGCAGCCTCCGGCGAGCTCTCGGTATCCGCGAACCCCCTGTTTGCGCCCATGCTTGTGTTTGCCTTCTGTATCGGCCTGCAGCTGGTGACCGGTCGAACCGCGTACCGCTATGAAACTTTTTCCTCGGCTCTGCTCTACTGCGCTTATGGCATTCTCTGTTTCCTCGTAGTCCAGGTCTTGCGCCGGACCGCGCAGATCCAGGCTCTGGTGGCGACGTTTTCTGTGTACGGATTTCTGCTGGCCTCGTTTGCCCTGGTGCAGGGCTTGTCCTCCACGACCAGGCTGTACTGGCTACGGACGCCTCGCTTCGGCGGCTGGATCTACGGTCCTTATGTAAACCACAATCATTACGCTGGACTGATGGAAATGCTGGTGCCCATCCCGCTGGTCTTTTCCCTCACTCGCGGCGCCCGGGGTTCCCGAAAAACCATGGCGGGAATAGCGGCCGCTCTGATGGCCGGCACAATTTTTCTCTCCGGGTCGCGCGGCGGCATGGTCGCCTTTCTGGTGCAGGCCGGCGTGCTCGCCCTGGCTGTATTGCGGGGTCAGAGGAGTCGTACCGTGACCCGGGCCCTGCTGCCCTTCCTCTTGATCGGAGTTGGACTGGTGCTTTGGCTGGGGGGAAACGAACTCGCCCAACGCCTGGAAACAATTCACACCGAAACCCAGGCGGAGTTATCCGGCGGCCTCCGCCTCGAGATTGACCGGGACGCGCTCCGCATGTTTGCCCGCAGGCCCATCCTGGGCTGGGGGATGGGTGTGTTCCCCGATGTCTATCCCCAATTTCGCAGTTTTCACACCAACTTTTTTATCAACGAAGCCCACAACGACTACCTTCAACTCCTGGTCGAGATGGGAGGGATGGGTTTCGCAACCATGCTCTGGTTTTTGTGGCTGCTGTTTCGCAATGCGGGGCACAAGCTACAACATTGGCCGGAAGACACCAACGGGGCCGTGGGATTGGCCGCAATGCTGGGAGTGACCGGAATACTGGTCCATAGCCTGGTGGACTTCAACCTGCAGATTCCAGCCAATGCCGCCTTGTTCTATGTGCTCTGTGTGGTGGCCGCAATGGAATCGAGATTCGGGAAGACCCGGCGCAAATCCGTACGGCGGGTCAGTCAGGTCGAGCAAACACCACGCCCTGATTATTCCGGACCCGAACGGCGCGAAGGACTACAAGAGCCAATCTGAGCGTCAGCCTGCAGCCGGAAGATTTAGGGCGCAGCTGAACTGACGGGATTGCTGTCCTGCAGCAGCACCCAGGTCAAGAGTCCACCCACGGCCGCTGCTCCTCCATAAATTACGTAGGGAGAATCCAGAACAGCTCCGCTGCTGGCTGGGACGGCGCCGCCGCCCTTTCTCCTCTTCTTCTTTTTCTTCTCCGCAGAGTTGTCCACCGTTGTCTGCTGTCCCTGCGAAAGAGTGGACGTAGTTGAGCCATCGCTTACGTTCACGTCCCCCTTTTGCGCCACGACCTGGACGGTGCCATCCGAAGCTTGCTTCACTTCGAATTGTGTCCAACCGTTCGATACCGGAATCACGGTGACATCGCCGGTGTGAGTGCCCAATCCTTTGGACGTGGCCACGGTCAGGCCGCCACGTTCCAGCCCGACCGTTGGACCTTCGAACTTGACCAGCGAATCCGCCAGAACTAGCACGCTCGAACCGGAAGCGTTGATGCTCGCCATCGAATCCGACCGGGTCTGGACCATATCGCCCGGAAAAACCGCGGAACTGCGCGGCACCGCACTGCCGTTAATCCACGCCGTTCCCTTGGCATAGAGCATGGCCGGGCTGGAATCCGCCGCCCATAAGGACGCAGGTACGACCGCAACCATAGTCCAGCAGGCCAGGTTGCGCAGCCTGAAGATACTCATGCCCAACTCCGATCAAGTACGGTTCTTCTCGTTATCCTAAGCGCCTGCCCGGTGGGGCGTCAATTACATTGCGGTTTCAGGCTTGAGAACTTTGCAGGAATGGCCCTTCCCGGAATGTGCCAACCGCGGAATTTTCTACCGACGTGGTGGCGCCAGAATAAACCTAAACCGTAGCGCCGACATCTTGCCGGCTGTCCCGAGGGCATCCCGCCCTCGGCGGCGGGCGAGACGCCCGAGGGACAGCCGCCGGGACGGCGGCGCTACGCACATCAAGCACACGCCGCTCGCCTGCGCCGGTTCCGCGAGCTTCTTCCATCCCAACTCTTATCAGTTACCCTCGTAACGGAAATCCGCAGAAATCTCTCAACGCCGAGCGCCAAATCTGAAAACCTAGGGTGTTCTCGATCGGGCACGGCATCACCAGCGTGTTAAAATCTGAAGCGAAATCCATGCCTCAAATGACAACTTCTTCTCCAGTAGCCGCCACTACCGCTGTTTCTGATCTGAAAGCCAAGATTGAACGACGTCAGGCGCGAGTCGCCATTATCGGTCTGGGGTACGTCGGCCTGCCCCTCGCCCTGCTGTTTACCGAGCAGAAGATGCGGGTTACGGGCTTCGATATTGATCCGCGCAAGATTACGACCCTGACCCAGGGTGGCACCTACATTGTCCGCATTCTGGCCAGCGAAATTCAGCAGGCCCGATCCCAGGGCTTCGAAGCCACTTCGGACTACGCCCGCCTGGAAGAGATGGATGCCATCATCATCTGCGTTCCCACCCCGCTCAATGAGTATCACGAGCCCGACCTCAGCTACATTACGGACACGGCCAAGGCCATTGCGCCGCATTTGCGCGCCGGTCAGTTGGTGGTCCTCGAAAGCACCACCTACCCTGGCACCACCGAAGAAGTCTTGGTCCCGATCCTGGAAAAAGGAAACAAGCGCGGCTTGAAAGCTGCCCGCCGCGATTCCGCGAACGGACAGGAAATCTACGTGGCCTTTTCACCCGAGCGCGAAGACCCGGGCAACACCACCGTGGCGCGACGGGACATTCCGAAAGTGGTGGGCGGCCTCGATCCCCAAGCCACCGAAATGGCGGCAGCGCTTTACGGCACCATCTTTAAGCGCGTGGTCCGCGTATCCACGCCGGCCGCCGCTGAAATGACCAAGCTGCTGGAGAATATTTACCGCTGCGTGAACATTGCTCTGGTCAACGAATTGAAGATGCTCTCGCTGCGCATGGGCCTGGATATCTGGGAAGTCATCGACGCCGCTGCCACCAAACCCTTTGGCTTTCAGCCCTTCTACCCCGGTCCCGGGCTGGGCGGGCACTGTATCCCCATCGACCCTTTTTACCTTTCATGGAAGGCCAAGGAGTGGGATTTCCGCACCCGCTTCATCGAGCTCGCCGGCGAGATCAACATCGGCATGCCTTACCAGGTGCTCGAACACGTGGCCAAGGCCCTCAATCAACATAAGAAGGCGCTCAACGGCGCCAAGGTCCTGGTGCTGGGAGTTGCCTACAAAAAGGACATTGACGACCTGCGCGAATCGCCCGCACTGACTATCATCGAACTCCTGCAGGCGCAGGGCGCAGCGGTCAGCTACAACGATCCCTTCTTCGCCACCGTCGGAAAAGGCCGCAAGTACGACCTGCAGATGACTTGCACGCCGCTGGATAATCTTGGCCAATACGACTGCGCGCTCATCGTCACCGATCATTCGGAGTACGATTACAAGCGCATCGTGCGCGAGTCCCAGCTGGTGGTTGACACCCGCAATGCCACCAAGGGTATCGACAGCCCGAAAATCGTACGCTGCTAGTCGGCGTTGCACAGGACCCTGGTACTGTGTCAGTGCTGATGACTGATGATCCGGCGACGGACGACTGACCTTTATAGTCTTTCCCGTAACGAAACCTACCTCCACTATTGTGGAAAACTTTTGCGGTTTTGCGGTTGCGCCTTTGGTACCCTGTTCCTTCGCAAAGATAGCTGGCTGTTGAATAAACGTGGGGCGCCCTTCCCGGGCTGGGTGGCCATATTCGTGCAAAGAAACCACCGGGAAAGCCCCCAGCCTGGTACCCACGATTTCATTCATCGGGTCGTTTTGGGTGCTAAAAATTTTGGGTGCTAAAAATTAGTTAGATACAGGCAGCTTTCCTGGGACTACCATAGATCAACGCTGTTTGTAGATGGGCCCCCGCCCGATAAGGATCATGTCAGAGACGTATCAAAATACTCCGTTTTCTTTGCTTCCCTACCGGCGGCCACCATGGAAGGAGTTCGTCCTTACCATGGGCCTGCAAGGGGCAGCTCTGTTTTTACTGGCGTGGGCCGCAGTCTTGAACCTGGCGGTGCTGGAGGCCCCGATTCACGACTACCATTTCATTCGCCTGGTGGAAACCCCTCCGGTGGTGAACCATAAGCCGGCGCCGGTGCGGGAAATTCCGCCTCCGCAGGTTGCGCGCGTGCAAACACCGCCGGTCGAGGTGCTGCGCGTGCCCCCGCCCGAGATGCGTACGAAGATTTCTCCGGAAGAAGTGCCGGTTGCGCCCAAAGTGCAGATCGAAGCCAGCAAGCCAGTGTCCCTTCCTCCGGCCGCGCCGGTTATTCCGCGGCAGTTGGTGAAGACCCACGTTTTCTCGACCGGCAGTTCAGCCCTGCCCACAATCGCAGCCGCGCCGAAGAACGTCCAGACCGGTGGATTTGGCGACCCGAATGGTGTTCCCGCGCGTGAGAGTAACGGTAAGCCGGTGAACATCGCCTCGGCCGGTTCCTTTGATCTGCCCGTCGGGCCTGGCTACGGCAACGGCACCGGAGGGGCCAAAGGCGCTCGCGGTGTCGTGGCCAGCACAGGATTCGGCAATGGCATCGCGACCGGTGATGGCAGCGGCAAAGTAAATTCTTCGAGGGGCAACGGCGTGCAGAAGAGCGGCTTTGGCGATACGCAGGCCGTGTCAGTGGCTCAACTTCGCCCCAAGCAAGCCGAAGACACCGCCGGCAGGATGGTTCCCGCCGAAGTCATTTTCAAACCCACTCCGACCTACACGGCGGAAGCCAGAAACCTGCGTATTGAGGGAGAGGTGGTGCTCGAGGTCGTCTTCGAGGCCTCCGGCAAGCTACGCATCGTGCGCGTGGTTCAGGGACTGGGCCACGGGCTGGACGAGGCTGCATCTCACGCCGCCGAACAGATTCGTTTCAAGCCCGCCAAACGGGACGGCCAACCGTCCGACTACACTGCCCTCGTCCACATCGTCTTTCAACTGGCTTAGTGTGCGGGTGTCTGGGTCGGACATCGCTGTCCGACGCTTTTGACTTTCTGTTTTGACTTTGATCTTCAGCCTTTGCCTTGTAGAACCTTCCGTGTTGCCAAAACCATCCCAGCAAATCAAAGTCAACTCGGGCGGACGTGAGTGTCCGCCCACACAAATGTGTGGCTTAGCGGGAAGACCTGCGGGCGATGGGAGTCAGCGAGAGGAGGAAAGATCCCTGAAACCTGAACCCGGTTGGAGGCTGGGGGCCAACCCGGGATTCGAGCCTACTGAATCGCGCTTCCGACCGAAGAAAACACGTTATTGGCGTTGGAACCGATCAGCCGGATCGTACCCACTACGATCACCAGAATCACCGCCAGCATGACGGCGTATTCGGCGACGTCCTGTCCCTGATCGTCGTTCCATATATTTTGCAGCCACGTTGCCATCGGCGCCCTCCTTGGACCACCTGTCGGCTTGCTTAATTTTTCCCTGTCTGAGTACACGTCCAGCCTAAACCCCAGCAGTCGTTAAACTCAGAGTTGAAGTCTGTTATTAGGGTAAATGCGGCTATGCCTGACTGCCAATAGCCCAAATGTGGAAACGTATAGCACCAAAGTGCTATGTCTTTAGGCGATCGTTTTCAGCGGCAAGTCCTGGTTTACCGCGAAAAGGGCCAGTTCCAGGCGTGTCGAAACTCCCAGTTTGTCGAAGATATTGCTGAGATGGTGCTTCACCGTATCTTCGCTGATCTTGAAGTATTCCGCGATTTCCTTGTTGGAGTAGCCCGCCACCACGGCGGACACAATTTCCAGTTCTCGCGGGGTAAGTCCGAATTTCTTCTGCTTCGCCTCTTCTCCCGAGGACTGCACCAGGTTCCTCAGATACTGCACCAGGTTGGAAACGCTCTCCCGGCCCACCCAATACTCTCCTGACATTACAGTATGGATACTCTTGAGCAGCAGTTGGGTGGCGGAATCCTTCAACACAACTCCGCGGGCCCCCAGTTGGAGAGCTTCGACAATCTGTTTCTTCTCGGCGGCGGCGGTCAGAAGAATGACGCGCACGGTGTGGGCCGGGCCAGTGCTCATTTCGCGCAACGCTTCCAGCCCCGGCATGCGCGGCATGGCCAGGTCCAGAAGCATGATATCGGGCTTCAACTGGCGGGCCATTTTGACGGCTTCAGATCCGTCGCAGGCTTCGCCAATGACCTTCAGGTCCGATTCCGCCTCCAGCAGGCGCCGCAGACCGTCGCGAAAAATAGGGTGATCGTCGGCGATCACGATACGTACTGGCTGGGGTCTTCGATTATTGTCCATACGCCGCTTCCGGCTTTTGCGGGACACTGATTTCCAGACGCGATCCCTGTCCCGGGTTTGATTCTATCGCGAGTTCGCCTGCAATGACACGGACCCGCTCCTTGATCACCAGCGGTCCTTTGGCCTGCGCATCCAACTCCGCCTGCGTAAGCCGCCCCGCGAAGGAGAATCCCCGGCCGTCGTCTTCAATCAACAGCGTCCAGTGCCCATTTCTCGCACTCAGCCGGACCAGCGCGCTGCGGGCGTGGCTGTGCTTGCGGACGTTGACTAGTCCCTCCTGCACTATGCGGGCCAACTCCCGGCACACCGGCTGGGGCATGTCCGGCTCCTCCAGATCGGAGGAGAAGCGCGCCGTGATCCCGGTTTCGCGCTGAAATCTCTCCACTGTGTCCCCCAGAAACGCGATCAGTTTTCTGGAATCCACATCCAGCGATTTCATCTGCTGCATCAGTTCCCTGAGCTTCAGCACCTCTTCGCGCAACAGTCCCTGAATCCGGCCCAGTTCCTCGGGCACTATCTCGGAGCGGGTGGCGGACTGGCGCCGCAGCACATCCACCTGCATTTCTACCGCGATCAGCGACTGCACTGCGCCGTCATGCAGCTCGCGGGCGAATCGGGCCCGTTCCAGCGCCCCCGCGCGCAGGCGCAAACGTCGCAGCAGGTACACGTTGTACACGGCCGGTCCAATCTGCCGCACCAACTCCTGCAGGAAGCGCAACTCTTCTGTAACCTCTCCCATCATCCTGGGCTCCAGAAAGAAGATCCGGCCCCACCATTCCTTCCCAAAGACAAAGGAAACCATCACGAGGCTATTGAAGCGCCTCTGGCCCGCGAGCCGCTCCAGAAACGCAGGGGACGAGCCGGGAAGCTTCTGCCCGGAATGGTCCAGCCCCAGCAGGGTGTAACTCTCGCTTTTCTTCTGGCCGTTGCGCCAGGCGTAGGAAGTTTCTGCCGGATAGTCGAACAGGAAGGTCTCCCGGTCCGAGGGCAAAGGATCGAGCCAGCGAAAAAAGGAAGCCTCCCCGTTCCGCAGCAGCATCTCGCCCACATAAACGCGATGGCCGGTAGCCTCCTGCGACGCAATCAGCGCCCGTTCCGCGCCGTACATCACCAGCAACTCGCCCACGATCTCCTGCAGCGTGCCGCTGAGACCAGCCTCGACTCGCACTTTGCCTAAAATGCGCGCGATCACCGCCTTTTCCGACCGCAGCCGCTTCTGTTGCTCGGCCAGATATCCCAGGAGCAGTCCCATCACCAGCAGGTAAATCGAAAGCATGAAAAGGCGCTTGGGCTCGAAATCGACTGCCCGAGCCCCCAACTGGGGCAGGTGATAACGTAAAAGCAGATTATCCACCCCATCAAAAAAGCCCAGCTGAAATGCGAGGCTTTCCAGCCACAGCAGGGAAATTTCCGATGCGGCCGTGGCCACCGTCTCCCACACACCCCAGCGATAGGCAGCTGCAGCCAGTACGAAAACAAAGAAAAGGAAAAATGGGTTGGCCACGCCGGTGGCAAAAATCGACATCAAGGCCGGCCAGACGATGTCCGCCGCGTGCACCAGCCTGCGAAAGTACATGGTGGACTGTTCGCGCCGCCGCAGCAGCAATATGACGATGACGCCCTGGGCAATATAGAAGGCCAGCAGTCCGTAGGCCCAAAAAGAGTAACGGATTTCTCCAGGATCCATCCGGATTGCGACCAGGGCAGAAATGGCGAGGAAAACGCGAGCGGTGGCCAGCCATCGTTCGATGCGGCGTATTTCGCCGGGACCGATGGGGGCCCTCTGCCGCCACTGAAACCGGTGTCGCAGCGCTTGGAATGACAATCGAATACGACTCTCTTAGTCGATGACCCCGATATTATTGGCTGGAAGCGAAGAAGAGCAAGCACAACTTGCGAAAGTCGGACACTCTTGCCCGACGCCTTTGCTTGATTTTGATCGAGCTTAGACAGTCAACGTCAAAAGCGTCGGACAAAAGTGTCCGACCCACACCAGCTCAAGCAGGACAAAACAATCACTGCCCCCCACCGCTCCCTTTCAGCGTCCGGTCAAAAAAATCCGCCGTGGCCCCGTAGCCCCTCAACCAGTTCTTCCACATCAGGAAGTCGTGGATTTCGTCTGGAAAAATCAGCTCCTCGAACCGGACATGCTGTGCCCGCAGCCGTTGCGCCAGATCAACCGTCTGGCCAAATGGGACGTTGCGGTCGTCATCCCCATGGATCAGCAGCACCGGGGATTTCCAGGTTGACACCGCAGCGTCGGGCGAAGAATCGAACGCCAGCTTCTCGGCTTCTTTCGCGTCCGGCGCTCCCGGATGGTTCTCCCAATGAGGCAGGAACACCGACCAATCGTGCACCCCATGCATATCTACTCCGGCCGCGAAGAGATCGGAATTGCGGGCCAGCCCCATGGCGGTAAGAAATCCTCCGTATGAACCGCCCCAGAGCCCGATCTTTTTCGGGTCCACTGTGGGCAGACCTTGCAGGTACTTCGCGCCAGCCACGACATCTTTATATTCTGCCGCTCCCCGCCAACTGCTATGGGGCGCCTCGCGGAAGGCACGGCCATACATGATGCCCAACCGATAATTCACCGAAAGCACGACGTAGCCCTGGCTCGCCAGATACTGATTCATGGCGTAGGCATTATGGTAGTAGTACATGTAGTGGAAGCCGAGCATCATCTGCCGCACCGGGCCGCCATGCGTGAAGATCAGAGCAGGCCCAGGCCGGCTCCGTCCCGCCGGAGTAAACAACTGGCCGTGAATCTCGAGGCCGTCTTCGCTTTTGAAAATCACCTGCTTAGGCGTGACTAGCTGGCTGGACGGAAAATCCGCCGGCAGCGCCTGGCGCGCGATCATTTCCCTGCCCTTTGCCCCCAGATGAAATGGCATGGCCGGAACGGTGGCGCTCGATCCCAGGCACACCACCTGGCCACCGGTCCCGGATTCAACCGGGCTCCACTCCATGGTTTCACCCTTGGTCAGCGCTTGTGGCTTTCCTCCCTGCAGATCAACCCGCCACAGATGCCGCCGGTCAACGTCATCCTGGTTTGAGGAGAAAATCACCGAATGCCGGTCGTTCGCCAGAGTGACATCTTCCACCTCGAACGAACCCGGCGTGAGCAGCGTCGCCGCGCCGCCCGATGCGGCGATCGAGTACAAGTGATTCCAGCCATCCTGTTCGGAGGCGAAGAGCAGTTTGTCGTTATCGGCGAAATAGAATGACTTGTCCGCAGTTTCCGTCGGTAAAGAATCGTTGTCTTCTTTTCCGCTGTGCCAGATTTCTTTGGCCTCGCCGGTCGCGGCGTCAGCCACCCAGATCGCCCAGGGTTGCGGACGGACCGGAATCAGCGGAATCTTCTCTTGAATTCCCGGCTGGCGGACGAAGGCAATGTGCCGTCCGTCCGGCGACCAGCGCGGCATGCTGTCGCGGTCCGCGCTGGGAGAGAGATAGCGCACCTGCTCCCGTCCGAAATCATAAATTGCGATGAAGCTGTGATCGCCCCGTGCGCTGACCAGCGCAATCTGGCGGCCATCGGGAGACCATTTTGGATTCGAATTGTCGCCGCGAAGATCGGTGAGTTGATGGGCGGGCGTGGCCCCGGAAACCGGCGCAATCCACAATTGCTTGCGCGCCGCCCACACCGCAAATTGTCCGTCAGGTGAGAGTTCGACATCTTCGCAGTCCTCTTCCGCGCAGCCCATCTCACCCAGCAAACGTGGAGCGCCGGTGTCCACGTCGATCGCCCACACTTGCTGCTTGCGGGGCCAGACACCATTTGTGGGATCGGCTACGCGCCCATTCTCATTGGCCTCGCTGCCGCGCACGTACACCAGGGTGCGCCCATCCGCCGTGATGCGCAGGCTTGCAATCGGCAAACCGTCATCGCTGTCGTAGTGCGTAATCTGCCGAGCCGCGAAATCGGGAGCGTCCGCCACCCAGAGGTTGCGCATGCCTTTCGCATTGAACACCCAGGCCACTCTGGGGCTGTGCGACGCCGCCACCAGGCCGGTTGGGAAGGGTGAACTCAGCACTTGTTCAAGAGTAAAGTTCGCAGCGGCAGCGAAATTCGCCGTGAAAAAGCAGGTCAGCAGGAAACACGCGATGAGTCCACTTCGCAAGGAAATCCGCGCACGGAAAATTGGCATAGGACAGAAAGCCTACTCCGTTGATTTGTAATCTGCCAATCCAAATGTGGGCGCGAGCGTCCTCGCTCGTGCCGCGGCGTCAAGAACCGTCTGCCCAGTACAAATGTCTTCCCGAGCTCCGCCTCGAGCCGCGCTCGCGCGGTGAGAGCAAGTCGAGGGACCCCTATTTATCCGCCGACTCCTCCGACCATAGGGGCCCTTCGGCTACGCCCGATGTTTCGCAAGCGAAACATCTCGCTCCGCTCAGGAGGACAAAGAATTTAGTGAGGATCGCTGCACCACGGAACGCCCCCAAGAATCTATAATGCCAAGTCCACCGAAATCATGCTCTCAACCATCGACTCTTACGGAGGAAATGAATGCGCTCAGGCGCCCGGCTCTGCTTGCTAGCACTCTCCAGTTTCCTGCTTCTCGCCGCATCATCCGATACCGAACCACCTCTGCAGGGTTATTCCGCGGCTTCGTCCCGCATCCAGCGGGAGTGGGAAACCAAATTCCGCGCTATCCCTGAGCCCCAGAACCAGCGCGACTACATGCAGCGCCTCTCCGCCCACCCCCACCATGTAGGCTCGCCCTATGACAAGGACAACGCGGAATGGATGCTGGCCAAATTCAAGGAGTGGGGCCTGGAGGCAAACATCGAGACTTTCGACGTGTTGTTTCCCACGCCGAAAGTGCGCGTCGTCGAACTGCTCGAGCCCACAAAATTCACCGCCAAACTGCAGGAGCCGGTGCTGGCCGTCGATTCCACCTCCAACCAGCAGGCCGAACAGCTTCCCACCTACAACGCCTACTCGGCAGATGGCGACGTTACCGCGCCGCTGGTGTACGTCAACTACGGCACTCCGGATGACTACGAGCAACTGGCGCGCATGGGGGTGTCAGTCAAGGGCGCAATTGCCATCGCGCGCTATGGAAATTCCTGGCGCGGCATCAAGCCCAAAGTCGCGGCCGAGCATGGCGCGGTCGGATGCCTCATCTATTCCGATCCCGCAGACGACGGCTATGCGCAGGGCGACGTTTTCCCCAACGGCGCCTGGCGCCCGCGCGACGGCGTACAACGCGGCAGCGTCATGGACATGCCTCTTTATCCCGGCGATCCGCTCACACCCGGCGTCGGCGCCACGAAAGACGCGAAACGCCTCGACCTGAAAGATGTAAAGACCATCACCAGGATTCCCGTGCTGCCCATTTCCTACGCTGACGCGCAACCGCTGCTGGCGGCGCTCAAGGGAGAAGTCGCGCCCGAGGCCTGGCGCGGTTCTTTGGCCCAGACCTATCACGTGGGACCCGGGCCGGCGAAGGTTCACCTCAAGGTGCAATCCAACTGGGACATCAAGCCGCTCTACGACGTCATCGTAAGAATCCCCGGCTCCACCAACCCCGACGAGTGGGTGGTGCGCGGCAATCATCATGATGCCTGGGTAAACGGCGCCGAAGACCCGATCTCGGGCACGATCGCCCTCATGGAGGAAGCGCGAGGCCTGGCAACCTTGCTCAAGCAGGGCTGGAAACCCGGGCGCACCATTATTTATTGCGTGTGGGATGGCGAGGAACCGGCCCTGCTCGGCTCGACCGAGTGGGGCGAAGCCCATGCCGACGAACTTCGCCGCCATGCCGTTGCCTACATCAATAGCGACGGCAACGGCCGCGGCTATCTCTCGATGGGAGGATCACACTCACTGGAGAAATTCATCAACGGCGTGGCCCGGGACATTCAGGACCCCGAGAAAAAAATCCCGGTGTGGAAGCGGGACCAACTCAAGGCGATTGCCGATGCCAAGACTCCCGACGAGCGCAAGGAAGCCCGCGACCGGGGCGACCTGCGCATCAATGCTCTGGGCTCGGGATCGGACTGGACCGTCTTTCTCGATCATCTCGGTATCGCGTCGTTGGACCTGGCCTACGGTGACGAAGACGGCGGCGGGATTTACCACTCCATCTACGATGATTTCTACTGGTACACCCATTTCTCCGACACCGACTTCAGTTATGGACGCGCTCTCTCGCAGACCGCGGGAACCGCGGTTATGCGACTGGCCGACGCTGACTTGCTGCCCTATGATTTCACCGGGCTGGCGGATACCATCCATAAATATCTCGACGAACTGCAAAAGCTCCTGCAGACCAAACAGGACGACGCGATTGAGCGCAATAAAGAGCTTGAAGAAGGAGTCTTTACCGCTACCGCCGACCCCAAGAAGACTTCGGTGCCACCTCCGGCCGAGGAGGTGCCGCCGCATCTGAACTTCGCCCCCCTGCAGAACGCTTCGGACGCGCTCACACACAGTGCGGAGCGTTACCAGAAGGCGTTGGACAAAGTCAGCAGCAACGGCGAACTCAGAGTGAGTCCGGCTGACCTGCAAGCCCTCAACCAGAAGCTGATGCAGAGTGAGCGCAAGCTCACATCCCCGGAAGGACTGCCGCGCCGTCCCTGGTTCGAGCACCTGATTTACGCT
>Ga0207657_10002813_pt1 | contig 18715 bp, 20 predicted proteins | sample KBSC33metaG_FD_184316 | JGI IMG/M metagenome (GOLD analysis project Ga0207657, IMG submission 184316) | Corn rhizosphere microbial communities from Kellogg Biological Station, Michigan, USA - KBS C3-3 metaG (SPAdes) (version 2) | ecosystem: Host-associated > Plants > Roots > Rhizosphere > Soil ... | reverse complement strand
AACCCGCGCCTCAAGATCGGCGAGCTGTATATGGATGGCCGCCTGACGGTCGAGAACGGGACGATCCTCGATCTGCTCGAGCTGGTGGTTGGCGCCCGGCCATGGGAACAGGGCGGCCGCAAGGCGCTGGGGAAGGGTAAGGCAGGCAAGCTAAGATCGCTGTTTCGCCGCAATCCAGTGAGCAAGGCGCGCCGCAATGTCGCCCACCATTACGACATCGGCAATGCGCTCTACGCGCTCTTTCTGGACGATGACCTGCAGTACAGCTGCGCCTATTTTACCGATCCCGATAACAGCCTGGAACAGGCGCAAGCCGACAAGAAGGCGCATATCGCCGCCAAGCTCGACCTGAAGCCCGGCCAGCGCGTGCTCGACATCGGCTGTGGCTGGGGCGGAATGGCCCTGTATCTCAACCGCGTGGCCGACGTGGACGTGCTGGGCATCACCTTGTCGCAAGAGCAGCTCAAGGTCGCGCGGAAGCGCGCCGAGGACGCAGGCGTTGCCGATCGCGTCAAGTTCCAGTTGATCGACTACCGGGAGCTGGATGGCCGGTTCGATCGCATCGTTTCTGTCGGCATGTTCGAACATGTTGGCGCGGCACATTATGACGAATTTTATGCGAAGTGCCGTGAGTTGCTGACCGAGGATGGCGTGATGCTGCTGCACACGATTGGCAAACTGGGCGGCGCGGGGACGCCCGACCCGTTCACCGACAAATGGATTTTCCCGGGCTACCACATTCCCGCGCTGTCGCAGATGTGCACATCGAGCGAGAAGGTGCGAATTATCGCCAGCGATGTTGAAATGTTGCGGCTGCATTATGCGTACACGCTGCGTCACTGGCTCGATCGCGCGACGAAAAAGCGGGCCAAGATTGAAAAGCTGTACGACGCACGCTTCTTCCGCATGTGGGAATTCTATTTGGCCGGCGGCATCGTGATGTTCGAGAGCGGGGCCGCCTGCAATTTCCAGGTGCAATATGTGCGCGATCGTCGCGCGACGCCGATCACGCGCGATTACATGTTCGAGGTCGAGAAACGATATCGGGCAGCGGACGCAAAACCGGCGCCGGCGAAGAGATCGCGCGGCGCCGGGAAGAAAAAGGTGGCAGCCGAGGCCTAGCCCTGACGGCGGCGCTCGATCCGCATCATACGCATGTCGCGATGTTCGTCGGGGGTGATCCTGCCGTCATGATTGGCATCGGCGCGGTCGAAGTGGGCCAGCGCGGCGGCCTGCGCCTCGGCCAGTGAAACACGGCCATCATGGTTGGCGTCGGCCATGTCGAACATTTTGCCGCCGAACCCCATGCCACCTCTGTGCATCATGCGCATCTTCATGCCGTGCTGACCCGGCATGTGGGGCATCGCGCCGGAAGTCATCGGAGCGTTGCCGTCACGCATGACGATGACTCGCCGTTCGCGAACTTCGGAACGTCCGGCCATGAATTCCTGGCGGCTGATATTGCCGTCGCGGTTGGCATCGAGCTTGTCGAAGATGGCGCCGCGGTCCCCGATTTTAACGCCATGCTCGGCAAGCCGCTTCTCGATGTCCGGACCCATTGTCATCATTTTTTGATGCTGCGCCTGGATTTCCTCGCGCGTCAGATAACCATCGCGATTGGTGTCGAGGTGCGCGAACAGCTTCCCGACGTGGTTGCTGACGTCGGCACGGGTCATGGTCTTGTTGGTCATGATCATGACGTTGGGATGCCCGGGCCGCGCCATCGGCGCCATCGGTGCGCGGGGCGCCATTGGCGCCACATTGGACGTGCCCTGGGCAACGCCTGGCGGCGGCGCGACCTGGGCGAGCGCTGGCGTCATCGCGACGGTCAGCACGGCCGCGGCGCTGCCGATCAAAAGCTTGTTCATCATGCCTCCTCCACTGAATTTGAGGAATGGCTAAGCCCGCCAAGCTTTCTGCAAATTGAATGAAAGCGAAACGACCCTAGCGGCTGGAGTAAGAGCGGACGGAGATGGCTTCCCAATGCTGCTCGATGCCAGGAATGCGCTGCCGGGCCAGCGCACGCGGCAAATCCCCGGCGGGATCGAATATGCCAGCCTGCCGGGTCACGAGCCAGACGGTCTGCACGTCGTGCAGGCTGCGCTCATTGGCAATGGCCTCGGCCTGCCGGGCAGTTACCGAAACCACAGCGGGAGAGCCGGCGCGGATCGGGCCCTTGAAGTTGGTGGCGGGGTAATTGCCGGGCACGCCACGCATGGGGAGTTCGCTTCCAGCTTCGCGGAGCGGGAGCGCACTGTCGTTAGGGTATAGCCAGACCTCGTCTCCGGGCCGGACGTGGGTGCGCAGGTAGGTGCTGACCTCGTCCCACGGCTCGGTCGCCGGACGCAGTGCCACCTGCAGGGCGGCGGGCATGATGGTGATCGCCAGTGCGGCGCTGAGGGCGAAACGTTCACGCGATGACGAAGAGCGCGCGACGGCGCCGGCGAGCGCGAGATAGGCGGGAACCAGCGTCGGCGTCAGCGTCCGCGGCAGGAAGATGGGCATCGCTAGCGAGGAGATGAGGATCACCAGCAGTGGGGGTCCCCACCACAAAAGGAGGATGGCCCGGTCGGCGGTCCAGCCCTTGGCTTCGAATCCATCCACGATCGCGCGCTTGGCGAGCAGGATCATGATCAGCGCCGCGACGGCCGAGCTGATTGTCAGCACCTCGACTGGAATGGTGTAAAGGCCGAGCAGCTGGAGGGCCATGGCCGGCTCCCAACTGAGCCACCCGGTTCCCCAATCGCCCGCGCGGCGCGCCATCATCAGCAGGCACGGCAGGTAAAGCGCGGTGATCGAAGCCGCAGCCATCAGGCCACGAGTCAGTCGCCGCCGTTCGACCCCATGCAGCCACGCTGGAACAAGTGCGAGGGCGATGCAGACGGCGTAGATCAGGCCCAGCCCATGCGCCCACAGGCCAAGCTCGGTACCCGCAACGAGCATCGACCATGATGCGGTCTCGCCAGGTCCGTCGCGGAATTCGCGGATCAGCCGGAGCACGCCAAGGAGTGCGACTGCATAGGCGAAGATAAGCAATGGATAAGGGCGCGCCTCGGCGCCCATCAGAACGAGCATCGGCGAGGCCGCCATCAGGCAGGCGGTGAGACCCGACCTGATCAGTGGGTTTCGCGAGGGTCTCTGGCGTTCGAGCTCGTTCGCCGCAGCGATCGTCACCGGGATCGCGGCGACCGCGAACAGCCAGGATAATGATCGCAGCGCCAGTGCGCTGTCTCCGGCCAGCGCGCGCCACACCTTCAGCAGCGAATAATAAAAGGGCGGATGCGTCTCGTAGTTGGGGACCTCGGTCCACAGCACGTGCCAGCTGCGTGAGGAGAACCAGGCGCTGTAGGCTTCGTCGAGCCACAGCGGCCGTTCGATTCCGCCGAGGACGCGGAGCGCAAGAGCGACGGCCATCAGCGAGCCCACGAGGCGCCACGGGGTTACGTGCCAGCCGCTTTGACCGGCGCCGGCGTGGAGCTGGGGAGATGACACCGCGTCCATGTTGCGCCGGACCTACGGCGAAGATGGTTAATAGCTTGTAATTCGATGCGTCCCGACATGGACAATGTGGCTGGTCCCGCTAGGACGCCGCGAGCTTTCACTGCGGGCAGATCGAATGGGGGCCGAGGCCGCTAGGCAGCCGGAGACGACCGAAACGGTGCTACCGTGGTGGGAGCAGCGGTGGTTCCTGGCGCTCGTCGTCCTGTCGACGATGATCCCGTTGATCTACCCGCCGGTGCCGCCGCTGGTCGATCTGTTCGGCCATATGGGTCGCTACCGGGTCGAGCTCGACCTTGCGACCTCGCCCTATCTGCAGCGCTATTATGATTACCACTGGGCGGCGATCGGCAATCTTGGCGTCGATCTGCTGATCATTCCGCTTGGCAAGCTGATCGGGCTTGAGCCGGCGGTGAAGCTGATCGTGCTGTCGATCCCGCCGATGACCGCCGCGGGATTTCTGTGGTGCGCGCGCGAAGTGCATGGCCGCGAGCCGCCGACGGCGTTCTTCGCGCTGCCCTTCATCTACGGGTACCCGTTCCTGTTCGGCTTCGTGAATTTCACGCTGTCGGTAGCGCTGGCCTTCCTCGCGTTCGGCCTCTGGCTGCGGCTCGGCCGGTTGGAAAAGACCGTGCTGCGCGGTTGGCTATTCGCGCCGATCTCGCTGATTATCTTTTTCTGCCACACCTACGGCTGGGGACTGCTCGGGCTGATGTGTTTCTCCGCAGATGCCGTGCGGCTTCATGACCGCGAACGAACCTGGTGGCGGGCCGGGATCGAGGCGGCGGTGCACACGTCGTTGATGGCGCTGCCGCTAGCGGTGATGCTGCTGTGGCGCAGCGAGGCTCATGGCGGCCAGACCATCGACTGGTTCAACTGGAAGATCAAATGGCGCTGGATCTACGCCGCGCTGCGCGATCGCTGGAAATGGTTCGACATCGGCTCGCTGGTCGTTCCGCTGCTGGTGTTCCTCTACGCCATCTTCAGCCGCAAGCTGACCCTGTCGCGCAACCTCGCTTTCTCGGCGATCGTGCTCGGAATCGCATTCATGATGCTGCCCCGCATCGTATTCGGGTCCGCTTACGCCGACATGCGGCTGGTGCCCTACCTGATGGCGGTGATGCTGCTCGCGATCCGCTTCCGCGGCGCGCCAGACCGGACGACGGCGCAGGTGCTGGCGGTGCTCGGCCTGCTGTTCTTTGCGACGCGGACGATCGCGAACACGATCAGCCTGGCCCTGGCTGCGGACGATCAGACGGCGAAGATGCATGCAATCGACCTGATGCCGCAGGGCGCGCGGGTGATCAGTCTGGTCGGCATGACATGCAACGAATACTGGCCGCCGCTGCGCAACGGTCATCTCGGCGCGATGGTCATCGTCCGCAAGGACGGCTTCTCCAACGACCAGTGGCTGCTTGAGGGCGTCAATCTGCTCGATCTCAAATACCGCCGCGCGGGTTATTTCGCGGCGGACCCGTCGCAACTGGTGCGTCCCAATCATTGCCGCGATGCGCTTCATCGGCAGATCGACCAGTCGCTGCGCACGCTGCCGCGCGACGATTTTGACTATGTGTGGTTGATCGATGTGCCGCCCTACGATCCCGCGACGGTGTCGGACATGCGCCTGGTCTGGCGCGGACCGGGCACTGTCCTCTATCAAACGCATCCATGACCGCATTGTCGATCGTCGTCCCCTGCTTCAACGAGGAAGCGTGCCTCTCCGAATTGCACCAGCGGCTCGGCGCCGCCGCGCGCATCGCGGTGGGCGAGGATCACGAGCTGGTGCTGATTAACGACGGCTCGCGCGATGGCAGCTGGCCGGTGATGCAGCGACTGGCGGCCGGCGATCCGCACGTCGTGGCGATCAACCTGTCGCGCAATCATGGGCATCAGCTGGCGCTGACGGCCGGGCTCGACCTTTGCCGCGGCCAGACGATCCTGATCATCGATGCTGACTTGCAGGACCCGCCCGAGCTGCTGCCGGCGATGCTCAAGACGATGCGCGAGCAGGATGCCGATGTCGTTTATGGCGTGCGCAAAAGCCGCGCCGGCGAAACGGCGTTCAAGCGGGCGACGGCGCACGGCTTCTACCGGCTGCTGTCGCGGGCAACCGAGGTCGACATTCCGCTCGACGCCGGAGATTTCCGGCTGATGAGCCGCCGCGCGCTCGACGCCCTGCTGGCGATGCCCGAGCAGGCGCGCTTCATTCGCGGCATGGTGGCCTGGATCGGGTTCCGGCAGGTGCCGTTCGCCTATGATCGTCATGAACGGTTTGCGGGCGAGACCAAATATCCGCTGGGAAAGATGATCCGCTTTGCGCTCGATGCGCTGACCGGATTTTCATCGGCGCCGCTGAAGCTCGCCAGCCACGCCGGCCTGTTGCTGTCCTTCGGCTCGGTTCTGCTCATCCTCTACATCGCCTACGCCTGGCTGGCCGGTCGCAGCATCCAGGGCTGGACCTCGCTCATGCTGATCGTTGTCGTGCTCGGCGCGATCCAGATGTTCGTCCTGGCGCTGATGGGCGAATATATTGGGCGCCTCTACAATGAAGCGAAGCGGCGGCCGCTCTACGTCGTGCAGGAAGTAGCGGGCGGCGATCCGCAGGCGCGGAGCAGCGCGCGGCTCGGCTATCTCGCGGAGGCCACCGCGAACAGCGACAAGCCGGGGGGCAAGGGCAAGCGGCCAACCGCATAGCGTTCGGCTTCGAAGACTTTTTCAAACAGGAAGTTAAGAGGTTTGGCCGGAAGTGTCACATCGGCGCTGTCTTTCCCGCGCAGCTTCGACGAGGCACGCTCGGCCACCGCCAGCGGAAACAGCAGGCTGTTGAAATAGCCGATCCGCTCGAGCTTGAGCGGCGAACCTTCGATCAGCCCCCGCAGCGAACGCTTCGAGTAGCGTCGCTTGTGATGATTGACGACATCGTGCGCGGTCCACATCCACTGATGCGCGGGGACGGTCATGATGAACTTGCCGCCGGGCTTTAGCTTGGTCGCGATCGACGCCAGCGCCGCACGATCGTCCTCGATATGCTCGATCACGTCGAACGCGCCGACGAGGTCGTAATGCCGGTCTGCGACGCCCTTCAATTCAGGCAGCGGCGCGCTCATGATTTCTCGGCCCAGTCGCTTCGCCGACATCTCGCGCGCTTCGTCGTCCAGCTCCAGGCCATCGACGTGGCCGAAGTCCCCAAGCATCGCGAGATTATGGCCGGTGCCGCAGCCGAGTTCGAGGATTTGCGCGTCAGGACCAGGCCGGACCTCGCGGCGAATGAGGTCGGCAATGATCCGGCGGCGGGCGCGGTACCACCAGTGACGTTCGTCGAGCTGGGCCATTTGCTGATAGACGACGCGCTCCATCTAGCGAAACACCAGCTGGCGGTTGAGCGCAAAGGTGGCGAGCGGCGTGACGAAGATCGCCGGGACCAGCGGCCACCAGGTGGGTCCGTGCATCGGCCCGGTCAGGATCCAGGTGAAGATTTCATTGAGCACGAACCCGGAGCTTTGGACGAGCAGGAACTTGATCTTCAGCCGGTGATCCTCCTCCGCGCCGTGGCCGCGAAAGCTCCACCGGCTGTGCGCGACGAAGCCGATGCTGACCGACACCAGGAAGGCGATGACCACGGCAGCCATCGGCGGCATCACGTAGGTCGCCAGAACCCAGTAAATGACCGAGTAAACGCCGGCGAGCGAGAAGCCGACGATCGCGAACCGTATCAGCTGACCGACGGTTTCATGTTGAAGGTTTAATCTGGAAGCCATGCCCCGGCTGCTTGCCGTTTGAAGTCAGGCGGCTAGAGCGCGAAACATGGATCAAAGCAAGGAGGCGGAGTGGGAACGGCAGGCGCTCGACTGGCTCGGGCGCAACTGGAAGCTCGTCGCCCTTCTCGTCTGGCTGGGGTTTTCGGCCTGGTTCATCGCCGACAAGTGGCAGCAAATCCGCTGGTTCGGCCTCGGCGACACCGATGACAATATGCGGATCATGCAGGTCCGCGCGTGGATGCACGGACAGGGCTGGTACGACCTTCGCAATTATCGGCTGAACCCGCCCTTCGGCGCCAATATCCACTGGTCGCGCCTGGTCGATCTGCCAATTGCCGGACTGATCCTCGGGTTGCGGCCGTTGCTCGGCGGGGTGGCCGCGGAGCGCTGGGCGGTCGCGATCGCGCCGCTGTTGCCGTACCTGCTGCTGCTGTTTTCGCTGGCGCTGACCGCGCGGCGGCTGCTCGGGCCGACCGCTTACCTGCTGGCGTTCCTCGCACTGTTCTTCGCGGGCTCGACCAACGGCATGTTCCAACCGGAACGGATCGATCACCATGGGTGGCAACTCGCGCTGTTGGCGCTCGGGATTGCCGGCATCGCCGATTCGAACAAGGTGCGCGGCGGACTGACGCTCGGCCTATCCAGCGCGCTGTCGCTGGCGATCGGGCTGGAGATGATGATCTACCTCGCGCTTGCCGGGGTCACGATGGTGCTTTTCTGGGTCGATGATCGCGGGGAACGCGACCGGCTGCGGACCTATGCCGTTTCGCTCGGCGGCGCGACGGCCCTGTCTTTCCTGATCTTCGCCTCGAACGACAATTGGGGCGCCGTGTGCGACGCGCTGTCGCCCGTCTGGCTGTCCGACGCGCTAATTGGCGGCGCGCTGATGTTCGCGCTTGCGTGGGTCTCGCCGGCTGACTGGAAGCGGCGGCTACTGCTGGCGGTCGGGGCGGGCGTGATCGTCGCTTCGTGGCACGCGTTGATGTTCCCGCATTGCCTGCAACGACTGGAGGGCGTGTCGCCCGAGGTCGAGCGCCTGTGGTTGAGCCACGTCAAGGAAGCCCGGCCGGTCTATCGGCACGGCTGGCGAATCGCGACGCTGGTCGTCGCGCTCCCGATCACCGGAATGCTCGGCTGGGGGCTGACGGCGTGGATGCGACGCCAGGACCGGGAGCAACTTCGACGCGTGATTGGCGCCGCCATTCCGGCGTTTGCCGCGACCATTCTGCTGTTGTGGCAGACGCGAACCGGGCCGGCGTCGCAGATGATGGCGGTCGTCGGGGCGTCGGCGATTCCGTGGTTCCTCCTGCCGCGCTTCTGGACCAGCAACAGCCCGGTTTCCCGCGTGCTCGGCGGTGCGCTGGTCGTCGTCGCCGGCGCCGGCGCGATGGTTCCAATGGTGCTGAACTACATTCCCGAGCCCAAGGCGACCGCGCGCGACCAGATGATCGGCAAGGCCAACCGGCTGTGCGGATCGATGTGGGGTTTGCGGCCGATCGCCTTGCAGCCGAAGGGACGCATCTTTACCTTCATCGACCTCAGCCCGCGGCTGATTACCGTGACGCATCACGACGCGGTGGCGGGGCCATATCATCGCAACGGGCAGCAGATCGCCGACGTGATGAATTTCTGGCGCGGTTCGGCCGATCAGGCGCACCAGCTCGCGGAGAAATACCGTTCGGATTACGTGCTAAGCTGCCCCAACAGCTCGACCACGACGATCTTCGCGTCGGAGGCGCCCAAAGGCTTCTACGTGCAATTGCAGCAGGGCAAGGTGCCGGCGTGGCTGCAACCTGTAGCGCTGCCCAAGGACTCGCCGTTCCGGATGTGGCGGGTGGTCGGCTGAACTAACCGAGGACCGGGAAGCTCTGCCGCAACCCGTCGACGATGAACTGCGCGGCCAGCGCCGCGAGGATGACCCCCAAAATCCGCGTGATCATCGCTTCGATCTTCTCGCCGATCAGCCGCATCAGCGGGCCAGACGCCAGGAGCGTCGCCATGGTGATCAGCATGACGACGGTGATCGCCGCAAGGACGATCGCGACGTGGATCGGCGTTTCCGCGCGCGAGACCCAGAGCATCGCGCTGGCGATCGAGCCGGGGCCGGTAATCATCGGGATCGCCATCGGGAAGACGCTGATGTCGTCGTCCTCGTCGACGGAATTGGCCCGGCTATTGCGCCGCTCGGTGCGGCGCTCGAACACCATGTCCAGCGCGATCATGAACAACATGATGCCGCCGGCAATGCGAAAGCTTGCCAGGCTGATCCCCAGTGCCTGCAGCATCGGCCGCCCGAGCAGCGCGAAGAACATCAGGACCGACCAGGCGATCAGCACCGAGCGGATGGCCATCGTCCGACGGTGCGCCACCGATGCGCCGCGAGTCAGGCTGGCGAAAATCGGCGCGCAGCCCGGCGGATCGATGATCACCAGAAAGGTGACCAGCGCCGATCCGAACAGCTCGATCATTTGGCGGGCGGCGCCGCGACTTCGTTGGTCAGGACTTCGGCATAAGCTCGTCCGGTCCATTGATAGACGCGCAGCCTGCGCGTTCCGTCCTTCTCGACCTTCCAGTCCCAACCGAGGGTCTTGTCGGACGACTGGCCGCGACCGCTGTCCTCAGGCGTCTGGCGCGCCTGGCGATTGGTCAAGAGCGGCGGCCCGGCGATCGGTGCACCGGGCGCCTTCCGCGCGCACGACGCTCGCTTCAGATCGACCTTCATGCCAGGCGTCGTGGTGCCCTCGGGATAATTGCCGCCGCCGTCATAGACCCAGCGCCAACCACGCGGCGTACGCTGCCAAACGGTGGTGAAGAAGCCGCCAAGCTTATTGTCCTGCTTGAACCACGGGCCAGTGTTTACCGCCGTACGGCCGTCGCAAGACACGAAGCTCTGCACCGGACGCCAGGTGATGGCGAGGGGCGGATTCTTGAGCGTTTTGAGGAAGCTTGTGGCCCACACCGCCTGCGGCGTGAACATGACCGCGTCGCGGTCGGCCCATTTGCGGAACGCCGTCCACTGGCCAAGCCGCTTGGCATCGCGCGCGAAGGCGTGCTCGGCGTCGACCGCGGTAACGATACGGGGTGGCGCTGCCGGCGCGGTGGCTGCGGCGAGGAGGAAGGCAATCATCATAAGTTTTTCTCGTACCTAAAGGCTTCGGTCCGAGCGGCGGAGACGAAGGTGTTGCGGATCAGCATTGCGATGGTCATCGGCCCGACGCCGCCGGGCACCGGAGTGATCGCACCGGCGACTTCCGAGGCGGATGCGAAGTCGACATCACCGACCAGACCGGCCTCGGTGCGATTGATGCCGACGTCGATGACCGTCGCGCCGGGTTTCAGCCAGTCGCCGGTCACCAGGTTCGGCCGGCCTACAGCGGCAACGACGATGTCGGCGCGGCGCACCACGCCGGGCAGGTCGCGCGTGCGGCTGTGCGCGACCGTGACGGTGCAGCTTTCACGCAGGAGGAGCAGCGCCATCGGCTTCCCGACGATATTCGACCGGCCGATGACCACCGCATCCTTGCCGGTGAGGTCGCCGAGCTCGGCCTGCAGCAGGCGCAGGCAGCCGAGCGGGGTGCAGGGTACGAAGCCGTGCAGGCCGATGGCGAGGCGGCCGGCGTTCACCGGGTGAAAGCCGTCGACGTCCTTGTCCGGCGAGATGCGGGTGATGACGACCTGCTCGTCGATTTGCGGCGGCAGCGGGAGCTGGACGAGGATGCCATCGACTGCCGGGTCGGCGTTGAGGCGATCGACAAGGGCGACCAGCTCGTCCTGGCTGGTCGAGGCGGGCAAGCGATGTTCGAAGCCTTGCATCCCCGCCCGTTCGGTCGCGCGGGCCTTGGAGCGAACGTAAACGGCTGAGGCGGGGTCGTCGCCGACGAGGACGACCGCCAACCCGGGCACGCGCCCGGTTTTCTCGCTTAACGCCGCGACTTCGGTGGCGATGCGGTCGCGGATCGCCTGCGCGGCGGCTTTTCCGTCAATCCGCCGCGCTGTCATCATGCGCCGTAGGAATATTGGGTGTCGATGCCGGTAAGCAGCTTCTGCAGGACCTGGATGAGGATCAACACCACCAGCGGCGAAAAATCGATCCCGCCGAAATCGGGCAGCACGCGGCGGATCGGCCGGTAGACCGGCGCCGTGATGCGATCGATCGCCAGCGCGAAGGCGCGCACGCCCTGCGAGCTGGCATTCAGGACGTTGAAGGCGAACAGCCAGCTCAGAATGACCTGGATGATGATGATCCAGCTGACGATGGTCAGCAGATAGTGCCCGATGTCGATCAGTGCATGAAACATGGCGACCGCTTAGCGGGGCGGATGTTACGGCGCAAACCTGTCCGGCTCGGCCACCGACAGGATCTCCGCGAAGTCCTCCGCGGGGTCGGACCATTCGACCTGCGGGGTCCAGCCGCCCGCGAGAAGCAGCACGCGCCCGCCGCGCGGCCCGTATTTATGACTGTTCTCGACGTGGATGGATGACCCGGCGCTGAAATCGAATTGCTGGCCATCGATAGCAAATGAAACATCGCGCAGGGCGACGAGGCGAATCTCGATCCGCGACAGGATGTCATTCCAGTGCGCGTCGTGACGAAACGCATCGACGGGAATGTCCGCTTCGAGCTCGCGGTTGATGCGGGTGAGCAGGTTGAGCGAGAATTGCGCGGTCACGCCTTCCGGATCGTCGTAGGCGGCGATCAGGCGATCGACGGGCTTTACGCGATCCATGCCGATCAGGAGCTGCGAACTGGGACCGAGCAAATCGCGGAACTGGCGCAGCAGGTCCGTCGCGCTGCGGGGAACGAAATTGCCGATCGTGGAGCCGGGAAAGAATCCGAGCCGCGGCCTGCCGTCGAGCCCCCCGGGCAGCGCGAAGGGACGGGCGAAATCGGCGACGACGGGGATTACCTCGATCCGCGGAAACCGCGACTGCAGATCGGCAGCGCTCTGCTCCAGATAATCCCCGGATATGTCGACCGGCACATAGGCCGAAGGAGCGATCGCTTCGAGCAAGATCGGAGTCTTGGTTTGCGAACCCGCGCCGAATTCAACGACGACAGCGCCCTTGGGCACGCGCGCGGCGACGTCGTCCATGATCGAATGGAAAATCGCGGTCTCGGTTCGCGTCGGATAATAAGAGGGCAGGCGGGTGATCTCGTCGAACAGCTCCGACCCGCGCTGATCGTAAAGCCAGCGCGCGGGGATCGCCGGAATCGACGCGGACAATCCCGCCAGCACGTCGTGGCGGAAGTGCTGGAGCTGTGGGTCAACTGTCGCGAGCAAGGCGAACTCCCGTGAATTGCCAGCGCGCGGCGGGCGGGAAGAAATTGCGATAGGAGGCGCGGCTGTGCCCGCGCGGGGTGGCGCAGCTGGCGCCCTTGAGCACGAACTGCCCGCACATGAACTTGCCGTTATACTCGCCGACCGCGCCCTCGGCGGTGGTAAAGCCGGGGTAAGACGTGAAGGCGCTTTGCGTCCATTCCCATACGTCGCCGAAGAGCGCGTTGCCCGGGCGGGGCATGACGGCGGACGCGGCGTCGAGTTGGTTGCCTGTGATTGGGTCGGCGCCGGCGGCGAAGTCTTCCCATTCGGCTTCGCCCGGCAGGCGCGCGCCGGCCCACCTGGCGAACGCATCGGCCTCGAAATAGCTGACGTGCGCAACCGGCGCGGCACGGTCGATTTCACGGCGGCCGGCCAAAGTGAACTCGGTGCCGTCTTCGTGCCAGTAAAGGGGCGCGCCGATCGTCTCGCGCTGGACCCAATCCCAGCCTTCGGACAGCCAAAGCGCCGGGGTGCGATATCCGCCGTCGGCGATGAAATCACGCCACTCGCTATTGGTGACGCGGCGGCTTGCGATGTCGTGCGGATGGAGCAGGGCGCGATGGCGCGGGCGTTCCGAGTCAAAGGCAAAAGCGTCGTCGCTTGCGCCGATTTCGACGACATTGGCGCGACCAGCATGCCAGGCGAGCGGTTCAGCCGCGGCGCCGGACGGTCGCGGCGCTTGGCCATAGGCCGGCTCGATAGGGTTGGCGGCGAGGGTCGCCAGGATGTCGGTGAGGAATAGCTCCTGGTGCTGCTGCTCGTGATTGATGCCGAGCTCGACCAGCTCGAGCGCGGACGCAGGAAGTTCGGGCATCGCCCGCTCAAGCGCTTCGTCGACGTGCGAACGATAATCGCGAACCTCGTCAAGCGACGGACGCGACAGCATTCCACGGCGCGGGCGCTCGTGGCGTGGGCCTTCGGCCTCGTAATAGCTGTTGAACAGGAAGGCGAAGCGATCGTCGAAGGCGCGATAGCCGGTCACGTGATCGCGCAGCACGAAGGTTTCGAAGAACCAGGTCGTGTGCGCCAGATGCCATTTCGCCGGCGAGGCATCGGGGAACGGCTGGATCGTCGCGTCCGCATCCGACAGCGGCGCGGCAAGGTCGAGCGTCAGCTTGCGGGTCGCGAACAACCGCTCGGCAAGAGTGGGCGTGGCGAACGTCGATCGGGCCTCGGGCCGGTTCATTGGCTGGGTTTCATCCCCGGATAGCTGGCGCCTTTTAACATAGTGGCGAGGTGCGCGGCATTCGAGGCCAGCATCTTCGCCGTTTCCTCGACCGGCTTAGGCGTTTCCTTGAGGTCCTTGAAATCCACCTTGCCCATCGCCTCGCCGACCCAATAGCAGGCACCGGCCGCGGGAATCGTCCAGCCGACGTCGTTGAGCGCCTGGAAAACGGTCGCGGTGATGTGATGCGCGCCGTCCTCATTGCCGACGATCGCGCACACCGCGACCTTGCCGTAAGCCGGGGTTCGCGACGCATCGTCGGTCTCGCTGAGGAAGGCGTCCATGCGCTCGGTGACGCGCTTGGCGATGCTCGACATCTGCCCCATCCACACCGGCGTGCCGAGGATCAGGATGTCGGCGGCCATGATTTTCCGTCGAATGTCAGGCCATTGGTCGCCCTCGCCTTCGTCGGAGGTGACGCCCGGCAGGACGTCGAAATCCGCGACGCGGACTGTCTCCGTCAGTTCGACGTCATGCTCGGCGAAATGCTTTGCGAGCAGGTCGATCATCTTGTCCGTCGAGGAACGCTCGCCGCCGCCGCGCTTGAGCGTGCAATTGAGCGCAACGGCTTTCAATCCGGGCATGAATGTTCCGATCATTCGGTTTCGTGAGCGAATCGAACGACCGGCGCGCCTTTTAGTGCCGGGGTGGCCTTAGTCCCGTGTCGCGCCCGGCTTCCACAGCACTTCGCCCCCTTCGCGCGCGGCGACGAAGCGGCTGGCAACGAACAGATGGTCCGACAGGCGGTTGAGGTAAGCGAGGAGTTGTGGGTTGAGCGGCTCGGCCTCGTTCAGCGCGACCGCGGCTCGCTCCGCCCGGCGCACAATGGCCCGCGCCAGGTGCAATGCCGCGACCGTCGCTGAGCCACCCGGCAGAATGAAGCTTTCGAGCGGCGCCAGCCCCGCGTTCATCACGTCGATGTCGCGCTCGAGGCGCTCGACCTGGGAACTGGCAATCCTGAGCGCGCCCTCTACCGAGCCGGGCGTTGCGACATCGGCGCCAAGGTCGAACAGGTCGTTCTGGATTTCGAGATACTGGTCGGCGATGGCGTCCTTGGTCAGCAGGTCGATCGCCACGCCGATCGCGGCATTGGCTTCATCGACGTCGCCGATTGCCGCCATGCGCAGACTGGACTTGCTGACCCGGCTGCCGTCGACCAGCCCCGCGCTGCCCTTGTCGCCGGTGCGGGTGTAGATCTTGTTGAGCTTGACCATCAGTGACCGGCTTGGCCGGCCACGACGAGGATCAGGACGATGATGACGATCGCCACCCCCTGGAACAGAACGCGCTTGCGCATGTAATTCTGCTGCTGCTCGCCGGTAAGATCCTTGCCGGAGGCCATGGCGATCACGCCGCGGACCAGGACGTAAGCCGTGGCGGCCATGGCCAGCACGAGCAGGATGATCAGGATGGGGGTCATGGACGGCCTCTAGTCCGCGCCCAATGCGAAACCAAGCGGAAGCTTGCCGGTGCGCAGGTCCGCAGCGAGTCGTGTCCCGTCGACGCCGGCTTCGCGCATCGCCGCCAAGGTCGGTGCGAGGTCGCGCTTGGCGAGGCGGCGTCCGTCGAGGTGCGTGACGAGGGGGTGGTGCAGATAGATGGGCTCGGGCAGCCCCAGCAGTTGCTGCAGCAAGCGCTGGATCGGCGTGGATGGACGCAGATCGGCGCCGCGCACGACCATCGTCACCCCGCTCGCGGCATCGTCGACCACGCAGGACAGATGGTAGGACGCAGGGGCATCCTTGCGGGCGAGGATGGCGTCGCCGATGTCCGCAGCCGCCGCGCTGAAGCGGCGACCGTCAATCTCAGTCCATGACAGCAGGCCGATCAGGCCCAGCGCCGCCGCGGAATTGAGGCGCCAGCTATGCGGGGTCGTTGCGCGCCGCGCGGGGTCATCCGGGAGATGGCGGCAAGTGCCCGGATAGGAGGTGGCCGCGTCGCCATGTGGTGCCGTCAGCGACTGAGCGATGTCGGCCCGGGTACAGAAGCACGCATAGGCCAGGCCGCGCGAGCGCAGGTCGTCCAGAGCCGCCCGGTAATGCGCGGTGCGCTCTGACTGCACGAGCACCGGTTCGTCCCACGTGATGCCGAGCCAGCGCAGGTCCTCGAAAATGCCGTCGACGAATTCCGGCTTGCAACGTGTCTGGTCGAGATCCTCGATCCGCAGTCGAAAACGGTCGTCCGCGGCCCGCCCGATCGCCGCGCTGTAGGCATGGCCCAGATGCAGCCGCCCTGACGGCGAAGGAGCGAAGCGCGTCACAATCATGGGGATTGTGGCCGCAAGGATACTTGACGCCGAGTCATGGAAAGTGGTGTCATAGGCATGTCACGCCGGGTTGGCATCCGGTCGGCAGCGTTTTTAAAGTTTCTTGGGGAAGATGGGCCGCGCCGCCCTCTCCACCTTGAGTGCGACGGGGCCGGAGAGCAGCAGTTCGGTTCGAACCGAACGAAAGGCTCTTCGCGCGTCCATGTATCACCCCGAACTCATCCGCCATCCCGAAAGCTGCCCGGCGCTCGTCCTCAACGCCGATTACACGCCGCTGTCCTATTATCCGCTGTCGCTGTGGCCGTGGCAGACGGCGGTCAAGGCGATGTTCCTCGAACGCGTTGACGTGGTCGCCCATTACGACCGCGAGGTGCACAGCCCGAGCACCGCGCTGAAGCTGCCGAGCGTGATCGCGCTGCGGCAATTCGTGCGGCCCAATGAATATCCGGCGTTCACCCGGTTCAACCTGTTCCTGCGCGACAAATTCCAGTGCGTTTACTGCGGGACGCGCAAGGAGTTGACCTTCGACCACGTCATCCCGCGCGCTTATGGCGGACGCACGACGTGGGAGAATGTCGCGACCGCCTGCGCACCCTGCAATTTGCGCAAGGGGGGCCGCACACCGGTCGAAGCGCACATGCATATCCAGCGCGAGCCGATCCGCCCGACGAGCTGGCAGTTGCAGGAGCATGGCCGGGCGTTTCCGCCCAACTATCTGCACCAGAGCTGGCGGGATTATCTTTATTGGGATGTCGAGCTGGAAGCGTGAGACCGAACCCAGGATTGCAGCGAATTCACTAGAAACAGCGCAAATCGCGGCAGATATGGCGCTCATGCGCACATTTTGGTTTCGACGGAATCGGGGCGGCGGTTTTCCAGTACCCGCAACCTCTCGCGGCTGGGCGGTTGTGGCACTGTTTGTCGCTGCGACGCTAGGCTCAGCGTGGCTCCCAGACTCGATAGCAACCCAGTTCCGGATTGCCTGCGGACTGGCATTCGTCATTGCCTGCATGTGTCTCACGGACTGGTCGGCGAATTCGTAACCAGAGACAGTCTAACGCGTCATTAACCATCTTCGCTTAGCGCTTCTCTCGATGGACATTCGCTATCCCGAGCCTGACGAACGGCCACGCATCCTGGTGGTCGAGCCGAACCGGACGAACCTGAGCGTCATCGCACGACGGCTCGGGGAGGCGGAATTTCGCATCGCGACGGCGGACGACGGGTCATCGGCGATTGCCGAACTGTACCGGCTGCCGATCGACCTCGTGCTGGCCGAGCTCAACATGCCGCGGATGAGCGGCGCCGAGCTGGCGCGCGCGATCCGCGGCGAAGTGCAGTGGAACGAGCTGCCGATCATGCTCATCACCGGCAAATCCGATCCCAAGGGCGCCGTGCGGGCTTATGAGAGCGGCGCGGACGACGTGATCCTGAAACCGTTTCACTTCGAGGTGCTGATTGCGCGGATCGAACGCCGGATCGAGCGGACGCGGACGTTCAGGCGCTTGCAGGCCGACAATGCCGCGCTCGACGCTCGTGTAGTCGAACGGGCGATCCAGATCGGCGAATTGAAAGACGCGCTGGCTAACGCCCGGCGATAAACTCGCGCACGGCGGGCGCAACATCAGTCCGCTCCAGCGCCATCGCCAGATTGGCAATCACGAACCCCGCCGCGCTGCCGCAATCGTAGCGCTGGCCTTCGAAGCGGAAGGCGTGGAACGGCTGCCGGCCGATCAGCTTGGCCATCGCGTCGGTCAGCTGAATCTCGCCGCCCGCGCCGCGCTCCTGCGCGTCGAGGGCACGCATGACTTCGGGTTGCAGAATGTAGCGGCCGGGGAGCATCAGGTTGGATGGCGCGGTCCCGGGCGCGGGCTTTTCCACGAGGCCGCGGATTTCGGTCAGCGGACCGTCGGTCGCGCCGGGATCGACCACGCCATATTGATGCGTCTGGTCTTCCGGGACTTCGAGCGCGGCGACGAGATTGCCGCCCACTTTTTCATACGCCTCGACCATCTGCGCCAGACAGTTGGGCGTGCCGTACATCAACTCGTCGGGAAGCAGCACCGCGAACGGCTCGTCGCCCACGATGTGCCGTGCGCACCACACCGCGTGGCCGAGGCCGAGCGGCTGCTGCTGACGGACGGTCACGACCTCGCCGAAGCTGGCGTTGGACGGCTCGAGCACGTCGAGGCTTTTGTTCTTGCCCTTAAGCGTCGCCTCCAGCTCGAAGGCCTGGTCGAAATAGTCGACCAGCGACGACTTGCCGCGGCCGGTGACGAAGATCAGTTGCTCGATGCCCGCCTCGCGTGCCTCGTCGACCGCATATTGGATTAGCGGCCGGTCGACGACCGTGATCATTTCCTTCGGGATGCTCTTGGTGGCGGGCAGGAGGCGCGTGCCGAGGCCCGCGACCGGGAAGACGGCCTTGCGTACTTTGGTCATTGCGGTGTGCCTGGTTCCATCTGGTTGGATGCCGGGTCGGCGCCTGCCGGGAGCGAGGGCGCCACGCCGCCGGCGGGCGGCGGCAGGTCGAAGGGGTCGGACCGGCGCGGCTGGGATCGCTTGACCAGCTCATCCACGCGTTCGGGGCGGGCATAGGCGGGCGGCGTCAGCAATTGCTCCGGGGTCGGAGTCGCGCGCGCCATCA
>Ga0207657_10002812_pt1 | contig 18725 bp, 17 predicted proteins | sample KBSC33metaG_FD_184316 | JGI IMG/M metagenome (GOLD analysis project Ga0207657, IMG submission 184316) | Corn rhizosphere microbial communities from Kellogg Biological Station, Michigan, USA - KBS C3-3 metaG (SPAdes) (version 2) | ecosystem: Host-associated > Plants > Roots > Rhizosphere > Soil ... | reverse complement strand
ACATCACAGGACGGGAAACCCCGGTGCGCCACGAGCGCGGGTCGTCGTACGATCTGCCCCGTCGTTGTTCCCCGCCGAGAAGGTGGCCCGATGCTCCGTTGAGGTCGAACCGGTCCCATCCGTTCCTCCTCGCGTCCCCTGGAGCCTCCATGCCTGCCCCTGCCTTCGCCTTCCACGACGTCTCGGTCCGGTGGCCGGACGGCGACGTCGTCCTCGACTCGTTCAGCGCGACGGTGCCGTCCGGCCGGTCCGGGATCGTCGGTGCCAACGGCAGCGGCAAGTCGACGCTGTTGCGCCTGCTCGCGGCCGACCTGGCTCCCACGAGCGGCGCCGTCACCGCTCCTCGGACCGTCGGCTGGCTGCGTCAGGACCTCGTGCTCGACGGCGCCGTTCGCGTCGACGAGCACCTCGGCATCGCGTCGGTACGTCGCGCGCTGCACGCGATCGAGCGAGGCGGGACCGACCCGGCGCTCTACGACGCTGTCGGGGAGGACTGGGACGTCGAGGAGCGCGCCGGGGCGGTGCTCGCCCGGCTGGGACTCCCCGGTGACGTGCTCGACCGCCGGCTCGCCCAGCTGAGCGGCGGGGAGGTCACCCAGCTGGCCCTGTCCGGCCTGCTGCTCGGCCGGCCGGACGCACTCCTGCTCGACGAGCCCACCAACAACTTGGACCGACGGGCCCGCGAGCACCTCTACGAGCTCGTCGCCGGCTACCGCGGCACGCTCGTGGTCGTCAGCCACGACCGGGAGCTGCTCGAGCGCGTGGAGCGGATCGGGGAGGTCCGGTCCCTGCCCGAGCGGGCGGGCGCCCGGTCGCTGAAGTGGTACGGCGGGGGTTGGTCGGCGTACGAGACGGCCGTCGGCGCCGAGCAGCGCGCGGCCGAGCAGGCCGAGACGACCGCGCGCAACGACCTACGTCGACAGCGGCGTGAGCTCGCCGACACCCAGGTGGTGCTCGCTCGCCGGAAGCGCTACGGCGAGAAGATGGCCGAGTCCCTCCCGAGGATCGTCGCGAGCGCGAAGAAGCGCGCAGCGCAGGAGTCGGCCGGGAAGCTCAAGGGCACCCAGCAGCGGCGGGTCGAGGACGCGCGTGCGCGCCTGCACCAGGCGCGAGACCGGGTCCGCGACGACCGCGAGATCGACATCGAGCTGCCCGCCACGCGGGTGCCGCCGGGCCAAACCGTGCTCGTGCTCGACCACGTGCGGTTGCGCACCGGTCAGGTCGTCGACCTCGAGGTGCGTGGCCCGGAACGGATCGCGGTCACCGGACCCAACGGAGTCGGCAAGAGCACCCTGCTGCACACCGTCGTGGGCGACCTGCTCCCGGAGTCCGGGACCGTGCGCGCGCCGCTCCCGCTGCGCCTGCTCCCGCAGCGGCTCGACCTGCTCGACCCTGACGACACCGTCGTGGGGAACGCTCGGACGCTTGCGCCGGAAGTGGAGCCGAACGCCGTCCGGGCGGCGCTGGCGCGCTTCCTCTTCCGTGGCCGTGCGGCTGATCGGCAGGTCGCGTCGCTGTCCGGGGGCGAGCTCTTCCGCGCGACGCTGGCGGCCCTCCTGCTCGCCACCCCGGCACCGAGGCTGCTGCTGCTCGACGAGCCGACCAACAACCTCGACCTGGCCAGTGTCCGGCAGCTGGTGAGCGCGCTCGCGTCGTACGAGGGGGCGCTGGTCGTGGCAAGCCACGACGAGGCGTTCCTCACCCAGATCGGCGTCACCCGACGACTGGAGGTCCAGGGAGCCCGCGGCTGAGCTCGCGACACCGCGCCGGCGGCTGGGAACCTCAGTCGGTGCCGAACTCCATGGCGGCGTCCTCGAGCGCGGTCTCCTCGTCGCCGCTGAGCTCCGGGTTCGCCGCGATGATCTCGGCGCCGCCGGCCGGGAGCTCCCCGTAGAGGATGCCGTGCTCCACGACGACCTGGCCCTGGTCCATGGGCTGGGCGGCGTACTGCTCCAGCTTCGCGCGGCTGTCGGCGATGTCGAGGTTGCGCATGGTCAGCTGACCGATCCGGTCGGTGGGACCGAACACGGCGTTCTCGGTGCGCTCCATCGACAGCTTGTCGGGGTGGTAGGAGAACGCAGGCCCGTCGGTGCGCAGGATCGTGTAGTCCTCCCCGCGACGCAGCCGGACGGTCACCTCGCCGGTGGCCAGGGAGGCGACCCAGCGCTGGATCGACTCGCGCAGCATCAGCGCCTGCGGGTCCAGCCAGCGGCCCTCGTAGAGCAGCCGGCCGAGCCGGCGTCCCTCGGAGTGGTACGTCGCGAGGGTGTCCTCGTTGTGGATCGCGTTGAGCAGCCGTTCGTACGCCGCCCAGAGCAGGGCCATCCCCGGCGCCTCGTAGATCCCCCGGGACTTGGCCTCGATGATCCGGTTCTCGATCTGGTCGGACATGCCGAGCCCGTGCCGGCCGCCGACGGCGTTCGCCTCGTGCACGAGGTCGACGGCGTCGTCGTACGTCGTGCCGTTGATCGCCACCGGGCGCCCGGCCTCGAAACGGATCGTGACCTCCTCGGGCTCGACCGCGACCGACGGGTCCCAGAACCGCACGCCCATGATCGGCTCCACGGTCTCCAGCGAGACGTCGAGGTGCTCGAGGGTCTTGGCCTCGTGGGTGGCTCCCCAGATGTTGGCGTCGGTCGAGTAGGCCTTCTCCTTCGAGTCGCGGTAGGGCAGGTCGTGCTCGGTGAGCCACTGGCTCATCTCCGCGCGCCCGCCGAGCTGGTGGACGAAGTCGGCGTCCAGCCAGGGCTTGTAGATCCGCAGGGCGGGGTTGGCCATCAGCCCGTAGCGGTAGAACCGCTCGATGTCGTTGCCCTTGAACGTCGACCCGTCGCCCCAGATGTCGACGCCGTCCTCGTGCATCGCCCGCACGAGCATGGTGCCGGTGACAGCGCGGCCGAGCGGGGTGGTGTTGAAGTACGCCCGGCCACCCGAGCGGATGTGGAAAGCGCCACAGGCCATGGCTGCCAGGCCTTCCTCCACGAGCGCCGCCTTGCAGTCGACCAGACGCGAGATCTCCGCGCCGTACTGGGTGGCGCGCCCGGGCACCGAGCCGATGTCGGGCTCGTCGTACTGGCCGATGTCAGCGGTGTACGTGCACGGAACGGCACCCTTCTCGCGCATCCAGGCGACCGCCACCGAGGTGTCGAGACCGCCGGAGAACGCAATGCCGACCCGCTCGCCGACGGGCAGACTGGTGAGAACCTTGGACACCAGAGAAGTATGCATGATCATGCATGATCATGCAAAACCCGGCTGTCGTCAGACCGCGCAGCCGTCCGGACCGCAGGCCTCGGCGCCCCCCACGATGTCGAGGCTCGGGTGCGCCTCGGACCAGGAGCGGTCGAGGACCTGGGTGAAGGTCTCGCTCGGTTGGGCGCCGGAGACGCCGTACTTGCGATCGATGACGTAGAACGGCACGCCGGTCGCGCCGAGGGACGCAGCCTCACGGATGTCGGCCTCCACTGCGTCGGCGTACTCGTCGCTGCCGAGCACGTCCTTGACGCGCACCTCGTCCAGCCCCGCGCCGGCGGCGATCCGCTGCAGCGTCTGGTGATCAGCGACGTTCTCCGTCTCCACGAAGTACGCCGACAGCAGCGCCTCCTTGAGTCGACCCTGGAGCGCAGGTCCCCCGGTCTCCAGGGCGAGGTGCAGGATCCGGTGGGCATCCACGGTGTTGACGCGCAGCGACTGGTGGTGGCGGAAGAGCAGCCCTTCCTCGGCGGCCACGGCCTCGACCTGGTCGACCATCTTCCGGCCGGCGTCCGGTCCGCCGCCGTACTTGCGACCCAGCGCCTCGGCGACGGTCTCCACGGGTTGTGTCGGCGCAGCCGGATCGAGCTGGAAGGAGCGCCAGACGATCTCGACGTCGTCGGCATGCTCGAAGCTGGCCAACGCCCTCTCCAGCCGGCGCTTGCCGATGTAGCACCACGGACAGACGACGTCGCTCCAGATCTCGATCCTCACGTGGCTCACAACCGTGACGACCACCGGATTGTTCCGCGACCAAAGTCGCACCAGGTCGAGACCGGGGACCGATGGAAGCCGTCGGCCGGTCCCCTAGCGTGGTGACCCACCCGCCCCTTCGGAGAGGACCTCCCGTGTCCAAGTCGTTCCACGCCGCCTGGATCTACGCCGCCCTGGGCCTGTTCGCCGGGTTGTTCTACCGGGAGTACACCCGGGGCAAGGACTTCGAGGGCACCACCCAGCTCGCCGTGACGCACACGCACCTGCTGGCGCTGGGCATGCTCCTCTTCCTCGTCGTGCTTGCCCTCACTGCCGTGCTGCCCCTCGGCGAGCTGCGACTGTTCACGCTGTTCTTCTGGTTCTACAACGCCGGCCTCGTGATCACGGTGACGATGATGTTCGTGCACGGCATCATCCAGGTGAACGGCGACGACCGCGACCTCCCCGCCGTGGCCGGCATCGCCGGCCTGGGCCACATCTTGATCACCGTCGGCCTCGTGCACCTGTTCCTCGCGCTGCGGAAGGCTGTCGCCACGCGAGAGCCGGTCCCGACCAGCTGAGCGCCGGGCCCGACCCCGAGGCGTCTCGGGGTCGGGTCAGGGTCGCTTCCAGCACTGTCCCCGATGTGGGCGGGGTCCTCCGAGGGCGAGGCTTCTGCCCATGATCACTGTCGATTCCCTCACCGTGCGTTACGGCCGCTTCACCGCCGTCGACGACGTCTCGTTCACTGCCCGCTCCGGGCGTGTGACCGGCTTCCTGGGGCCCAACGGCGCCGGCAAGTCGACCACCATGCGCGTCATGGTCGGCCTCACCAGGCCCACCACTGGCAGCGCCTCGATCTCCGGCCACCCGTTCGCAGACCTGCCCAACCCGGGCCTCGAGGTGGGCGTCCTCCTCGATGCCTCGGCGCAGCACGCGGGCCGGACCGGTCGCGAGATCCTGACGATCGCCCAGCGGACGATGGGCCTGCCCGCCGCGCGGGTCGAGCAGATGCTGCAGCGGGTCAGCCTCACGAGCAGCGAGGCGGACCGCCGGGTGCGCAACTACTCGCTCGGCATGCGGCAGCGGCTCGGCATCGCGACCGCGCTGATCGGAGACCCCGAGGTGCTGATCCTCGACGAACCCGCGAACGGCCTCGACCCGGCGGGTATCCGGTGGATGCGCGACCTGCTGAGGGAGTACGCCGACCAGGGCGGCACCGTCCTGCTCTCGTCGCACCTGCTCCACGAGATCGAGGTCGTCGCGGACGACCTCGTCGTCATCGGCAACGGCCGGATCGTCGCGCAGGGCACCAAGGCCGAGCTGCTCGAGGCCGCCGGCACCGTCGTACGCACCCACGACCCCGTCGCGCTCGGTCGCGCGCTGCAGGCAGCCGGCCTGGACGTCACGATGTCCGACGACGGCGTCCTGCGCACGGACGGCGCCGCGGCGAGGGTCGGGGAGGTCGCGCTCGCGGCCGGCATCGCCCTGACCGAGCTGAAGTCGGCCGACGGCGCCGGCCTGGAGGAGATGTTCCTCGAGCTCACCGCAGAGTCACAACGAGAAGGAGCAGCAGCATGAGCACCGCAACCCTCGAGCGCGAGACCGTCGCGTCGTCTCCGCGCACCACTCCGCGCCCGATCCCGATGACGCGCATCGTCGGCGTCGAGCTGCGCAAGATGTTCGACACCCGCTCGGGGTTCTGGCTGATGACCAGCGTCGGGATCGCCGCCGTGCTCGCCACCGTCGCGACGCTGCTGTTCGCGCCCCGCGACGAGCTCAGCTACGGCTCGTTCGCCGGCGCGATCGGCGTACCAATGACGATCATCCTGCCGATGATCGCGGTGCTCGCGGTGACCAGCGAGTGGAGCCAGCGAAGTGGACTCACGACGTTCACCCTGGTCCCGCACCGCGGTCGGGTGATCACCGCGAAGCTGCTCGGGACGTTGCTGGTCGGCGTGACCTCGATCGCCGTCGCGTTCGCGGTCGGCGCGCTCGGCAATGTTGTCGGCAGCGCGATCGCGGGCGTCGACACCAGCTGGGACATCTCGCTGGGCAACGCCGCGACGATCTTCCTCGCCGACGCGCTCGGCATGCTGATGGGCTTCACCCTCGGAGTGCTGATCCGCAACAGCCCCGGCGCCATCGTCGGCTACTTCGTCTACGCGCTGGTGCTGCCGGCGATCTTCGAGGCCCTGTCGGCGTACCAGGACTGGTTCCACGACCTGCGCGGCTGGATCGACTTCAACTTCGCCTCGTCCGCCCTGTACGACGGTGGCCTGAGTGCGACCGAGTGGGCCCACGTCGCGGTGTCCGGAACCTTCTGGCTGCTGATCCCGCTGCTCGTCGGCCTGCGGCTGGTGCTGCGCTCGGAGGTGAAGTAGCCCGGGCCTCGGGCGAGCCCGGCATACAGAACTGCCGCTTGTCACACCGGATCTGGTGTGACAAGCGGCAGTTTCACAACCCGGGTTGTGAATTCTGCCGGCCTCAGCGCGTCGCAGTCCCCTCGACGTAGTCCGAGTCGTGGCTCTTCACCCACGCCATGAGCTTGCGCAGCTCGCGGCCGGTGGCCTCGATCGGGTGCGCCTCGCCCTTCGCCCGGAGCTCCTGGAACTCGGGGGCGCCGGCGTCCTGGTCGTCGATGAAGCGCTTCGCGAAGGCACCGCTCTTGATGTCCTCGAGCACCTCGATCATGTTCTGCTTCACCTGCGGCGTGATCACGCGCGGGCCGGAGACGTAGTCGCCGTACTCGGCGGTGTCGGAGACCGACCAGCGCTGCTTCGCGATGCCGCCCTCGTACATCAGGTCGACGATCAGCTTGAGCTCGTGCAGGCACTCGAAGTAGGCGACCTCCGGCTGGTAGCCGGCCTCGGTGAGCACCTCGAAGCCGTACATCACCAGCTGCGACGCGCCGCCGCAGAGGACGGCCTGCTCGCCGAACAGGTCGGTCTCGGTCTCCTCGGCGAAGGTGGTCTTGATGCCGCCGGCGCGCAGGCCGCCGATGCCCTTGGCGTAGGACAGCGCGAGGTCCCAGGCCTTGCCCGACGCGTCCTTCTCGACGGCGACGAGGACCGGTACGCCGCGGCCGTCGACGTACTCGCGGCGGACCAGGTGGCCCGGGCCCTTCGGCGCGATCATCACCACGTCGACACCCTCGGGCGGGGTGATGTAGCCGAACCGGATGTTGAAGCCGTGCCCGAACACCAGCGTGTCGCCCGGAGTCAGGCCGGGCTCGATCTCGGCGGCGTACAGCTTCCGCTGGTGCTGGTCGGGCGCGAGGATCACGATGACGTCGGCCTCCTCGACGGCCTCGGCGGGCGTCAGGACGCGCAGGCCCTCGGCCTCCGCCTTGGCGCGGCTCTTCGAGTCCGGTTGCAGGCCGATCCGGACGTCGACGCCCGAGTCGCGCAGCGACAGCGCGTGCGCGTGGCCCTGGCTGCCGTAGCCGATCACGGCGACGCTCTTGCCCTGGATCAGGGACAGGTCGGCGTCGTCGTCGTAGAACATCTCAGCCACTGGGGCTCTCCTTCATCAGTCGGTGATCGAGCTTGCTTCTCGGTGATCGAGCTTTGCCGAGATCTGGTGCGGTGTCGTGGTCTCCGGTACGCCGTACAGCACGTGTTCAGTGACCATAACGCCGCTTTACATGGGGATTTCCGTGCCGTTCAGCCGGTCTGGGCGCCGTGCTGGGGCACCGGGACCGGCACCGGGCGAAGGGTGCGCTCCGAGATGGAGCGGCCGCCGCGGCCGATCCCCACCAGGCCCGACTGCACCAGCTCGCGGATGCCGAACGGCTCGATGACCTTGCGGAAGTCGGCCAGCTTGTCGGAGTTGCCGGTGACCTCGAGGGTGATCGCGTCGGTGGCGACGTCGACCACCCGGGCCTTGAACAGCTGGACCACGTCGAGCACCTGTGAGCGCGTCTCGACATCGGCCCTGACCTTCACCAGCAGCAACTCGCGCTCGATCGCCTCGCGTCCCTCGAGCTCGACGATCTTGATGACCTCGACGAGCTTGTTCAGCTGCTTGGTCACCTGCTCGAGAGGCGAGTCCTCGACGTTGACCACGATCGTCATCCGGGAGATCTCGGCGTGCTCGGTGGGGCCCACGGCGAGGGAGTCGATGTTGAAGCCTCGGCGGCTGAACAGGCCCGCGATCCGGGCCAGGACGCCGGGCTTGTTCTCGACCAGCACCGACAGGGTGTGCACGGTCACCGCAGGTCACCTCCTCGGAAGCGAGCGGGGCCCCCGCGGCGTTGTCCGCCCCGGGAGCAAAGCGGGAAGGGCGACGAACGTCGCGAGGTGCTCACAGCTCGTCCTCCTCGAAGTCGGGCGCCAGGTCCCGGGCGTACTTGATGTCGTCGTTCGACGTGCCCGCAGCCACCATGGGCCACACCATCGCGTCGCGGTGCACCCGGAAGTCCACCACGACCGGCACGTCGTCGATCTCGAGCGCCTTGGTGATCGTGGCGTCCACGTCGGCGGCGTTGTCGCAGGCCAGCCCCACCGCGCCGTACGCGTCGGCGAGCTTCACGAAGTCGGGCACCCGCCGGCTCGGCCCGGTGTGCAGGTCGGTGTTGGAGTACCGGCCCTCGTAGAACAGCGTCTGCCACTGGCGCACCATGCCGAGCGACTCGTTGTTGATCACCGCCACCTTGATCGGGATGCCCTCGATCGTGCAGGTGGCCAGCTCCTGGTTGGTCATCTGGAAGCACCCGTCGCCGTCGACGGCCCAGACGGTCGCGTCGGGCCGGCCGACCTTGGCCCCCATCGCCGCCGGCACCGCGAAGCCCATCGTGCCCAGACCGCCGGAGTTGATCCAGGTGTTGGGCTTCTCGAAGCCGAGGTAGTGGGTGGCCCACATCTGGTGCTGGCCCACGCCGGCGACGTAGATCGAGTCCGGGCCGCTGAGCTGCCCGAGCCGCTCGAGGACGTACTGCGGGGCGAGCCCGTCGGCCGGGGTGTCGTAGCTGAGCGGGTAGCGCTCCTTGATCCCGGCGAGGAACTTCACCCAGCCCTCGTAGTCGCCGGTGTGGCCGCCGTCCTGCTCGGCCTGCAGCGCGACCACGAGGTCGGCGATCACCTCGCGGCAGTCGCCCACGATCGGCACGTCGACGGCGCGGTTCTTGCCGATCTCCGCCGGGTCGATGTCGGCGTGGATGACCTTCGCAGCCGGCGCGAAGGAGTCCAGGTTGCCGGTGACCCGGTCGTCGAAGCGCGCCCCGAGGCTGATGATCAGGTCGCTCTTCTGCAGCCCGGCCACGGCCGCGACGGCGCCGTGCATCCCGGGCATCCCGAGGTGTTGCGGGTGGCTGTCGGGGAATGCGCCGCGGGCCATCAGGGTCGTCACGACCGGGATGCCGGTCATCTCGGCGAGCACGCGCAGCTCCTTGGCTGCGCCTGCCCGGATCACGCCTCCACCGACGTACAGCACCGGCCGGCGAGACTCGAGGAGCAGCCGGGTTGCCTCGCGGATCTGCTTGGCGTGCGGCCGGGTCACCGGGCGGTAGCCCGGCAGGTTGAGCTCGGTGGGCCAGCGGAAGTCGGTGCGGGCCTGGAGCGCCGACTTGGCGACGTCGACCAGGACCGGGCCGGGCCGTCCGGTGGACGCGAGGTAGAACGCCTCGGCGATGATCCGCGGGATCTGGTCCGGATCGGTGACCAGGAAGTTGTGCTTGGTGACCGGCATCGTGATGCCGCGGATGTCGGCCTCCTGGAAGGCGTCGGTGCCGATCTGGGCTGCGCCCACCTGACCGGTCACGGCGACCATCGGGACCGAGTCCATGAACGCGTCCGCGAGGGGGGTCACCAGGTTGGTGGCACCGGGACCGCTGGTGGCCATGCAGACGCCGACCTTGCCGGTCGCAGCGGCGTACCCCTGCGCTGCGTGGCCCGCGCCCTGCTCGTGGCGCACCAAGATGTGCCGGATCGTGGAGTCGAAGAGGGGGTCGTACGCCGGGAGGATGGCGCCGCCCGGGATCCCGAAGATGTTCTCGACGCCGGCGTTCTCCAGTGACGTGATCAAGCTCTGGGCACCGGTGACCTGCGTCCCGGTCTGCTCACTCATGGCTTCCTCATCCTCAGTTTCCCCGGACCGCCCGGTCCGCCCTCGTCCAACAAAAAACCCCTCGGCCGTGTGGCGACGAGGGGAGGACGCGTGTGCAGCGAGGCTGGTGGCCTCAGCTCACGCGTCGTGTGCGTACGAGAATCTCCAAACGCATGGGCACATGATGCTCCTCGCGCGTCGCCGCGCTCAACTCAGTGTGCCAGCCATCCCAGCATCCGGGACAGGCGTCTTGGATCGTGGTGGCTGGGGCGCCGTGCCAGAGTGGGCGGATGGTCGCGATCCTCCCCCTCCTGCGTCGCCTCACGCAGACCGGCCGCCAGGCGACCGGAGGCGTGCCCCGGCTCTACCGGGCCGCCCGGCAGTCGGGTGCCTCGAGCCGCGAGGCCGCCGCCGTCGTGGCCACCAGCGCCGCCGCCCTGGTGGTGGCCGCACGGCGGGCGCCGGGGCGACCCGCGCGGCAGAACGCCGTTCGGCACTTCGCCTGGCAGGCGGTCCTGACCGCGCGGCACGGCCGGACGGTGGCCGCCGCCGTCGCCGACGCCCAGGAGCGCGGCAGTGTCCGCCTCCGCGACACCGCGGTCGACCAGCGCAACAACGCCGCCGGGCAGTCCTGGGGGCACGCGCACCAGGCCGAGCTGACCTCCGGCACCGCCGGGAGCGCGCTGGACCGGGCGTGCGCCGCCGCGCTGGAGCTGTGGGAAGCCGGCGAGCTCGCTCGGTGAGCGTCAGCGACCGAGTGCCGCCCGCTGACGACCCTCGGCGTCGAAGTTCGCCGGCACCAGCCACCGCTCGAACGACTCCCGGACCGCGACCCACTCGTCGTCGGTGATCGAGAACCACGCCGTGTCGCGGCTGCGGCCTTTGTAGACGACGGCCTTGCGAAAGGTGCCCTCGTAGCGGAACCCGAGCCGCAGCGCAGCTCGTCTGGACGGCTCGTTGAGAGCGTCGCACTTCCACTCGTAGCGGCGGTAGCCGAGGTCGTCGAAGACGTGGCGGGCCATCAGGTACATCGCCTCGGTGGCCGCGGTGGTGCGCTGGAGCTCGGCGGACAGGGCGATGGCGCCCACCTCGACCGACCCGTTGAGGTGGTCCAGGCGCAGGTACGACGCGACCCCGACGGCTCGACCGTCGGGCAGGCACAGAGCGTGCGGGACGGCGGCCGGGTCGTCGTTGAGCGCGCGCAGCCAGGCGTTCAGGCCCGTGGCGTCGTCGAAGGGGCCGGCCGCGAGGTAGGTCCAGATGCTCGGCGAGGACCTGAGCACCAGCGCCGCGTGCAGCGCCGGCAGATGGGCTGCCGCGAGCGGCTCGACCCGGCACCAGCGGCCGGCCAGCTCGACCGGACGCACCGGCTCGCGGGCAGTCCACTCCACGGCCGGGCCGATCGGCTGGCCGTAGTCGTTGGTCCGCACGCCGGCAGGCGGCGGGGTCACTGGAAGCTCACGAACGACACCCGCGGACGGATGGCGAGGACCTGCGCGGGGCGCATCCGGTGGACGTCCTCGTCGTAGAACAGCTTGAACCCCAGGGCGAACTGCCGTGGCCGTACGACGCGGTGGAAGGTCGCCAGCTTCTCCCCCGGCGTACCGAAGCCGTCGACGTGCTGGACCAGCGCCAGGTGCTCGCGATCGCGCACCCGCTCGACGTGCCGGATCATCTCCGGGCGGAACTGGTGGAGCATGAAGACCTTCTCCGGGAGGCCCTGGCGAGCAGTCAGGCCGTCGAGCCACGCCGAGACGCGGTTGACCTCGGCCGCCGACACCGACCCGATCCGGCGGCCAGGCACGCCGTGCGGCCCCATCCGCCACTCCGGGTCGAGGGCCAGGCCGACCCACGGGTCGCGCAGCGCCCATTCCCAGCTCTTGGCGACGTCGAGGAAGTCTGCCCGGCCCGGCTGCAGGTCGAGGACCACGAGTACGCCGTGCCGGTGGGCGGCGGCGAGGTAGCGCTGGACCTGGCGCCGGGGGATGTTCGAGCTGTAGGTGCCGGTCCTCGTCGGGCTGGCGTGCGCCACGGTGACGATCAGCTCGAAGACCGGCTGGACGGGGCGGCCGGTGCGGGCGAACGGGGCGGCGGCGCGTACCAGGCGGGGCACGATCTGTTCCGGTGGCGCCTCCCCCAGGACGCCGAGCGCTCCGGACCCGGCGGTGCCGTAGTAGGCGACCAGGAGCCGGCGGTCGGCGAAGATCCGCGTGCCGCCTCCCGGCAGCTCGGCGGCGGCGAGCGGTCCCGCCGGTGGGCGAGGGGCGACTGCCGGGGTCAGGGTCGGCGCGACAACCCCGCGGTACGGCGGCGCCGCGGCGGCCGTACGGTGCGCCGAGACGGGTCGTGCGTCCCGCTGGGGCGCCTGCGCGGCGAGTGCGAGAACGGCGACCAGGGCCAGCAGGACCCAGAAGGCCTGCGGGCTGGAGCGGTCGGTACGCGCGCGTGGCATCGCGGTCAGGCTAGGTGCGCTGGCCGGCCGTTTCCGGCAGCCTCGCCGGACGCGGCTGTGCTCAGTCCGGCAGGACGATCGCGCCGGTGGGACCCGGGTTGGTGGCCACCTCCCAGCGGAACCCGTCGGGATCGGCGAAGTAGCCGGAGTAACCGCCCCACTCGCGCTGCCTGCCCGGCTCGACCGGGTCGGATCCGGCCGCTCGGGCGAGCTCGAGCACGGCGTCGACCTCGTCGCTGGTGCGCACGTTGTGGGCGATCGTGACCGGGACGATCCCCTCGCCCCGGCGTACCGGCCCGACCTCGGCCTCGAAGCCGGCCTCCGCCCACAGCGACAGGATCAGCTGCTGGCCGGTGCGGATCATCAGCACGTCACCGGGCACGTAGAGCTCCGCGGTCCAGCCGAGCCCGTCGAGGTAGAACTCCCGGGTCGCCTCGAGGTCGCGCACCGCAAGGGTGATGAAGCTGATCCGCTGGTCCATGAGTGCCTCCACTCGGTATACGGAATGTGGGCCCGGCGTACGGAATTGCGTATGCCCAGCGGGCAATTCACAACCCGGGTTGTGAATTGGTCAGCCGCAGACCGCCCCATGCGCAGCCGACTGCACCACCTTGGCGTACTTGCCGAGGACCCCGCGGGTGTACTTCGGGGGGTTGGGGGCCCAGCCGACCTGGCGGTCCTCGAGGTCGTCGATCTGCACCTCGAGGGTGCGGTTGGCGACGTCGAGGGTGATCGGGTCGCCGTCGCGGACGAACGCGATCGGGCCGCCGTCGACGGCCTCGGGGGCGATGTGGCCGACGCAGAGACCGGTGGTGCCGCCCGAGAAGCGGCCGTCGGTGACCAGGAGGACGTCCTTGCCGAGACCGGCGCCCTTGATCGCTCCGGTGATCGCGAGCATCTCCCGCATCCCGGGGCCACCCTTCGGACCCTCGTAGCGGATCACGACGACGTCTCCGGCGACTATGGTGCCGGCCTCGAGGGCGTCCATCGCGGCCCGCTCGCCGTCGAAGACCCGGGCCGTGCCGGTGAAGACCGACTCGTCGAAGCCCGCGGACTTCACGACTGCGCCCTCCGGCGCGAGCGAGCCCTTGAGGATGGTGATGCCACCGGTCTGGTGGATCGGCTCGGAGAGCTTGCGGATGACGTCTCCGTCGACCGAGGCCGGGGCGAGGGCCTCGAGGTTCTCGGCCATCGTCCGGCCGGTGACGGTCAGGCAGTCGCCGTGCATCAGCCCGGCGTCGAGCAGCGCCTTCATCACCACGGGGATCCCGCCGACCTTGTCGACGTCGTTCATCACGTAGCGCCCGAACGGCTTGAGGTCGCCCAGGTGCGGCACCTTGTCGCCGACCCGGTTGAAGTCGTCGATGGTCAGGTCGACGTCGGCCTCGCGGGCGATCGCCAGCAGGTGGAGCACGGCGTTCGTCGACCCGCCGAGCGCCATCACGACGGCGATCGCGTTCTCGAAGGCCTCCAGGGTCATCACCTGCCGGGCGGTGATGCCCTGACGCAGCATCCCGACCACCGCCTCGCCCGAGCGGTGGGCGAAGCCGTCGCGTCGCCGGTCCACCGCGGGCGGAGCGGCACTGCCGGGCAGCGACATCCCGAGCGCTTCCGCCACGGAGGCCATGGTGTTCGCGGTGTACATGCCGCCGCAGGCGCCCTCTCCCGGGCAGATCGCCCGCTCGATCCGGTCGACCTCGGCGCGGGTGATCTTGCCCGCCAGACAGGCGCCGACCGCCTCGAAGGCGTCGATGATGGTCACGTCGTGGCCGTCGACGCTCCCGGGCATCGTCGACCCGGCGTACAGGAACACCGAGGCCAGATCGAGCCGGGCCGCCGCCATCAGCATGCCCGGCAGCGACTTGTCGCAGCCCGCGAGCAGCACCGAGCCGTCGAGCCGCTCGGCCATCATCACCGTCTCCACCGAGTCGGCGATCACCTCACGGCTGACCAGCGAGAAGTGCATCCCCTCGTGGCCCATGGCGATGCCGTCGGAGACCGAGATCGTGCCGAACTCCAGCGGGTAGCCGCCGGCGGCGTGCACGCCGTTCTTGACGGCCTTCGCCAGTCGGTCGAGGGAGAGGTTGCAGGGGGTGATCTCGTTCCAGCTGGACGCGACCCCGATCTGTGGCTTGGCGAAGTCCTCGTCGCCCATGCCGACCGCCCGGAGCATGCCGCGCGCAGCCGTCTTCTCGAGGCCGTCGGTGACATCGCGGCTGCGGGGCTTCAGGTCGTGCTCGGTGGCGGACGGGTTCGGGCTCATGGGCCCATTCTCCCCGACGGGCCGGCGGCGCCCTCAGCGGCGCTCGCATGTCGGCCCGGGCGGCGTGATCCACACCCGCGTTCCGGGCCGGTCCGGACGTTATGGTCAGGCGTGCTCGTCATGTGCGCCTCCCCCTCACGCACAGTCACGCCTCGAACATGATCTGGCGAGACGCGCTGAACCAGCCGGCCATCCGCCGCCTCGAGCTGGGCTGGGGACTGTCGCTGGCGGGCACCTTCGGCTACACCGTCGCGCTGCTCGCCTATGCGTACGGCGAGGGCGGTGCCGCACTGGTCGCCGGCTACGGGGTGGCCGCCACCGTGCCGGGCGCTCTCCTCACGCCGCTGCTCATGAGTCTCACCGACCGGCTCGGGGCGGCCTCCATGTTGCGCTGGACCACGGCGACGCGGACGGTGTGCGTCGCGCTCGCAGCCGGCATCGCCTGGATCGGCGGGCCGGCCCTGCTGGTCGTCGGCCTCGTCGCCGCGACGCACGCGCTGTCGGCGACGTTCCGACCGACCCAGGCCGCGGCCCTGCCCTGGCTGGCCCGCACACCCGCAGAGCTGACCGCCGCGACGGTGGCAGCGACGCTGATCGAGAACCTGGCCGCACTCGTCGGCCCGCTGCTCGCGGGTGCCGTGCTCGCCGTCGCCGACGCCCCGACCGCGCTCGCCGTGTCGGCGATCTGCCTGCTGCTCGCCACGTCGAGCCTGCGCCGGCTGTCCGTGCCCGGCGCCGCCCGACCCTCGCCCAGCGAGCGACCGCGTCGGCTGGTGCGGGACGCGGCGGCCGGCGGCGCCGCCCTGGCCAGGATCGCCCGACCGGCAGGGATGGTCGTGCTCGCCTTCGCCCAACCCTTCGTGCGCGGTGCCCTGCTGGTGCTGATGATCGTGCTGGCACTGGACACCCTCGCCCTCGGCGAGGAGTCGATCGGCTGGCTCAACGCCGCCCTCGGGCTGGGTGGCGTGCTCGGCGCCGCGGCAGCCTCGCGCATCGTCCGGCTGAGCCGCCTCGGCCGCTGCTTCGTCGTCGGAGTCGCCGGCTGGGGTGTGGGGGTGCTGGCCCTGTCGGGAGCGCCCACGGGCACGACCGCGTTCGCCGCGCTCGTGGTGGTCGGTCTCGCGAACGCGTTCCAGGACGCCTCCGCGTTCATCCTGATGCCACGGCTCCTCGGCCCCGAGCTGGCCGGCCGGGCGCTCGGGGCGTTCGAGCTCGTGGTCATGGCGGGCATGGGCTGCGGCTCGCTGGTCGCCCCGGTGATGGCCGACCGGCTCGGCGTACGGGTGTCGCTGCTGGTGCTCGGCGCTGGACTGGCCGTGCTGTCACTGGGCTACCTCCGGCCGTTCGCGACGATCGACCGCGACCTACCCCAGCCGGGTCAAGACGCGGAGGTCCTGCACGCCGTGTCCGTGTTCGCGGCCCTGCCGGTGGTGGTCATCGACCAGCTCACGCTCGCGGCCCAGCGGCACCGCTACGCCGACGGCGACGCGGTCATGCGGGAGGGCGAGCCGGGCGACCACTACTACGTCATCACCGACGGGTCGGCCGCCGTCACGGTCGGCGGCGAGGCGCGGCCGGCTCTCGGTCCCGGGGACGGGTTCGGAGAGATCGCGCTGCTTCGCGACATGCCCCGGACCGCGACCGTCACCGCGGTCGGGTCCCTCACGGTCCTCAGCCTCGCCCGCGACCGGTTCCTCTCGGCGGTCTCGGGCAACCAGCTCAGCGCCGAGGCCGCCGAGTCGTTGGCCCGTCAGCGCCTGGCCGGTGATCCCCGGGCCTAGCCTGCGCGATCAGATCGCCGCCGCCCGCACGCACATGACGTCGGGCAGGTTGTCGACCACCAGGCGCCAGCTCTCGCCGCCGTCGGAGGACCCCCAGACGGCACCGTTGCGGGAGCCGAGGTAGAGGCCCGCGACGTCGTGGGTGTCTGCCGTCATCGCGTCGCGCATCACCCCGACGTAGAACCTGTCGGGCAGGCCCTCCTCGAGCGCCTCCCACGAGGCCCCGGCGTCCTGGGAGCGCCACACCCGGGCCCGAGCCTGCGGTGGGTAGCGTCCCGCCCCACCGCCGAGCGGGAAGACGTAGACCGTGTCGGGGTCGTGCGGGTGGACGACGACAGGGAAGCCGAAGTCCGAGGGCAGCCCGTCGGCGATCGACTCCCAGCCGGCACCGTGGTCGTCGGAGCGGTAGACCCCGCCGTGGTTCTGCAGGAACAGCCGCTCGGGCCTGGACGGGTGCCGGGTGACCTTGTGGACGCACTGCCCGAACTCGGGGTACTGCTGGCCCTCCGGCAGGAAGTCGGCACGGACGCCCTGGTTGCGCGGCTCCCAGGACGCACCGCCGTCCGAGGTCTGGTAGCAGCCCCCGGTCGAGATGGCCACCGTCAGCGAGCTCGGATCCGTCGGGTGCGGGAGGATCGTGTGGAAGGCCTGCCCGCCGAAGCCGGCACCCCACTGCGGACGGTGCGGGTGGTCCCACAGGCCGCGCTCGAGCTCGAAGGTCTCACCCCCGTCGTCGGAGCGGAAGACCGCGCCCGGCTCGGTGCCGGCGTACACCGTCTGCTCCCCCGCGGGCGCCAGCTGCCAGACCCGCTCGACCGAGGCGTCGAGGTCGTCGGGGAAGTGCGCGCCGGCCGTCGGCCGCCAGGTCTCGCCGAGGTCGTCGGAGACCTGGATCTGCGGGCCGGTCCACGGCGACGCCGCGCCGGCGAACAGCCGTGGCCGGTCACCGCGGGTGTCGACCATGCAGGAGTAGACCTCGGTCATGTCGAAGTGGGGGCCGGTCCAGGTCCAGTCCGTACGACGCTCGTCGGATCGCCCGACCCAGAGCCCCTTGCGCGTGCCCACCAGGAGGATCGTGTCTGCCATCCGCTGAGCATGCTCCTCACGTCGACCGGACCTCAACCCTGTTTTGATTGTCTAGTATTTAAGTGTAGATTGCCGAGATGAGAGCTCGTGCGCGGTTGTTCACACCGATGTCACCCGGAGGTGACCTCGACGTCGCAACGACTCCCTACGTTCGACCCCACGGACAACACAGGAGGTACCGATGAGCCCCTTGATCGCGGCGACGCCACTGGTCCTCGTGGCCCGCTGGTCGACCCGCAGCCACGAGCAGGCGAGGCGCAACGCCACCCGAGCGTGCGCCACGCTCGCGCAGCGACGCCGCGAGCGCCTCGAGGTGGAGGCGTTCGTGGCCGACCAGCTGGCTCGGCGCGCTCCGGCGGCCGGGTGACCTGAGCCACCAATCCCTCCTCACGCAGGAGGCGTGGGGCAGACTGTTCGCCATGTCTGCCGAGCCAGCGGCCCCGCTGCACGTCGTGCCGGAGCTGCCGGACGACCTCGTCCGGCACTGGACCGTGCTCGCCGAGGACGGCACCGCCCTGCGCGCGTGGACCAACGACGTCGACGGCACCATGACCGGGCCGACCGTGCTGCTCTGCAACGGCCTCGGCACCAACCCCTACGCGTGGCCGGCGCTGCTGCGTCCGGACTGCGGGGTCCGGGTGATCTCGTGGTACCACCGGGGCACCGGCGGCTCCGCGCGCCCGTTGGATCGCCGCCACGTCGGGATCGAGCACTTCGTGGAGGACGCCCTCGCCGTGATGGACGACGCGGGTGTCGACGCCTGCCCGGTCATGGGCTGGTCGATGGGGGTCAACACCGCCTTCGAGCTGGCACATCTGCACCCGGAGCGGGTGACCGGGCTGTTCGCGGTGGCCGGGGTGCCCGGCGGCACCTTCGCGTCGATGCTCGCCCCCCTCGGGATCCCCCGGCCGGCGCGGGCCGCCCTCACCGTCAACGCGGCCCGGGCCATGGGCCTGCTCGGCAAGCCGTTGAGCGTGCTGGCGCGCCACCTCCCGGTCGGTCCGAAGGCCGTCGCGGTGCTCAGTCACAGCGGCTTCATGCTCCCGGTGGCCGACCCGGCGCTCACCGCCGAGGCGGTCCGGGAGATGCTGCGGACCCCGGTCGACTGGTACATGCACCTGGCCGTCACCACCTCGAAGCACGTGCGGGTCTC
>Ga0207657_10002811_pt1 | contig 18726 bp, 16 predicted proteins | sample KBSC33metaG_FD_184316 | JGI IMG/M metagenome (GOLD analysis project Ga0207657, IMG submission 184316) | Corn rhizosphere microbial communities from Kellogg Biological Station, Michigan, USA - KBS C3-3 metaG (SPAdes) (version 2) | ecosystem: Host-associated > Plants > Roots > Rhizosphere > Soil ... | reverse complement strand
GAGCTGAATTCGCTTCTGGAGAGCCTGCCCAAATCCGGCTCCGTCAGCTTCACCCGTCAGCAAAAGCCGCTCGGTCTTGGCCATGCCGTGTGGTGCGCGCGACACTTCATCGGCAACGAGCCTTTCGCGGTGCTGCTGCCGGACGATCTTCTGGTCGGCAAGCCCGGCGCGTTGAAACAGATGGTGCAGGCCTACAACGAAGTCGGCGGCGGCGCGGTCATCGCGGCTGAAGAGAAGCCGCTGGAGGAAGTTCATCGTTACGGCGTGGTCGCCCCGGGCGTGACCAGGGGCAACATCACCGAAGTCAAAGGCATGGTCGAAAAGCCGAAGACGGAGAAGGCGCCGTCGCGGCTGTGCATTGTCGGCCGCTATATCCTTCCGCCGGAGATCTTCGGCGAACTCGACAAGAAGGAAAAAGGCGCCGGCGGCGAGATCCAGCTTACGGACTCCATGCAGCGGCTTATTGGACGCGTGCCTTTCCACGCCGTCAGGACCAATTGCGCCCGCTATGATTGCGGGGACAAGGTCGGCTTCCTGCAGGCCAATATCGCGGTGGGGCTTGCACGCCCGGACATTGCCCCCGCCCTGAAAAAGGTGCTGGGCGAGGTTAAACTCTAAACCGGCCAAGCCGCCGGACGCCGCCCCGGCCAGCCGTTTAACCAGACCGTGCTAAAACGCTGCGGGGCCGTTGCGCGGCCTCAAGCGCTGGTTTAATCACGCAGCCAACATCTGGTCGGGGATATCTTCATGCGGAATATGATTGTCGGCACGGTTTTGGCCGTGGCGTTGATCGCGGGGCTCTTCGCCTTGGCGCACTACTATCCCGCCAAAATCGGCATGGAAGACCCTATGTCCGCCGCTGCGGATATCCAGCCGGGCTTTGTCGGCACCAAGGCCGTGGGGCCATGGCTGCTCATCTGCAAGCCCGGTCCCAAGGTGACCAGCGACAAGAGCCTCGGCCGCTGCCAGCTCAGCCTGATCTATCACCGCAAGGAAAACGCCAAGCAGGTGGTTTTGGTCCTGACGTTCCGGGTTCAGGGTCCCGCCCAGCACCTGGTCGCCATCGTGGTGGTCCCCCCCGTCGTCAAACAGGGCGACGAGATGGACCTGCAGGCCGGTACGAAGCTGCTGAAACTTCCGATTTCCATCTGCAAGAAAACCGAATGCGCCGCCGCTGCGACGCTGGCGCCGAAAGGCGAAGCCGATCTTCTTTCCGTGCCGTCCGCGGCCTTGTTCTTCCCGCCGGCAGCAAACGGCAAAAGAAGCGGCGTTCCCGTGCCGTTTGTCGGTCTCACGGCGGCCATCGAAGCCATGCGGCGCGCGGAGAAGTAGAACTCAGGCGCTCCGCGCAGCTCTCTAGCCGACGGCGTTCAGTCGCTGCTCCCATGCGTATGCGGAGCGAACGATCTTGTCCAAATCGTCATGTTTGGGTCGCCAGCCCAGAACGTCGTGAATCTTGCGGGCGTCGGCGACTAGCCAAGGCGGGTCGCCGGGCCGGCGCGGGCTTTCCTTCACGGGCAGCGGACGGCCGGTCACGCGCTCCACGGAGGCGATGACATCGCGTACGGACGCGCCATGGCCGTAGCCGCAATTCATCACCGCCGACTGACCTTTGGTCTGGAGATATTCCAGCGCCAGCGCGTGCGCGTCCGTGAGATCGCTGACATGGATGTAATCGCGCACACCGGTGCCGTCCGCTGTGGGATAATCGGTTCCGAAAATATCCAGATGTGGCACGCGGCCCAGCGCCACTTGCGAAGCCCGCTTGATCAGATGCGTGGCCCTAGGGCTGGACTGTCCGGTGCGCCCTTTTTCATCCGCGCCCGCAACGTTGAAATAGCGCAGCGCGACATATCGAAAATCATAGGCGTGCGCGCAATCTTCCAGCATCCATTCCGTCATCAACTTGGAACGGCCATACGGACTGGCTGGACCTGTCGGCAATGTTTCGGAAAGAGGATCGGCGGACTCGCCCGCATAGACGGTTGCGGTGGAGGAGAAGATGAAATTCTTCACCCCGCTCTTCACGGCCGCTTCGATAAGGTTTCGCGCGACGACAGTGTTGTTCGCGTAATAGGCGAGCGGATCGGCAACCGAATCCGGCACCACGATGGAGCCCGCGAAATGGATGATGGTGTCGATGCCGTGATGGGCAATCAGGTTTGTCACGAGCGCAATGTCGCCCGCATTGCCTTGGGTGAACTGGGCGGCTTCCGACACAAGCCCGCGCGATCCGGTGCTGAGATTGTCGAGGACGACCACGTCCCTGCCCGCATCGGTGAGGGCGTAGACCATATGGCTGCCGATATAGCCCGCGCCGCCGGTGACAAGGATGGACATGGAGGGAATTTCGCTTTTTTTCCATATCCAGCCTAGCCCGCCTTTCCTGTAGGCCGGGTAAATCCCAGGGCCGAATTGGGCTTGAACCGGGGGGGTGCGGCGGGCGAAAAGCGGCGCCAGCAAGGAGAACCGCAATGCGCGTGGCCATGATCGGTACGGGGTATGTGGGCCTGGTTTCAGGCGCCTGCCTCTCGGAATTCGGCCACAGCGTGGTCTGCGTAGACAAGGACGCCGGCAAAATCGCCGCCCTCAAGGCGGGGAAAATCCCAATCTTCGAACCGGGGCTTGATGAAGTCGTCGCCACCAATGTGAAGGCCGGACGCCTTTCCTTTACCGACACTCTGGCGGACGCTGTAAAGGAAGCTGACGCCGTATTCATCGCGGTGGGCACACCCAGCCGCCGCGGCGACGGACATGCCGATCTGAGTTTCGTGTTTGCAGCCGCGGAAGAAGTCGCTCATGCGATGGATGGCTATACGGTCGTCATCACCAAATCGACCGTTCCGGTCGGAACCAGCCGGAAAGTGGAGGATGTGATCCGCAAAGCGCGGCCCGACGCACAATGCGATGTCGTTTCCAATCCGGAGTTCCTGCGTGAAGGTTCGGCCATCGAAGACTTCCGCCGGCCCGATCGGGTGGTCGTGGGCTGCGATTCGGAGCGCGCGCGCGACGTGCTGACGGAGATCTATCGCCCGCTCTATCTCAACGAGACGCCGATTCTCTTCACCTCCCGCGAAAGCAGCGAACTCATCAAATACGCCGCCAACGCGTTTCTTGCGACGAAGATCACCTTCATCAACGAGATGGCGAACATCTGCGAGAAGGTCGGCGCGGACGTGCAGGATGTGGCGCGCGGCATGGGGCTGGATGGCCGCATCGGCAACAAGTTCCTGCATGCCGGCCCCGGCTTCGGCGGTTCCTGTTTTCCAAAGGACACACTGGCCCTGCTCAAAACGTCCCAGGATGTTGGCGCAACCACGCGCATCGTCGAAGCCGTTGTTGCCGTCAATGACCGGCGCAAGATCGATATGGCGGAGAAAGTCGAAGCGGCCTTCGGCAGCGTGGCCGGAAAGACCATCGCGGTTTTGGGCCTGACATTTAAGCCCAACACGGACGATATGCGGGACGCACCCAGCCTGGTGATCGTGCCGTACCTGCAGGGCAAAGGTGCGCGCATTCGCGCCTACGATCCGGAAGGCGCCGAGGAAGCGCGCAAGCTGCTGCAGATTGAAACCTGCGCCAGCGCCTACGAGACGCTCAAGGACGCCGATGGCATGCTGATCTTGACGGAGTGGAACGAGTTCCGCGCGCTCGACCTACAGCGGGTTAAAGCCCTGCTGAAGACGCCGCTGATGATCGATCTCAGAAATATCTATCGCGCGGATCAGATGGCGGAAGCCGGCTTCGATTATGTGAGCGTCGGCCGCAAAACAAAAAGCGCCCATCGCTGAGCGCTTATCTTTAAAAGCATATGGAGAAATCCCCTTATAGGGATTTCTCCATATACAGAAATTGTTCGTCGTACTACGGGACCGGTCCGGTCGTCGTCGTGGACGGGTGACCGTTGCTGCTGCCGCTCGCGACAAGAGCAATACCACCGACAACAACGCCAACGCCCAAAACGATGAGCAGCGTATTGTCATTCCACATCTGAGCCTGCTTCACGCCGGCAGATCCGCCAGGAGCCAGCGGGCCGCGTTGGGCGTCAGTACCCCCAAAAGCAGCCGTCGTCCCCGAAACAATCATTGCCGCGGCAACAACTGCAGTTCCCCACTTCCGAAACATAAGAATTCCTCCTGACTCGCCTCAACGATGGGCTGATCTATGCCTGACACCATACAGGCTGTCAATTAACACAGACCAGTTTTGCTTGATTTCCGGCTCTTCTTGTCCCTTTTCTGTGGCCTCTCGGCCACAGATAAAAAGCGACAATTGTGTCAGAAACGTCTCTTCTCGTAGGCCGGTTCCCCGGGCTCACGATGACAAACGTTATAGAAATCCCCGTCGATTTCAACCTGGCAAAAATTAACGCGCGCTAACTAGCGAATTACGGCCATTTGCCGAAGATAATCCATCACCTGGCCGGCCAATGCGTTCACCTCGTGCTGTGTCGTGGAGAGCGTGATTTCCGGGGCTTCCGGGGCCTCGTAAGGGCTGTCGATACCGGTAAAATTCTTGATCTGTCCGGCCCTTGCCTTCTCGTAAAGGCCCTTCGGGTCTCGCTGCATGCAGACCTCAAGCGGGGTGTCCACGAATACTTCAACGAACTCACCCGGCTGCAGGAGCTCTCGTGCCATCCGCCGTTCGGACCGGAAGGGAGAGATGAAGGACACAAGCACGATCAGCCCCGAATCAACGAAAAGCTTTGCGACCTCGCCGACGCGGCGAATGTTCTCGACACGATCGGCGTCGGTGAAGCCAAGGTCGCGATTGAGTCCGTGGCGGACATTGTCGCCATCGAGCAGGTAGGTGTGCTGTCCCTGCGCCACCAACTGGCGTTCGACGAGATTGGCGATCGTCGATTTTCCGGATCCGGAAAGCCCGGTAAACCAGAGAACGACGGGCTTTTGTGACTTGGCCTCGGCGCGCACCGATTTGTTCACGTCGAGCGCCTGCCAATGCACGTTGGTGGCGCGGCGCAGACCGAAATCGATCATCCCCGCGCCGACGGTGTTGTTGTTGAAGCGGTCGATCAGGATGAAGCCGCCGGTATCGCGGTTCTCCACATAGGGGTCGAAGGCGATGGGCTGGGCGAGCGAAAGGTTGCCGTAGCCCACTTCGTTCAACGCCAGGGTCTTGGCCGCCGAGTGATCGAGGGTGTTCACATCGATCTTGTGCTTCAGCTCCGTAACCGTCGCGGGAAGTGTTCGCGTGCCGATTTTAAGTAAATACTGGCGGCCGGGAAGCATTTCGTCCTCGGCCATCCAGAGAAGATGGGCGGAGAACTGATCGGACACCTCCGGGCGCTGGGAAGCCGGCGCCAGGATGTCCCCGCGCGAGACGTCCACCTCGTCGGCGAGGGTTAGCGTTACCGCCTGCCCCGCCACCGCTTCCTCAAGATCGCCATCTGTCGTGACGATGCGCGAAATCCGGGTCGTACGGCCCGAGCCGGCCACCACCACGGGATCCTGCGGCCGGACACGGCCGGACGCCACCGTTCCGGAGAAGCCCCGGAAATCGAGATTTGGCCGGTTCACCCATTGGACGGGCATCCGGAAGGGCTTTTCGGCCAGCGCTGCTTCCACCTCGACGGTCTCAAGATGCTCCAGCAGCGAGGCGCCGGCATACCAGGGCATGTTCGCGCTGCGGGCGATGACGTTGTCCCCGAATCGGGCCGAGAGCGGAATCGGGACCTGGCTGGCAAATCCGAGCTGCGCGGCGAAGGCGGTGAAATCGGCGACAATGCGGTCGAAGACCTCCTGCGAATAATCAACAAGATCGATCTTGTTCACCGCCAGCACGACATGGCGGATGCCAAGCAGCGAGGCGATATAAGCGTGGCGGCGGGTCTGCGTGAGAACGCCCTTGCGCGCGTCGATCAGGATGACCGCCAGCTCCGAATTGGAGGCCCCGGTGGCCATGTTGCGCGTGTACTGCTCGTGGCCGGGCGTATCGGCGACGATGAACTTGCGCTTGTCGGTGGCGAAGAAGCGATAGGCGACGTCGATGGTGATGCCCTGCTCGCGCTCGGCCTCCAGTCCGTCCACCAGCAGCGCGAAGTCGATATCGTCGCCCGTCGTGCCGTGCTTCTTGGAATCCTTTTCCAGCGCGGAAAGCTGATCCTCGAAGAGAAGCTTGGTATCGTAGAGAAGCCGGCCGATGAGCGTGGATTTGCCGTCGTCCACGCTGCCGCAGGTGAGGAACCGCAGCAGTGACTTCTTCTCCTGCGCCGCCAAATAGTCTTTCAGGTCTTTCACAGGCGAGTTCATCAGAAATAGCCCTCGCGCTTTTTCTTCTCCATCGACGCATTCTCGTCGCTGTCGATCAGACGGCCCTGACGCTCCGACGTGCGGGCGGTGAACATCTCCGCCACGATCGCCTCGATCGTATCGGCATCGGATTCAATCGCGCCGGTCAACGGATAGCAGCCCAGGGTGCGGAAACGCACCAGCTTCTCTTCCGGCTTCTCGCCCGGCTTCAGCCTCATGCGGTCGTCATCGACCATGATGAGCGTACCGTCGCGAGTCACGACCGGACGCTTCGCCGCGAAATAGAGCGGCACGATCGGAAGGCCCTCCATCATCGTGTATTGCCAGATATCGAGTTCGGTCCAGTTGGAGAGCGGAAAGACGCGGATGCTCTCGCCCTTGTTGATGCGCGTGTTGTAATCGCGCCAAAGCTCCGGCCGCTGGCTCTTGGGATCCCAGGCGTGGTTGGCATTGCGGAAGGAGAAGATGCGTTCCTTGGCGCGGCTCTTCTCCTCGTCGCGGCGGGCGCCGCCGAAAGCGGCATCGAAGCCGAATTTGTCGAGCGCCTGCTTCAGGCCTTCGGTCTTCATCACCTGCGTGTGCAAGGACGAGCCGGAGTCGAATGGGTTGATGCCGCGCTTCACGCCGTCTTCGTTGATGTGGACGATCAATTCGAGGCCAAGGCGTTTGGCTGTTTCATCGCGAAACTTGATCATCTCGCGGAATTTCCATGTCGTGTCGACATGCAGCAGCGGAAAGGGCGGCTTGGAGGGATAGAACGCCTTCATCGCCAGATGCAGCATCACCCCGGAATCCTTGCCGATGGAATACAGCATCACCGGATTGCGGAATTCGGCGGCGACTTCGCGGATGATGTGGATGCTCTCGGCTTCGAGGCGGCGAAGATGGCTGAGATGCCCGATTTTGTTGCTGTGCAATGCCGTGTCTCACTTACGCGTGGGTGCCACTACTTAATGCGTTCCGGCAGGCAATTCCACCGGTCAGGTATGATCCGCCATGCTGCGCAAAATCTGTTCCGCAGCGGAGCGGACGTGAAATCGCTCCAGAAGAAGCCGCTGTGAGGCTACCCGCATTTTCTCCCGCATCGCTGCGTCATCCAGAAGCATCAGGCAGTTTTTCAGGAAGCTCGAGTCATCCGGATTGAGACTGACGAGGCCAGCGCCCGATTCCTGCAGCACCTGAACAAGATCGTTGCCGGAATTCACGCTCGCCACCGTGGGCATTGCGCATTGCAGATAGCCGAGCAGCTTGCCGGGGATATTCGCACTCTTGAGGCCGGGATGCAGGGTGATGAGCCCCGCGTCGAATTCCTGCAGCATCTGCAGATACTCGTCTTGGCCGACAGACGGCAGCAGCTTCACATTGCCGAGAGCGCGCTCGCGGATCGCCATTTCGAGCCGGGCGTATTCGCTGCCCTCGCCCACCAGCAGGATCGCCGCTTCGCTGCGCGACCTCAGGCTTTGCGCAAGACGGAGAATATTGTCCATGTCCTGCGCCACGCCGATATTGCCGCCATAAAAGAAAACGAATTTGCCTTCCAGCCCGAGCGCAGAGCGGAACGCGGTCGGTCTCTTTGGTGGTAGTTCGGACGCCGTCCAGTTGAACAAGACTTCGAGCTTGGCGCCGACATCGGCGCGCTTTTGCAGGTAGCCAAGATTGGCCGGAGACTGCACGGCGATGCGATCCGCGGCCTGGTAATTGCGCCGCTCGTAATCCTTGAACAGATAGTAGATCGGTCCCTTGCGGAGTTGCCCGACTTCCAGCGCCCAGTCGGGGAAGATGTCCCGCAGGACGAGATAGGTGCGCGCGTGCCAGAGTCTTTTCAGCCGCGCGACCAGGGCTCCGAAAAAGATCGTCGGCGAATAATAGACGATCAGATCGCAAGGATGCTCCTTGAGGAACGATCCAGCCGCTCTCCAGATCGTGCGCGACAGGGAAATCTCATTGACCGCCCGCCGCACCTTGTTCGCGCCTTTGATCTGGCCCGTGCGGACACGGCAAACAGAAAGTGCGCCATTGGTTTCGACAAGGAAGGGTTCCAAGAGGGTGTCGTCTGCCGTGACCACCAGCACGCCATGACCGAGCGCCACGAACTCCTGCGCCAGATCCTGCGCCAGCTTGGCGGCCGATTTTTTGCTGGGCGGGTAACAGTCGACAAGCAGTGCGATGCGCATCGCGGCTAGGGCGTCTGCTCGCGCCACACGGTGCGCATGACGTAATCGCGATAGCTCTGGATGATGCGGACGACTTTGCGCGAAACGTCGGTGGCTTCGTAATCGGGCGCCATCGCAAAGGAGCGGCCATTCGCCTTGCGCTGCGCCACGGCGAGGTCGATGGCTTGCATGATCCGCACCGGATCGAGGCCGGCCATGACAACCGATCCCACATCCATGCCTTCGGGGCGTTCATGCGCTTCGCGCAGCATGACACCCGGAAAATCCAGAATGGAGGCTTCTTCCGTCAACGTGCCGCTGTCGGACAGCACGCAATAGGATTGCTCCTGGAGCTTCACGTAATCGAAGAAACCGAGTGGCTTCAGAAACCGGATATCTTTGTCGGTATTGGCGAACTTCTTCCCGCCCTTTTCCATCTGCTGTGCGGTGCGCGGATGGACCGACATGACGACCGGCATGTTGTATTGCGCCCGGATTTGCTTGAGCGACGACATCAGCGTGGCCAACCGCGCCGGCGTGTCCACATTCTCTTCGCGATGGGCACTGACCACAAAGAAACCCTTCGGCTTCAGCTTGAGCCGCTTCAGCACGTCGGACTTCGCGATCTGTTTGCCGTGATGCTCCAGCACCTCGCGCATGGGCGAGCCGGTCTTGACGATGGTTTCCGGACGAATGCCTTCCGCGATCAGGTAACGCCGTGCATGCTCGGTATAGGTGAGATTGATATCGCTGGTGTGATCGACGATCCGCCGGTTGATCTCTTCCGGCACGCGCATATCAAAACAGCGATTGCCGGCTTCCATGTGGAAGATGGGAATGTGACGGCGCTTGGCGGGAATCACCGCGAGGCAACTGTTGGTGTCGCCCAGCAGCAGCAGCGCATCGGGCTTCTCGCGCGCAAACAGCTTGTCGGAGGTCGCAATGACCTTGCCGATTGTATCCGCCGCCGTTTCGCCGGCCGCATTGAGAAAATGGTCGGGCTTACGGATGCCCAGATCGTCGAAGAAAATCTGGTTGAGCTCGTAGTCGAAGTTCTGACCCGTATGGACGAGAACGTGATCCATGCGCTTGTCGAGCTCCGCGATGACGCGCGATAGCTTGATGATCTCCGGCCGCGTGCCGACGATCGTCATGACCTTCAGTTTTGTGGCTTTGCCCCGCGCCATCGGTTCAATACTTGGAATCGAACGGCACGCTGTCCTGGTCGGGCAACAGCTTGTGCTGTTCCAGCAGGGCGCGGGTGCCTTCGAAACTCAGCACGTTGTCGGACGAACTCAGCTCGCGCGTGCGCGCCGACGGAGCATTGCCGACATCGCCCTGCAGCTCGGGCAGCATCGGAAGGATCGCATAGTAATTTCCGCATTTGCGGACGTGATGACATTCCTCCTGGGAGATCATCACTTCATGCACCTTCTCGCCGGGCCGGATGCCGATCACGCGAAGCTCGTTGCCGCGATCGCCGATCATCGCCTTGGCCACGTCGGTCATTTTCGAAGACGGCGCGTCTGGCACCAGCACTTCACCGCGCTTGGCATCTTTCAAGGCGGCGAACACGGTATCGACCGCCTGGTCGATGCTGAGCATGAAGCGCGTCATGTCTTCCGTCGTGATCGTCAGCGGCGACTTGCCCAGCACCTGCTGACGGAACAGCGGAATGACCGAGCCGCGCGAGGCCATGACATTGCCGTAGCGCACGCAGATGAACCGCGTCTGCGGCGCGTGAATGTTGGCGGCGATGAAGATGCGCTCCTGCACCGCCTTCGTCATGCCCATCACATTGACGGGCAACGCCGCCTTGTCGGTGCTGATGCCGACGACCGCTTCGATGGGCATGCGATGTTCGATGATGGCGCGGGTAAGGTTTTCCGCGCCGACGCAGTTGGTGAGAACCGCCTGCATCGGGAAATATTCGCAAGTCGGCACCTGCTTCAGCGCCGCCGCGTTGATGACGATGTCGCTGTCGCGCATGGCCGACACGACATCGGCATAGCGGCGCACATCGCCGATGCGGAATTCCAGAGCGCGCTCGAAATTGCGATAGGTCACGTCATCCGTCGCGACGGAGCGGTTCATGTAGGCGATGCGCATGTCATATTGCTTGGCGTCATCGCGCGACAGCACGATCACCTTCGCCGGCGCACCCTGCTCGCCGGAAAGGATGCGCCGCACCAGCACGCGGCCCATGGAGCCCGTGCCGCCGGTGACGAGAACGCGTTTGCCCTCAAACATGGGCCGCCTCATAAGCGTCGTACGGTGTCGGATCGGCGATCATTTCTTCCAGCATCGGCTTCCAGGCAGGAGCAACATACCCTGTCTCTTCCGTGAAACGGTTCATGACAAGGCTGCGGTCGCAGGCAAACTCCCGATTGGCGTCAATTTCCACGGGATAGCCACCAATTTCGCGAAGGAGCGCGAGCAAGTCAAACTTGCTGATAGGAGCGCTGGCGACCTGGTAAACACCACGCAGAGGCTTTTGGGCTGCAAGGACCTTGGCCACGATCCGCGCCATCTCAATGGTGGTGAAGCCCGTGTAGATCGCCTTGGTGAACCCGCCGATACGCTTGTCGCGCTGGCTCAAGAACCATTCGAACAGGCCATGCTTGGGCCCGATCAGCTCGCGCCCGATGATGGAGCTGCGCAAGGTAACCGCGTCGCCCGCCGGGCCTTCGGTCTCGCCCAGATATTTGCTGCGGCCATAGACGTCCTCCGCATCGGAGAGGTCGCTCTCGCGATACTGCCCTTTGTGACCGGAGAACACGCAATCGGTGCTGAAGTGAACCAGTCTCGCACCCTCATCTGCGCAAAGCGCATCGAGGCGGTGCGGCAGATAGGAATTGAGCGCGATCGCAAGCAGCCGGTTCTCAGCCTCGCGGTGTTGCTTGATCAGGCCTACGCAATTGACCACCGCGAAGGGCTTTTCCTTCTTCACCAACGCCGCAAGAGATTCGAAATTCATCGCGTCGATACCTTCGACCAGACGGGTCTGGCCGAAAACTTCTTTGTACGGCGCGTAGCGTTCGCGCGTTTGACGCACGGTGGCCACAACCTCATAGCCCTGCCCCGGCAGACGCTGGCACAATTTGTGTCCGAGCATGCCTGCGGCGCCCAGGATGAGAATTTTGGTCAAGAAGCCGTCTCCGTTCGGATGGCTGACATCGATGCGCGCCGTGGTGCCATTCCAGAGCGGCCAAGAAAAGGGAAAAAGCGTGGGTTAGGAAACAAGATCCTTCACCCACTCGGCAATGGCGAGGCTGCAGGTCAGGCCCGGCGATTCAATGCCGTAAAGGGCGACCACACCGGGAACGCCATGATCGTGCGGACCGTCAATGCGAAAATCGTTGAGAAGGCCATCAGCGCCGGAGATTTTCGGTCGTATGCCCGCGTAAGAAGGCTCCAGCGCTCCGTCGCGCAGCTCAGGCCAGTAGCGTCGAATGGCGGCATAGAAACCATCCGCACGTACCGGATCGACCGCATAGTCTTCCGTCTCGATCCACTCGACATCAGGACCGAACCGGCCGCGCCCAGCCAAATCCAGCGTGTAATGCGTACCCAATCCGCCTGCCACAGGAACCGGATAGACAAGATGCTGGAACGGGCTTTTGCCTGTCAGCGCGAAATAGTTGCCCTTGCAGAGGCGCTCCTGCGGCACATTGCGAAGGCCGAGGGCGCGCGCCAGCGGACACGCCGCCAGTCCTGATGCGATGACAAGGGTTCGCGCGCGAACCTGCATCGGTTGCGCACCACCGACATCGAGAATGATGTCGCCTTCATGCGCGGCACCGCCCAGAACCGGAGCGCGAAACGCGATCACCCCTGCATGGGCTTCCAAATCGGCCTGCAGGGAAAGCATCAACGCATGGCTATCGACGATACCGGTATCGGGTGAGAACAGGGCTGCCGTGCAGCGAAGCTGCGGCTCGAGCCTTTGGACCTGCGACACGGCGATGTTCGCCAGACCGGCAACACCATTCTCCCGACCGTGTGAAAGGATCGCATCCAGCGCGCCTTCTTCCTCTGCGCTCGTAGCGACGATGAATTTTCCCACCATCTTGAAAGGCACATGGCGCGACGCCGCGTAAGCGCGAAGCATGGTATTTCCGGCAACGCAAAGTTGCGCTTTCAGGGAGCCGGCGGAGTAATACATGCCGGCATGGATAACCTCGCTGTTTCGCGACGAGACTCCGGTGCCGATAGAAGCCTCCCGTTCGAGGAGGACGACCTCGCGCCCCGCCAGCGCGAAGGACCGCGCAATGGCAAGCCCCACCACGCCTGCGCCCACCACGATGCAATCAAGGCTTTCCATGACCTGTTTTCTGCTGGAGCAAGAGCCTGCCAGTGCCGAGAATGAGGCTTAACGCTTCGGCCATTTTTGCACGCAAAACCCCGAAATGCCGCAGGTTAACCCGCACAGATACTATTGCTTGTCTATCCGGCACTGCTCGGCTAGAAGCCAGCGAAAGTAAAGCGGAAAATCCTTATGTCGTCAGTGCGAGTCGCACTTTTCGGGTGCGGCCAGTGGGGGAAAAACGTTGCACGCACGCTTGCCGAAGCAGGCGCGCTGGCAGTGGTCGTAGACGCCTTCCCGGCGCAGGCCGAAGCCCTCGCCAAGACCCTGGGCGTGCCGTTCGAAACTGACCCCGCCAAGGTGCTTGCCGACCCCACCATTCAAGCCTGCGCGGTGACGACGCCCGCAGAGACCCATTTTGCCGTCGCCAAGCAGGCGATCCGTGCCGGCAAGGACGTCTTCGTCGAGAAGCCGATCACGACCCTGATCGAAGATGCCATCGCGCTGAAAGAACTCGCCGCCGACCAAAAGCGCATCCTGATGGTCGGCCACCTGCTCCAGTACCACCCCTATTTCGTCGAACTGCTGAAGCGGGTCCGTGCGGGCGATCTGGGCAAACTGCTCTACATCTATTCCAATCGCGCCAATCTGGGCCGCGTGCGGCACACAGAGAACGCCCTGTGGTCGTTGGCGCCGCACGATGTTTCGATGGTGCTGGCGCTCGCGAACGAACTGCCGTCGAGCATCACGGCCAACGGCGCCAAGGCGCTGCAGCCCACGATCGACGATGCGGTGATGACGACATTGAGCTTTCCGTCCGGCGTGCAGGGCCATATTTTCTCGTCGTGGATCAATCCGTTCAAGGAGCAGAAGCTCGCGGTGAGCGGCGAAAAGGGCATGCTGGTGCTCGACGATACGGCGCCGTGGGAGAAGAAGCTCACCCTGCACCATCACAGAATCGAATATCCGAACGGCAAGCCGGAAGCGAAAGCCGGCGAAGCGGAGTACATCGTATTGCCGCAGGCGGCGCCGCTGCGCGAGGAAGTCGATCATTTCCTCTCTTGCGTGCAAACGCGCCAGCAACCGCGCACCGATGGCGCGGAGGCACTGCGCGTGTTGCGCGTACTGCGCGCCTGCGATGAATCGCTGGCTTCCGGAAAGCGCATCGAACTCAAGGAATAAGGGCTGGGGTACTGGGTATGGCTGACAAAAACTATTTCGTGCACGAAACCGCCGTTGTGGACGATGGCTGCGAGATCGGCGAAGGCACGAAGATCTGGCACTACAGCCATGTTCTGAAAGGCAGCAAGATCGGCAAGAAGACGGTCATCGGCCAAAACGGCTCGATCGGCCCGAACGTCACCATCGGCAATGGCTGCAAGATCCAGAACAACGTCTCGGTCTATACCGGCGTGACGCTGGAAGACGACGTGTTCTGCGGCCCCAGCATGGTTTTCACCAACGTGCTGACGCCGCGCGCCCATATCGAGCGCAAGGACGAATTCCTGCCGACCCATGTGGGCCGCGGCGCTACGATCGGCGCGAATGCAGTGATCGTGTGCGGCAACAAGATCGGCAAGTTCGCCATGGTCGGCGCCGGCGCCGTCGTGACGCGCGACGTCCCGGACTTCGCCCTCGTGGTCGGCAATCCGGCCAAGAAGATCGGCTGGGTCAGCGAAAGCGGCGACCGCCTGGGCGCCGACCTCGTCTGCCCCCGCACAAAAGAACGCTACCGCGAAACCGGTGGTAAACTCGAAAAGATCGCCTGACATCTGTCCTGCGCGCGCAACATAACCCTGTTGGATTGGCCATGACTGCACATAAAGAACTGCTCAAAGCCGTTGAAGCCGGAAAGGCCACTGTCGCCGTGATCGGCATGGGCTATGTCGGCCTGCCGCTCTCGCTGGCGGCCGTCGGCGCCGGCTTTACGGTCTATGGCATGGACATCAACGAGCCGCGCATAAAAGGCCTGCGCGCCGGCAAGTCCCCGATCCGCACCGTAAAAGACGAAGAAGTGGCCGAGGCAAATGCGACCGGCCTCTTCCAGCCGCATACCGATTTCGACAAGCTGGCTGACGCCAATCTCGTCATCATCTGCGTGCCCACGCCGTTAACGCGCAACCGTGAGCCGGACCTCTCCTACATTGAGGACAGCGGCAGGCGCATCGCCAAGACGCTGAAACCGGGGCAATTGATCGTGCTGGAATCCACGACTTGGCCGGGGACGACGCAGCAAGTTCTGAAACCGATCTTGGAGGCCACCGGCCTCAAGGCGGGCAAGGATTTCCACCTCGCCTATTCGCCGGAACGCGAAGATCCCGGCAATGCGATTTACACGACGAAAAAGATTCCCCGCGTGGTGGGATCGGCATCGGACGCCTCTCTGGACATCGCGGCGGCATTCTATGGCCGCATCGTGGACAAGGTCGTTCGCGTGTCGTCGACCGAGACGGCGGAAGCGGTGAAGCTGACGGAAAACATCTTCCGCTCGGTCAACATCGCGCTCGTCAATGAGCTCAAGATGATCTTCACCCGCTTCGGCATCGACACGCATGAGGTGATCGATGCGGCTTCTTCAAAGCCGTTCGGCTTCATGCCGTTCTATCCGGGGCCCGGCGTGGGCGGCCACTGCATTCCGGTGGATCCGTTCTACCTGACGTGGAAAGCCCGCGAAGTCGAACTGCCGACGCGCTTCATCGAGCTGGCCGGCGAGATCAACCTCTATATGCCGCGTTACGCCATCGAAGTCCTGGCCGAAGCGCTGAGCCGCAAGCTCCAGAAGGGCCTGCATGGCGCCAAGGTGCTGCTCCTCGGTCTTGCGTTCAAAAAGAACATCGAGGACGTGCGCGAGAGCCCTGCCCTGCGCGTGTTCGAACTGTTGAAGGAAAAAGGCGCGGACGTGACGTTCTACGATCCGTTCGTCGATGAACTTCCAAAGCACCACATGCCGGCGGCAATCGCGGGCGAGAAGTCCATCGTTTGGAACAAGGCAGCGCTTAAAAACTTCGACGCGGCCGTGATCCTCACCGATCACGACGACATCGACTACGCCGCCGTGGCGTCGGAAATCCCGGTTATTGTCGACACGCGCAACGCGATGGCCCGCAAGAACCTTGCTTCAGAAAAGGTTTTCCCGGCCTGAGGGGACCAGATGCCTGACGACGGATAAAACGTTGTCAGGTTCTAGAAAATAAGCCCTGCCATCCGTACTCACGGAAGCGGGAGATGCGCGCACCGACGAAGTGCGGGAAATTGCGAATCTTCGTCTCGCCATACTCGACGAAATTCGTTCCTGCGATCTGATCGAACGCGATCATCGCGAGGATGAAAAATATCAATAGGCCGATACGATAGGTGAGCACGATATTCAACATTTGCGGGGATGAAAGCTGTGTCGGCACTGTTGGCGTGTCGATCACCTGAGCGGCAAACGGAAGGTTGTTATTTAACAGCATCTGAGTTTGTTCGGTCTGCGCAAGCATTCCGATCAGAATTCCGCGCTGATCGGCATTACTCGTTTTGCCCAGCGCGTCTGTCAGATAGTTGATTTTTGCCTGGTTGTGCAAGGAAATCTCATCCCTCACGAGCTGAACCGCGCTTCTATGAACCATCAGCACAAAATCGAGCGCCTTCTTAGGATCTGACCCAGACATACTGAGCGTGGTGATGCCCGTCGTTTTGTCAGTGGACAAAAAGACGTTGCCCGTAATGTAGCCCTGTAGAGCTTTCACATCCGGTGGCGCATCCCCGGGCAACCCAAATAATCCACGAAAAAACCGGGAAACGCTGGCGTCAAAACCTGGCTGCGGCTTCCAAGTTTTTGTCTTTTCATCCCACCGCGAAGCAAAAATCTTTTTGATGAGGTGATGCTCTCTTTCAAGCTTTTCGGCTAGCCTTACCGAAGTAAGCGCAAAGACATAACGGCTCCATTCCGGCGGACCAACCGACATACTGCCGCCAGAAATGAACATGGAGACCAGACCTCCGACACCGCCGGAATTCTGCACTGGTGCATCGCCCACCGGGCCTACAACAACAGACACCGAATACATTTTGGGGGCGTGGCCTTCGTAGTAGAAGGCCCAGAGCGTTCCCGCTATTGCTGCCAGAATAAAGAGCAGCCAGTGCCGGAAAATGTTTCGCATGTAATCGCGAATGGAAAAGAGATGGTCGAAGCCCGATCCGCCAACTCCTTCAGTCGCCCGAAAGAATTCGTTTCTGGGTTCAGAGTCGTTCTTATCCATGATCGCCATCGAAACGCCTATCGTTGCCCGCGCAGGTGTGAGAACGTCTGTTCCACGCCATGAGCATCGTACCACGCCACGAGATCACGAAGACCGTGGCGGAACGGTGTAGTGGGACGCCAGCCGAAAGCCGCCTGGGTCTGCGACGGATCAAGCAGGATCGAGGCAACATCATCGGGATCAGATGGTCGAACTTCGACCGGGGCGTCGAGCTTGACCCCAATTTCAGCAGCCACGGAATCGAATATTTCCTTGATGGAAATGTCGGCTCCGGTCGACAAATGGTAAACGCCCGTCGGAGCCCCCTCGGCGATAATGCGATCAAACAGATCCAGGAAGTCCGGCATCGCCACATAATCGCGCCGTGTATCGGTCGCGAAGCACTTCTGACCTGCCTTCAGACGCTTATAGAATGTCGGAATGGGTCCCACATAGTGCCGTGGCCCATAAACGCTCGCCATACGAAGAGAGACGTACGGAAGTCCGCTCGACATCAAATAGAGCTCGCCAGCCGTCTTCGAGATTCCGTAACTGGTGAATGGGGCCAGAGGGTGCGAAAGGCTTACAGGCTTTTCCCTAGGCTTTCCGTAGCAGAGCGCCGTCTGAAAATTTATGAAGCGTTTCACGCCACGCGCGAGCGACGCCTGCACCAAATTTGCCGTCCCCGTGACATTCGTGGCGATATCCTCCGACCAATCGTCGGGGTCTTTGTAGGACGCGGCCGAATGAACCACGAGTTCCGGAGCAAATTTCTCGAAATAAGACTTCACGAGATCGCCGTCCGCGATCGAGCCTTGCACGAATTGCAGGCTGGGTGCCTGCGGAACGGCGTCGGCGCTACCTGTCGAAAAATTGTCGATGCCAAGAACTTCATCGCCACGGGCGATAAGCCGCTCCGCGACGTTTGAGCCCAACGATCCTGCAATTCCGGTGACGAGTACCCGCATGTGGTGACTGTATATCCTATTTGTCTATCTTGAGATGAGTGTAGCCGCCCTCGACCCCATGAGTGGCATAATATTCCACACTCCGCGATACGATCTCGCTCAACGGCGTGAACTTGATGTCGCCGAAATCCTGGAAAGTCCGCGAGGGGTCCAAAAGGATCGACGGGGCATCGTCAGGACCAAGTGGGCGCAGTTCCGGTTCCGGATGATCATTCAATTTCATCGCCGTAACCATTGCGTCATATACTTCGCGGATCGCAACGTCCTTGCCGGAAGAAAAGTGGTAAGTGCCGTGGCCGATGCCATCCACCGTGCGTACGACGTTCCGTGCCAAATCTTGAGAAAAGACGAAGTCGCGCCGCGCGGGCGTAACGAAGCATTTTTTGCCTTGCGACAGACGCTGATAGAAAATCGCGAGCGGACCGCTCACGCCGCGTGGGCCCACAACATTGGCAAGACGGAACGTCACCCAGTCCAGCCCGCTGAACTGCACATAATTCTCCGCGGCTGTCTTCGAAATCGCGTAGCTGCTGTTCACCGGATTGATGGGATGGTTGAGCGTGATCGGCTGTTCAAGCGGCTTTACGCCATAGCAGAGTGCGGTCTGAAAATAGATAATCCGTTTGCAGCCGCTCTCCTTCGTCGCCTTCACAACGTTTGCACCACCAACACAATTTGTCAGAGTGTCGTTGTACCAGTCGTTAGGATCCTTGTAGGAAGCTGCGGTATGAATAACTGCATCGGGCTTGAAATCTCCGATGAGCTGATCGACCAGAGATTTGTCCGCGATAGACCCTTCGTGAACAG
>Ga0207657_10002808_pt1 | contig 18733 bp, 15 predicted proteins | sample KBSC33metaG_FD_184316 | JGI IMG/M metagenome (GOLD analysis project Ga0207657, IMG submission 184316) | Corn rhizosphere microbial communities from Kellogg Biological Station, Michigan, USA - KBS C3-3 metaG (SPAdes) (version 2) | ecosystem: Host-associated > Plants > Roots > Rhizosphere > Soil ... | reverse complement strand
GATCTCGAGCGGGTGGCTCTTGCCTTCGCTGACGATGGTCGGCGGATTACCGAGCAGCGGTCGGAATCGCTCGACGTCGAGAGTCGCCGACATGGCGAGCAGCCGAATATCAGGACGCAGGGCAGCCCCAGCGTCCAGCGCCAGTGCCAGCGCGAGATCATTGTCGAGGCTGCGCTCGTGGACCTCGTCGAACAGCACCGCCGACACGCCGGCGAGCTCGGGGTCGGCCTGGATGCGCGAGAGGAACACGCCGTGCGTCATCGCAACTACCCGCGTGTGCCTGCCGACTTTGCTGTCGAGCCGCGTCGCATAGCCAATCGTCTCGCCCGGCTTCTGCCGGAGTTCTGCGGCCATGAACTCCGCGGCAGCCCGTGCGGCGAGGCGCCGTGGGACGAGCAGGAGCACCTGCCCGCTGCACCAATCCTCGCCCAGCAGCGCGGGGGCGACCCTGGTCGTCTTGCCCGCGCCAGGCGGAGCGATCAGCAGTGCTCGCGTCTGCTCCCGCAAAGCGGAAAGCAGTTCCGGCAGGACATGATCGATTGGCAGGCGCATCAGGCCTGCGGCCGTAGCGCGACTAATAGGCTCGCGCGACGGCGAACTCGGCGGCCTCAAGCAGCGCGGCCTTGGCCTTGCTTGCGGGGAACATCGCCAGCGCGTCGACCGCCCGGCGCGCATAGAGGCGCGCCCGCTCGATCGTGTCAGACAGGGCGTCGCTCTTCCGGAGCAGCGCCATCGCATGGGCGAGATCCGCATCGGAGGTCCGCTCGCCGCCGATCGCCGCCCTCCAGAACGCGCGCTCGTCCGTGCTGCCACGCGCGTAAGCGAGGATGACGGGCAGCGTCATCTTGCCGTCGCGGAAGTCGTCGCCGACGCCCTTGCCCATCGTCTCCTCATCCGACGCATAGTCGATCACGTCGTCGCTAAGCTGGAACGCGATCCCGAGATTCCGGCCGTAGCATTCCAGCGCGAGCTCGGCCTCCTCGCTCGCCTCCGCGACGACCGGCGACACCCGGCATGCGGCGGCGAACAGGGCGGCCGTCTTGGCGCTGATGATCTCGAGATAATGATCCTCGTCGGTGTCGATCTGCCGTTGTGCGGTCAGCTGGTTGACCTCGCCCTCGGCGATCACCGCCGAGGCGTGGCTGAGGATGCGCAGGACCTTGAGGCTGCCGTCCTCGACCATCAGCTCGAACGCGCGCGAAAAGAGGAAATCGCCGACCAGCACACTCGCCGGATTGCCCCAGATGAGGTTCGCTGTGCGCTTGCCCCGGCGCATGCCCGAGCCGTCGACCACGTCGTCGTGGAGCAGGGTCGCGGTATGGATGAACTCGACCGCCGCGGCGAGCTTGTGGTGCCGCGTGCCCGGGTAGCCGAGCAGCGCGGCGCTGCCGAGGGTCAGCATCGGGCGCATGCGCTTGCCGCCGCCGGCGATGAGATGGCCGGCAAGCTCGGGTATGAGCGCGACCTTGCTCTGCATGCGCTCGAGGATGACCGCGTTGACGCCGTTCATGTCGGCAGCGACGAGCGCGATCAGGCCGTCGAGCGACGGCGAGCGCTGGCTCTTGAGCGGAAGGATCGTCGCGGTCACGGCGCCGCCCCTAGCCGGGACGGCGCCGATTTCAAAGCCGCTTACCAGATGTGGACGCGCTGCTCCGGCGGCAGGTAGAGCTTGTCGCCGGGCTGCACGTTGAACGCCTTGTACCAGGCGTCGACGTTCCGGACGACGCCGTTCACCCGATACTTGCCGGGGCTGTGCTCGTTGGTGATGACCTGCTGGCGCTCGGCGTCCTCACGCTGCTTTTCCTGCCACGCCTGCGCGTAGGCGATGAAGAAGCGCTGGTCGCCGGTCAGCCCGTCGATCACTGGCGATTGCCCGTGCTTCGCCTCGTACTTCTTGAACGCCGCATAGGCCGCCTCGACGCCCGAGAGGTCGCCGATATTCTCGCCGAGCGTCAGCTTGCCGTTGAGCGCGAGGTCGGGGAACGGCTTGAAGCTGTTATACTGTGCAACGAGCGCGTCCGTCTTCTCGGTGAAGGCCTTGCCGCTTTGCGGAGTCCACCAGTCGCGCAGCTTGCCCTTCGGGTCGAACTTGCGGCCCTCGTTGTCGAAGCCGTGGCCCATCTCGTGGCCGATCACCGCGCCGATCGCGCCGTAGTTCGCCGCGGGGTCGGCATTCGGATCGAAGAAGGGCGGCTGCAGGATCGCGGCCGGGAAGGTGATCTGGTTCGCCAGCGGGTTGTAATAGGCGTTGATCGTCTGCGGGAACATGCCCCAGAGCGTCCGATCGACCGGCTTCGGATAGCGCTTGAGCGCCAGCTTCCAGCTGAAGTCCGCCGCGGCCATCGCGTTGGCCAGCGGGTTGCCCTTCACGACGTCCATCGACGAATAGTCGATATACTTCACCGGATGGCCGATCCGCGGCTCGAAGGCGGCGAGCTTCTCGAGCGCCGCCTTGCGCGTCGCCTCATCCATCCACTGGTTGCTGCTGATCCGCTCGCGATAGGCGTCCTCGAGATTGCCGATCAGCTCCTTCATCTGCGCTTCGGAAGAGGGCGGAAAGTGCGTCTTGACGTAAATCTGCCCGACGCCCTCGCCGAGCGCTCCGTTGACCGCCGCAACGCCGCGCTTCCAGCGCTCGCGCTGCTGCTGAACGCCGTTCAGCTCCTTCGAATAGAAAGCGAAGCGGGCATCGTCGATCGCCTTGGGAAGCACGCTGGCGTGATCCGAAACGAAGCGGAACGCGAGCCATTCCTTCCACGTCGACAGTGGCGTCGATGCGAGGATCTTGCCCGCGCCGGCAACCGCCGAAGGCTCGGTGACGATCACGGTCTTCGGGTTGCCGAGGCCTGACTTCGCCAGCGTCGACGCCCAATTGAATTGCGGCGCCAGCTTCTGGAGCTGCGCGACCGTCATCGGGTTGTAGATCTTGTCGATGTCGCGGCGCTCGGCGGCCGGCCACTGCACCTTGGACAGCTCGGTCTCCAGCGCGATGATGCGATCGGCCGCCGCTTCGCCGCCCGGCAGGCCGGCGAGCTTCTCGATGGTGACGATATAGTCGCGATAGGCGGCGCGGTGCGCCTTCATCTTCGCATTGTCTTCGAGATAATATTCGCGGCTCGGAAGACCGAGCGTCGCCTGGCCGGTGAAGACGGCGTAGACGTCGGGGTTCTTGAAGTTGGGCGCGGGGCCGAGGTCGATCGGCGCCGCGAACCCCGGCTTGATGAACAGCGCCAGGAGCTGCTGGCGCGTCTTCGCCGCGTCGATCTCGGCAAGGTAGGGCTTCAGCGGCGCGGTGCCGGCCGCTTCGATCGCGGCCGTATCCATGAAGCTGGCGTAATAATCGCCGATCTGCTGGCTGAGATGATCGCCGTTGGGGTTGCTCGCGAGCTGCTCGACAATCTGGCGGACGTCCTTCTCGGCGCCGTCGGCGAGCGTCACGAACGGACCTGCGGAAGCGCGGTCGGCGGCGATCTGGTGAGTCTTGTCCCAGGTGCCGTTCACATAGGCCCAGAAATCGTCGCCGGGCTTGACCGACTTGTCCATCGCTGCGGCGTCGTAGCCCCAGTCGCCGTAGACCGGCTTGGCCGCTGAAACGGGAGCCGCAACTGCCGCAAGGCTCGCCGTGGCGAGCACCAACATCTTGAAACGCATGGAAATTCACCCCTCCGGTGGAACATCTCGCATTGCCTCAGACGGGCCGCGCTTGGCAAGGATTTTCGACGAAGGTGTGACTGCGGACGACGGGTGCACTCCGCGGTGCTCTATCCCCAGATATGCACCCTTTGCTCGGGCGGCAGGTAGAGCTTGTCGCCGGGCTGGACGTTGAACGCCTTGTACCAGGCGTCGAGGTTCCGAACGACGCCGTTGACGCGGTAGGCAGCCGGCGAGTGCGGGTTGCTCAGCAATTGCGAGCGAAGCGAGCCCTCGCGCTGCTTGGTCTCCCAGCTGTACCCGTAGGCGATGAAGAAGCGCTGGTCGCCGGTGAGGCCGTCGATCACCGGCGGCTCGCCATGCTTGGCGACGTAGCGCCGGTACGCAGCGTAGGCGACTTCGAGGCCGCCGAGATCGCCGAGATTTTCGCCGAGAGTCAGCTGCCCCTTGATGTGCACGCCGGGAATCGGCTCGTAAGCGTCATACTGCTTGACCAGCTCGGCGGTGCGCGTGGTGTAGGCCTTGGCGCTCGCCGGGGTCCACCAGTCGCGCAGCTTGCCGATCGGATCGAACAGCCGCCCCTGGTCGTCGAACCCGTGCCCGATCTCGTGGCCGATGGTCGCGCCGATGCTGCCGTAGTTGGACGCCGGATCGGCGTTCGGGTCGAAATAAGGCGGCTGAAGGATCGCGGCCGGGAAGGTGATCTGGTTCTTCGACGGGTCGTAATAAGCATTGTTGGTCTGCGGCAGCATGTCCCACAAGCCGCGATCGACCGGCTTGGGATAGCGCTTGAGCTGCAGGTTCCAGTCGAACTGCTCGGAGCGGATCGCATTGCCGAACAGGTCGTCGCGATTCACCACCAGCGAAGAATAATCGATGTACTTCTTCGGATGGCCGAGCCGCGGGTCGAAGCTCGCCAGCTTGGCCAGCGCGGCCTTGCGCGTAGGTGCGTCCATCCAGCTGTTGTGCTCGATCTTGTCCTTGAGCGCGGCGAGGATGTCATCGACCAGCTCGTGGACCTGGCGGTCGCTCTCGGGCGGATAGTGGCGTTGGACATAGATCTGCCCGACGGCCTCCCCGAGCGCATTATTGACCAGCGCAACGCCGCGCTTCCAGCGGTCGCGCTGGGCGGGCACGTCCGCGAGGGTCTTGCCGTAAAAGTCGAACCGCGCGTCGTCGAACGCCTTGGGCAGGAACTGCGCGTGGTCGCTGAGGAAATGAAAGGCGAGATAATCCTTCCACGCCTGCAGCGGCTCGCTCGCAACCAGCTTGCCGGTGTCGCGGATGGCGGTGGTCTCGCCGATGATCACCGTCTTCGCCGACCCGAGGCCCGCCTGCTTGAGCAAGCGGTCCCATTCGAGCTGCGGGGCGAACTTGGCGAGTTGGGCGCGGGTCTTGGGATTGTAAGTCGCCTTGACGTCGCGGCTGCGCTCGGGCGTCCAGTGCGCCTTGGCCAGCGCCGTCTCGAGCGCGAATATGCGATCGGCCCTGGCGCTCGCGTCCTGGTCGCCGGCGAGCGTGAGGATCTTCGTGATGTAGTTGCGGTAGGCGCTGCGGAAGGCATCATATTTGGCGCCGGGCAGCAGATAATAATCGCGCCCGGGCATGCCGAGGCCGCTCTGGCCTGCGAACACCGCATAGCGAGAGGGAATCTTGGGGTCCGACTGGATGTAGATGCCGACCGGCGATTCGTAACCGACCGTCCCGAACAGATCGATCAGTTGGCCGCGGCTGCGGACGGCAGCGATACGGTCGAGATAGGGCTTTGCCGGAGCGAGGCCGCGAGCCTCGATCGCGGGCGCGTCCATCCAGCTTGCGTAGAAGTCGCCGATCTGCTGGCCGAGCTTGCCGTATCGCGCCGGGTCCTTGGCCGAGTCTTCGATGACCGAACGGACGTCGCGGTCGATCTGGTCGTTGAGCACCGAATCGATACCCACGAAGGTCCGGTCCTCGGCGATCGGCGTGCGCTTGTACCAGGCGCCGTTGACGTAGGCGAAGAAGTCGTCGCCGGGCTTCACCAACCTGTCCATCGCCGTCGCGTCGTAGCCCCAGGCGCCATAGGTCGGCTTGGCCGCGCCCGCGGCCACTGGCGCAAATGCGAGCAGGCTTGCAGCGGCAAGCACCAACACTTTGAATTTCATCGATTAAGTCCCTCCCGGAAGTGCGGCCTCCATGCCCCAACCGCACCCGATTCGTCAAAAGCCGCTCGACGAAGCGGCGGCCGGGTCAGCCCGAAGGCAGGCTGAGGCGGGCAAGAAGGCCGCCGAGGTCCTCGCTTTCCTCGAGATGGATCTTGCCGCCGTAGATCTCGGCGACGTCGCGCACGATGGCGAGACCGAGGCCGGTGCCGGGCTTGCCCGTCGTGTCGAGCCTGGCGCCGCGCGTGAACAGCTCGCCGCGACGTTCCTGGGGAATGCCTGGGCCGTCGTCCTCGACGAGGATGTCGACGTGCACGCCTTTGGGCTCCACCGTCACGAACACGCGCCCGCCGCCATATTTGGCCGCGTTCTCGATCAGATTGCCCAGCATCTCGTCGAGGTCCTGCCGCTCGACCCGCACCTGCGCCTGGTGATCGCCAGCGATATCCACAGTGACATTTTCGTAGAGCCGGTCGACCGCGCGCTGCACGGCCTCGAGGCTCTCCCACACCGATGACCGCGACTGCGCCGCGGAGCGGCGGCCGATGGCCCGCGCACGGGCGAGATGGTGGTCGACCTGGCGGCGCATCACCAGCGCTTCGCGGCAGACGGTGTCGGCAAGATCGGGCGAGTGCGCGGTTGCGGCGTTGGTGATCACCGTCAGCGGAGTCTTCAGCGCATGAGCGAGATTGCCGGCGTGGCGCCTTGCTTCCTCGGCCTGCGCTTCGCTGTGCGCGAGCAGCTGGTTGATCTCTTCGGTCATCGGCTTGATCTCGGCCGGGAAGTCGTCGCTGATCCGCGTCCGGTCGCCCGAGCGGATCGCCGCGACCTCCTCGCGCACCCGGCGCAACGGCCACAGCCCGTAGAACGTCTGAAGCGCGGCGAGCAGGAGGAGGCCGACGCCGAGCGCGCTGAAGCTCCAGATGAGGATCAGCCGCAGCCGGTGGATCTGCTGGTTGATCGGCTCGCGCGATTCGGCGACCTGGAACCGCCAGCGGACCGGGGAACCGGGCAAGATCGCGTCGCGCTCGGCGATACGCAGCGGCTCGGCATGATCGTGCGTCGAGAATTCGTCGCTGTCGTAGAGATGCGGCTTCAAATCGGCGTGAGCGTGGCTGACGCGCAGGCGCCGGTCCCATAGCGAACGCGAAGGGAAGGTCTCGGCCCCGGCGCCGCTGATCTGGAAATAGGCGCCCGAATAAGGCTCGACGAAGCGCTGGTCTGCCGGCGGGCGATTGAAGCGGACTTCGCCGTCCGGGCCGATCTCGGACGAGGCGATCATCGAATTCAACACGAACACGATCTGGTTGTCGAAGCTGTCGACGATCGAGCGCGTCAGCACCCGGTCGAGCGCGTACCCGCCGATCAGCAGCAGCGCGACGATCCACACCGCCGCGACGCCGATCATGCGCCGGCTGAGCGAGCCGGAGCGCTGCCCCTGCTTCAGCTTGCGAGCAACGCGCTCGTCCGCCGCCGCGGCGGGAGCCGCGGGGGCTTCGAGGTTCAACTAACCGGTTCCTCGAGACTGTAGCCGAGGCCGCGGATGGTCGTGATCACGTCGGGCCCGAGTTTCTTGCGGATCCGCGTGACGAACACCTCGATGGTGTTCGAATCGCGGTCGAAGTCCTGGTCGTAGATATGCTCGATGAGCTCGGTGCGGCTGACCACCTTGCCCTTGTGGTGCATGAGATAGGACAGGAGCTTGTACTCCTGCGCGGTGAGCTTCACCGGCTCGCCGTTCTTGGTCACCTTGCCCGACCTGGTGTCTAGGCGGATGTCGCCGGCGGTGAGCTCGCTGCTCGCGTTACCCGACGACCGGCGGATCAGCGCGCGCAGGCGGGCGATCAGCTCCTCGGTCTGGAACGGTTTGGCGAGATAATCGTCGGCGCCGGCGTCGAGCCCGGCGACCTTGTCCGACCAGCTGTCGCGGGCGGTGAGGACGAGGACCGGCATCTTGCGGCCTTCCTTGCGCCAGCGGTCGAGCACGGTGAGGCCGTCGACTTCGGGCAGGCCGAGATCGAGGATCACCGCGTCATAGCTTTCGGTCGAGCCGAGATAATGGCCATCCTCGCCGTCGGTCGCGAGGTCGACGGCATAGCCGGCGCCTTCGAGGGTCGAGCGCAGCTGCCGCCCGAGATTGGGTTCGTCTTCGACGATCAGAACGCGCATTGAATGCTCCCCGGAGCCGTTCATCTTCGCGCCGTCAACCCGCGTTGCGGCGAGAGGTTGCTTTACCGGAACAACTGGGATGTGAGCGTCAAAAGTCAATCGGGCCGCGAATCAACGGTCGTGCGAGCGGCGGATGATCCGGCCCTGGCCATCAACGTCGACCCAGATCACGCGGCCGTTCTGCATGAATTTGAAGCGGTAGGTGTCGCCGTTCAGCTCGGGGCCGAGATAGTCGGCGCCGCCCATCATCGGCATGACGCGGCGCTCAAGCTGGGGAAGCGGCATCGAGCGGCCTTCGCGGGTCGCTTCGAACGCGCGCTCCTGCTCGCGCATGAAAGGTGCGGCCTCGGGCGGCCGCCCGCGACCGTGCGGCCCATCGGCCAGCGCCGGAGCGCTGGTCACGCCACCCGCGAGAGCGGCGGCAAGCAGAAGGGTACGCAACAGTCTCATAGCCGACTCTTTTGTTAGTGACGCTTTCTATCACTGTGCATTGAATAAGCTATGAATGCGCCTGCACGGCGCCGTTCAGGGTTCAGCGCGGCGCAAAGCTTGGCTAGGGCGCCGCAATGGCGGCGCCGATCCTCTCCTATGAAGACCTTGGGCTGATCCAGGGCGAAGGCTGGCTGTTCCAGAACCTCGACCTGTACATCGGCGAGCGCGACCGCCTCGCGCTCATCGGCCGCAACGGCGCCGGCAAGACGACATTGCTCAAGTGCCTCGCCGGACTGATCGACCCCGATCGCGGCAAAAGGACCATCGTGCCCGGCACCAATGTCGTGTTGCTCGAGCAGGACCCGAGCATGGACGGCTTCGACACGCTGCTCGATTGGGTGCTGCACGGTGCCGATGCTCCCCAGCCGCACGAAGCCGCGGCGATCGCCGACCAGCTCGGCATCGACCTGTCGCGACCGACCGCGACGGCGAGCGGCGGGGAACGGCGGCGCGCGGCCATTGCGCGGGCGCTTGCCGCCGGGCCCGACGTGCTCCTGCTCGACGAGCCGACCAACCATCTCGACCTCGGCGCGATCGAATGGCTCGAGGAGTGGCTGAAGCGGTTCAAGGGCGCGTTCATCGTCATCAGCCACGATCGCACCTTCCTGACGCGGCTGACGCGCAGCTGCCTGTGGCTCGACCGGGGTGAACTTCGCCGCGCGGAGATCGGGTTCGGCGGCTTCGAGGCGTGGACGGAGCGCGTCTACGAGGAGGAAGCGCGCGCGGCGGAGAAACTCGACGCCAAGCTGAAGATCGAGCTGCACTGGCTGCAGCGCGGCGTCACGGCGCGCCGGCGGCGCAACCAGGGGCGGCTCACAAAGCTGCACGAGATGCGCGCACAACGGGCGGCGATGCTCGGCGCCGCGGGCACCGCCAGGCTCGCGCTGGCGAAGGATGACGTGCGCACCAAGACGGTGATCGAGGCCGATCACGTGAGCAAGTCGTTCGGCGACCGGCCGATCATCCGCGACTTCTCGCTTCGCGTCCAACGCGGCGACCGGATCGGCATCGTCGGGCCCAACGGCGCGGGCAAGACCACCCTTCTCAAGCTGCTGACGGGCGAGCTGCAACCCGACTCTGGGAAGGTCACGCAAGCGCGGACGCTGAGCGGCATCGTCATCGACCAGCAGCGCAAGCTGATGGAGCCGCAGCGGCGGGTGAAGGACGTGCTGGCGAACGGCGGCGACTGGATCGAGGTCCGCGGGACGAAGAAGCACATCAAGGGCTATCTGAAGGAATTCCTGTTCGATCCGGCGATCGCTGATGCGCCGATCGGCTCCTTGTCGGGCGGCGAGCGGTCGCGGCTGCTGCTCGCCCGCGAGTTCGCGCGCGAGGCGAACCTGCTGGTGCTAGACGAGCCGACCAACGACCTCGATCTCGAAACGCTCGACCTGCTGCAGGAGGTGATCGCCGATTATGAGGGCACCGTACTGATCGTCAGCCACGACCGCGACTTCCTCGACCGGACGGTGACGATCACGCTCGGGCTCGACGGTTCGGGCAAGGTCGACATCGTCGCCGGCGGCTACGAGGATTGGGTGCGGCAGCGGTACGAGGCGCACCGCTCCCCGCCGAAGGGTGGGGCCCAGGGCGGTACGAAAGCAGCGCCTTCCGACGCTCCTGGACCCCGTCCTTCGACGGGGCACAAGCTCACCTACAAAGACCAGCGCGATTACGACCGCCTGCCGGGCGAGATCGAGCGGCTGCAAGCGGAGGTCGCGGCGGACGAGGCAGCACTCTCCGACCCCGACCTCTACACGCGCGACCAGGCGCGGTTTGCCGACCTCACCGAGCGCGTGGCGCGTAATCGCGCCGAGATCGAGGCGATGGAGCTGCGCTGGATTGAGGTCGCAGAGATGGCCGAGGCGCTCGGGCGCTAAGCGCTCAGCCGGTACTGCTTCAGCAGGTCGTAGAGCGTGGGCCGGCTGATTCCGAGCAGCTTTGCAGCGCCCGAGATATTATTGTCGGTGCGGCTCATCGCCTGGCGGATCGCTTTCCTGTCGGCGATCTCGCGCACCGCGCGAAGGTTGATCGCCGGCGCCCCTTCCGCCGTCTCTGCCGCGAGGTCCAGATCCGCCGCCGTGATGCTTTTGCTGTCGGCCATGATGACCGCCCGCTTGATCCGGTTCTCGAGCTCGCGAACGTTGCCGGGCCAGCCATAGGCGGCGATCGCGTCGATAGCGTCGGGACTGAGCGCCTGCACGCCGGCTTCGAGCTCGCGGCTGAAGCGGTTGACGAAGTGGCGCGCGAGAAGCACCGCGTCGCCCGAGCGCTCCGCGAGCGACGGGATCTTCACCACGATCTCGGCGAGGCGGTAATAGAGGTCCTCGCGAAACCGCCCGTCGGCAATCATCGCTTCCAAATCCTGGTGGGTCGCGCAGACGATGCGGGTGTCGACGGCAATGGTTTGCCGGCCGCCGATGCGTTCGATCACGCGCTCCTGCAGGAAGCGCAGCAGCTTGACCTGCAGCGGCAGCGGAATGTCGCCGACCTCGTCGAGGAACAGCGTGCCGTTCTGCGCGAGCTCGATCTTGCCGACGTTGGACTTCACCGCACCCGTGAACGCCCCGCGCTCGTAGCCGAACAGCTCAGCTTCGAGCAGGTTTTCCGGGATTGCCGCGCAGTTGATCGCCACGAACTCGCCCTTGCGGCCGCTCTTGTCGTGGACGGCGCGGGCGAGCAGCTCCTTGCCGGTGCCGCTAGCGCCGAGCAGCATCACCGACACGTCGGCCGAAGCGACGCGCTCAATCGTCTTGCCGACCTTCATCATTTCGGGCGCGGCGGTGATGATAGCGCCGAGCACGTTCGCGGATGCGCCGGATTCGAGCCGGCGGTTTTCTTCCTCGATCTCGTGCAAATGGAAGGCGCGGGCGACGATGAATCCGAGCTCGTCGATGTCGACCGGCTTCTTATAGAAGTCATACGCGCCCATTGCGACGGCGCGGGTCGCGCTTTCGCGCGCACCATGCCCGGTCGCGACAATCACCTTTGTGTCGGGTTTGAGGCGCAGGATCTCGGCCAGCGTGGCGAAACCTTCGTCGGTGCCGTCCGGGTCGGGCGGAAGGCCGAGGTCGAGCGTCACGACGGCGGGCTCGTGCGCACGCAACGCCTCGATCGCGGCGGCGCGGTCGCCGGCGCAAACGACCTGGTAGCCGTCGTACGCCCATTTGAGCTGGCGCTGCAGGCCTTCGTCGTCCTCGACGACGAGGAGCACTTTGGGTTCGCTTGCTTGCGTCATGCGCTTTTCCTCAGCGGTTCGCCCGCCGCCTCGGCGGCGGCGAGAAGGATGGTGAAGGTGGTGCCCTGGCCGGGCCGGCTGTCGACGGCGAGCCGCCCGCCCATGGCGGTGATCAGCGACCGCGCCTCGAACGCGCCGATGCCGAACCCGCCGGGCTTGGTCGAGGCGAAGGGCTGGAACAGGCGGTTGCGGATGAAGTCGCCGTCCATGCCGACGCCCTTGTCGGCAATGGCGATCGAGACGTCCGCGTCATGCCTGCCCACGCGCAGGACGACGGGTTCGCCGCTGCTCGCGTCGAGGGCGTTCTGGAGCAGATGGCCAACCGCCTGCTCGAGCGCCGTCGCATCGACCAGCGCTGGAATGCTCGCGTCCCCGAGCAGCTGGACGTCGCGGTCGCGCCGCCTGGTCGCGATTGCGCCCATCAGGATCGGCCGCAGCGGCTGGGCTTCGATGCGTTGGACCCGCGAAGGCGAATGCGGGGCCAGGCGCGCGAGCAGGTCGTTCATCTTGCCCACCGACGACTGCAGCGTCGCGACCATGTCGGTACGGAACTCGGGATTGTCGGCATGGCGCTCGGCGTTGCGGGCGAGGAGCGACAGCTGGCTGACCAGGTTCTTGATGTCGTGGAGGATGAAGGCGAAGCGGCGGTTGAATTCCTCAAACCGCTGGGCGTGGCTGAGCGCTTCCTGGCTCAGCGCCTCGGCAAGCGAGCTGGCAGCCTGGTTGCCGGCGGTCCGCAGCAGGTCGAAATCCTCCCAGTCGAGTTGGCGGCGGTATTCCGGCGCGGCGAGCACGACCAAGCCGACCAGCCGCTGCTGGTGGAGCAGGGGAATGCCGACCCAGCCTGCGCTCTCGTCAAGGAGCCACTGCGGCGGTTGAAGCCCCCGGTCGGTCGAGGGCCCCCAGCCGCTGCGAAGCGCCTCGAGCTCGAGCACGCGGCCACTCGTCTCGAGCCTGGTCCAGAATTCACCGGTATCGTCGAGCGCGTCGGGCCCGGGATTGCCGCCCGGCCAGTTGACGCTCGCCGCTACAGCGAGGCCACGCCCGCCGTCGCCGACGAGGAGCAGCCCGCCGGGCGCTTCGACGATGTCCGCGAAGGCTTTGACGATGCGCTCGCTGAGCGGCGGGGCGTCGGCGGCGGCGCGTCCGAGAGTCTCGGTGAAGCGCAGCCATTCGGTGCGATAGTCGTAGCGATGCTCGAACAAATGCTTGGCGAGCTTGACCTTCATCCAGCCGCGCGCGCGGGCGCTCGGAAGCAGCACCATCGCGCCCACGGTCATCACCGCGAGCGCGCCGATCATCAGCGCCGACGACCAGTCCACGCCGGTGCCGCGCAGCGCCGTGGCGAGGATCGCCATCAGGGCGAAGTAGGCGCAGATCGCGAGCAGCGAGAGCGACTGGAAGGTTGCCGCCCGCGACAGCCGGATTCGCCAGCCGCCGTCCTTGCGCGTCGAAAGGGCGAACAGCGGCGCGGCGAGCGCGACCGCAAGGCCGCGCCACTCGACGAGCCGCGACCGGCTTGCCGATCCGACATAGAGGCTCGTGTAGAGGTTGAGGTCGTAAATCCAGATCAGGGCGAGCCCGAGCATCGCCAGCCGAATGTGCGAGCGGCTCGCCGGCGCTGCCTGGCCATAGACGTTGTGGACCAGGACCAGCGCGCCGGCGGCCGTCGTGATTCGCAGCACGAGCGCGGTCTGGGCGATCGTGTCGCTAGGCGAAAAGAGCTGCAGCGTCGCGCCGATCAGCTGCAGGCCGATCACCGCGGCAACCGCGGCATAGACGAGCTTGAGCCCGTGCTGACGCTCTTCGCCCGAAGCGGCGGAGACGCTGTACAGCAGGCTGACCCACAAGAGATTGCGCGCGCTTTCGGCAAATCCGAGGACGGGCGCCTCCGGCGCGACGGCGGCGAGCCACGCCCAGCAGGCGGTGAGCGCGAAAGCGCCGGCGATCAGGCGCTGCGACGGATCGCGCGCTGCATCGGCGGCGCGCCACAGCGTCAGCGCCGCGAACAGTGCCGCCGCGAGCGCGTGGCTCCAGAAACCGATCAGCGCGTCCATGAGGCGCCCAATGTCAACCCAGCCGACATGGGCAGAGGGTGTCGCTAAACTTTACAAAGAAGTGGTGAATCCCCTCTCCCCTTGGCGGGAGAGGGAGGGGCCCGCCGCGAAGCAGTGGGAGGGTGGGGGGGGCGGCGAATTTCGTCCACGCCCCCTCACCCCCCTCGCTAAGCTCGGCACCCTCTCCCTCCGGGGGAGAGGGTTATTTCTTCAAAATGTCCAGCGCGGCGACGGTCATCGCTTCGGTGGCGGTCGAGATCACCGCGTCGGCGTCGGGCGCCCACAGTGAGCTATGCAGCGCCGGCAGTTTCAGCGTGTCGCCCTTGACCGCGTCCCACTTCGCCTGCGGCACGCCGCCGACCCAGAAGATCACGCTTTGCTTCGACTTGTCGGCGAGCCAGTACCGGCTGAAGTCCTCGGCAGCCATGACGGGTTGCGGCTCGACCACGCGGTCCCTGCCGAAATGACTGGTGAAGAGATTTTCAAGCCTGCCGGCGAGCTCGTCCGTGTTGAACGTCGCGTCGGCTGAGGGCTGCTCGATGTCCACGGTTGGCATGCGATCCTCGGGCATTCCGGCGGCGATTGCCTCGCCGCGTACGATCCGGCGAATCCCGTCGAGCAGCAGTTTGCGCGTCTCCGGCGTGTAGCTCCTGACGGTCAGCGCGAGCTTCGCATCGTCGGGGATGATGTTGCTCTTGGTCCCCGCATGGAAGCTGCCGACAGTGACGACCGCCGGCTGGAGCGGATTGTTCTCGCGGCTGACGAGGGTTTGCAGCGCCGTGACGATCCGTGAGGCGAGGACGATGGGGTCCTTGGTGTTCTGCGGATAAGCGCCATGGCCGCCGACGCCCTTCACGTCGATGTTCACGGTGTCGACGTTCGCCAGCATGTAGCCGGACTTGATGCCGATGACTCCTGCGGGGAGCGACGCGCTGTCGTGGAACGCGAGGAGATAGTCGGGCTTCGGGAAGCGCGTGAACAGCCCGTCCTTGAGCATCGCCTGAGCGCCGATCACTCGCTCTTCACCGGGCTGCAGGACCATCACGAGCGTGCCGGACCATTGGTCCTTCATCGCCGCGAGGCGCCGCGCGGTGCCGAGCCACGTCGCGATGTGAGTGTCGTGGCCGCAGGCGTGCATCACCGGCGTTTCCGTGCCGTCGGGAAGCTTGCCAGTGACCTGCGATGCAAACGGCAGTCCCGTCTGCTCCTTGACCGGGAGCGCATCCATGTCGGCCCGGAGCAGCAGGACGGGACCGGGGCCGTTTTTCATCACTGCCACGACGCCCGTTTTCCCGACATGCTCGGTCACCTCGAAGCCAAGCTCACGCATCTTTGGGGCGAGCAGCGCGGGGGTCCGGACTTCCTCCATCGACAGCTCGGGATGCGCGTGGATGTCGCGATACAGCGCGAGCAGCATCGGCATGTCGGCTCGAATGGAGTCCGACAAAGCGGCCGCGGTGGCTGGCGTCGAAGCGGTCATAAGGGCTGTCGCCAGCCATAACATTTTGTTCAAGGCGTTGCTCCTTGGGGCACCAGTTCCATGACGTCGAACCTGGATTCGAAATGCGGCTGCGGCATCAGCAGCCGCCAGCGGCTCGGCCCGATGCGTTCGACATAAGCCGCAACATCGCGCTGCTCGTCCTGGCCATATTGCAGCGCCCGCCGCTCGTCGCCGAGCACGAGCGTGCCGAGGAAGACGTTGCGGATCGCGTCGCCGGGAAAGATCAGGCCGACATAGCGCTGGGAGCCGCTCAATTTGCCCAGCCGCTGCAGCTGGCGCTCAGCATGGACGCGGCAGGTGAAGCCCGGATAGGACACGAACTCGAGATTGCCGGCATCCTTGGCGCCGAGCTTGATCACGCGGCAGCGATACATGCCGTTCGGGATCGCCGGTGCGGCAAGCGCCGCATCGGGGTCGAGCAGCACGCCTTCGCGGTCGATCTCGGCTCCGTGGCCCGCCTTGCGCGCTTCGGCGAGCGCATCCACGAACGTCTTGCGCCAGTCGCGCAGCCGCACGCGATCGTTCTCGCTGATCACTTCCCTGTACGCGGTCGTCCAGCGGGGGATGAGCCCCGACGGCTGCTCGATCACCTCGCACGACGAGCAGACAAGCGCGGCAAGAAGCAGGAAAGCTAAGCGCATCTGTCGAGCCTAAGCGGCAGTCCAGCCGCCGTCCATGCTGAGGTTCGCTCCCGTAATCGATTGAGCTTCGTCGCGGCAGAGGAACAGCGCCAGCGCCGCCACTTCTTCGGGAGTCACGAAGCGCTTGGTCGGCTGCGCGGCGAGGAGGACGTCATTCATCACCTGCTCGCGCGTGAGGCCGCGGGTCCGCATCGTGTCGGGGATCTGCTTCTCCACCAGCGGCGTCCACACGTAACCGGGGGAGATGCAGTTGACGGTAATGCCGTCGCGTGCGGTTTCGAGCGCCACGGTCTTGGTGAAGCCGGCGACGCCGTGCTTGGCGGCGACATAAGCGCTCTTGTTGGGCGAGGCGACGAGGCTGTGCGCGCTCGCGGTGTTGATGATCCGGCCCCACTTCTTCCGCTTCATCGCTGGGACCGCGAGGCGCGTCGTGTGGAACGCCGACGAGAGATTGATCGCGATGATCGCGTCCCACTTCTCGGGCGGAAAGTCCTCGACCGGCGACACGTGCTGGATGCCGGCATTGTTGACGAGGATGTCGGGTCCGCCGAGCTCGTCCGCACAGCGCTTCATCATCCGCTCGATCTCGGCCGGCTTCGACATATCGGCGCCGTCGTGAATCGCGCCGAGTTCCGCGCACGCGCGCTCGATCTCTGCCGGCTCGCCGAAACCGTTGATCATCAGCTTCGCGCCCTCGGCCGCGAGCGCCCTCGCGATCGCGAGGCCAATGCCCGACGTGGAGCCGGTCACCAGCGCGACTTTGCCTTCAAGGATCATGTCCGAATCTCCCTCGCCGTTCCTCGCGGGCAGCGCAGGCAAATGCAACCGCTGCTATGGGCCGCGCATTGGGCCGTTGCAGGAGGAACTCGATGCGGCTGGGCGACGAACGCGAAAGCGGCAATTTCGTGGACGATACGGGCCGCGGCGGCCTCGGTGGCGGAGGGTTCGGCGGAGGCGGGCTCGGCTGCCTGCTGCCGCTCATCGCCAGCCGCTTCGGCATCGGCGGCGTGGTCATCCTGCTGATCGGTTATTTCCTGTTGAGCTCGCTCGGTGGGCTCGGCGGTGGAGGCGGCGGAATCTCCCCCAGCTCGCAGCAGGTCGGCGCGCCGAGCGGGCGAAGCACTCTCGACCCGACCATCAAGCATTTCACGCTGCAGGTGCTCGCGAGCACCGAGGACGTCTGGGGCAAGCTGCTGCAGCCCAAGGGCATCAGCTACACGCCGACGCAGCTCGTTTTCTATTCGGAATCCGATCAGTCCGGCTGCGGCGCCGCCCAGTCGGCGATGGGCCCGTTCTACTGCCCCGACGACAAGCGCATCTATCTCGACACGCAGTTCTTCAACGAACTGTCGCAGCGCTTCCAGGCGCCCGGCGACTTCGCCGAAGCTTATGTGATCGCGCATGAGGTCGGCCATCACGTCCAGGATCTGATGGGCACGCTCGGTCAGGCCGAGCAGCTCCAGGCGCGCGCGAGCCGGACCGAGGGCAATGCGATCCAGGTCAGGATCGAGCTGCAGGCCGACTGCTACGCCGGCGTGTGGGCGGCGAACGCAAAGAACCCCGAAGGCCAGCCGGTGATGGAGCAGGGCGACTTCGAGGAGGGCATGCGCGCGGCCGAGGCGATTGGCGACGACACGCTGCAGCGCGAGACGCAGGGCCGCGTCGTGCCCGACAGCTTCACCCACGGCACCTCGGCGCAGCGGATGAACGCGCTGCGCACCGGTTTTCAATCGGGCAGCGTCGATGCGTGCAAGTCGCTTTAAAGTTTGACCAGCATCTTCCCGACATTCTCGCCCTTGAACAGGCCGAGGAACGCGTCGGGCATATTCTCGAGGCCATCGACCACAGTCTGGCGTGACTTGACCGTGCCGTTCGCGACCCACGGAGCCATTTCGCCGTAGAACTCGCTCATTCGCGGGAAATAATCGAAGATGATGAAGCCCTTGAGCTGGATGCGCGCCGCGATGATCCGCGGGATGAAGCGGAAGCTCATCGGCTCCTTGGCATTATAGCCCTCGATCATGCCGCAGATGGCGAAGCGGGCGTTGTTGCGCGCGACCGCGAAAGCCGCATCGAGATGGTCGCCGCCGACATTATCGAAATAAACGTCGATCCCATCGGGCGCGGCAGCGGCCAGCCCCTTGAGGATCGATCCGGCCTTGTAGTCGATCACCTGGTCGGCCCCGATTGAACGGACGAACTCGCATTTTTCAGCACCGCCGGCCGATCCGATGACGGTCATGCCCTTGGCTTTCGCGATCTGCACGACGGCCGAGCCCACCGCACCGGCCGCGGCGGAAACGAAGACCACGTCACCCGCCTTGGCACTCGCCGCATCGAGCAGGCCGAAATAGGCGGTCATGCCGGTCACGCCGAGGATGCCGAGGAACAGCTCGGGCGGCGCGCCGAAGTCCGGCAGCTTCTGGGCAATCCGCGCCGGCACCACAGCTTCGTCGCGCCAGCCGCTCATGTGCTGGACGAGATCGCCGGGCTGGAATCCCTCGGCCTTGCTTTCGATCACCTCGCCGATCGCGCCGCCGTCCATCGGTTCGCCGACCTGGAACGAAGGCACGTAGCTTTTCACGTCGTTCATCCGCCCGCGCATGTACGGGTCGACCGAGAGCCACAGGTTCTTCACCCGCACCTGCCCGTCGGCGAGCGGCGGGAGCTCGACCGGCTTGAGCTCGAAATTATCCTCGGTGGGCATGCCGCTGGGGCGGCTCTTGAGGTGCCAGGCGCGGGGCATTGGCTTTCTCCGTCATCCCGGCCCTTGAGCCGGGATCCGCTTGTTCTCGAGTCCGCTAGATAGAAAGGTGGACCCCGGATCAAGTCCGGGGTGACGAAGT
>Ga0207657_10002807_pt1 | contig 18735 bp, 17 predicted proteins | sample KBSC33metaG_FD_184316 | JGI IMG/M metagenome (GOLD analysis project Ga0207657, IMG submission 184316) | Corn rhizosphere microbial communities from Kellogg Biological Station, Michigan, USA - KBS C3-3 metaG (SPAdes) (version 2) | ecosystem: Host-associated > Plants > Roots > Rhizosphere > Soil ... | reverse complement strand
GCCAGGTTAAGGCGCAACAGAAGCCACCATGGGACAGCGGCGATCAGAGCCCAGCGTTCCGTCCCGCTCGTCAACCCGCTGACGAGGAGCACATACGCGATCGAAAAGGGAAGCGTTGAGCGGAGCTGAAACCGCCGTGCCTTTGCCCAAGTAGTGGGCCATTCGGACTGCGGGGTTCGGCCGAGCTGAGGAATAAGGTATCCGGACGTCCCTGCGTCGGCGACCGATGCGGCATAGAGTGCGACTGTCGACGTGAGGCCGAAGATGCCAAGGGCTGTGGTCCCAGAGTTACGTGCGATCACGACCGAGGCGATGAAGAGCAAACCGCCCGCAACGATCCGCGAGAAGCCGAGACCGAGGGTCGAGCGAGCCAGCGGTGCGCGGAGCAGGTTCAGTCGGCGGCGCCCGACGGAGGGCGACTCACCGCTAGTACCAGAGCCGAGCACCGACGGATTGAAGGTACGCCAGCGCCTCAGGCCCGAGCGGTGACCTGCGTTCTACCGCTGGAATTCGGATGATGTCCCACCACGCGCGGAGATAGGTCGCCGGATGACCTCTCACACGGTTGATGTACTCCAGGCTCCACATGGCCGCTGTTGTAAACGCGTAGCGAAGCGGAAGGTATCGCCATGCAACGATTGTCTTATTCGTCCACTGCCGTCGCAGCTTGGCGTGGTCGACGAGCCGACCGTGGCGCGATTCCTTGTGCTCGATCGTGACTGAGGGGTCGTAGCCGATCGAGTAGCCGGCGTCGATGACGCGGTAGCTCAAGTCGTACTCCTCCATGTAGATCGAGAACCCCTCTGGGTACGGTCCCGCCTTCTCGACGGCGTCCTTTCGCATGAGCGTCGCTCCCCCGGCGAAGAAGCTCGTCAGGAACGGACCGTCCTCGGAGTCTGGGACTCGCCGCTTGTGCGGGTAGGCGGACTTCTGGATCTCCTTCGTGTCGTGGTAGACGACCCTGACCTGCACGATGCCGGTGTTCTCGTCGCGGAAGATCCCTTTGTCGAAAATGCGGGCGAGGGTCGCAACGTCGCCGGCGTTCGGCAATACAACGTCGTCGTCGAGGACTAGAAAGACCTCGCCCTGCGCTTCACGCATCAGCAGATTCTTCCCGGCGGTCGCCCCGAGGTTCTCGCCGGATCGAATGACACGAATCTTCAGCTCAGGGTGAGCGTCGGCGAATGCCCACGCTTCCGTGTAGTCGGACGTTGTGCCGTTGTCGAGGATCAAGACCTCTTCGAGCGCGCCATCGAGCTTGTCCTGACGGGCGATGCTCTGCAGCAGATCGAGAAGGTCATCCGGCCGATTGAAGGTGACGACGAGCACGGACAGCTTCACGCCCGCACCTTCTCAGGAAGAGAGGACAGCGTCTCGCCACCGACTCCAAAGATCCTCGCCTGACGGTGGCGGCGCCGGCGGCGTTTGAAGCGCCGCGACCACAGCGTCGCCCAGCGCCTCTGGGTCGTTCGGCGGTACGACGACGCCGGAGCCGGCAAGGGCCTCGGGTAGCCCGCCGACGTTCGTGGTGACCACCGGCTTCCGGAACATCGCTGCGAGCGGGATCACGCCGCTCTGCGACGCGGTTCGGTACGGAAGCACGACGAGATCGCTCATGTCGAACAAGCTCGCGACGTCTTCGTTCGGGATGTACTCGTCGAATAGACGGACGGAATCGCGGATTCCGAGTTCATCGACGCGCGCGCGGTACGAATCGATCGGTTCGAAAAAGGTTCCCGCCACCACGAGGATGGCGTTGGAGGCTCGGGCGACCTGGGGGAACGCGTCGATCAGGTCAGCGAGGCCCTTGTACGGCCGAACGTTTCCGAAGAAGAGCACGATCTTCGTGCCGCCGACCCCACCCACCCGTGCGTCCCATTTCTCTCGGTTCGCGACCGGGACATCCGCGTCCAGCACTGAGTAGGGGGGATGGGGCACGACCGACACGCGCGCGGTCGGCACGAGGCTGCGGAGTTCGCCGGCCACGCCTTCGGACAGGGCGACGAGACGGTCACCGCTCCCGAGCGCCAGCCGGGTGAGCGCTCGAGCCAGCGGAAAGCCTTCGTGAGGCGACGCGTTGTGGCATACGAAGACCACTCGCGCCCGCAGCCTCCGCTTCGCGAATCGAGCGAGGTACCAGGTCGAGAGGCTTGTGATCGGATGCCACCACTGGACGACGACGATCTGCGGCGATCGCGAGCGGAGGACCCGGCGGGCACGGAACCACGTCCACGGAAGCCAGGGCACGAGAACGGCGGCGGACGAGACATCCTCCTGCCGCTGGCTCGGGTCAGGTCCCTGGCGGCCCGCCCTCGAGAACGACGGGTAGATCCTGCGGTACGCGAGGATCGTCGCGTCCATTCCGCCGTCTCGCAGCACGCGGGCGAGTTGCGAGTTGAACTGAGCGATCCCGCCGCGAGTCCCCGGCCCGGGACCGATCAGGAGAACCTTGCGCCGTCCAGCGTTTGGCGCGATTTCCACGGGTTTTGGCGAGCTATCGATGTTGCTAGACGATTGGGCCAACTTCACCCGGACCTTCGGTTGTGGAGAACAGGGGCGCTGCGGTCTTGACTGGAGGAAGCGGTCGCCCACGGATTGCGGGCTCCGGGATTCGACTGGGAGGTTAGGGGAATGGCTGAGCGGCTTTCGCTCTTTGTCAATGAGGCGCTGATCCGCCTTCGCACGCTCGACTTCAAGCGTGAAGAGGGTCAGGGCGTCACGGAGTACGGCATCGTGCTGGCGTTCGTCGCCGTCGCGCTCGCCGCGGTTCTGATCGTGCTGAAGAGTCAGATCATCAACTTCATCACGAAGGTCGGCAACGATCTGGCCGATCTGCCGGCAAACGTCTAGGACGACGTCGCTGCTCCAGGCCGTCGCGGGCTCCTCAGGGAGTCCCGCGACGGCCTATCTGCGTGTGCTGGACCTGTGTCCGGCTGTCAGTCGTGAGTTCCGAGACAACCTCGGTTCTTGAGCATGCCGATGCACCTTTCAGCAGCTAATTCCTTGCGTCGGAACATGTTTTAGACGATTGTTGACCCGTACCCGGACCTTCGACTGTGGAGAAGTAGAGGCTGGGCCGCTTGATTCGGTCAGGAAGCGGAGCCGCCCACTTACTGCGGGCTCCGGAGTTCTAGTGGGAGGTTAGGGATGACCGAGCGGCTTTCGCTCATTGTCAATGAGGCGCTGATCCGCCTTCACACGCTCGATTTCAAGCGTGAAGAAGGTCAGGGCGTCACGGAGTACGGCATCGTGCTGGCGTTCGTCGCCGTCGCGCTCGCCGCGGTTCTGATCGTCCTGAAGAAGCAGATCATCAACTTCATCACGAAGGTCGGTCAGGATCTCGCCGACCTGCCCGCGAACGTCTAAGCGGGTAGGCAGGAAACGCGCAGAAAGGGGAGACCGCATGAACAAGCCCGACCTGCGCAGGCGCTCGGACAGGATCTCCGCCCCCACGGGCGGAGATCCTCTCCGCTTTTTCGCGAGGCTTCGCGGCGAGCGCGGCCAATCGACTGTCGAGTTCGCCATGGTGCTACCGCTGTTGGCGCTCCTCATTTACGTGTTCGTCATGCTGGGCAAGGGGATCTATGTCTACTTCGAACTCACGCATGCGGCGAACGCAGGAGCCCGTATCGCCGCTGTGAACCTTCCGGGGCCGTCCCCGAGTGCCTCTCCGGGCGTTGCGCTGCGAAGCAAGCTGCAGACCGACTACTCGCTGCCGAATGGCGCGAACGTCGCTATTTGCTACCCGGACACCGGCAAGCGCATTGTCGGCGAGCCGGTTCAGGTTGACGTCTACGCGAACGTCACCTTCATTCCGTTTGTGTCGATGCAGATCAAGGGCGCTGCGACGATGCGCATAGAACAGGACACGACGAATAACGGCAACCTCGACCCCACGACCGCTGTGTTCACCCCGTCCCTGAAGTTGTGCAAGACCTGATGACGCGTTTCGAGCTCAAGCATCTGGTACGGGACGAGTCGGGCAACATGTTCGTCGCGGGCGCTGCGGCGCTGGTCTTGTTCGCGGCGATTCTCGTGATCGTCCTGGAGGGGGGGCGATACCTTCAGCTTCGCCGTCACCTACAGACACGCACTGATGCAGCAGCGCTCGCCGCGGGACAAGCCTTGAACGCTTGCTTCAACATCGGGACGGGCTTCGCGGACGAGACGGCGGCCGACAACTTCATCGAGACCGCGGCCAAGTCCTACGGCGGTGTCGACTACAACAAGCAATTCAGCAGCGGAACGACCGGCTACGTGTTCCAGAGCAACTCGTTCGCGACGCCGGCGGGCAATCCGCCGCTCGGTCACGAATGCTTCGTGGACGGTAACCCGCTGAACACGGCCGCCAGCAACCTCAACCTCACGGTGGACGTCAAGGGGACCCAGAGCGGGATCGGAAAGTTCTTCTTCAAAGGGTCCGGTCTCGTGACGGCTCACGCATGGTCTCGGGTTCAACTTCAAGTGATCAAGGACCTTCGACCGGCCATGCCGCTGGCAGTCCCGGACGTGAATCCGAAGCACGTCGCTGTTACGTTCGTGAACAACAGCACGGGCGCGGTGCTGACCGGGTGTACGGCGCCGACTCTCGGATCGTGCACCTACGCACTCACCGGTCCGACAAGCTCCGGGATCCTCAACGCCTGGAGCGCGTCGCCATCGTTCACAATGCCGGCCACGGACACGAACGTCGGCATGCGTGTCTCGATCGGTCCCGACAACGGTGACTGCTCTGGGACGACTACGGCCACCCCAACGTTCACGTGTTACGACTACGGCGCCAATACGGGCATCCTCGCGATTCGCTCCTTTAGCCCTGCTAGCGCCACGCCGGTGGGCGCAGCCGGAACTCCGGCACTTCTGCGTGAGGTCACCCCGACGACCTGCCTCCAGGGGAACATCGCGGGCGGGACGCCCTACTTCTCGACGTACCAGACGGCGGCGAACGGCAACTGCGATCAGGTCGGAGTTACGGCGAACGTCGACTTCCCGTCGGGTGTCTCCAACAAGAGCGTGCAGGTCGCGATTGCGCAGAATGGCTGTCCGAACGGCAGCGGTGGCTACTCGAACATGAACGCACCGCCTGCGGGGAGCAACACGTGGTCATCGGACCCGATCACGCTACCCGCGGGCAATGGAAAGTACGACGTTTGCCTCTCGTGGAGTTATGCCGGCGGCAATAGCGGCAATTTCAACGCGAAGCAGCCGGTGCAGGAGATCTTCAGCGCGAGTGACGGAACGGATCCGTCGCGGCCCGGCGGGCCGATCCTGTCTGCAGGATTCACGGGCGCGACAAGCCCCTATTCGTTCGCTGCCGGCATGCCCGCGAGCTTCAACGTCCTACTCGGCCTCGCCGGAGGCGTTCACGTGAACCCGAAATGTCCGGGCGGCGGAACTGGGAAGACCTACAGCTGCGCGACCGACCCCACGGTTCTGCTGCGCACCGCCAACACGTCCGGGAGCCTCAACTACGCGATCGACTGCGGCCAGATTCCGGGCAACACCGGCGGCAACCTCTACCAGATGATGCGGTACGGCTGCGGCAACAGCTTCTCGGTCAACAACAACGACATTTGCCCCGATACGCCGGTGCCCACCCCGACGGACTGCGCTCCTGTGATGACGGGTGACAAGACCGGCCAGGTGAAGCAGGCGTTGAACGATCGACTCGGCGTGGGGAGTAACGACTGCCAGCCGAACAACTACCCGAACACGTCGGTCCCGGGAGATAAGAGGATCGTGATGCTCGTCGACACCGACTTCTCCGCGTACCTCGGAAACCAGGGAGGGAGCGGTTCGAGCGACGTCCCCGTTGTCGCGTTCGCGACCTTCTACATCACGGGTTGGGACGGAGCCCCGTCGCAGTGCGTCTCGACGAAGAACGAACCGCCCCCACCCAACTCGGACTCCAAGGGCAATTCATCCAACCTCTGGGGTCACTTCATCTCATTCGAAACCAATGGCGATCCGAGCGGCATCAAGTGCCCCGGGAATTCAGTCACGCCGTGCGTTGCGGCACTCGTGCGCTGAGCAAAGGAAGGAGAAGACGATGGCATACGCACAGAGGCTGATCGCGACGCGCAGAGGGGCGGTTCTCGTTGCTGCTCTCGCGGCGATCCTTGCCGGGATCTTGATCGTTGCCTACGTTCACAAGTATCGAAGCTCGGTGAACTCCGAGGGGGCGCCGGTAACAGTTCTGATCGCGAAGCAGGCGATCGCGAAGGGAACCTCCGGCGCGGTTATCGCGACGTCGGGTCTTTACTCGGCGACGACGATTCGGCAGAGCCAACTCCTCAACGGAGCCTTCAGCGACGCATCGAGCTTGCGCGACAAGGTTGTCACGCGCGACGTCTACCAGGGTTCGCAGCTCACGGCGGCCGACTTCGCGCCCGCGGCGACCGACGTCGCGGCTTCCCTCACGAAGCATCAGCGCATCATCACCGTGCCGTTCGACTCGGTTCATGGAACGCTTGCCAACTTGACGGCCGGCGACCACGTCGACATCTACGCGATCTTCAATCTGATCACGGTGAACAAGGACGGCTCTCCCGCGGCGGGCGGCGTCTCCCACTCGGTGTTGCGGATGATCATGAGCAACGTCGACATCGCGTCTATCAACGGCGGCAACCTCAACTTCAAGGTGAGCGACCTCCAGGCGACGAAGCTTGCCTTCGCCTCCGACAGCGGGAAGCTATGGCTCGCCCTGCGTCCGGCCGCAGGTGCGAAGACGGCTCCGCCTTCTGTCGTGTCCGTGGAGACGCTCATGCTCGGCGTCAAGCCTCAGGCGGTCTACAGCGCACTCGGCGGCCATTGATGAGCCTGGGCGCGCAGACCTTCCTCGTCATCAGCGACGACAGCCTGGCCGAGAGCACGATCCGGGCGGCACTTCCCACCACCACGTCGATTCGATTCGCGTCGCTTCACGACGCGCTCGACTCGGCGGCAGAGCTGGTGGCGGACACCGCACCGAGCGTCGTGCTAGTCAGCTGCTCGTCGAACGTCGAGTGGGGTCTGCGCGTCATCGGCGACATGGCGAGCATCGAGCCGCGCAGGCCGATCATCGCGCTGTACAGCGGCAATCCCAACGGCTTCATGGAGCCGGCGTTTCGCGCCGGTGCCGACGATCTGATCGTCCTTCCTCAGCCGCCGGACCAGCTTGCGTTCGAGCTCCAGAAGATCATCGCTCGGCGTCGCGGGCCCGGGACCGAGCGCGCGCGCGGTGAGCTCATCACCGTGCTCGGGCCGAAAGGAGGAACGGGCAAGACCGTCACTGCCACCAATCTGGCGGTCGCGCTCGCCGATGCCGGCGCGAAGCCGCTCGTCATCGATCTCGACCTTCAGTTCGGTGACGTCGGGCTCGCTCTCGGACTGAAACCGGAACGGACGATCTACGACCTCGTGCAGACGGGTGGAAGCCTCGACGCCGACAAGATCGAGGGGTTCGCACTCAAGCACTTCTCGGGAGCGTCCGCTCTGCTCGCCCCGACGCGGCCCGACCAGGCGGCTGTCGTGACGACGGGCTTCCTCCGCGATCTCTTCACCGTCGCGCGGCGCAGCTACGACTTCGTCATCGTCGACACTGCTCCGGCGTTCTCGCCGGAGGTGATCGTTGCCATCGACGCGTCCTCGCGTCTGTGCATCGTCGGCATGCTCGACGCGCTCTCGCTCAAGGACACGAAAATCGGGCTCGAGACCCTGAAGCAGATGGGCTACTCGGCCGACGACGTCGCCCTCGTCCTCAACCGCGCCGACTCGAGTGTCGGGATCTCGATGTCCGACGTCTACAGCCTGCTGAAAAAGGATCCGGACATCCTCGTGCCCAGTGACCGCGCCATCCCGCGCGCCCTCACGGTCGGCGAGACGATCTACGAGGCCGATCCGAAGTCGGGAGCGGGCCGCGCATACGAAAGCCTTGCCCAGCACTACCTGAAGCTGGCACGTGCGGACGGGCCCGCCGCGGGGTTCGACACAACTGAACTCGAAGACGCCGGCCCGCGCCGACGCCGACTCCTGCGGAGGGGGAACTGACATGGAGCTCCACGAACGCCTTTCTGCGCTCAACAACGCTACGACGCCCGCGACCCCGTCGGGCGGGCGCGACCCATTCGCCGAGATCAAGAACAGGATCCACCTCGCGCTCGTCAGCGATCTCGGTCCTCAGCTGCTCGACGTTGCAGACTCGCATGAGGCCCGCGAGCGCGCCATGGCGGAGATCCGCGAGCAACTGCAGCAGGAGCCGCAGCTCTCGCGCAGTGACCGCGAGCGTCTCGCTCGCGAGATCAGCGACGACGTCTTCGGCTACGGGCCGCTCGAGCAGCTGATCGGAGACCAGACGATCTCGGAGATCATGGTCAACGGCCATCGCCAGATCTGGATCGAGCGCGACGGCCTCTTGGCCCTGACCGAGCTTCACTTCAGCGACGACGCGCAGCTGCGGCGCATCATCAACAAGATGGTCGGCCAGGTCGGTCGGCGTATCGACGAGTCGTCGCCGATGGTCGACGCGCGTCTGCCGGACGGCTCGCGCGTCAACGCGATCATCTCGCCGCTGTCGCTCTCCGGGCCGCTGCTCACGATCCGGCGGTTCGCGGCCGACCGGTTCGGCCTTTCCGAGCTGGTCAAGATCGGGACGATGTCGCAGCAGTCATGCGATTTCCTCTGCGCATGTATCGAGGCCGAGCTCAACATCCTCGTCTCCGGCGGAACCGGCACCGGTAAGACGACGATGCTGAACGCACTTTCGGCCGCGGTTCCCGAGCGCGACCGCATCGTCACGATCGAGGACGCGGCCGAGCTTCAGCTCAAGCAGCAGCACACCTTGCGGCTCGAGTCTCGCCCGAAGAACATCGAGGGCGAGGGCGAGATCACGATTCGCGACCTCGTTCGCAACGCTCTGCGTATGCGTCCGGACCGCATCATCGTCGGCGAGGTTCGCGGCGCCGAGGCGCTCGACATGCTCCAGGCGATGAACACGGGCCACGAAGGCTCGCTGTCGACGATCCACGCGAACTCTCCGCGCGATGCGATGAGCCGTCTCGAGACGATGGTGCTGATGGCCGGGTACGACCTGCCGCTGCGGGCGATCCGCCACAACATCTCGTCGGCGCTCGATCTGATCGTGCAGATCGAACGGCTCGACGACGGAACGCGCCACGTGACCGCGGTCAGCGAAGTCCAGCGGATGGAGGGGGACATCATCACGCTCCAGCCGCTGTTCGAATTCAAGATCGATCGATTCACGGAAGAGGGCAAAGTGATCGGGGATCTCGTTCCGACCGGCCTGCGCCCGGCGTTCCTGCCGAAGTTCAAGCGGCACGGCATCGAGCTCCCCGACGAGCTGTTCGGTACGGCCTCGCACGCGATGTTCGGTGTCAACGGCGATCAGTCCGCCCCGTCAGCCTGGGTCAGGGCCGAAGGCGCCTGATGAGACTCCGCGCCGCGACTTTCCTTCTCGTTCTGACGGCGGTCGTCGTTCCGTCGGCGATCGCCGCCGGTTCGGCGAAGCCGAAGGCTGCTCCGCTCCACGTTACGTCGGTTGGTCGCCTTCGCTTCCCGGAGCGCGGGTACGTCATCGATCTCCCACGCGGCGCGGCGATCAGCGCGAGCCGTGTGCACATCAGCGAGAACGGGATCGAGGTCGGACGCGGCGAGTTCACGTTCGCGGCGCTGTCTGCCAGCCGCGTCAGCTCGGCCACGATGCTCGCAATCGACGCGAGCGACAGCATGGCCGGCAAGCCCGAAGCCGGTGCGGTCGCAGCGGCGAAGACGTTCGTTGCGCAGCGGCGAGGTAACCAGGAAGTCGGGTTGATCACCTTCAACGGCAACGTCAACGTCCTCCAGGCGCCGACGATCGACCCCGGACAGCTCCAACGCGGGCTGGCCGGCGCGCCGCCGCTGGGGTACGGAACGCATCTGTTCGACGCAGTGCGGCGTTCGCTCCGGACGCTCGCGGCGGCAAAGATCTCGGCCGGCTCGATCGTGCTCCTGTCCGACGGTGCCGACCTCGGAAGCACGTACACGCTCCAGCAGGTCGTCACGGCCGCGAAGGCCCAGCACGTTCGTGTGTTCACGGTGGGGCTTCGTTCAGGCGCGTTCGACGGCGCCACCCTGAAGAGCCTGGCGGCACAGACGGGTGGTACGTATGCGGAGGCGTCATCGGCGAGCGAGCTCTCGGGCATCTACTCCCAGCTCGGCAGCCTGCTGTCGCGCGAGTATCTGCTGACCTATCGGTCGGTGGCCGCGCCGAGCAGCACCGTCGACGTCTCGGTTTCCCTCGACGGGGTCGGCAGTACGGGGACGCGATACAGGGCGCCGACTCCATCTGAGCTGCCCCCGTATCACCGGCCGTTCTTCCGGCAGCTGATCCTGTCGGGCTGGTCACTCGCGCTGCTTGCGCTCGTCGTCGCCGGCCTGATCGCAGTCGCCGTTCGCCTTTCGCTGGACGCCGCGCGCTCGCGGGTCATGGATCGGATTCGCCTGTTCTCCGGTGACACGAGTGACGAGGACGAGGCGAAGGCGAGGGCGGACGAGGATTGGCGGCGCCGCGCGACCCGCGCCCGCGCCTCGGGCTCGGCCGCGGCGCGCGGCTGGGTCGGCAGATTGGATGAACAGGTCGACATCGGCCGGATCAGGCTTTCCTCGAAGTCGATCATCGTGTTGACCATCGCGGCGACTGTGCTGATGGTCGTCGTCCTCGGGACGATCTCGATCTTCTTCGCGGTCCTTGGGTTCATGACACCGCTCGTGACGCGCGCATGGGTGCGGTGGAAGGTGCGGAGGGTGCGTGACCAGTTCTCCGACCAGCTGCCGCCGAACCTCCAGGTGCTCACGGCGGGACTCCGGGCCGGCTTCACCATGCTCGGCGCGTTCGTCGCGATGGTCGAGAACGCCGACGAGCCGTCCAAGAGCGAGTTCGGCCGCGCGGTCAGCGACGAGCGACTTGGCGTCCCGCTCGAGGAGGCGATCCGCAAGGTCTCCGTCCGCATGGCCAGCCGTGACCTGGAGCAGGTCGCGATGCTCGCCGAGCTTCTGCGCACCACCGGCGGTAACGCCGCCGAGGTGCTCGACGTGATCGTCATGACCGTCCGTGAGCGTCACGACATCCGGCGCCTCGTCAAGACCCTCACGACTCAGGGCCGGATGGCTCGCTGGATCCTCACCGCGCTCCCGATCGTCACCGGTTTGGCGTTCTGGGCTCTCCAGCCCGACATCGTCGGGCCGATGTGGCACAGCGCCGTCGGTCAAGCCTTGCTGCTGGTCGCCGCGATCATGGTGGCGACCGGTTCGTACGTCATCCAGAAAATCATCGAGATCGAGATCTAGGGCGGGCCATGATTCTTCTACTTCTTCTCGCTGTCGCGCTCATCGGAATCGCACTGACGCTTGCCCTGCGCGCGGCGCTCGGCGGTTTCGGTCGAAAGCAGGAACTGCTCGCGCAGGTGGCGTCTTACGGCTTCGGATCTTCGCGTGCGGCAACCAGAGAGTCGAACTCGCTCCAGACGCGAGAGATCGCCGGCGAGATCGGCTCCAGGCTGATCGACCGTTTGGCGGTCGACCAGGTCCGCGAGCTGCGCCAGTTGCTCAACTCGGCGGGCTACTACCAGACCACCGTCGCCCAGTACCTCGGCTACCGCGCTCTGACGGCAGTCGGGCTTCCGCTCGCGGTTTTGATTCTGTTCCTCCTCGGCGGCGGCATAGGGATCGTCGGGATTCTCTGCGTCCTCGGCGCGGGTGGGCTGGGAATCATCCTCCCGAAGTCGCTGGTCGAGCGGAAGGCGAAGCAGCGGACCGCGAAGATCGACTACGAGGTTCCCGAGCTCGTCGACCTGCTCGTGACGACGATCGAAGCCGGTGTCGGCTTCGGCAGCGCGCTCCAGATCACGAGTCAGCGCGTGCGCGAGCCGCTCGGCTCCGAGTTGCGCCTCACCCTCGGCGAGCAGTCGATGGGGCTGACCATGAACGAGGCGCTCAAGAACATGCTCGAACGCACGAACCGGAGCATGTCCATGCGTGCGTTCGTTCAGGCCATCGTTCAGGGCGAGTCGATGGGCGTCTCGATCGGGAAGACCCTCCGCGACCTGGCCGTGGACATGCGCAAGCGCCGCCGCCAGCAGGCGGAGGAGCGGGCGCAGAAGGCCCCGATCAAGCTGCTCTTCCCGCTCACGTTCCTGATCCTGCCGGCGATGATGATCGTCATCCTCGGTCCTGCGGTTCGGGCGGTCTCGCGCGGGCTCGGCGGATAGCCGCCGCCGACATTCATGTCTCCTAAAGTCGAGGTGCCGGCTTGCCGATGGACGGTTTGTGCCGTCCGGAGTGCTACCCCTGACGCTGATTGCTGCGGTTGCTGCCATCGCCCTCTGGGTCGTCGTGCGGTATCCGGCGCTCGCACCGCGGTCCGTCCTCGGTCTCACCGGCTGGCTTGCAGCCGCCGTGACGTTGACCCTGGCCGCGCGGCCGACGTTCATGCTGCTCGGCCCGATCGCCGGCCACGTGGCGGCGCTCGTGGTCGTCGAGGTCACGAGCGGCGTCTGCACGATGCTCGCCGTCGCGTGGACGTCCCTCTGGGTCATGCGGTCACTGGCAGCCACTCCGCACTGACCGGGCTCCACTCGTGAGGGTCCGCGGTGCCGTCTCTGCGCTCGCACACGAGTCGCTGCTCCTCGTCGTATTCGCTGGGTTTCTCGGCGTCGCAGCGATCCTCGTCCCGTACCAGGTCTCGTCGGACGGTTGGTTCGCTCTCGTCTCCGGCCGGCTCATCGCGCATCACGGGCTGCCGCACCACGACACGCTCGCCGCATTGACCGCAGGTCGGGAATGGGTCGATCAGCAGTGGCTGGGGCACCTCGCGATCTACGGCGTCGATGTCGTCGGCGGCCTCAGGCTGCTCATCGGGCTCAACGTGGTTCTCGTCGCCGGCGGCTTCGCGGCCGCGTGCATCTACGGTCGCAGGCGCGGGGGGCAGCCGACGACCGTTGCGCTGGTCACGCTCCTCGGGTTGCTGCCGTTCGCCGCCGCTTCCTTCGGCGTCCGAGCTCAGAGCCTGGTGTATCTGCCGTTCGTGCTGCTCGTCGCCCTACTTGCCAGGCCCGGCGCCGTGACGTGGGGCCGCTCTGCCCTTCTGCTCGCGATCGTCGTCGTCTGGGCGAATGTGCACGGGTCGGCTCTGCTCGCCGCCGGCCTCGTGTCGCTGCGGGGAGCTGTCGCGCTGGTCGAGCTCGGGGTGAGGACGCGGGAGCGCCGGTGGTGGCTGCTCCTCCTCGGGCCGTGGCTCTGCCTGCTCGCCTCGCCCTACCAGCTCCACGTCATCCCCTATTACGGGCGGACAGCCTTCAACTCGTCGTTCACGACCTATCTGAGCCAATGGGCTCCCACGACCTTCTCGCCGATCTCCGCGCCGCTCCTCGTGATCGTGTTCGCCACCGTCTGGATGCTCGGCCGGTCGGCGAACGTCTACTCGACCTATGAGCGCTGCTTGCTCGTCATCGGCGTCCTGCTGGCGCTGTTGGCCGTTCGCCAGTGGGCATTCGCAGTGCTCCTCGCGGTCATGCTGGCCCCCGTCGGCGTCGATCGCGCGATCCGCAAGCGGCCGCCGCGTCGGGCTCCTGCGGTCGGGGCCGTGATCGCGGGGGTCGCCGGCGTCAGCGCGATCGTCGGCCTCGTAGTGGCCATGTCTGCGCCGGCGGCAGACCTGACCCGTTCCTATCCCAACGCCGCCGCCGACCGGGCTGCCGAGGCTGCGGGCCCTATCTACGGGGGCGTCGAGTACACCGATTGGCTTCTCTGGCGCCATCCCGAGCTCGCCGGTCGGGTGGTGTTCGACGTCCGGTATGAGCTGCTGCGGCGCTCCGAGGTGAAGCGGCTCGTTCTGTTCGATGCAGGCAGCGGCATCGACAGACCGCTCGGGTCTCCCAAGGTGTTCGTGCTCGATCCCGACGTCGACAGTCGGGCCGTCAAGGGGCTCCGGCCCGACGTCCGAACTGTCTACAAGACTGACCACGCCGTGGTCGCCGTAAGCCGTGATGAGAGCTAGAAAAACCGCCCGCCGTCCCTTCCGGCTACCGAGCCGTCGGCAGCGGTACATCTTCTACGCGGTCGGGATCTCGGTTCTCCTTCTCTTCAACATCTGGGCGGCGAACAACGCGTTCCAGGCAAACCGTGTGCGGGTCCCGTACAGCCCGTTCTTCGTCCAGCAGATCCGGGCCGGGAACGTCGAGTCGATCACGTCGACTGGGACAGCGATTCAAGGGCGGCTGAAGCGCGCCGTGAAACTTGCAGCCGGTGAGACGGCGGCGCGGGACTTCTCGACCGAGATCCCTTCGTTCGCAGACACGACACAGCTCGACCGGCTGCTCGAGTCCCACCACGTCTCACTCAACGCAGAGCCGTTGCAGCGCGCGGCGCCATTGTGGGAGCGGTTCCTCGTCGGCGTCGTTCCGACAGTGCTGCTGTTGGTGCTTCTCATTTGGCTGTTCCGGAAACTGACGGGCGGCGTTGCCGGTGGGCTCGGTCGCTCACGCGATACGAGGTTCGAACCGTCCGCGACCTCGGTCACCTTTGCAGAAGTCGCCGGCATCGATGATGCGCGAGCCGAGCTCAGCGAGATCGTCGACTTCCTGCGCAATCCCGCGCGGTACCGGCGGCTCGGCGGCAGGATCCCTCGCGGCGTCCTTCTGAGCGGTGCCCCGGGGACCGGCAAGACGCTCCTGGCGCGGGCGGTCGCGGGTGAGGCTGGGGTGCCGTTCTTCTCACTTTCAGCCTCGGAGTTCGTCGAAGCCGTCGTCGGCATCGGCGCGTCGCGCGTCCGCGACCTGTTCAAGAAGGCGAAGGAAGCAGCGCCCGCGATCGTGTTCATCGACGAGCTCGATGCGATCGGCCGCGCTCGTAGCGGCGTCGGGATTGGGGCCGGGAGTGAGGAGCGCGAGCAGACGCTCAACCAGATCCTGACCGAGATGGACGGATTCACACCCGCCACCGATCTGATCGTCATCGCGGCCACGAACCGGCCGGACGTGCTGGACAAGGCCCTCTTGCGGCCCGGACGATTCGACCGGCGAATCGCGGTGAGCGCGCCCGACAAGGCGGGGCGGACGCTCATCCTCGAGGTGCACACACGCAAAATGCCGCTTGCGCCCGACGTCGACCTCGGTGACCTTGCCTCACGAACTCCCGGCATGGCTGGAGCTGACCTTGCGAACCTCGTCAACGAGGCCGCTTTGGCCGCTGCGCGCCGGAGTGACGACACGGTGCGGTTCGAGGACTTCACGTCCGCTCTCGACAAGATCCTGCTCGGCGCCGAACGCAAGGTGATGCTGACCGAGGACGATCGCCGTAAGACCGCTTACCACGAGGCGGGACACGCGCTCGCCGGAATGCTCATCCCGGGCGCCGATCCAGTGCGCAAGGTGTCGATCATCCCGCGCGGGGCATCGCTCGGCGTCACGCTCTCCTCGCCGGACACCGACCGGTTCACCTACTCGGACTCCGAGCTCGACGCGGCGATTCGCGTGCTGCTCGCCGGGCGGGCGGCCGAGGAGATCGTCTTCGGCGAGCTGACCAGCGGGGCCGAGTCGGACCTCGAGCAGCTGACGAACATCGCGCGCTACATGGTCGGCCGCTGGGGCATGAGTGAGTCGGTCGGGATGATGACGGTGATCGACCGCGATCTTCAGGCGAACGCGTCGGCGCAGGTGCTGGCGTTGCTCGACGAGGAGGTGCGGCGGATCGCCGAGGCCGCCTACGCGGACATCACCGCGCTGATCCGTGAGGAGCGAGACCGCCTGGATGCACTTGTGGAAGCGCTGCTCGTCCACGAGACTCTCGACGCGAACGACGCGTATGCGGCCGCGGGGCTCGTGAGACCTCTCGCGCCAGTCAGAGAGCCGCATCCGCCGTTGGCCGTGCAAGAACAGGCATCGCTGGAGGAGGAGTAGCTCGACCGGGTTATGGTGAGGAGGGCAGATGGACGACGTACTGCGCACAGCGCAATTTGAGGTACGGAAGGCGGTGATCGGGCACGACACCGCTGTCGAGTGGATGTTGATCGCCGTTCTCGCGCGCGGTCACATGCTGCTCGAGGGGCCGCCCGGCAGCGCGAAGACGCTGCTCGCCCGCTCGATCGCACGGCTGATCGGCGGTCACTTCCGCCGCGTGCAGATGACTATCGACACGCAGCCTGCGGAGATCACAGGCGAGACGTACATGAGCGGCGGGCAGGACGTCTTTCGCAAAGGCCCGATCTTCACGAACGTGTTCCTCGCCGACGAGATCAACCGCGCTGCCGCGCACACGCAGGCATCGTTGCTCGAAGCCATGCAGGAGCGCCACGTCTCGTCGTCCGGCAAGACGCATTGGATCGAGTCGCCGTTCACGGTGATCGCCACCCAGAACCCGTTCGAGCACCAGGGCGTCTTCCCGCTGCCCGAATCTCAGCTCGACCGGTTCATCGTCAAGGTGCCGGTCGGGTATCCGAACCCACAGCAGGAGCTCGAGGTCCTCGAGCTGCCGCATCGCGGCACCACGACGGAGGTGATCGGCGAGATCAACCCGATCCTCGCGAGCGGCGCTCTTCTGCAGGAGCAAGAGCGCGTCGACGCGGTTCCGGTCCCGACCGACATCGCCAAGGCGATTGTCGACATGATTCAGTACACACGGACTGCTTCCGGTGTCGAGATGGGCGCAAGCTCACGAGCCGGTGTGCATCTCTATGCAGCGTCGAAGGCGCGCGCGTACCTGCACGATCACGTCGCAGTCACCGACGAGGACGTGCGCGCGATCGCTCCGCTCGTGCTGACGCACCGCATGTGGGCGGAGGATCCGGCGGCGCTGGTGCACGACGCGCTGCGCTATGCGTTCGGGCACAGCGAGGCGCTCACTCAGTAACGCGGCGCAGCACGACGACCTTCGTGTCCGCATAGACCCGGCGCCATAGACCGTCGCGCTCGAGCTTGCCGCGCAACTCGGTTTCTTCCGGCCGCAGCACCAGGACGCCGAACGGCCGCAGGATCCGCTCGGAGTCGTAGCGGCCGATGGACACCGCGGCCGCGTCGGCTAGACGCCCGGCGGGAAGCACCTCGAAACGGGCGTCGTACGCCACCCGGCCGCGCAATGACGGTTCCTTCAAGAGGAGCCAGTCGCTGAACGCAGCGTTCGCGAAGACCGCTCCGGTCGGGCCGGCGGTGTCGGCGGCGGCGCGCGCAGCGGACGTGGGGTAGTCGCGCGCGAACCAGGACACCGGTCGCGTCGCCGCGACGGCCACCGCGGCGACGGCGGCGAACAGAACGACGAAGGTGGCGGCCCGACTCTCGGGAATCGAGACCCTCGGCAGCCGCAGGTCGCCGAGCGCGCTCGGCAGCACGATCAGCGCGAAGAGCGTGAACCACGTCACGCCACGGGTCGCTTCGACGGCGAGCACGAGGAGGACGACGAGGGCGGCCTTCTCGAACAGCGTCAACGTCTTCGGAGCGCGAGCGATCGCGAAGACGGTCGCGAACGCGAGCAGATAGAAGCAGGCTGTTGCGGGTGCGAGCGCGGTCGGCATCCAGTCAGGCAGGTACTTCGCGAACTCGCCGTTGAAGAGCACCCTGTGGTAGTAGCCCGACAGATGCAGCGCGTACGGCGATGCAAACAGCGACGCCGCGGCGAGCACCGCAAGAAGAGATGTGCGGGCCGTCGGACGGCGTCGCGGCCACGCATCGGCAGCCACCTCGAGCAGCACGAGCAGCACCCCGAGCGTGACGGTGCCGTGCAGGTTCGCCCACAGAACGAGCAGCGGGATCGTCCAGAAGACGCGTCGCGACGGAGCCCGTGCATCGTTGACCAGCAGCCACGTGACGGCCACGAAGAGGGGAAGCACGAGCGCCTGCGGCCGGAGGGCATATGAGCTCAACCCGAGCGCGATTGCACCGACGATCGACACGTAGAGGACGTCCCGCCTGGCGCCACGGGCAACCCGCACCGCCCACAGGAAGGAGCCGGCGACGACGCCCGCGTTCACGAGCAGGGCGAGGCGGAGGCCGCCCAGCGCATAGAGGCCGTAGTAGGAGAGCTGCGCGAGCCACTGCTGGTCGACCCACCGCCGGCCGTGTCCCCACACGGTCAACGTGTCGTGGCTCGGCAGCCCGTGGTGGACGATCAGGTCGCCGCCGAGGAACGCGTACCACCCGTCCGGGCTCATCTCCGAGGGCAGGAAGGCGAGCAACCCACACAACAGCGCGACGGCGACTCCGAGTCGCTCGAGATCGAGTGATGCCAGGCGCTTCATCGTCGCACCGTAAGGCGATCTAAACGCTTGAGTCCTAGACCTTCGGAGAGGCCCATCCTGGCTCTTGCAGTTCGTGGAAATCGTGCGAAACTGACTGAATGTCCGTCGCTCTCGCGCATGGGCTCCGCGTCGCGTTCAGCCGGTTCGTCACGCTCGTGATGACCATCCTCCTGCTGGGCGCGTTGGTGCTCGTCTGGGCAAAGGTAGTCGGCACGTTGACCGCCAACGTGGAGCGCAATCCGCCGATTGGGCAGCCGCGGGCCGTCGTCTGGCAGAGCCGCGTCTTCACGACCGAGGGGCAGTTGCGGCGCTACCTCCACGCCAAGGGGCTGTCGTACGCCCGCTGGGTGAGCCGGCATCCGGCTGCGTTCGCCGTTCTCCAGGCGAAGCCTGCGAAGCACGGCGGCGCCGCTGTCGGCTAGACCGGCAGGCGGTTTGCGATCCGCGCGGCCGGTGCGAGACTTCCGTGATTCAAG
>Ga0207657_10002806_pt1 | contig 18750 bp, 17 predicted proteins | sample KBSC33metaG_FD_184316 | JGI IMG/M metagenome (GOLD analysis project Ga0207657, IMG submission 184316) | Corn rhizosphere microbial communities from Kellogg Biological Station, Michigan, USA - KBS C3-3 metaG (SPAdes) (version 2) | ecosystem: Host-associated > Plants > Roots > Rhizosphere > Soil ... | reverse complement strand
CAGTTCGCTTTACCCGGCGATCACAGTGCTGATGGCCCGATTGTTTCTGCGAGAACACTTTACGCGCTGGAAAGCCGCGGGGATTGTGGCGGCACTTGTTGCCGTGCCACTGATTGCGCTGCAATAAAGCCAAGGCGATCACAAGAAAGCGAAGGTTACAAAGGTTGTAACTGTCGACATCCGGTACGAAATCCGTGGCGCCGTTTTAAAAATGCTCTGCTAACATCCGCTCGTGCCCCTGGTTGAAATTCACGATCTCAGCAAAGTGTTCCCGCTGGGAGAATCCATCTTCGGCGGTGGCGCCAAGGGGGAAGTGCGCGCCGTCGACGGTGTGTCGCTGACTATCGAGAGCGGAGAGACCCTGGGACTGGTTGGGGAATCAGGATCAGGAAAGAGCACGTTGGGGCGATTGGTACTGCGACTGATCGAGCCGACCTCAGGCCAGATTTTTTTTGAGGGGAAAGATCTGACGTCAGCAGGTCGTCGTGAATTGCGCCGTCTGCGGCGAGATATGCAAATTATTTTCCAGGATCCATTCGGCTCGCTGGACCCTCGCATGCGGGTAGCCGACGTAATTGCCGAGCCCCTTATCATTCACGAACGAATGAGTGCCAAGATCACGCGAGAGCGTGTTGGAGAGTTGCTGAAGGCGGTAGGCCTCGACCAATCCGCGGCCGGTCGATATCCGCACGAGTTTAGCGGAGGTCAACGGCAGAGGATTGGAATCGCACGGGCCTTGGCGCTGCGGCCGAAGTTCATCGTCGCCGACGAAGCCGTGTCAGCTCTCGACGTAAGCGTCGGAGCGCAGATCGTAAACTTGTTGGCCCAGTTGCAGCGCGAGTTCGGACTGACTTATCTGTTCATATCGCATTCCATGCCGGTGGTGCGCTATCTGGCAACACGGATCGCGGTAATGTATCGCGGCAAGCTAGTGGAGATAGGAACCACCGACCAGGTCGTTACGCGCCCGGCTCACGCCTACACCCGCAGCCTCTTGCAGGCGACTCCGGAGCTCTCAGTCACCACTTGACGTGCTTGTTTCAATCAAAGCCGCGGACTAGAATCCGCCACGATAGTGTTTTGGAGGATTCCCCGCGTGCCCGCTGCTACTCCCTCAACGATTACCGAAGCGCCTGCTCTGCCCGAAAGCGCGCGACTGATCGATACGTTCGTTGCTCCGGCGAAGACTTTTGCCGACTTGCGGCGGAGTGCCGCGTGGTGGGGACCGTTCCTGGTGATGGCGGTCCTGGCGCTTTTGTTCGTCGTGGTTGTCGACCAGAAAATTGGTTTCCGCAAAGTCGTCGAGAATCAAATTCAGCTTTCACCGAAGGCTGCTGATCGCATCGAGAAACTGCCACCCCCCGACCGCGAACGCACCATGCAGCAGCAGACGACTGTCACGAAATTTATTTCCTACGGTTATCCGGCAGTGATCCTCGTGTGGAATGCGCTGATCGCTGGCATTCTGTTCGCGACATTCAAGTTTGGATTAAGTGCAGACCTTAGTTTCAAGCGTTCGTACGCGACGGTGATGTATGCCGGTCTTCCCCTGGTGATTAAGACCGTGCTTGCGGTGATCGCGGTCATAGCAGGGGTGAATACTGACTCCTTCACCTTCCAGAACCCGGTGGCCACGAATCCGGGATACTTCTTGAATGCGGCGGAAAATCATGTGCTCTATTCCCTCGGAACAGCGTTGGACATCTTCATGATTTGGACGCTGATAATCACTGCCATTGGTTTTTCGACTGGCACCAAAGTGAAGCGCGGCACTGCTCTTGCAGTCGTCTTTGGCTGGTACATTTTGTTTGTGCTGGGTAGCACAGCTATCGGTGCCGCTTTCGGGTAAGTTTGGAAGAAGAATCGGAGGCCTCATGAAACGTGCTTTGAGTACCTACCTGATGTTGCTGTCTGCAGTCATGGTCTGGGCGCAACAACCGGCGAAGAACCCTGTCACCTCGGTGGTGCGCGAAATCATGCCGCGTCAGCAGAAAAACCTGATTGCAGCTGTGGAGGAGATGCCGGCGAACAAATTCGAGTACAAGCCGACTCCGCAGCAGATGAGCTTCGCCCACCTGGTGGTACATATCACCAACTCCAATAATTATCTTTGTGCCAAGATTGGGGAGGCGGCCGCGCCGAAGGCTCCAGAACTAAAGGAGAGTGACGGCAAGGACAAGCTCCTCGCCGCGTTGAAAAGTTCCTTCGACTTCTGTACGACCGCCCTGGAAAAAGTCGATGACTCCAAACTAGGAGATACGATTCAGGCCTATGGTGGCAGAGAAGCGCCGCGTGCATGGGCACTGATAGCCCTGACCAACGACTGGGCCGATCATTATGGCGCCGCCGCGATGTATTTACGATTGAATGGATTATTGCCGCCGACCGCGAAGAAAGAGTAGGCAGTTCGTTGGTACTAGTCGATCTGGACGAGTTCGCCTGCGGCTTCAGGAGCTGGGCGCTGTGGCCCGCGCCAGCTATCCAACACTGAGACCTGGTGCACGCACGAGACTGTGCAGTGGGGCGCACAACCCTTCTCGGTGCGGTATTCGCGTCGGATGTCGTCGACTGTGTACGTAAGCAGCGGAACCCCGGGATAGCCACGCTGCTGGGAACAGTAGTGCACCATGCCGTCTTCGCAGATATACAGGTAACGCGCGCCGGCGCGGCATCGCCATTCGTTAGGGCGCCCCTGAGCGATGTTGTCCTGAAAGTTGTTGATGCGCGTGAAGCTGCGCTTTTCCAGGTTCTTCATCGCGTGATAGACCTGGCGCTCTTCCTCGTTCAGCGGCTGCAATTGTCCTTCGCCGTCGTGGATGATCCCGATGGTTGAACTGAATCCTAGCTCGATGGCACGTTTTCCGATCACTAACGCGTCATGAGGATTTTTTACGCCCCCGCCGACAACCGAATTGATGTTGACGTGGAAGTCGGCATGCTCGGAGAGCAACTGGAGCTTCTTGTCGAGCACCTTAAGGCTCTTCTTCGACACGTCGTCAGGCGTGACATTATCAATCGAGATTTGTAACCACTCCAGCCCCGCCTTGTTCAGCTTCTGAATTCGATCGGCCGTGAGCAGGTAGCCATTTGTGATCATCCCGGCGACCATGTCGCGCAGGCGAATGCGCGCGATGATAGCGTCGAGCTCAGGATGAAGCAGTGGTTCACCGCCGCTGATGGTAATGACCGATGTTCCCAACTCCGCCAGTTTGTCGACACGCGCAAACATCAGATCGAGGGGAACCGGCTTGGAGAAATCGTCGAACTCGTTGCAGTACTTGCATGCCAAATTGCAGCGGCGAACCGGGATCAAGTGAGCGAGCAGGGGATGATCGGTCGACACCAGCGCGCGAAGTACTTCCTTAGCGCCCCGAAGATTGCGTTGCGCGTTGGTGAAACGACGACGAAGCGTTGCAGTTCCAGCTGGCATGGTGCTCGATTGTGTGATTAGAACATAGAGAGCGTGCAAGTTCATCATTACAAACAGTATTTGGAAACAATCAGGGGCCGAATGGTAACTGGAGGAAGTTCGGGCAAAGCCGCTCCCGCGCCTCTCACACCGGTGTTGCTGTGAGCTGGTGCCCCGCCGCTTGCAACGCAGACAGCGCAGTCGGCCATGACTCCTCTTTGATCAGGACGTAGTCGGTATCGAAAGTGGAAACGGCAAAGATGGAAATCTGGTTCGCTGAAAGAGGCAAGAGGAAGGACGCAAGCACTCCCGTCATCGAGAACGGGAATGGTCCGATCAGCTTGAGGCACATCCATCCTAACTCGGCCTTGGTCTCAGCAGGCACGCTTTCAGCCGGGCATACGATTGAGAGTTCGTCCGGCGTGCGGACGATCGCCAAAAGAGTGGACGCGCGAAGTGCCCAGTCGGGAACGCTTGCAGCAGGATCGAGGCGGCACACTGCGAAGCGTCCAGAGAGTTCCTGGAAGCGAAGGCGATGATGAGGTTCTTGCGAGTGCTTGGTGTTTGCGGCGTCCACAGATCTCCGTTTGCTGAAGCAAGGCGCCCACCTAGCTAATGTTTCGCCGCTTCTTCCTCAACCTGCTCCAGCATTCTATCCAGATCTTTTCGCGAGAAGAGTTTACCTCCCAAGATCACGGCGGAGATTTTTCGCGTATTGTGAATGTCGACGAGCGGATTTGCGTCGAGCAATACCAGATCCGCGATCATGCCTTTCTGGGCCGCGCCAGATTCGCTTTTGCCAATGAAAAGGGCCGCATTATAGGTAGCGGTGCGCAGCGCCTGAGCGGGAGTCAATCCCGATTGAACCAGCAAAGCAAGTTCGTCATGCAAGCTGAAGCCCGGGATCACGTAAGGATCAGGACTATCGGTGCCGGCGAGTATCGGCACTCCGGCCTCGTTCAAGGCGTGGGTCAATTCGCCGTAATGAACTACGGTCTTCTCCAAATCAGCGAACACATCGGGGGCCGTGGACTGCCGGATGTGATCGGGATTCCAATCTTCGCTCTTCCGCACCGACGCAGGAACGTACTTCAAACGCGGATCGGAAAGCGAAGCTGAAGCCAGCTGTGGCTGGGCGTTCCACCAGGACAATGTAGGAGCTTGCCAGGTGTTGTTCTTCTTCAACTCGGCAAATAACGCCCGCGCCTTCGCCGGGTCGTAAGTGTCGAAGCTGCGCATTCCAGCCGCGTGATACGCCTTGTTGTCACGTCTACCGGCTGCCTCCACCCTCTGCTTGCGCAACTCGCCTTCCTCGCGAGAGCAAGCGATGCTTAATCCGGAAAGGTGCTCGATGCTGCGTTGCCCGGCAGCAGAGGCTTCCGAGGCGCTGATCGATTCGGGAACGTGGCCGGCGAAGGTGAGCTTCTGTTTCCTGGATTCTTCTGCAATCGCGAAATAAGTCTCACGCGAGAGTTCAGACAAAACTTTTATGAAATCCACATGCTCATCGGCGAGTTTATCGACTGCCTTGCGACCGTCCTGGGGAGTGTTAGCGGTGATGCTGTATTCGTAGGGCTTACCACCATTCAGGAACGGGCCCGAGATGAACATGTGCGGGCCGAGCAATTCTCCGCGCTCAATACTCTCTTTGCGCTGTTTTAACATCTGCAAGTTGCCGCCCATGTCGCGGATTCCCGTAATTCCATTCGCGATGTAAAGGGGAAGAATAATTTTCGCGTCCCACGGCGCCGCGGGGCCGCCCGCGCTGTGGGCATGCATGTCCCACAAACCGGGGATCAAGTACTTGCCCGAACCATTCACAACCTGGGTTTTGTGAGAAGACGCGATCATTGCGTGTTTCGCAATGGAATCGATGCGGCCTTGCTTGATGACCACCGTCAGGTTGGGAGAAGTCAGGCCCTGCCGCGTGTCCACCACTTCGACGTTGGTAATGATGAGAACGTCAGATTCGGGAGACTTCTGGCCTTTCGCTAAACTGGCCGTCAAAACCAGCAAAGCTGGAAGCCACTTTAGAAATCGCATGCGCGCTCCGGGGAAGGCAGTCAGGCTAACGTTGCGTGGGGACGCCGTCAAACGAATTCAGCATCTGCAATTTCTTCTCAGCGGGCAAGAAAGAAGCTTCGAAAGAGTTGCGGGCCAGTTCCCGCAGATGTTCGTCGGTAAAGCCGAATGCGTCTTGCGCAATCTGATACTCCCGGGACAAAGTTGTACGAAACATCGCGGGATCGTCTGTGTTCAAGGTGATCATCAAGCCATTATCGAAGTAGCTCCGAACTGGGTGCTGCTCGAGTGTTTCACAGCAACCCGTACGCAGGTTGCTGGTGATACAAACCTCGATGGGAACCTGGCGTCCGGCGAGTTCTTCGATCAACTCCGGATCGCGGGCTGCCGTCAATCCGTGTCCAATGCGCTCTGCCTTTAAGTTGAGAGCACCCCAGATGGATTCCGGTCCACCGGTTTCTCCAGCGTGCGCGGTCAGATGCAGGTCGTGATCAGCGCAGTACGAATAAACGTCGCGAAAGAGTTCCGGGCCCGCTTTATTCTCGTCCCCACCAATCCCAAAACCGACTACATTGCGCGGGCGATAGAGCGCCGCCAGTTCCGCGACCCTCTGAGCGGCGTCTGTGCCAAATTGCCGGACCGCGTCGAAGATCCAGAGTAGGGAAACTCCAAAATCGCGCTGACCGCGTTCCCGGCCCCGCTCTAGGGCGTCGAAGATGGCATGAAAATCTTGCTGACGCCAGAGACAGACTCCCACCGAGACAAAGACCTCTGCATGGAGCACGTTCTCGCCCTTGAGTTGTTCCATGAGGCGGTATGTGATCAGTTCATAATCGCCGGGCGTGCGAAGTAATTCGGTAAGGCTTTTAAAGGCGAGTAGAAATCCGGCAAAATCCCGGTATGAGTAGAACTCCTTGGCATCGCGCAGAGTGGCGTCTTTTCCACCTCTCTTCTGCAGTTCCACCAAAGTTTGCGGCTGAATGGATCCTTCCAGATGGAGGTGCAACTCAGCTTTGGGTAGCGCGCGGATGAAGGCGCTGGGGACCGAGCTGACGCGGGAACTCATGACTTCAGATTCTCAAAGACATTCTGCAAGCCGATCTGGCGCGAGCCTGGAAGCGGCAATGCAAGACCTGCAATTAAAGACGTGCAATTCTCAATCCTCTAGCTGCGCGCTTTGCAGAACTCACTGTGTCTGCGGCTGTACAACATGTAAATGATCAATCCGAGAACCAGCCACACGACGAAGCGAATCCATGTAATTACGGTGAGACCGGTCATCAAGCCGCCGCAGAGCAAAATGGAAATGAGCGGGAACCATGGCACGAATGGCACGCGGAAGGCGCGCTTCCGATCTGGCTGTTTGCGGCGCAGCAGGATCACTCCCAGCGATACCAGCACAAAAGCGAACAGAGTCCCGATGTTTGATAGATCGGCGGCATCGCTGATGGCGAAAATTCCTGCGGGAAGGCCGACGGCAAAGCCGGCAATCCAGGTTGAGATATGAGGCGTCTTGAATTTCTTGTGCACGCGCGAGAATAGCCGGGGAAAGAGTCCGTCCCGCGACATGGCATACCAGATGCGCGCTTGCCCGTACTGGAACACCAGAAGTGACGAGATCATGCCCATGAGCGCGCCGATAACGATTACAGACCGGGCAAGAGGGCTGGCTCCAAGATACTTCAAAGCATAGGCAACCGGCGCCTGTGCAGCTTCGCCTGAGACGAAAGTCGTGTACTTCATCATGCCGAGCAGCACTACCGAAACACCCACATAAAGAAGAGTGCAGACGATGAGCGAGCCGATAATTCCAATGGGCAAATCTCTCTGGGGATTGCGTGCCTCTTCCGCCGCGGTCGAAACCGAGTCGAAGCCAATATAGGTAAAGAAGACGATCGCGCCGCCAGTCACGATGCCCCCGAAGCCCGAGGGTGCGAACGGCTTCCAGTTCGCGGGATGGACCAGCATTCCGCCGACCACCAGAAAGATCAGGATGGCGCCGATCTTGATCGCGACCATCACGTTGTTGGCCTCGGCCGATTCCTTCACGCCTCTGACCAACAGAACGGTTAGGATGAACACGATGAAGAAAGCGGGAAAATTGAAGTAGGCGCCCGTCCAGTGCCCGGATTCCCAGACCGGAGTGGACCAGCGGTCCGAAAGATTGAGTCCGAAGGCCGCTAATTGCGCCTTGGTATAAGCGCCAAACCCAATGGCAACGACCACATTGCTGACTACATATTCGAGGATCAAGTCCCAGCCGATGATCCAGGCGAAAATTTCGCCCAGCGTGGCATACGAGTAGGTGTAAGCGCTACCCGCAATCGGAATCATCGACGCCAGCTCGGCATAGCAAAGTCCGGCAAAACTGCACGCGATGGCTACCAGAAAAAATGAGAGTGCGATAGAAGGACCGGCAGGCGGACGGCCGTGCATCAGGACATTAGCGGTACCGCCACCCTTGAGGAAGTTGACAATCAGATCGAGCACTTGCGCGTGCAGTATTGAGGGCGCCTGGAAGAACTCGCCAGCCGCCGCGGTGCCGGTGAGGACAAAAATTCCCGAGCCAATGATCGCGCCGATGCCCAGCGCGGTCAGCGACCATGGCCCCAGCGTCTTCTTTAAGCGATGCCCAGGATCGTCGGCATCCGCGATCAGCTTGTCGATGGATTTGCAGGCAAAAAGTTGATTGCCTCCATTAACTGCTGGAGGCTCAGGTTTGCTGCTAACCGGTGATTGTGCCAAAGAGCCCTTCTCCTGACCTGGCGTACGAGCCTCAGCTAAGTCGGATGCAAGTGCTGCAAGCGTTGCTGCCAGTGATTCCGGTCAATTTACGACTCGGGGGCGAGTCTAAGACCCGCCCCCTCGTGGAAGTCTGTCAATTAACGCTTGGCCTGGCCGCGTGCCAGCTTCTTAACTTTGCGCTTCTTGGACCCGCGTGCATACTCGCGGGGCTTCAAGGGCTTCTCCGCCTTGCGCTTCTTGCGCGATGTCCGTCGTGCTTTCTTCCGTTCGTCCTTGCTCAAAGTCTTGGTGTTAGCCATGAATGAGTTCGTTCTTCCTTCCTTTTATTTATCGTCATTCCAAGCTGCCTATCGGCCGGCCGCGGTTGCACGGCGGACACACAAGGAATCTGGATGTCGAACTGCCTGGGCCGTGGCTGTCTTACGCTCGCTCGAGTTGAGCATACTTCTCGACCAGCTTCTTCAGCCCGAACCGTGGGAATTGTACCGTAATCTTCGCGTCTTCACCGTCTCCTTCCCTCTGGTAGACAGTGCCCTCGCCATACTTGGGGTGCCGCACCTTCTGTCCTGGGCGAAAGCCCCGCTTCCCTTTTGGCTCCTCGACGGGGACCTTGGGCAGGTTGAATTTCTTGCCGCGCGACGCAAAGAACTCGGCGATATTGTCGATGGAGTTGTAGCTTTTGGTCGAATAGGAGGGTTGCGGCTTGCTCCGGCTTGGCGGCTTCCAACTCGCGCTTTGATCTTCATCTTCGTAAGAGTAGTGCGGTTCAGGCGCGTCTTCGTGCATTGCGGAGCGTCGCTCCGCTGGGCGCCTGGGAGCACTCGTCCAAGCCTGATTGCTCGCAAAGCGGGCGTGCTGCGGAGTGCCCACGTCTTCCAGCAGTTCTGCCGGGACCTCCTCGAGAAAGCGCGACGGCACGCTCGCCTCGGGCAGATCAGTGCCGTAACGCCGACGATAGACGGCACGAGTGAGGATCAGCGTGTCCATCGCACGAGTCATACCGACGTAGCAGAGGCGGCGTTCCTCTTCGATATCGTCGGGCTGAAGGAAGGTTCGCGAGTGCGGGAACAGGCCCTCCTCCAGACCGCATAAAAAGACAAGCGGAAATTCCAGTCCCTTGGCCGCGTGCAGAGTCATTAGCGTGATCTGGGCGCGTTCATCGTAGGCGTCGGCGTCGCTCACCAGCGCGGCATGATCGAGGAATTGATCGAGGGTCTCGCCGCGATCCTTGGAATCCATGGCTGCGTTTACCAACTCGCGCAAGTTTTCAATGCGCGAGTAAGCTTCCGGGGTGTCCTCTTCCTCCAGTTGCTTGATGTAGCCGGTGCGATCAATCAGAAACTTAAGAAGTTCGGCAGTGTTGACCGTAGGCGCCGGGAAATCGGCGGGAACTTCGCCGATGTCGGTGGTCTCCGGTTTCGCATCCACTGGTGAATCGGCCGTGGACTCGGAAGTAGCTTCGGGCTGACCCGCTTCTTCCATCGGGCCAAAATCGAACGCTAAAGGATTGAAGTCGGTTTCTTCCAGTTCCTGAACGTCCTCAGGCGCGATGGCCGCTGGCAGATCGCTTCCTTCTTCTTCATTTACCGTGCGGTGCAATTGTTCGACATAGGTTCCTGTCAGCATCGCTCCAGCATCGTCGATCAAGTCGCGGAAACTTTTCAGCGCAGCAAGAGCGCGGGCCGGCAGCAACTGTCGCCGGATTACCTCGCGAATCGCGCCCCACAATGAGACGCCAGTCTCGAGCGCAACTCGCTCCACGGTTTCCATCGTGGTCTTTCCGATCCCGCGAGTCGGGGTATTGATGACGCGCAGCAGAGACACAGAGTCATCGGGATTCTGAATCACTTTCAGGTAGGAGATCATATCCTTGATCTCGGCGCGCTCGTAGAACGAGAAGCCACCCACTACGTGATATTTCAGTTGGTATCGGCGCATGGCCTCTTCAAACAACCGAGACTGCGAGTTCGTACGATAAAGAACCGCCACTCGGCCCTTCTCGCCTTGCGCGGCGGCTTCACGGATGTACTTGGAAATGCGATCTGCAACGAACAGCGCTTCGTTTTCGCCATCCGGCGCTTCGTAGTATCCCAGCTTGGAGCCGCCCTGGCGCGAGGTCCAGAGGTTCTTTCCCTTGCGGCGAACGTTGTTCGCGACCACATGCGACGCGGCTTGCAGGATGTTTTGCGTGGACCGGTAATTCTGTTCGAGGCGGATGATCTTCGCTTCCGGAAAGTCGCCCTCGAACTCGAGAATGTTACGGATGTCGGCGCCTCGCCAGGAGTAGATCGATTGGTCCTCATCGCCCACCGCGCACACATTGTGTCGGTTGCCTGCCAAGAGGCGCATCAATTCATATTGCGGACGATTGGTGTCCTGATACTCGTCGACCAACAGATACTGAAACTTGCGGTTGTAGTAATCGCGGACCTCTGCCGAGGTTTTCAAGAGGCGAACGGCCTCGAGCAGCAGGTCGTCGAAGTCCATGGCATTGGCTTTGAGCAGTTCCTTGCGATACTCCGCATAGATGTGCGCGACTTTCTCCGTCTTGGGATCGCCGGAATTGAGATAAATCTCCTGAGGATCGAGCATGTGGTTCTTTGCCCAAGAGATTCGGGACAGTACGGTGCGCGGCGTAAGCTCCTTATCGTCGACGCCCAGACGCCGCATCACCCCTTTCACCACCGACTGCTGGTCGGCTTCGTCATAGATCACAAAATTCTTGGTTAGCCCAGTGGGTTTGCCGCCGGGAATAGCCGCCGGAATGCGAAGAGCTTCGATATCCCGGCGCAAGGTGCGTACGCAAAACGAGTGAAAGGTCGAGATGACGGGCTTGGTCACGGAGTAGCTGCCCACCAGCTTATCCACACGCTCCGCCATCTCCGAGGCGGCCTTGTTCGTAAACGTAACCGCAAGGATGGAGTCCGGCATCGCGCCCATTTTTTCCACCAAGTAGGCGATGCGATAGGTGATCACGCGCGTCTTGCCACTCCCGGCGCCTGCCAAAATCAGCACCGGACCCTCGGTGGTCTCGACGGCTTCCCTCTGTTGGGGATTAAGTTGGTCTAGAAAGGACAATGATTACACCAGAGTTCCGGGTGTCGAACGAAGTTTGCCAATTTGACGGCGTTCAGACTTCAAGAGCAGATTCCTCGTCGCAAGGCTCCTCGGAGTGGCGAAGCATACTTGCAAAGTTCAGGCGTCTCCGTGCTCAAACTTTCGGTGCCGACCGGGCGAGTTTGCACTCTTCACAGGGGCAAACATCTCTGAGAAATTGCCAGGAGTAAATGCCAAGTTCGTGGCCATCGTTCCAGCTGAATTTGATAGCATATTTGCCAACCGGTTCCACGTGGTTGGGCTTGGCAGCTGCCTTGAACATAGGCAACGCTCCCGGCGCCAACTTTGGCGGCTCCCCCGGTTTTCGGCCAGCTTTGGAGCGTTCTTCATCGCACAGAGCGCAAGGGCAAGCATCCCGCAGGTAAGGGAACGAGTAGCTGGAGCGGTGCCCGTCTTTCCACTCAATCTCCATGCCCGTACCCGCAGTTATGTTGACTTTTACTGATTTCGGATCGGCGGAGGGCACGTTTTCAGTATCGCACAGGATCGGCAGCAGTCTTCAGCCGTCAGTCTTCAGTCTTCGGTCTTCAGCCGTCAGGCATGCTAAGCTTTGCCTTTGGGGCCAGCCACTTGAAGATCGAACTCTCCAAAGAAGCCCGTTCGGACGCGATCACATCGATTCAACGTTATTTCCAAGAGAATATGCCCGAACCCATCGGCAACATGGCAGCAGGCTTGCTGCTCAACTACTTTGTGGAGGAGGTTGGACCAGCGATTTACAACCAAGCGATCGCGGATGCGCAAGCCCGAATACAGCAACGCCTCTCAGATATTGAAGACGAACTATATGCCCCTGAGTTTCAGTATTGGCCCAACATCGACCGCAAGCGGAAGAAGCAAGGTTGAGTGGTTTATTGGCGTGCCAGTCTGCACGCGTTTCGGGCAAGCCGACGTGGGCGGTAAGCTTCCGTCTCGGTCTTCGGTTCTTCAGTGTTGACTCTTCGCCATCAGTGGTCGGAATGAAGTGCGCGGATTTTTCTCACCATAGATAATTTTTCTCACCATACATATGCTCGAGCTAGGAAGTCCGGGTACAAGCAGGAGAAGAACGGGCCGCAAAGGGTATCGCCTGCCGATGGACTACTGAATACTGACGATTGAGGTGTGATCACGTTGCCAATTTGGCGAAACGGTGCTTCATCCAGTAAAATCTAAGTTTCGCCTATCAGTTCTGAAATCTTCTGGAGAAAGCAGTCCAATGGCACAAGTATGTGATATCTGCGGCAAGGGGCCGCAGTTCGGGAACAACATCAGTCACGCGCACAACGTCACCAAGCGGCGCTGGAACGTCAATTTACGCCCGGTGCGCGCCAAGGTTGGCAGCGCGACCAAGCGCATCCGCGTGTGCACGTCCTGCCTGCGCAGCGGCAAAGTGGTAAAAGCCTAAGAACAGGTACGAAGTAGGATTTACGAGGTACGATTTAAAGATCGTTGGCCGAACCTCGTGGTTTGTTGTAGGCAGATGCTGTAACTGCGACTTTGGAAGTACGATCCACTCGTCAATCGTAATTCGTCCTCGTCAATCTCTTCCTTACTGCACCCCGACCAGGCGCACGTCGAAAATCAAAGTGGAATTGGGAGGGATCACTGGCGGATATCCTTGCGCTCCGTAGGCGAGGCTTGGGGGAATCTTCAGCTGGCGCTTGCCGCCCACCTTCATTCCGGCGACACCTTCATCCCAGCCCTTGATTACCTCACTGGCACCCAGCTTGAATTCGAACGGTTTGCCCGAACCGACTGAACTGTCGAACTTCTTGCCATTGGTCAGCCAGCCCGTGTAGTCAACTTTGACGGTTTTACCGGTCTCAGCTACGGGGCCGGTCCCCGGCTTGATGTCCCAATACTGCAAGCCGGAGGCCGTGGTGGTGCCCGGACCGGTAACGTGCGTAGGACCACCAGTCGCTTTGTGCGGAGTCGACTTCGTGGCGCCCGTCGTCGATTTTTTGGATGCTGTGCCAGTCGTGGATTTCGGGGATTTCGTGGTTGTGCCGGTCTGTGCAAAGGCGGCTACAGCCAATGCCAGCGTTCCGATGACAGCTGTTTTCATGATCAATTCAGCTCCTTAAAACTCGTTGCGTTCTTATGCCAATGCGATCACGTCTATCTCCACCAGTACATCCTTGGGCAGGCGTGCTACCTCTACTGTGGAGCGAGCGGGCGGCTGCGAGGGAAAGTGTTTTCCGTAGACCTCATTCATCGCGGCGAAGTCATTCATGTTCTTGAGAAAGACCGTCGCGCGTACGACCTTTTGCAGGCTGCTTCCAGCAGCTTTCAGAATTCCAGAGAGATTTTGCAGGACGCGTTCCGTTTGTGCACCAACATCGCCCGATACGAGAGTGTTGGTTACGGGATCGATCGAGACTTGCCCCGAAACGAAAACAAATCCGTTAGCGCGAATTGCCTGGGAATACGGACCGATGGCTCGTGGACCCTCATTAGTAGAGATCACATCTCGCATGAACGCGGTTCTCCGTTGTCAGTTGTTCGTCTCTCGTTTCTGACGAGCACTCGATTGTAGATTGCGCTTCGCGAATTGCAAACCGTGTTCCGGCCGAAGTGGCTAGCCCGTCGCTAACAGGACGGTTCAGGAAGCCTTTGTTCAGGTTCTAAGAGGTCCAATTATGAATCGCCACGGACAACGGAGAACCTGAGACGTAATCTGCCGAAGTGCCGACGACGGCTGGGTGCTCTAAAGTTTCTGCAGTCTTTGTACGTCGTGAACGCCAGGTATTTTTCGCACTCCGGCGATGATGGTCTCCAGGTGCTTGAGATCGGAAATATCAAGTACAACGTCGATGTTCGCCTGTCCGCTGGCCGTGCGGGCTTCGATGTTACGAATATTCGTTTTCGCATCGCTGATCACGGCAGTTATTTGCTTCAGCATGCCCCACTTGTCGTCGCAGAAGAGCGTCAGCTTGACGGGATACGCGGCAGTCGCGCCTTCTTCCTTATCGCGGGTCCACTGCACGTCGATGCGGCGCTCGGGCTCATACATGAGATTCGTGACATTGGGACAGTTGATGGAATGCACCGCAACGCCCTTGCCGCGAGTTACGTAGCCGACAATGCCTTCGCCGCGAATAGGGTTGCAACATTTCGCCCGATACACCAGGAGATCGCCGTGTCCCTTAACGGTGATTGCGTTGGCATCACCGCCGAAGACGCGCCGCACCACGCTGGCGAAACCAGCAGGCTTATCTTCTGTATCGCTGGCAGGCTGCGCGCCCGGCGGAGCAAGTCTCCCGAGCACCTGGCGCGCGGAATACTTGCCGAAGCCGATCCCAGCCATCAGGTCGTCGGAGCGGCCTAGCCCGTAATCAGCGGCAATCTTGTGCAGGTCGTCATCCTTGATGTCTTTCAAGGAGATCCGATATTTCCGGGCTTCCTTTTCGATCAGCTTGCGCCCGATTTCAATGGCTCGTTCGCGCTGGTGGATGTTCAGCCAATGCTTGATCTTGTTGCGAGCGCGCGACGACTTGACCACGGAGAGCCAATCGCGGCTGGGCTTATGTCCTGGCTGTGTGAGGATCTCGACGATGTCGCCGCTGTGCAGCTTGTGACGCAGTGGAACCATCCGACCGTTCACCTTTGCGCCCACGCACGTGTGTCCCACCTCGGTATGAATCGTATAGGCAAAATCAATGGGGGTTGAGTCACGCGGCAGGACAACCACCTTGCCCTTGGGTGTGAAGGTGTAGACCTCTTCCGGGTAGAGATCAATTTTCAGCGTGGAAAGAAACTCGTTGGGATCTGAAACGTCGCGCTGCCACTCCACCACCTGACGCAACCATGCAAGGCGCTGTTCATCCTGTGCCGTTACTGGTCCGTCTTTGTACTTCCAGTGAGCAGCAATGCCTTCTTCGGCGATCTTGTGCATCTCTTCGGTGCGGATCTGGACTTCGAATGGCGTTCCGTTCTCCGCAATGACCGAGGTATGGAGAGACTGATAAAAGTTCGGCCGCGGCATTGCAATAAAGTCTTTAATGCGGCCGGGCACGGGACGCCACACATTGTGGATAATCCCGAGTACCGCATAACAATCCTGGACGGAGCGCGTGATCACGCGCATGGCGCAGAGATCGTAGACCTGATCTACGGTGATTCGTTGGCGCACTAGCTTCTTATGAATGCTATAGACCCGCTTGATGCGGCTTTCTACAGAAGCAGTGATCCCCGCTTCTTTGAGCTTGTCACGCAGCACTGATTCGACTGACGCCAGGAATGCTTCGCCTTCTTTGCGGCGGGCTTCGACCGCCTCGTGCGTGTTCTGGTAAGCGACGGGGTCGAGATAACGGAAGCCGAGATCTTCCAGTTCACCACGGATTTTGCCCATGCCTAGCCGGTGGGCAATGGGGGCGTAAATGTCCAGGGTTTCACGGGCAATTTTTTGTTGACGTTCGGGGTCGAGGTGCTCGAGAGTCCGCATGTTGTGCAGCCGATCTGCGAGTTTGATCAGCACTACGCGGATGTCGTCCACCATCGCCAACATCATCTTGCGGAGATTCTCGGCCTGTTGCTCCTCGCGCGTGGCGAAATCTATTTTGCTGATTTTGGTGACACCCTCGACGATGTGGGCCACCTGCTCACCAAATTCTTTGCGGATTTCAACGATGGTCACGGAGGTGTCTTCGACCGAATCGTGCAGCAGACCGGCAGCAATCGAAATCGGGTCCATCTTCATCTCGGTCAAGACGCAGGCCACTTCGACAGGATGGACGAGGTAGGGTTCTCCCGAGGCGCGACTCTGGCCGGAGTGATACTTTTGCGAGAACTCGTAAGCTTTGCGGACGATTTCCAGATCATCGTTGGGCCGGTTGGCCGCCAAGTCCTTCATCAGGTCACGGAAGCGCGTGACGGTCAGGACGTTGGTCGCGATCTGTTCTCGCAGAGTCGCCATGACGGATTATATCCCTTTGGGATAAAGCGGAAAGGGGTGAACGACGCGGTATCCCAGTACTTTGATTATATCCGGGAATCTTGCGCTAGCAGCAGGTAGACGTGCTTGGGCGGATTGCACTCGCTTGGTCTGCTACATTTGTCGGGATGACGATAGATCAACGGATCCTTGTCAGCGGAGTCTCTGGTCCGATCGGGAAAGCCCTCTTGCCCGAGTTGCGGAAACGTGGCCACGTTATCCGCTTAGTACGTGGAAGAGTCATGGGCAATGACGAAATCTCATGGAACCCGGCCCAAGCTCTGCCAGCAGAGCAAGTCGAAGGATTCGACGTCGTCATCCACCTCGCCGGCGAAACCATCGTTGGACGATGGAACGCTGCTAAGAAGGCGCGAATTCGAGATACCCGGGTTCAAGGCACAAAAACTCTGGTCGAGGCATTGACAAAGACCGCGCACCCTCCGCGAGCGTTCATCTGTGCGTCGGCCATCGGATACTATGGCGATCGCGGCGACGAAATCTTGCGCGAGGAGAGCGCTCCAGGAAACGATTTTCTCGCCCAGGTTTGTCGCGAGTGGGAGACAGCGACACAGCCGGCCACGAGTGCCGGCATTCGTATCGTAAATACACGGTTCGGCGTAATCCTCAGCCGGGACGGAGGGGCGCTTCCCAAGATGCTGCCGCCATTTCGAATGGGCGTTGGAGGCAGGATCGGCAATGGACGCCAGTGGATGAGTTGGATTCACATCGCCGATGTCGTGGGGGCTATCGAGCATGCGCTGGACAACCCAAGTGTCACTGGCCCAGTGAACGTGGTCGGTCCCAATCCTGCCATGAATGCAGAGTTCACCCGAACGCTGGCGCGAGCCCTGCATCGGCCCGCGATTTTCCCAATGCCTGCGTTCGCCGCACGATTGGCCTTCGGCGAAATGGGGGACGCGCTTCTGCTCGCCAGCCAAAGAGTGGAACCCGCCAAGCTCGTGGAAAGCGGCTATCAGTTCCGTTTTCCGCGGCTGGAATCAGCTCTCGAGAACATCTTGCGGAGCTAACTGGGACAAAGCGCTAAGCGTGCACCAGCGCGAAGGCTTGCTTAGCCGCTGCGATAGTCTGCTGCACGTCTTCTTCGGTATGCGCTGCGCTCAGGAACGCAGCTTCGAACTGTGAGGGCGGCAGGTACACTCCCGCGTCGAGCATCGATCGGAAGAAGCGCCCGAAGGCTTCGGTGTCCGCCTTCGCTGCGGAATTCCAATCAGTGACTGGCCCGGGTGTAAAAAACCAGGTGAACATGGAACCAACGCGATTGTGTGTCATTGCAACCCCGGCTTGCTTCGCGGCGGAGGCAACCCCACTAACGAGCTCGCCGCCGAGCTTGTCCAATTGCTTGTAAATTTCCTTATGATCGCGCAAATGCCGCAAGGTGGCATAGCCCGCGGCCATCGCCAGCGGATTTCCAGAGAGTGTTCCCGCCTGATACATGGGTCCCAGCGGAGCGACCAAATCCATAATCTCCGACCGGCCCCCATAGGCGCCAACGGGCAAACCGCCACCAATGATCTTGCCCAAAGTCGTGAGGTCGGGGCGGATGGAATACAACTCCTGTGCTCCTCCGAATGCCAACCGAAAGCCAGTCATGACTTCGTCGAAGATCAAGAGGCTTCCGTTGTTCGACGTAACCGCGCGTAGCGCTTCCAGGTAGCCACGTGCCGGTGGCACGCAGCCCATGTTTCCAACCACCGGCTCGACTATGACGCATGCGATCTGGTGGTGGAATTTCTTGAACGCCTGCTCCAATGCGTCCGTATCGTTAAATGGAAGTGCAAGCGTGAACTGGGTAAATTCCTCGGGAACCCCCGCGGAGCCTGGAATGCCGAGCGTTGCCACGCCGGAGCCAGCCTTCACCAATAGCGCATCGGCGTGTCCGTGATAGCACCCTTCAAACTTGATGATGTACTTCCGTTTCGTGTACGCCCGAGCCAGGCGAATGGCTGACATCGTGGCCTCGGTTCCAGAACTAACGAACCGAACCTTCTGCATGCCGGGAAACGCAGAGATGACAACTTCGGCGAGTTCTGCTTCGGAAGGCGTTGAAGCTCCGAAACTGGTGCCATTGCGGGTCGCAATGCCTAGTGCTTCGATTACAACTGGTGCGGCATGGCCCAGAATCTGGGGACCCCAGGAGCCTATGTAGTCGATGTATTCGTTGCTGTCGGCGTCCCATAGACGTGAGCCATGGCCACGCACGATAAAAGGCGGATCTCCTCCCACAGCCCGAAAGGCTCGAACCGGCGAGTTGACTCCTCCCGGAATTACCCGCTCTGCGCGCTGCTGCAGTTTGCGGGATTGTTCGACTTTTCGGCTCATAAGAACCTCCGCTGCCAGGGAACGCAAACAGGCGAAGACAACTATAGCAGCGCATGCAGGCCCCACCCGCGAAGAGCGTCACCCGCGTGAGTGATGGAGAGCACAAGTAAGCGCCAGAAAAATCCGCGCCGAATTCATCGAACTTTAACAGGTGCGCAACGCTTCTGAAACATGAGGTGCCTAAGCTGCACGCAGTGACATG
>Ga0207657_10002804_pt1 | contig 18753 bp, 20 predicted proteins | sample KBSC33metaG_FD_184316 | JGI IMG/M metagenome (GOLD analysis project Ga0207657, IMG submission 184316) | Corn rhizosphere microbial communities from Kellogg Biological Station, Michigan, USA - KBS C3-3 metaG (SPAdes) (version 2) | ecosystem: Host-associated > Plants > Roots > Rhizosphere > Soil ... | reverse complement strand
ACCCGCACGCTGACGAGCGGGATCGTGTCGGCGGTGCAGCGCCGGATCACCGCGCCCAACACGCTGCCGATCGACAACGCCATCCAGACCGACGCGTCGATCAACCACGGCAACTCGGGCGGCCCGCTACTCGACGCCGCGGGGCGCGTGATCGGCGTGGCGTCGCAGATCTACGCCGAGAACAGCCAGCAGGGCAACATCGGCATCGGCTTCGCGGTCCCGGTCAACACGGTGCGCAACATCGCCGCGCAGATCATCTCGACCGGCAAGGTCCTGCACGCGTTCCTCGGCGTCGAGACCGAGCCGATCACCGCTCAGCTCGCGAAGCTCTATCACCTGCCGTCCTCCGGGCTGATCATCCGCTCGGTCGTGCCGGGCGGTCCCGCCGCCAAGGCCGGCATCGTGGGCGGCAGCACCAACGTGGTCGTGGACGGCGAGAGCTACCGGCTGGGCGGCGACGTGATCGTCGGTGTCGACGGTGCTCCGGTCTCGGCGTTCGAGCAGCTGCGTGATGCGGTCGCCCGCAAGAAGCCGGGCGACAAGGTCAAGCTCGAGGTCATTCGCAACGGCAGCAGGAAGTCGATCACGGCCACGCTCGGCCAGGCCCCCGGGGGCTGAGGCAGACGGCGTTTCTGCGCCGCTCGTTACACCCGCTTCACACTCGCTACCTTGTGCCAGATGGAGCGCGGGCACATCGTCCTCGAGCACACGCACGTCGTGGAGGAAGAGGAGCTCTGGATCGACGAAGACGCCGACCACGACGGGTGGTTCTGCGTCCGCACCGATCCGTTTCCGTGCCCGGCTGTCGGGTGCACGTTCGTCGCGGATTTCATGACGGCCGCGCATCTGATCCTCGTGTGGGAGACGCTCGACGATCCGAACCTCTTGAAGCACGCCGCCCGCGCACGTGATGTCGGCCGGAACCCGCGGGTGACCGGCTATCGCACCGAGTTCGGGCTCAGCGCCTCGTACTACGCGTGGATCGCGGCGGGTCGCCCCGTGCACGGCGTCAAGCAAGCGTCCTAGGCGCGACGTGATCGAAGAGCACTTCGGCCAGTCGAGCCCGTTCTCGCTCGGGGTGGAAGAGGAGCTGATGATCCTCGACGCGGCGACGTTCGAGCAGGTCGCTGCGGTCGACCGGATCCTGAAGGGCGTTGAGGGCCTGGACCTGCCCGGGAGCGTGAAGACGGAGCTCTTCGCCTCCGTCTTCGAGACGAACACCAACGTCTGCGCCACGGTGCGCGAGGTCGACGAGGCGCTGCCGGTGCTGCGGCGCGCGGCGGCTTCGGCCGCCGCTCGGGAAGGGCTGGCGGTCGGCGCCGCAGCGACTCATCCGTTCGCGGTTCCCGAGGCTCAGCCGATCGTCAAGGAGGAGCGATACGTGACGTTCGTCGGCTACGGCGGCATCTCGGTGCGCCGCCAAGGCGTGCAAGGCCTGCACGTCCACGTCGGCATGCCGTCCGCCGCGGACTGCTGGCACTGCCTCGAGGAGATCGTGCCGTGGCTTCCCGTCGTCCTCGCGCTGTCCGCCAACTCGCCCTGGTACGCCGGCGAGCTCACCGGCATGGCGTCGAACCGGGCACCGGTGCTCGCAGAGCTGCCGCGCGCGGGTGCGCCGCCGGCGTTCGCGACGTACCGGGAGTGGGAGGACTGGGTCGAGCGCCTGATGCGGCTCGGCGTCACCGAGGAGTACACGCGCATCTGGTGGGACGTGCGCCCGCACCCCAAGCTCGGCACGCTCGAGATTCGCATTCCCGACCAGCCGACCGACGTTCATCTCTCGGCCGCGTTCACAGCGCTTCTACAGGCGTTGTGCGCCGCTGCGCTCGACGGCGTGCTCCCTCGCAACTCGAGCGTGCTCGGTGACCGCGGTCGTGCGGACTACGTCCAGAACCGCTGGTCGGCCGCCCGCTTCGGACCGCGCGCCAAGCTGTTGCATCCGGATGGCGCGAGCTACGTCCTCGCGTCCGAGCTTGCGGCTGAGCTGTTCGAGCTCGTCCGTCCCGCAGCCCGCACGCTTGGCGGTGAGGCCTTCGTCGACCGTCTCGATCCGAGCACCTGCGAAGCCGACCTCCAGCTGCAGCGCGCGACGGCCCAGGAAGCGGCTGCGGACGTCGTCGCCCGGTCGGTAGGGTAGGCCTGTGGCCACCGTCACGGAGACGATCCAGGTCAGCGGCATCCGCTGCGAGAAGTGCGTGATGCGCCTCGCGGGAACGCTCGAGGGCACCGAGGGCCTCGAGTCGGCGAACGCGAACCTCATGGGCCAGGTCACGCTCTCCTATGACGACGAACGCACCACCAGGGATGCGCTCGTCGAGGTTCTGTCGCGCGGCGGGTTCCGCGAGCAGCTCTTCGTCTAGTCGCCGCCTGTCCGGTTCTCGTTGTTCAGGTTTGCCGTGACGCCACCAGGGTCGGCAGCGTTGGCCATCCGGTCTCGGACCGCGGGCGTCGCGCTCGGATCCTTGCCTTCGAGCACGTCGAGCCGCTCCACCGGCGTGGGCTTGATCCCCGCGCGCTGCGCAGCGGTCTCGGCGTTCTCGAGACCGTCGGCGTCGGGGTCGACCTGGAAAGGCCCGTCGAGGCCGTAGTGCAGCCTGACGACCGAGCAGTCCCAGTTCTCGAGGTCGACCTTCGGCGAGTCGTCGACGACGTCCTTGGTCACGGTGGCTCGCAACACGCCCTCGACCTCATGCAGGAACTCGCGTGGGATTGCGTGCTTCGTCTTGAAGACGTGGCCTGTCTCGATGACCACGCAGCGGTCGCGTTCGTCCACGACCGTTCCGAGCTTCTGGTTGTCGCTCGTGACGACGGTCTGCCGTTCCATTCGACCTCCTCGATGTCGATTCACCCGCTCTTCCTTTCCAAAGTTAAGAAAGGGAATCCCAACGAGGAAACGAGCGTTTGTACCGCTGCTAGGGTGGCCGCCGGGATGAGTGAGAGCGCACCGTCGGCTGCTGACACCCGCAGACTCGCCGAGGAGGCGCGTGCTCGTGTGCGGTTTGAAGAAGAGGCGCTCGGCTTGAGCGATCAGGTCTATCGGGTCGCCCGGCGCCTGGTTGGTTCCCGCGAAGAAGCAGAGGATCTCGTGCAGCAGACATACGAACGCGCATTCCGCTCCTGGAAGCAGTTCACGCCGGGGACGAATCTCAGGGCCTGGCTGCTGCGGATCCTCACGAACCTCAACATCGATCGCGGCCGCCGCCAGCAGCGCACGCCGCAGACGACGCCGCTCGACAACGAGGCCGGCGACTACTTTCTCTACAACAAGCTCGAGGCGCAGGTCCCGGAGGAGAACCCGGACGAGGAGCGCGTGATCGAGAAGCTGAGCCAGGACTCGATCGTGGATGCACTCGCAGAGGTTCCGCACGACTTTCGCGACGTGATCGTGCTCGTCGACATCGGGGAGTTCTCGTACGCCGACGCTGCCCAGATCCTCGACATCCCGATGGGGACCGTGATGTCGCGTTTGCACCGCGGCAGGCGTATCCTGAAAAAGAATCTCGCTGACGGGGTACCTGCGTGATCGAAAGAGGCTTCACGGAGTCGAAATGATCGACTGGTGCGACAAGTGCGAGGAAATGATGCAGCCGTATCTCGACGGTGCGTTGTCGGACGCCGAGGTCGAGCAGGCGAAGCACCATCTCGAGCAGTGCAGCTGGTGCGCGAAGCGCTACCACTTCGAGGAGCGCCTCCGGCACTACGTCCGCGTTGCGATCAGCGAGCCGATGTCGGCTGAGCTGAAGGCAAAGCTGTCCGCGCTGCGGACGCCGCTCGACGCGTAGCCGCCTCGACTACTGAGAGGCGACGGTCTGCGGGCCGACGACCACAAGCAACTGCCGCGCGCCGAGACCAGGTGCTTCCTGCGCCGCCACCGAGAGCTGGCGGGCGAGCCGCAGCCCGACGTCCTGTCCGCCGGGGCCGTAGTAGACGGTCGAGGCCGGATAGTCGAACCGGTCGGCGCGCCCGACCTTCGCGATCGTGTAACCCATGGCGCCGATGCGGCTGGCGACGGTGCGCGTCCAGCTGATGTCCCCGTTGCCATTCTCGACCGTGACGTGCAGCTTCCAGGGCGGCACGAGGCTTGCGTTCGGGATCGCCTCGACGGTGCGCGTCCGCGTGAGGTTCAAGTTGGGCGTGAGCACCATGACGGCCAGCGCCGACAGGAGCGCCGCGACGGCGCTGACGACGATCAGCCGCGCGCGGGCGTTGACGCGGAACGACCCCGTCAGCGGCAGCCCGGCGAGCCGGCGCGCTTCGTAACGGTCGATCCCGAGCCCGGTCGCGTAGAGGACCGCTGCGAGCGCGGCGGCGCTTTGCGAGGGGAACCGGTAGAGCCGTCCGTCCTCGAGCCATTCGATCTCTTCTTCGGTGAGCCCGCTGCGGTAGGCGACCTGCTTGACGGTCAGGTCACGGCGCTCCCGGGCCTCGGCCAACGGCGAGTGCTCCGGGATCGCATCGAGTGGATGCGCGAGCTCGAGCATGCGGCGGTCCTCCTTCGCTCCTTGTCCTTCTACACCTCCTATCGGCGGTAATCGATGTCGCCTGGAGGTGTCAAATCCGAGCAGTCCACGAGCACCGGGTCGAGAGCCCTGCCGCCCTCGTTCGGGACCTGGCCCCAGGCGCTGCGGGCGAGCACCACGGGATGGCTCCGGGTGCCGTCATACGACGCGGCGAGGAACGGCTCCGTGCGCTCGAGCAGCCGGTCGATCGCCCGCGGATCGAGGTTCGGGCCGTCCGCCAGCACGACGACGGCTCGAGTCGCGTCCTCGCCGAGCGCTGCGAGGCCGCAGCGCAGCGAGGCGCCGGGCCCTGCGTCCCAGTCGTCACAGTGCACAAGCGTTACGCCCGCAGGAACCTGAAGCTCGTGCGCCCCCTCGACGACGACGATCTCGTCCACCGGCGCGCGGGAGAGTGCAGCCAGCACCGCCGGCAGGAGCTCGCGCTGCTTGACGCCGCCGTACCTCGACGATGCGCCTGCAGCGAGGACGACCGCGGCGATCAGTGGACCGTCAGAGTCGCTTTCTCGATCTCGACCTTCTTTGTCGGGACGCCCTGCCCGCCACTCGCCGGATCGCCGAGCTTCCCGATCGCGGCTACCGCCGCCTGTCCCTTCACCACCTTCCCGAGGACCGCGTAGTCCGGAGGGAGCTGTGCGTTCTGCGCCGTGACGACGAAGAACTGGCTGCCTGCCGTTCCCGGCGGCTCGGCTGCGGTCTTCGCCATCGCGACGACGCCGCGCGTGTAACGCGTCGAGGAGGGCGGGACGTCGACCGTCGTGTAGCCGGGGCCGCCGTTCCCCGTGCCGGTCGGATCGCCGCCCTGGATGACGAAGCCGGGAACGATGCGGTGGAAGACGGTGCCGTTGAAGAACCCCTTCCGCACGAGGCTCGCGAAGGAGGCGGTCGTCGCCGGGGAGGTCTTCACCGCGAGCCGGATCGTGAAGTTGCCGTGGTTCGTCTCGACCAGAACGTCGTAGGTCTTCGCCGGGTCGAGTGGTGCCCTGGACGCCTCCTGCTTCGATGCGCCGCCGCCTCCCCCGCACGCCGCGAGGGCAAGCACGAGCAGAACCGACGCTGCAGTTACCGGCAGCCGGCGACCGAGTGCCAAAGCAGGTTCACGTTGGAGACGTAACGCTGAACGTCGACCGACGGGGCGCCGCCTACGGCGGTGACCGCGGTCGGCCCAGCGTTGTAGGCGGCAAGCGCAAGGTCGCTCGAGTGGAAGCGGTCGAGCATCTGGCGAAGGTAGCGCGCGCCGGCGAGCACGTTCGAGCTGGGCTCGTCGATGTCCAGGTTGAGCGCCGTGGCAGTCGCGGGCATCACCTGCAGGAGCCCGCGGGCGCCGGCCGACGACTCAGCGTCAGGGTGCAGGTTCGACTCGACCTTGGCCACCGCCCAGAGCATTGCCGGTGGAATCGAGGCGTCGGCCGCGGCGGCCTCGAACGCCTGCCGAAGCGCGGCCGGGTACGGGCACGGAGTGGCGCGCTGCGCGATCGGGCTCGGCTTCACGGCAGCCGCCGTTGCGACCGGCGTCACGCCGGTCGTATCGAATGCCGTCACCCACGCTGCCGCCACGACCGCAACGACCGCGAGCAGGATCAGACGCCGCTGCGTCTCCCTCAACATCGGAGCGGGAGTCTAGCCAGGGCCGACAGCGGCTTCGGCGCGTTTCACGAGCGCCTGCGCGACGTCCAGCTTGTAGGCGTTGCGGGGGAGCGGAGTCGCCTCGCCGAGATCGCCTTTCAAGAGCCACGGGATGGGCGCCACTCCGGCCAGCGCGACACGGGTCACGCTCCCGGAGCGGACCGCTGCGACCCCGACCATGGGGAACGCCCAACGCTTTCGCTCCATCGCCTTCAGGTAGACCGAGCTCGCCGGCTCGGGGACGTTCAACTCCAGGATCAGCTCCCCGGGCTCGAGCGTCGTCGTGCGCCGGTCGTCCGCGGTCGGCACTCGATAGAGGTCGGCGATCGGGAGCTCGCGCTGGTTGGTGCGCAACGTCGCGTCGAGTGCGAGCAAGGCGGCCGCGACGTCTGACGGGTGCGCGGAGGCGCAGTAGTCGTTCGCGAAGATCGCGTGCTCGCGGTGCTCGCCCGCGTGTGCGAAGCACTCGTCACCGCCGTGCAGCCGGCAGGGCCAGTCGAGTCGCCAGTACCAGCAGCGCGTCGCCTGGAGCAGGTTTCCGCCCACGGAGCCCATGTTGCGGAGCTGCGGGCTAGCCGCGAGCTTGCACGCTTCGCGCAGCGCGGCAGGAACCTGCGGATCGCACTCGAGCTCGGCGAGCGTTGCGCCGGCACCGATGCGCGTGCCCTCGATTCCGCGCGGGATGACGCCGCGGATGTCGACGAGCGTGTCGGCCTTCAGTAGCCCGGCCCGGAGCAGTGGCACGACCTCGGTGCCGCCGTGCACCGGCAGTGCGCCGTCGACGTCTGTGAGGCTAGACGCCTGCCGGAGCTGCAGCATGCTCACGCTCCTTCGCATCCTTGAGCGCCCGCAGCATCTCTTCGCGCGAGATCGGCAGCTCGTGCACCTCGGCGCCCGTCGCGTCGCGGATCGCGTTCGCAATCGCGGCGGCCGTGGGGACGATCGGCGGCTCGCCGAGTCCCTTCGAGCCGAGGTTCGTCAGATGCTCGTCTGGCTGGTCGATGAGCTCGCAGACGATCTCCGGTACGTCGCCGATCGTCGGGAGCTTGTACGCGTCGAGGCCGGTCGTGAGGATCTGCCCGGTCCGCGGGTCGTGGATCCGGTGCTCGGAAAGTGTGTGGCCGATCCCCTGGATGATCCCGCCCTCGACCTGGCTCCGCGCGCCGAGTGGGTTGATCACGCGCCCGACGTCGTGGATCGCCGCGATCCGGTCGACCCAGACCTCGCCGGTCTCGATGTCGACGGCGACCTCCGCGACCTGCACGCCGAAGGTGAGCACGGTCATCCCAGTCGGGTTCGGGCCGCGTGCGCCCTTGCCGAGGATCTGCGCGTTCTCGAGCAGCCCGATCACTTCGACGAGTGGAGCATGCACGTTCCCGTCGGCGGAGACGACATGGCCGCTCTCGAGGTCGAGGACGCGCTCCTCGAGCTCGAAGCGCTGCGCGGCGATCTCGATGATCTGGCGCTTGGCGTCGGCCGCCGCGGCACGTACGGCAGGCCCCATCGACGGTGTCGTCGACGAGCCCGCGGACAACGACGCGAACGGCCCGCGCGCGGAGTCGCCGAGCGTGACGGTCACGTGGTCGAGCGGGATCCCGAGCTCCTCGGCGGCGATCTGCGCCATTGCGGTCTTCGTGCCGGTGCCGATGTCCTGCATCGCCGTGACGACCGTCGCGCGGCCGTCGGAGCCGACGCGGATCCACGCGTAGCTCGGCGGGCCGCCGCCGCCGTACCAGACCTGCGAGGCCATTCCGACTCCGCGTTTCACCGTCTCGGTCGAGCGTGCGCGCACTTCGTGCCGGCGCGCCCAATGCGGCTCGGCGCGGCGGTAGCACTCCATCAGGTTCTTGCTGCTGTACGGCTTCTCGCCGCTCAGGTCGCTGTCGGCGTAGTTCTTGCGCCGCAGCTCGAGGGGGTCCATCCCGAGCTTCGCTGCGAGCACGTCCAGCAGCGACTCGAGGCCGAACGTGCCCTCGACGAACCCCGGCGCGCGGAACGCCTTCATCGGAGGCTGGTTGATCTTGGCTGCCGACGTCGTCGTTCTCACGTTCGGGCACGAGTAGAGCTGCTGCATCGGCCCTTCGACCGGCGACGACCAGCCACCCCAACCGGTGGCGTTCACGTACTCGCCGCCGAGCGCCGTCAGCGTCCCGTCGGCCTTCGCGCCGATCGTCAGCCGTTGGATCGTCGCGTTGCGGTTGCCTGAGGCGAGGTTCTCCTCGCGGCGCGTCAGGGCGCAGCGCACCGGACGGTTCGCGCGCTTCGCAAGCTCGATTGCGATGAACGTGTGCTCATCGGGGCTGTTCTTGGAGCCGAAGCCTCCGCCCATGTACTGGCAGACGACGCGCACCTTGTCAGCCGGGATACCAAGCGCACCGGAGATCTCCTCGCGAACGCCCCAGATGTATTGCGTCGAGATGTAGACCTCGAGCGTGTCGCCCAGCCACTGCACGACGGACTGGTGCGTCTCGAGCGAGCTGTGGAGAACAACCTGCGTCCGGTACTCGCCCTCGACGACGAAGTCGGCTTCCGCCAGGCCCGCTTCGAGGTCGCCGCGTGCGGTTTCCCGCGGCTCGCCGAGCAGCTGCTTGCGTGCGACCGCTTCGTCGGGATCGAGCGCCGGGTCGAGCTGCTCCCACTCGATCCCGATCGCGGCGACCGCAGCGCGCGCCTGCTCGAACGTGTCTGCGCAGACCGCGGCGACCGCAGTTCCCTGGTAGCCGCACTCCTCTTCGAGTTGCGGAATGTCGCGCGGGCCGATCGCCGCGTGGACGCCCGGCAGAGCGAGCGCGGGCGCGAGGTCGATGCTCGAGACGTGTGCGTGGGCGTACGGGCAGCGCAGCACGGCTGTGTGCAGCATCCCCGGCAGTTTGAGATCGGCGGTGTAGACCGCCTCGCCTCGCGCACGCTCGAGGCCGTCGACACGCGTCGCAGGTTGTCCGACCACCTCGCGCGCGCCGGCGGGCCACTGCTGGAGCGCGTCCTCTTCGACGACGAGCCAGACCTCCTCGAACCGGCCTTCGACTTCCTTCTCGGTGCGAATCAGTCTTGCCATGTGCGAATAGCCTCCTCGATCCTCGGATAGGCGCCGCAGCGGCAGAGGTTTCCCGCCATCGCGTGGCGGATCTCTTCGGTCGACGGCGCGGCCTTGGCGTCGACCAGCGCCACGGCGCTCACGATCTGTCCCGGCGTGCAGAAACCGCACTGCAGTGCGTCGTTGCGGACGAACGAGTGCACCATCGGGTGGTCGCGAAGCCCTTCGATCGTCGTCACCTTCGCGCCGTCGACCGAGTGCGCGAGCGTGATGCACGAAAGCGTCGGGATCCCGTCGACGAGCACGGTGCACGCTCCGCAGTGACCTTCGCCGCAGGCGACCTTCGTTCCGGTCAGCGACAGCTCGTCGCGCAGCACCTCGGCCAGCGTCGTGCCCACGGCGCCTTGCACCTCGTAGTCGTGGTCGTTGACGGTGATCACGCGGTCACCGCCTCGATGTCCGCCAAGTGGATCAGGCGGTGCGTCAACCGTCCGGCCACAAACTGCCCCGCTTCGTCCAGCGACGGGACCTCCGTCCAGAGGTCGCGCGCGGCGACGAGCAGCTCCTCGATCTGCTCGAGCGCTTCGACGTGGCCATTGCGTTCTGCGCACGTGTTGATTGCGAGCCCGAGGACGCCGATCGTGTCGGGCTGCCGCATCCAAAGCAGTGGTGTCGCCATCGAGAGGTACTGATGGATGCGCGCCAGCTGCATCGACTGCGAGAGCGTGTCCTTGCCGAGGGGCGTCGTCGGCTCCGGAAGCTCGCGGCCGTCGGCGAGCGCGTTCGCGGTTCCGGCGAGCATCGCGCGAACCTGGTCGTCGGAGTACCCGGCGAACCGGGTCGTCTTGAGCGCGCTCAGGAGCGAGTTCGGCTGCTGCCCGTAGGGGTAATCGCTCGCGTAGACGACCTGCTCGGGCGGGATCAGGCGATAGAAATCGAGCAGGTCGATCGGGCTCCACGTCGAGGTGTCGAAGAGAACGCCCTTGCGGCCGGCCATGCAGCTCGCGAGCGCGGCGAGGTCGGCGATGCCCGCGTGCGCGATGATCAGCGGCGCCTCGGGATAGCGGTCGACGAGTGCGCGCAGGCCCGCGGCGATCGGCGGCAGACCTCGCCCGCCGTGGATCAGGATCGGGACGCGACGCTCGGCTGCGATCTCGAAGACCGGAGGGAGACGCTTGTCACCGGCGGTGAACTTCTGCGCGCGCGGGTGGAGCTTGATGCCGCGCGCACCGGCATCGAGGCAACGGCGGGCTTCCTCGAGCGGCGACTCGTCGAGATCGAGGCGGACGAACGGAATCAGACGCCCGCCGCTGCGCTCGGCGAACGCGAGCGTTCGGTCGTTCGCGGCGCTGAACGACGGGTGCCGGTCGGGCTCGTCGAGGCAGAACATGAATGCGCGTGAGATGCCGTACCGCGCCATGTTCGCTTCGAGCTGGTCGTAGTCGCCGACCATCCCGTCGATGTCGCGGCCGAGGTGCAGGTGGGCGTCGAAGATGTCCGCGCCGTCCGGGATCAGGCGGCGCACTTCGGCGTCGTACCGATCAATGAGCTCGAGCGCCCGTCCCCTCGCATCCACGGGGTTGAGTCTAGATATGGTCCGGCGCATGCCTGACGTCCTGATGTATGCCGACACGTATCGCTCGCCCGAGCTCCGGCACGAGGTGCCGATCGGGATCCCCGACGCCTTCCTCTATGCCGAGCGGGACGGCGCCAAGCACATCGCGATCGGGGCGATGGAGATCCCCCGCCTCTCGGAGCTGGGCCTCCATGAATTGCACCCGTCCGAGGAGTACGGCGCGGACGAGCTGATCCGCGCGGGCGGCCTCTCGTACTCGGCGGTGCGGCAAGAGGTGGCGATTCGAGCCGTCAAGGCGCTCGGGATCACGAGCGCCGTTGTCCCCGAGGCCTTTCCCTTGTGGCTCGCCGACCGTCTGCGCGGCGAGGGAGTGGAATTGACGGTCGACGGGACGTTCTTCGACGATCGCCGGCGCGTGAAGACGGACGCCGAGCTCGCCGGCATCCGTCGCGCGCAGCGCGCGGCCGAGGCCGGGATGGACGCCGCGCGCGACCTGCTCCGCCGCGCAACCGGGAACGGGAGCGGGTTGCAGGTCGACGGCGAGCCGCTGACGGTCGAGCGCGTCAAGGCCGCGATGTCGCAGGCCTTCGCTGCGCATGGCACGACGGCAGACGACTTCATCGTCGCGCCGGGGCCGCAGGGAGCGGTCGGTCACGACATGGGCTCGGGCCCGATCGGCGCGGGCGTGCCGATCGTGATCGACATCTGGCCGCGCGACAACGAGTCCTTCATGTTCTGCGACATGACGCGCACGTTCGTCGTCGGCGAGGTTCCGGAGGACGTGCAGCGCTGGCATGCGTTGACGAAGGAAGCGCTCGACCGCGCGATCTCCGAGATCGAGGACGGCGCCGACGGACGCGCGATCTTCGACGGCACGTGCGAGATCTTCGAAGCAGCCGGCGAGCCTACGCAGCGTACGAAGGAAGCGGGGAAGACGCTCTCCGACGGCTTCTTCCACGGACTGGGCCACGGGGTCGGGCTCGAGGTGCACGAGCAGCCCGGCATGGGGATCTCCGCGAAGGACCCACTGAGGGCGGGCGACGTCGTCACCGTCGAGCCGGGCCTCTACCGCCAGGGCTATGGCGGTGTGCGGCTCGAAGACCTCGTGCTCGTGACGAAGGACGGCGCCGAGAACCTGACGCAGTACCCGTACGACCTCGCGCCTTGAGCAGCAACCAAGACATCGATACCTACCAGCACGAGGAGCGGCGCTATCCGCCGTCGCCCGAGTTCGCCGCGCGCGCGAATGCGCAGCCGGAGATCTACGAGCGCAGCTTCGAGGAGTTCTGGGAGAGTGAGGGCCGCGAGCGCGTCGCGTGGTTCGAGCCGTTCACGAAGCTCTACGAGTGGGAGCCGCCCTACGCGAAGTGGTATCTCGGCGGCAAACTCAACGTCGCGTGGAACTGTCTCGACAAGCACGTCGAGGCGGGCAGGGGCGACAAGGTCGCGTACTTCTGGGAAGGCGAGCCTGACGGTGACCGCCGCGAGCTCACCTACAACGATCTGCTGCGCGAGGTGACGAAGCTCGCGAACGCGCTCAAGTCGCTCGGCGTGGGCAAGGGCACTCCGGTCGGCATCTACCTCGGCATGGTCCCCGAGGCGGCGGTCGCGATGCTCGCGTGCGCGCGGCTCGGCGCGCCGCATACCGTCGTCTTCGGCGGCTTCTCCGCCGACTCGTTGGCCGGGCGTCTGCAGGACATGGAGTGCGAGGTGCTGATCACGCAGGACGAGGCATGGCGTCGCGGCACGACGGTCCCCCTGAAGCGTGTCGCCGACGAAGCGGTCGCCGAGTCACCGACCGTGAAGAGCGTCGTCGTCTTGCAGCGCACCGGTAACGACGTGCCGATGACCGCGGGTCGGGACCACTGGTGGCACGAGCTCGCGATCGACGAGTCGGCCTGCCCGGCCGAGCCGATGGACCCGGAGGATCTCCTCTATCTGCTCTACACGTCGGGCACGACCGCGAAGCCCAAGGGGATCGTGCACACGACCGGCGGCTACCTCGTGGGCGCGGCCTCGACGCACTACTACATCTTCGATCTGAAGCGCGACGAGGACGTGTACTGGTGCGCGGCCGACGTCGGCTGGGTGACCGGTCACAGCTACATCGTCTACGGACCGCTCTGCAACGGCGCCACGTCGGTCATGTACGAAGGCACGCCCGACTACCCCGACAAGGATCGCTGGTGGGCGATCGTCGAGCGCTACGGCGCGACGATCCTCTATACCGCCCCGACCGCGATTCGCTCGCACATGAAGTGGGGCCCCGAGCACGCTGAGCGGCACGATCTGTCGACGCTGCGGCTGCTCGGGTCGGTCGGTGAGCCGATCAATCCCGAGGCGTGGATCTGGTACCACGAGCACGTCGGCGGCGAGCGCTGCCCGATCGTCGACACGTGGTGGCAGACCGAGACGGGGATGATCATGATCACGGCGCTGCCCGGTATCACGACCACGAAGCCGGGCTCGGCGACGAAGCCCTTCCCGGGTGTGGACGCGGCGGTCTTCAACGAGGCAGGAGACGAAGTCGGGCCCGGCGGCGGCGGCTACCTGGTGCTCCGCAGGCCCTGGCCGGCGATGTTGCGCGGGCTCTACAAGGAAGACGAGCGCTACCGCGATACGTACTGGTCGAAGTACCCGGACGTGTACTTCGCGGGCGACGGTGCGCGCATCGACGAGGACGCGGACTTCTGGCTGCTCGGCCGCGTCGACGACGTGATGAACGTGTCCGGTCACCGGATCTCGACGATCGAGGTCGAGTCCGCGCTCGTCGATCACCAGGAGGTCGCCGAGGCCGCCGTGGCAGCCCGTTCGGACGCGACCACCGGGCAGGCGATCGTCGCGTTCGTGACGCTCAAGGGCGGCGCCGAAGGCTCGGTCGAGAAGCTCGAGGAGCTCCGCAACCACGTTGCGATCAAGATCGGCGCGATCGCCAAGCCGGCGAACATCGTCTTCACGCCCGAGCTGCCGAAGACCCGCAGCGGCAAGATCATGCGGCGCCTGCTCCGCGACGTGGCGGAGAACAGGCCGCTCGGCGACACGACGACGCTCGCCGACCCGACAGTGGTCGACGAGCTCCGCTCGCGCGAGGCCGAGGAGCAGTCGAAGGAAGACTGAGGTCCGGTTCCTCGCGTCGTCCTCGAGGACGACGCCGGAATCGTTGCCACGAGTGATGCGAATCGGCTGTGCGGCCGATTCGCCGCGGCATTTGCGAGCGCAAGCTCCTTGCGACCAAACACTTCGCAGGAGGCACTCGCAATGGACAACGTGATGCAGCTCGCCGAGGTACGTGCGCCGCAGGTGCGCGATGTGCGAGCCAACCTGGTCGGGGAGCTCGTTCTCCCCGGTGATTCGAACTGGGACGAGGCGCGTCTCGCGTGGCATCTCGCCGTCGACCAGCGGCCCGCCGCCGTCGCCATCCCGGAGAACGTCCACGACGTGATCGAGATCGTGCACTGGGCGGGCGAAGCCGGCTTCCAGATCACCGCACAGGGCACGGGGCACAACGCGCCGGCGCTGGGCGACCTCGCCGGCACGGTGCTGGTGAAGATGCACAAGCTGAAGGGCGTCGACATCGACCCGGACGCGCGGATCGCGCGCGTGAACGCAGGTGCAATCTGGATCGAGGTCGTGCACGCGGCGGCCGAGCACGGCCTGGCGGCGCTCGCCGGCTCCTCGCCGGACGTCGGTGTCATCGGCTACACGCTCGGCGGGGGCCTCTCGTGGCTCGCGCGCAAGCACGGCATCGGCGCGAATCAGGTCGTTGCGGTCGAGCTCGTGACCGCCGACGGAGAGTTCCGCCGCGTCGACCGCGAGAACGACCCGGACCTCTTCTGGGCGGTACGCGGCGGCGGCGGTGCGTTCGGCGTCGTGACTGCGATCGAGTTCAACCTCTTCCCGATCACCGAGGTCTACGCCGGTCACCTGTTCTTCCCGGTCGAGCGCGCCGCCGAGGTGCTGCGCGTGTGGCGTGACTGGACGGAGACCGTGCCGGACGAGATCACGAGCGTCGGCCGCATCCTCCAGCTGCCGCCGATCGAGGAGATCCCCGAGCCGTTCCGCGGGAAGTCGTGGGCCGTGCTGCAGGCGGTCTACTCGGGCGACGACTTCGACGAGGCCAAGCGCCTGATCGAGCCGCTGCGCGCGCTCGGCGCCGCGGTGGACACGTTCGACGTCATGCCGATCCAGGCACTCAGCCACCTGCACATGGACCCGGAGGAGCCGGTCGCGGGCTTCGCCGACGGGCAGACCCTCGCGGTGCTCGAGGACGAGACGATCGACGCGTGGATCGACGTCGTCGTCGGCTCGCCGCTCGTCGCGACCGAGGTACGTCAGCTCGGCGGTGCGGTCGCACGGGCCAAGGCCGAGAACGGTGCGGTCGCGTCCTTCCAGGCTCCGTATCTCGCGTTCGCCGTCGCGATGATGCCGGTGCCCGAGATGCGGGAGATGCTGGTCGGCGCAGTGCACGACTTCGTTGCGAAGTTCGAGCCGTGGGCGCACGAGCACACCTACCTCAACTTCGCCGAGGGACGGCGTCAGGCGAAGACACTGTGGACGGAGTCCGCGCACCATCGCCTGCGCCGCGTCAAGGCGGCCTACGACCCGCGGAACGTCATCCGCTCGAACCACCCGCTCGACTGAGCTCGGGGCTACGCTGCGGCGAGTGTTGACCACACTCGCCGCAGCGCTCGTCCTCGCGGTCACTCCCGCGCAGACGGCGACCGTGCGCGTCCCGGTGGCGAATGTCTGGGAGGCGCCGAACGCGGGTCATCTGCCACTCGACCCACACGTCTGGCCGACGCCGGCGGTCACGTACGCGCAGCGGATCGCACTCGTCGGGCACATGCCGACGCAGGTGCTCTACGGCGAGAGCGTGCGCGTGCTCGAGCAGCGCGCCGGCTGGACGCACATCGCCGTCCCGGACCAGCCCTCCCCGCTCGATCAGCGGGGCTATCCCGGTTGGGTGCGCACGTGGCAGCTCGGCCCCCTCGTGCAGGCGCCGCTCGTCGTGACGGTCAGGACCGCCACGCTCGCGAACGGCACCGAGGTCGGCTTCGGTTCGCAGGTCGCCGCCGGCGCGTTGCCGACGACCGCGACGCGAACGCTCCCGCACACGCGCGCCGACATCGTGCGCAGCGCCAAGCAGTTCGTCGGCCTGCACTACCTCTGGGGCGGTCTGTCGGCCTGGGGCTACGACTGCTCGGGCCTCACCTGGGCTGCCTACCGAGCACACGGAATCACGATCCCGCGGGACGCGGATGCGCAGTTCGCCGCCGGCACCCCCGTCCCGCTCGCGAAGGCGCAGCCCGGCGACCTGCTGTTCTACGAGAGCCCGGTCGTCGGGCACGTCTCGATGGCGATCGGGAACGGCCAGATGATCGAAGCGCCGAACTCACGCAGCGAGGTGCGCATCGTCCCGATCAGGACGAGCGACTTCCGCGGCGCCAGGCGCTTCTTCTGAAGGCGTTGCTGATCGCCGGTGCCGTGGCGATCGTCGCGTTCGCGACGATCGGCCAACTCTCGCACGACCGCCACGTCTCCCTCGGCGGCTACGCCGCCGACGCGCTCCCATTGCTCGTTGCGTGGTTCGCCGTCGCGTCTGTGACCGGCCGCTTCTTCCCGACGTGGCTCGCGGGCGTGACGCTCGGCGTCGTCGCGCGGATGATCGTGCTCGGTCACTATCACTGGGACCAGCTGACGTTCCTGCTCGTCGCACTCGTCTTCGTCGGCCTGATCGCGTGGCCGGTGCAGTGGCTTGCGCGCGGTCGAACCAGGTTCGCTCTTTGAACCTGGTTCATGAGTTTGCGTTGAGCGACCGGAAACAATCGAATCTGGTTCGCGCAGATCGCGTCAGGCGACCGGGCGACCATCTCCGGTGGCGCGAATCAGGTTCGGAACCCAAACCGAACCTGATTCGGCGGTGCCTGGCGCGTCGGGTCGCCTTTGACGCGCAGGCCGAACCAGATTCGAGCTTTTGCGCTGAGCGGCCCGAAACTCAAGAACCTGGTTCGCGCAGGTCGTCTCGGGAGATCGGATTGTCTCCGAGGCGCAAAACCAGGTTCCTCGGCTAGGCCAGCAGCTTTTCGAATGGCGACGCGTCATCGAACGGGCCGATCACCGCGAGGCGAAGGCCGGACCCGTTGATGATGTCCTGCGCCACGCGCTGGACGTCTTCCGCTGTGACGGCGTCGAGGCCTGCGAGCAGCTCTTCCGGCTCGGCCGCCCTGCCCTCGAGCACCTCGCGGCGAATGCCGAACAGGAGCAGGCCGTTCGGGCTCTCGGTCTGCAGCACGAAGCGCCCCTTCGCGAGGGCCCGGGCCTTCTCGAGCTCTTCCGAGCCGACAGGCTCGTCGGCGAGCTTGCGGAACTCTGCCGCGATCACCTCGACGGCCTCCTCGGCGCGCTTCAGGTCGACGCCCGCCTGCGCGACCAACGTGCCCGCGTCGGTGTACGAGTTGTTGTAGGCGTAGACGTAGTAGGCAAGGCCGCGGCGCTCGCGCACCTCGAGGAAGAGCCGCGACGACATGCCGGTGCCGAGCACCGTGCCGAGGAGCTGCAGCGCGTAGCGATCCGGATGATCGAGCGGGTAGCTCGGAACTCCGAGGCAGACGTTCGCCTGGTCGGAGTCCTTCTGGCGCACGCGCACCAGAGCTTCGGGCGTGCGCACGACCTCGGCCGGCGCGGGGCGGTCCTTGCCATTGCCGGACATGTCGCCCAGCAGCCCTTCGAGCGTCGGGATGAGGTCGTTGCCGACCATGCCGGCAACACCGACGACCATGCGCGGCGGCGTGTACCAGTTGCCGATGTAGTCCATGAACGTGTCGCGCGTTGCGGCGTTGACCGTGTCGCGTGTGCCCAGCGTCTCCCAGCCAAGCGGGTTCGAACCGAACAAGAGCTCCTCGTACATCGACCCGACGTAGTCGCGCGGGGTGTCGAAGTACATGTTCATCTCTTCGATGATCACGCCCTTCTCGCGCTGCAGCTCGTCGCTGTCGAACTTCGAGTTGCGCACCATGTCGACGAGAACGTCGAGCGCGACGTCACGCTGCTCCCCTGCACACCGGATGTAGTAGCCGGTGTACTCCTTGGAGGTGAAGGCGTTGAACTCGCCGCCGATCTTGTCGACTTCCATCGAGAGGTCGCGAGCGGTGGGCCGCTTCTCCGTGCCCTTGAAGAACATGTGCTCGGCGAAGTGCGCGATGCCGCGGTTCGACGCGTCCTCGTATCTCGACCCGGCCGCGAGCATGATGTAGCAGGCGACCGATTGTGCGTGGTCGAGCGGCGCGGTCAGCACGCGAAGTCCGTTCGACAGGGTGTTGCGCTGGTAGACGCTCATGCAGCGAGTCTCCTCCTCTGGTTCTCCGTGAGCGTGACCGACGCGCCCACCGTGTAGTCGTAGCCGACTTCGGCCACCGTGCGATGGTATAGAGGTGCCCATGGCCGGAGAGACGTCTCGCGCGGTGCACGCGCAGCCCGCCTGGCTGCGGCAGGTGCCGACGTCGAAAGAGCTTCCGGCCGGGGCGCGCGTCGTCTTCACCGGCTGCGGCACGTCGTTCCACGCGGCGCAGACCGGCGGTTGGGCGGTGGAGGCCCTCGAGGCGGTGATCAGGCCGCCGCTCGCGGACATCATGGTCTGCGTCTCGCACGAGGGCGGGACCGCGCTGACGATGGAAGCCGAGCAGGCGTTCGGTGGCGACGTGTGGCTCGTCACCGGGAATCCGGAGTCTGAGCTCGCCGGGCGCGCCGACGAGGTGGTCGTGGCCGCGCCGCAGATCGAGCGCTCGTGGTGCCATACCGCGAGCTACACGTGTGCCGTCGCAGCGATCGACGCGCTGAACGGCGAGACGATCGACTGGCTGCCCGAAGCTGTCGAGCAGGCATTGCTTCAGGACGTGCCTGCGTTCGAACAGGACCGCGTGATCATCACAGGGGCTGGGCGCGACTGGCCGACCGCACAGGAGGCCGCGCTGAAGCTGCGCGAAGGGGCCTGGGTCGATGCG
>Ga0207657_10002802_pt1 | contig 18759 bp, 17 predicted proteins | sample KBSC33metaG_FD_184316 | JGI IMG/M metagenome (GOLD analysis project Ga0207657, IMG submission 184316) | Corn rhizosphere microbial communities from Kellogg Biological Station, Michigan, USA - KBS C3-3 metaG (SPAdes) (version 2) | ecosystem: Host-associated > Plants > Roots > Rhizosphere > Soil ... | reverse complement strand
GCCTTCATCTGACTGGCTTATTCAAGATCAAAGCGCTGTACGCGGACAAGCGTCTCCACAATGTAAAAGGCGGCAGCACACCGTGGGGCGCCTTCGTCATCGGGTTTGCATTCGCGTTCGGTTGGACGCCGTGCGTCGGACCGATACTCGCAGTAATTCTTGGCTTTGCCGCAGAGCAGGACTCGGTGAGCAAGGGCATCGTTCTGCTCGCGATTTATTCGCTGGGGCTTGCTGTACCGTTTCTGCTCACATCCTTGGGCATTGAACGCTTTCTGAAGTTCTATAGTCGCTTTCGAACCCACATGCACGCGGTAGAAGTCGCGAGCGGAGTTCTCCTGATCGCGTTGGGTGGACTGCTCGTCTTCGGGCGTTTTACCTTGATCTCAAACTATCTTTCGTTTCTGAATCGTTTCGCATTGTAAGAAGGAGTAGCCGTGAGCCGGAATTCTTTGGTCTGGATTGTAGTCATCGTGGCCGTCTCGGTAATGCTGGTCGCCGCGCCATATCTGGCGCGCCGCGCCGGCGTGGCCAAGAGTCCGAGTCGTCAGGCAGAGATCAAGGGTCAGCCGGCGCCTGAGTTTGCGCTCGAATCGCTCGATGGCAAGACGGTGCGGCTCTCCGATTTCCGGGGGAAAGCCGTGCTTGTGAACTTCTGGGCTACGTGGTGTCAGCCCTGCAAGATCGAAATGCCGTGGTTCGAGGAGATGCAGAAGCAATACGGACCGAACGGCTTCCAGGTACTGGGCATTGCTATGGACGATGCGAGCAAAGAAGATATCGCCAAGTTCGCAAAAGACATGGGCGTCAACTACCCCATCCTGGTGGGCAAAGAGGCGGTCGGAGATGCTTATGGCGGAGTTCAATTCCTGCCGTCGTCCTTTTTCATTGATCGTGATGGCAAGGTCGTGGACCGCGTATTCGGTCTCAAGAGCCGCAGCGAAATCGAAGACGACATTAAGGCAGCAATGGGCCAAGGTCGCGCGGCCCTGACTGTCGCCAGGTAAGGGTAACTAGGCCATCAGAGTACCTGGGTTCGGAGTCACCCGCGAGCCTGTACAACGTCGCAAGTAACGTAGTCGGCTGTTCGGAGTCGGATTAACATTCCTGTTATGCGTGGGGCGAAATACATTCTGGTTGGTGTGTGCTTGCTCGCCGGGTTTGCTTCGGCTCAAGACCTCATGGGGTCAAAGAAGCCCTCCGTGAGCCTTTTGCCCACTGGCATAACTCCCGTCACGGGAGGGAAAGCTGGGCAGGCCGAGCTACGTTTTCGCATAAGCTCGGGTTTTCACATCAACTCCAATACACCGAAATCTGAGTTCCTGATTCCTACAGTTCTGAAGCTCAATGCCCCCACTGACATCGTAGTCGGCAAGATTACTTACCCCCAGGGGCAGGAGATGAGTTTCCCATTCGCGCCAAATGAGAAGCTGAGCGTGTACAGCGGCGAGTTCGCGGTGGGAGTGCTGGTTCGGCCTCTACACAACGTCATTCCGGGCAAGTACATGTTTCGTGGTCAACTACGCTACCAGGCTTGCGACAATGCGGCGTGCTATCCACCTAAGAATCTACCCGTTCAATTCGAAGTAAAGGTTAGCAAGGCTCCCAAACCGCGCGTCAGCAATCCGGCCCAGAGTCCGCACGTACACCACTGATCGCTTCGGTGTTCCAGCAGCGGTATGGAAGATTTCTACCTGCCAATCACACCCAGGCGAACACCCTTTAATTTATTGGGATCGAACCACGCGACGCGCTGACCAAACCAGGTCTTAGTCCCGCTGAGCCTGTACTTCTTATTAGCAAGATCGAAGTTCTGGGCTGCAAGGAGAAGCGCGACTGGAGTCTCGCCGAATTTCTGCAATCGTTCATTAATCCAGGACTTGTTGTCGATAGGAGCCACAAGCAACACAGGCTCTCCCGGGAAGTAAGCCATCTTCGCCCCAAACTCTCCGTGGTTCTCGGTTAGAGGCTCTGACCAGCCATATGCCTTTCGAAACTGATCGACAGAAGTCTTCATGTCGTTCACGGCCAGAACCACAAGGTCGATCCCGGCGACGGGAGACTCCTTAACACTGGCGGAAGTCTGCACTCGCCAGTCCCTCGGCGTGCGGTCTTCGATAACAAAAGGCAAAGATGATCCCGGCGTTCCGCTGCCCACCTGAGCGGTGAGCCATTCAATGGCTAAGCCGTCTGGCCTTTTCCTGCTTCCTTTTATCGGTCCATCTGTTGGAAGGCCCGCAGCTTTCAAGCGCTCGACTTCTTTCTGCACGTCGTCGCTGGACACAGCCCAGGCACATGGCCCTGCATTCGCTGCCAGAAATTTTCCCCATGGCGAAGCCTCCGCCGAACCTGGGCTCTGCGGCGCAATCAATTCCAGGTATGAGCCATCATCGAACCCGACGAACGCCATCTGAGTGCCACCGGTGGTGTGCGGACCGCCATAGTCGGGCTTAAGACCTGCATCGGAAAAAGCCGCTTGCATGGCATCCAGGTCGGAGCCGCAAATCGAGGCATGGTCGACGCTGAGCACAGTAATGGTCTTGCTATCGGCTGCTCGCGCAATAGAAGCAGCGGTTACAACAGCTAATGCGACTAGTATTCGCAAGGAGCGCTGCGCAAAGCACATGGGTTGTACCTCGTTGGTGTTGAGCTTGCATTAAACACTGGACCACGTAGGCCCGGACGCCCTCGTCCGGGCGGTCGAGCAAAGCTCGGCAAATATGTTTCGAGAAGCGAGCCCCCAAGCCGAGAGCTGAAAGCCAAGCATCCCATGTTGTCATCCCGAGAAGCGTAGCGACGAAGAATCTACTCTTACCTGGCGAGAATAGTAGCTGACCGCGTAGCCCAGTTCCAGTGACAAACACGAATTCGTACGTTGTAGGCGTCGTACTTTCATCGGCGGAAAAGCGCCACGAGCGAGGCGCGCTTCACCCTCGCAAGGACTAAGAACTACTCTTCCTCTTCTTTCACCTCTCCGCGTTCGGCTTTCGCCTTGTCGATAATCTTGTCCTGCAACTGCTGCGGAACCACCTCGTAGTGGTGCATTTCCATATTGAAGCTGCCGCGCCCCTGGGTCATCGACGTAAGATCCACTCCGTAAGTGAGCATTTCGGCCATGGGGACCTCAGCCTTTACCACGGTGTTCCCGGCCTTGTTGTCCATGCCCTGAATACGGCCACGCCGGCTGTTGAGATCGCCCATGATCGACCCCGCAAACTCGTCAGGAACCGTGATCTCGACTGCCATCACTGGTTCCAGCAGTGTGGGCTTAGCCACTTCCATCGCCTTCTTAAACGCGATGCGACCGGCCATCTGAAAGGAGAGATCGTTGGAATCGACATCGTGATACGACCCGTCGTAGAGGACCACCTTGAAATCGACTACGGGGAATCCGGCCAGGTATCCACGGGCGGCCGCGTCCTTGATTCCTTTTTCCACGGCTGGAATGAAGTTCTTGGGAATCGCGCCACCGAAAATGTCGTTTACAAACTCGAACTCGGCGCCTCGCGGCAGCGGCTCCATTTTGATCTTGCAATCACCGTACTGGCCGTGCCCGCCGGTCTGCTTCTTGTGCCGGCCTTGCACATCAGCGCGACCTCGAATCGTTTCGCGGTAGGGCACCTTGGGCGCTTTCAGATTCACCTCGGTGTGATAGCGCTTTTTCATCTTGGACACAGTCACTTCGATGTGCTGCTGTCCCGTGCCCGCGATCAGGAACTCTTTGGTCTGAGCATCGCGGAAGAAGCGCAACATCGCATCCTCTTCCATTAACTTGTGAATGCCGACGCCTAGTTTGTCTTCATCGGCCCGGCTCTTCGGCTCAATGGCAAAGGTGATTGCCGGCTCCGGCAGCTTCACTGGCGAGTACTGAATCGGCGCTGCCTTGTCCCCCAGGGTGTCACCTGTCAATGTGTCTTTCAGTTTCGCGACGGCTCCAATATCGCCTGCGTGAAGTTCGTTCACAGGAACAGCGGTCTTTCCCTGCATGATCGAAAGGTGCGCCAGCTTCTCCTGCGAGTTGCGCGTGAAATTCTGAACGGACGCATCATTCTTGAGCACGCCTGAGTAGACCTTGAAGTAAGAGATTCTGCCGGAGAACGGGTCCGACACGGTCTTGAACACAAAGATGGACAGCGGCTCGGAATCGGCTACTTTGCGTGTCGGAGGCTCACCATTACCAGCCGTAACCATCGCTCGCAGCGGCTCGCGTTCCGTAGGTGCTGGAATGTAATCGACAATGAAATCCATGAGCTCATCCGCACCCACGTTGCCCAACCCGGAAGCAAATAGAACTGGGAACATTCTGTCTTCACGAATCGCTTCGTGAATCGCGCTGACCAGGTGATCTTCGGGAATCGTGCCCTTCTCGAAGAACTCTTCCATCAATTCGTCTTTGCCTTCGGCAACAAGCTCAACCAGCTTCTCGTGCCATTCCTGGGCAACGCCTTTCAACTCAGCGGGAATTTCTCCTTCTTTGCCTTTTCCGTTCCCGCCTAATTCGTAGGTACGCGCTTTCATGCGAACCAGGTCGATCACGCCACTCAGGTTCTTCTCGCTTCCGATCGGCAGTTGCAAGGGCATGACCTGTCGTCCGAATGCCCCCGTCAGCGATTCCAAGACCCGGTTCGCGTCTGCGCGGTCGCGGTCCATCCGGCTGACCACGATCATGCGCGGCAGGTTGATTTCGTCGCAATATCCCCAGACTCGCTGCGTGACCACTTCTACGCCGGCCACGCCGTCTACGATCACGAGCGCAGCCTCCACCGCAGGCAAGACCATCTTTGCTTCATGGACGAACATGCTGAACCCGGGGGTATCTACGAAATTTATCTTGGTCTTGCCCCACTCGGCATGCGCCAGACCGCTTGAAATAGACATCTTGCGGGCGATCTCTTCTTCGTCGTAGTCGGTTGCGGCCGTCCCATCATCCACCCGCCCCAGGCGCTGACTGGCGCCCGCTGTGTAGAGCATGGCCGAGACCAGAGAGGTTTTGCCCGCATGGCCATGCCCTATAAGGGCTACGTTGCGGAGATTGGCTCCTTCATAGACTTTCACGGGTTCACTCCTTGCAGCGAAGGCTTCGAAAAAGGTGGTGCTGGTAGTCAAGGACGACGTGCCTAATCCGTGCGTGGCATCACGTCAGCCCTAGGTAACCGAAAACACCCGCGTCGAACCTTCTCAATGAACTATTTCGCCACGGCTCAATGTGTCGGAATCAAAACTCCGGGAGGCCTTGCTGAAAGAGGACAGGATGTAGGCCGGGACCAGAGAGCCCGCGAAAACCTCAGATGCTAACACACGGGAATTTCGAGGCTCAACTCACCACGCGGGCGCTGCCGGGGAACAGGCCCAACTCACTCTGCAAATGCGTGCGGGTTAGAGTCCTAATCGGTCGCGTGCACAATCCTTTCAAGAGGCGGAATGTGGTGGCCGCAATTCCACCCAAGGTGCTAGCTTGGGATGAATGCCGTTGAAAACGCGATCTCTCGTATGCGTCGCAGCTGAGTTCCTCCTTCTGTGTGGTCTGTGCTTCGCTCAGCAGAAACCTACCCCGGAAACTCCCGAAGAAAAAGAAGAAGGTTTGACCACCAAATTGGTTGACCTGCCCGCCGAATGGCTGATCGGACCTTACATCCCCAGCACCCACCCGTTACGCCCTTTGACGTTGAAACAACGACGGGATGTCTACCTCCGGCAAACTTTCCTGACAGCAGGGTCCTACATGGCGCGCATGTTCTCCGCCGGAGTCGACCAGGCGCGAGGTGTACCAAAGGAGTGGGGCGGCGGGATGGAGGGATATGGAACCCGATTCGGTTCGCGCTATGGACAATTCGTAATCACCAACGCATTGCAGTCCGCAGGAAATGCCGCCCTGGGCTACGAGTCCCGCTACGATCTCTGCAAGTGCTCGGGCTTCTGGGCCAGAAGCAAGCATGCCATCGCGAGGAATTTCTACACCTACAACTCCACCGAGCGGGAGAAACGCGTTCAGATCCCATTATTTGCAGGTGCATTTGGCGCCGGAATGATCTCGAGTGTTTGGCTACCCGGCCATCGCAGCGCATGGGAAGATGGCGCGTATGCGGCACTGGGACAGGCCGCCTATGGAAGCGGCATCAACTGGGTGAGCGAATTTGCCATCGACATCCTGCGCAAGATCACTCGCAAGAGGTACCCGAAGGTTCCGGAGTGATCGGTCCCCAGGAATCATTGAATCCGGCCGATCACTCTCCACGCTTCATCGTGTCAATCAGTTGGAACAACTGCGTGCGGTCGACCACCTCCACAAATGGTTTGCCCACATTCTTGTTGGAGACCACGTAGATGGTCGGGGTGTGATTCAGGCCGATGCTGTTGCCCAGATTGCGATCTGCCTCGACCAGCGCCGCCAGCTTTCCTTGTGGATCGACTACAAACGGTAAATCGACCTTGTGCGCTGCGGCGAATTTTTCTGCGAAGGCGTGCAGATTGTCTTTGTTGATCTCCAGTTGATGTTGAAAGACAGTATCGCGAAACTCGTTGCCCATCTTCTTCGACTTCGTATCGAAGTAGCGGGCGAGAATGGCGGCTTCCATCGACCACGGATGCATCTGCAGCGGAAAATCGTGGCGGACAACCGGGATGTTATAGGTTTTTGCAGCTTCTTCCAGCAGCGGCGCGGCGCGCGCGCAATCAGGACACTCGAGATCCTCGAAAACAACGATAGCCACCTGAGCGCCCTTGGGAGGCTTCAGAGCAGGGTTGTCGGCGCTTTGCGCCGTAGCCAACGAGGCCAGCAATAGGCACAGAGATACTGCGATGTTCTTAATCATATCTTGAAGAGTTAGATGATCTTGGAACGTCTGTTTGCTGCATGTTAAATGAATCCGGGCGCATTTGTCAGGGTTAGCGCTGCTACATATGCTGTCCCCGGCTCGTCCTAATACCGGAAGCGATATCTCAATTGGATCGCAATCTCCCGCGGATTGGCAAAATGGGTCCCGCCAAACGTGTTGCTGTTATCCAATAAGTAATGATGGTTTGCGAGATTGAGACCTGTTACTCGCAGCGACCAATTTTCGCCAAAAGTTTTGCCGAACGATAAATCGAACGTAGTATGCGCTGCCAGGTGTGCCGGCCCGTCTTCGTCCAGAAAGCCAGAACCATAATTCACATTCACTGCACTCCATATCTTCCAGGGGAAGGTAAAATTCAGACCGCTGCTGAGCGTGTCACGCTGATCGTGATCAAGGAAGTAATAGTCATTGGTCTCGGGCGGCGTAAACTCCGTCAGACCACCACTCACGCCTCCCCGGCCTTCCACATATTGATGCGAGTACGCGAGATGAAATTGGGCGCGTCCGGCAACCATGGGAGACGTCACCGTGCTCTCCCATCCGTGAATCCGAGCCCGGTCAATGGTTAGTGGGAAGAAGATATTGGAGTTTCCCAACGCATCATGATCGAAGAAGTTTCGCGCTCCGGTTCGGAATTGCGCAACATCCACGGTCCAGCCCGCGAGCGGGATGGTGAGGCCGAACTCGCGCTGCTCATCGCGCTCGCCATGCAAAGGCAAGAACCCGAAGCCCTGCTGGATGGCACTCTCGATCACCGGCCCGTTCACCGTCAGGAGTGGCGGGGCTTGATAGTACCGCCCCCAAAAGGCTCGTCCCACCCATCCCAGCTTTGGAATTCTTACTGCCGCTCCAATACGCGGATCGGCAGCATTCTCGCTCAGCCCACCGCCGAAGTGAGTTAATCGAACGCCCCCGTTCAAAGTCAGCCAATGCGTAACGCGGAACTGATCTTCCAGAAAAATAGCTTCGGTGTTTCCCCACAACGTCTGACGCTGCGAGAGGGTTGTCAAACTCCCGGGAACGCCAAGCCCGAAGAACTGGTTGTCGCGCTGCCCGAACACCTGGAACCCGGCGCGAGCATTATGGCGCCCACGAGTCACGCCCAAAGACACGACCCCGCCCACGTAATTCGATCCGCGATCGTCCTCTGGAATCACCGGCTCATCGTTTGGCCCACCCTCGTAGTGAGCGCGGTTGAAGTGATAGAAAGGCGACACCGTCACTACGGTCCCAGTACCAATAGTGTGCAACCAGGAGAAATTCACAAATGCGTCGCGCTCGTTTTCAACATCCTGAATGCCTGCTGACTGCTGCTCGGGCGTGTTGGGCACCTGGAAATGATCGCCCCGGACCGAAGTGACCAGCCGCAACTGGTCGCTGGGGGTTTTATTGAAGATGAGCGAACCGAATCCGCTGAGTCCTGCAGCCTGATCGTTGATCACGCGAGTGCTGGGCGTCTCTAGACCGAGATCGGTTCTATAACCCGAAAAGCTTCCGTAATAGGCAAATCGCTCCGTGTGATCGCCGAAGCTGACCTGGTTGTCAGTGTTGTTGAAGCTGCCGTAACTCGCAACCAACTCGCCCTGACGATTGCGCTCGAATCCCGAGCGTGTGACAACATTGAAAACGCCGTAAGTGCGGTCCCCGTACTCGGCGTTGTAGCCCCCGCGCTGCACTTCAAGGTAGTCGATATCCTTGGGATCGAATTGTGGGCCGACGTTCGAAGCAATGTTGGTGTTGGGAACAGGAACGCCGTCGAGTAGCCAGGACACCTGGTGTCCTCCACGAATATGTAGCTGGTCGTGAACCATGTATGCGCCGGGCGTGTAGTCCGTGATCATCGATAGGCTGTTGGAGCGATCTCCGCCAGGAGTCTCGATGATCTGCTGACGGCTCACCACGTTCTGACTGGTCGAAGACGCAGGATTTACCGCAGGGTACGTATCCTGAACTTCGACGGTTTCCTGAGCCTTATTCAGGGTTAGCGAGAAATGAAGACGGGCGTCGCTGCCCGAGGTAAGTGTCAGTTTTTGCTGCTGAGCGGCAAATCCCGGGACGTCCACTGTCACCCAGTATTCCCCCAGCGGTATGGCTTGGAAGTGAAACTCTCCGGCATCATCGGAAGAGATCTGCTTGGAAAAGTCTGAATCCGCTGACCGCAATGTAACCTGCGCGCCTGACACAGGACGATGCTGCGGATCATGTATCAACCCTCGCACTGTCCCGAAAATCGTCGCGCTTAACGTGGCCGCCAAAAGCAGCAGCGTACCGCCGACGAAACATATCTTGCTCATGGTCTTGCACTCCGAGTCTGTCAAACTGAGTCTTCAGATGGCGCAAAGAAACAGGAGCAAACGCCAAAATGACAGCCGCTTTGCCGCTATGTTCTTCGCTGATGGATAGAAGGTCAGATTCGAGGAGGAGCGCGAACGGATGTCGAAGCCGCTATGTCAGCCGAGCGACTGACAAACCCAACCAATCGCGGCATCGCAGCCGAGGGGACGACATGCGCAATAGCCAATCTGGATGCCGTCTGAGCCCATTGTGAGCTTGTAATAGATTGGCAGCAGCGGTGCTGCTCGCACCCTTGCGACCTTACCGAGGGCTGCGAACCAGAATCAGTTTCGTGGCAATGTGGTGTTTTGCGTATGCAACAAGCATGGGGACGATCAGCAGAAAGCGCTGTCGCTGCCGGCGCAAGCACGCCGACAAGCAGAACTACCAACAGCCAGCTGGCAGTCAAACGCTTCATGGATCAGGCGGCCCCCATACCACCCAAGGCGGAATACCTCCTTAGAGCATAAGTTAGCCTCTACGGATGTGCAACTCCGCTGGTGCCGTGATGCCGGGAACTATACCCGCGCACTTACCCGGACCAATCACAGCTTCAGCCCGGCAAAACTACTGAGCCAGCCTGATCGAGCTTGGCGACGTTCCTCCACTGGGATAAGGCGAACCGCTCAGCGGCGTCACCGTTCCGGCACTCGGATCGAACGAGTACACCGAAATATCATTCGACCCTCCACTCAGGAACCAGGGATAGTCGCCGTTACTCACGAACAGGAACTTTCCTGATTTATCGAAAGCCACCGAGTTCGGACGATGCCCCGTCGTGAAGCTGTGCCCTGCCCCCAGTCTCAACTTCCCAGTTTTCGGATCAATGCTGAGCACGAGGAGCTGATCGTTGTTGACATCAACAGTTGCCAACCATTTTCCGGTAGGATCCGCGGCCATGCCGGAGGCCAGACCTCCTTTGGTTCCCTTGTAAGCTGGCCCCGTCGTCAGTCCGCCCTGTGCATCGACAGCGAACGTATCAATATTGAAGTTCGTATCGGAATTTATGTCAGCGCAAGATTCGTAAACGAACGTGCTGCTCCCCGCCTTCGCGATGGCCAAATCGCCCCCGACGTAGCAACTTGGCGCGGGTGAGCCGCTGGCAAATGCCCCGGCGCTGCCATCAGGATTGATCATCACCACCCCGAAGTCGCCGTAAGGGGTCGCGAAGTTCGAGGGGTAAAAGCTCGCATACAGAAACTGCCCGCTTGGATCCATCTTTAGCTGGTCTGGAGTTAGCGGATTATTTTGGGTATCGCCGTAGAAAGTGGGCGAATTGGGCAGCAACGAAATTTGCTGACCCGCCAATGAATAGGCGGCAATGCCAGTTTCCGAATCGTATGCGAACTGTCCTTTCGGATCCATAGCCACTGCGCTCGGCGAAGTTGAAAAGGTGCTGGTTTGCTTCAGCCGACCTTCCGAGTCAATCTTGAAGAGGGTCAACTGCCCGTTCAGACCGTTGTTATCAAATCCGTTAGCGACCAGTAGCACGTGCCCGTCCGTCGCCAGCGAGCGAGGATTCTGAACCGTCGTGAAGGGCGAACCGCTGATCGGAGTGAGGGTGGCGTCTGGATTGATCTGAAAACCCGAAACGTTTGACGACGCAGTATTCGCCGTATAAAGAAATCCTCCCGCGGACGATCCTGAACCTCCGCCGCTGCCTCCTCCCGATCCTCCGCTGCCGCCGGAACCACCACTACCGGAGCCACCGCCGCTTCCCGATCCGCTGCCCCCGCCTGAACCGCTTCCGCCGCTGCCAGAACCTCCGCCGCCGGGATTCCCGCCGCCCGAGCCATTCGAAGCTCCGGGACCGGGCGAATTTCCAGAGTTGCTTACACCGCACCCAACACTCAGGGCGACAAACGCTAGCAGCACTACAAGACTAATGATGGTTTGTTGAAGAGAGAACGGATCAGTTACTGCTTCGTACTTCTGGTAGCCCACAGCACATCCAGGTGCAGCAGAATTGGATTCCTGCATCAAAGATGCCTTGTGGCAAGTGGTCGTTGTAGATCCGGCAAGAACATTACAGAGTTGCTGAATTTCTTCGAACAGAGGGTTCAGCAGAGTACATAAGGGAGTGATTTCGATGACTGGCCGTTCAGCGACACATATGCTTCTATGCAGCCCTGCGCCGTGTCTTCCGAAGCTTTGTCTTCTTCACCATGCGCGGCGCTCTCCGGCCTACCTTTGTGGTGACGACTTCCGTAGTCACTCGCGGTGCCACCGGCTCCGCCGTGCCAAACAGCCGTTGTAAGTAGTCATCCTTACATGACTCGGAGCAGAAGTGGACCGCCAGGGGATGCACCGCTCGGTCACGGTCCCAGACTGAAATAATGCTGACTTCGCGTCGCGCAGCCGTGACTCCGACGGCCTCAGCCGCCAGACCCAGAATCCAGGTTTCTTGAGCATCTTTGACTCTGCCGCAGCTGTCGCATACGAATTCAATCATGATTCCACTCCCGATTTCACCGAATGACCGCCGCGCTTTGGATGCGGTCTTGTGAGATGAAGGGTTGCTCTACTTAGGGGCAAATCTCTGGTGCGCCTTGATCGGTGGTTCTTCCAAACAGTCCAGCAAAGGTGGAATTTTTAGCGAAAACGGTAGCTCTGCCGTAAAATCACGCCGAGCCTGAACGGGAGGAGACCTATGACCACATCTGCTCAAGCTGTTCGTGAGAACTGGCCTGAGCTTCCTCTGGCGCAGTGGCAAGACACCTATGCCACTCTCCATATGTGGACGCAAATTGTTGGCAAAGTTCGTCTTGGGCTCTGTCCGCATATCAACCACTGGTGGGAAGTTCCTCTATACGTCAATTCTGTTGGCCTCACGACGTCGGCAATTCCATGGTCCCATGGTGTCTTTGAGGTTCAGTTCGATTTTCTTCGCCATGTTTTGTCGATTCAAACCAGCGAAGGCCATAGCAGAACCATCGCTCTCGTCCCTAAATCGGTGGCCGATTTTTATCGCGAATTCCTGTCCCAACTTCGCGATCTCGGGATTGACATCGAGATTTGGCGTATGCCGGTCGAGATCCCGAATCCGATACCATTCGACCAAGATACGCAGCACGCTTCCTACGACGCGGCAGCTGTGACCAGATTTTGGCAAGCTTTGGTGACGGTCGAAAAAATCTTTCAGGAATTTCGCGCAGGCTTCGTAGGCAAGGTGAGCCCCGTGCATTTTTTTTGGGGCAGCTTCGACTTAGCCGTTACCCGGTTCTCTGGACGGCGTGCGCCGGAGCGCGAAAACGCGGATCCGATTACCCGCGACGCCTATTCGCACGAAGTCATCAGTGCCGGCTTTTGGCCGGGTGGCGGCGAGGTGAAGGGTGCTGCGTTCTATGCTTACGCTGCGTCTGAGCCGGCAGGATTTCCTAACGCGCCTGTCCGTCCAAAGTCTGCGTTTTACTCACCGACTCTCAAAGAGTTTCTCGTGATGTACGACGACGTGCGCACCTCACCATCGCCTCGTGGAACTCTTCTGGAATTCTTGCAGACTACGTACGACGCCGGAGCTGATCTCGGCAAGTGGGATCGAAAAGAGTTGGAGCGGGCGGCTTAACCTTGCAGCGGCCTCTATGACTTGCTGCGCGGTTCCTTGCCGAGCTTGCCGTATTCTTTGACTTCGCCATCGATCGCGACTGCCACATACTTGCCCGTCATCACGTCCCGAAACTGCACGACATGGTGTCCTTTCCGCGCCAGTTGACCCCAGCGGCTTGGCTTCTCGGGATTTTGTTCAATGACCTGGTATTCCCGCCCGCCCATCACAAAACGGAGAGTCTTCAATCGCTGGCTGCTCGTTCTCTTCACCTCGAAAAGCTTGCCATCTATCTCAACTCTGTTTCCGGCCTTCATGTGCTTCGCGAGGTGCGACAGCATTTCCGTATTCATGACGTACGCCCCTGCGAATCTCGGCCTTCCCCCTGACCGGCAAGGCACGGTGCAGGAGAGCGCGACAGGATCTTTTCCGCCATGCGAAAGGTATTGGCATGAGCTTCTGCGGTCCGTGCAATCGGACTGGAATAGCCTCCGCCCATGGTTATGACCAACGGTGCTCCGAGTTTCCGAACCGTTTCGATCACTCGACGGTCACGCTCTTTCAATCCTTCCCGAGTGAGAGAAAGCCGCCCCAGAGTATCTGATTTCAATGCGTCCACTCCCGCCTGATAGAACACAATGCCGGGAGCAAATTCGACAATTCGTGGCAAAACCTTCTCCAGAGCGTCCAGATATTCTTCATCGCCCGTGCCGGCCTCGAGTTCTACGTCGATCTTGCTCCGCTGCTTTTGCAGAGGGAAGTTGTTCTTGCAATGAAGCGAAATGGTAAGCACATCAGGATCATCCTGAAATATGTGCGCTGTTCCATCTCCCTGGTGAACATCCAGATCGATCACCGCCGCCCGCCCAACCGGCCGCGGATTCCCGGCAAATTCGTGCGTCGTGCTCAACCATCTGATTGCTACGGCAATGTCGTTGAACACACAAAATCCTGAGCCGTAGCCGCGAAACGCGTGATGCGTACCGCCGGCAAGATTCCCGCCCCAACCTGCAGCCAACGCCTCGCGTGTAGCCGCAAGTGTTCCCCCAACCGAGGCCATTGTTCGTGCGACCAACTGTTCCGACCAGGGAAAGCCGATCCGCCGCGTGGCCGCCGCATCGAGCGCTCCTCGCATAAAAGCGCTCACATACTCGCGGTCGTGTACCAGTTCAACCGTCGCCTGGTCGGCCAATGGCGCAGGCTCAAGCAGAAACCGTTTCTCCGCGTTCAATAGTTCGTAAAGCAAACGGTACTTGTCGATCGGGAACTTGTGCCCCGGCGGGAGAGGAATCGTGTGGTGATGGGTATAGAACAACGTGCGTGGCATCGATCTTCCGTTAAGGGGCGCCCCTTCTCAAATTTTACTTGGCTCACCAGGCACTCGTGAGCCAATTCCAGAACGTCTCCCGCGTTACTGAATGAAGCGGTATTTGGGCCACGTGCCCGATTCGACGAGGAGGAGATTCATGATCAGGAAAATACTTGGTATTGCGGGAATAGTGTTCTGGATGGCAGCCATGGCGGGAGTCGCTCAAGCAGAATCCCGGCACGCTTATATCGTAAGCATTCCCTTTGCTTTCGTAATGGGAGATCAGACCATGTCGCCGGGAGAGTATGAGGTGCAGTTGGCGCCGGGCTCGGCGCTCGCGAATGAGAACTTTTACATCATGTCACTGCGGAATCGCAGCGGTCGCGACTACAAAGCTGTTGCCACCGGATTAGCTTTGCCGGGCGCTTCGGTCACGCGTCCAGAACTTGCTTTTCAACGTTATGGAAACCGCGCATTTTTGACCGCGTTGCGAACTCCCAGCCTGCAGATCGGAATGCCCATCAGCAAAGCGGAAGCTCAGCGCGAGATCGCCAAACAATACGAGGAACAAGAGGTCGTCACTTTGTTTTTTCAGTAGCGCGCAGATGACGGTTGCTGGGCCTACATCGCCGGACTGAGCAAACACGGCCATTCCGGTATATGTGTCTGGCCCAGCGGCTCGGTCTCAATTAGCAGACGGGGTCTCAACCCCGCTCGAATGCGTGCTTCTTCTCCAGTTCCTCTAATGCATTCTTTAGATCGGCCTCGAACTTTTCTTTTTGCGACAGCAATTTAGGTGTGGCCGTCGCATAAGCCCGCTCCATGTTCCACAACCCTTGTTTTGCAAGGCCGGCGGCCACTTCAGACAAGTGATGCGCAGTCGTGTCCAGATATTGCGCCTCAGTCTCATCGGCGATCCAAACGTCCCCTCCAGTTGCCAAGGTTTGCCAATAAACCTTTCGCTGCAGGAACACTGCAATCTGATCCTCTGACGCCTTCTCGAAAACCCATCGATTGCGCTTGAAATCGTAGTGCCTACTGGAGAAGTTTACCGGCAACAGTTTGCCTGATTTGAGAAACTCCACCTGCTTGCGATCCACTTCTTTCCGCAGGGCGTTGATGACGGGCGCTTCTGCTTCTTTGGGTTCAAGAGAAGGCATGACCTCCTTAACGGTCGCGGAAAGGTTGACTGCCACCGGCGCGTACAGCCCATCCGTATTCTCCACGCGGATGGTGCCGTGCAAAACCCAGAAGTCCGCACCCGAAGTAGAGCGGTGGAAGGGCCATTTCAGATCAAAGGTGAGCGGTAAACCCTCGAATGAAACATAGATCTTCTTCTCACCGCGACCGTTGCTCTCCGTCATAGCTTCACCGCTCCTTCTCCCACAACGAGGCGAATACTCGCGGCAATTTTATCGTGCTCGCGCCTCGGCAAACTGTATCGCTCACTTCTTTGCACAATGTCCGCGTCCGATCTGAGCAGAGTTCATGCTATAAACCTGCCAAATGATATCTGAGCGCAACCTGCAAATTGGCCTCGTGCTGACCGGAGGCATGGGCGGCCTCGCCTACGGTCTGCTACTGCGCTACATGATCTTTACCAAGATGTTGTCCATGGTTCTTCCCGTAATGTCGATCGCCTTCCTGATGGTGGGGCCATTTGCAATCGGTTTCTTCTCAGTGTGGCTGGTCGAACGCTCCCGGCCACTACACATCGTCTATTGGATTTTCTTTCCTTGGGCTCCGGTTGTGGCTGGAATCCTTCTCAGCATTGCTGCGCTTTGGGAAGGATTTATCTGCGCCATCATGTTTGCTCCAGTAGCTATGGTGCTGGCCAGCGGCGGAGGAGCATTGGGCGGACTGCTCGGCAAACATCAGCGCCTGAACTCTTCCCGAAGCATGATTGCCGCGTGCGTTCTTTTCTTTCCGCTTATGCTGGGCCCCTGGGAGCACCGCGTCTTCCTGCGTAACGAAATCCGGGAGGTACACACATCCATCGACATTCAAGCCTCTTCGTCCACGGTGTGGCGCAATATTGAACGCGTTCCCCCCATCCAGGCTGCGGAATTACCATCTTCGTGGGCACGACGAATCGGTTTCCCTGCACCCGTCGAGGCGACGCTCTCCTATCAAGGAGTGGGCGGCGTGCGCCATGCCACGTTTGCTGGAGGTGTGCTTTTCATCGAGAACATCGACGTGTGGCAGCCGGAACGGCGTTTGGCGTTCTCGATTCACCCACAGACTGCGCAAATCCCGCCTACAACCTTGGACGAGCACGTCACCGTCGGCGGTCCTTTTTTCGACGTCCTGCGCGGGGAATACACGCTCGAACCCCTGTCCAATGGCAAAATCCGGCTGCATCTTTCCAGTCAGGAGCGCGTCTCTACCGACTTCGACTGGTACGCTCACCTGTGGAGTGACGCTGTGATGCGCGACCTGCAGAATTCCATTCTGGAGGTGATTCGCAATCGGTGCGAAAACCCTGCCCGTCTGAAGTTGCCATGATTTTGCAGCCGGAATCGTTCGTTGGCTGCTATCGCCTCTTGCCTTTTTCGACTTTCATCCCACTTTAACGTTGTCCTGGCATGCCTCTATCTGAAAATCGACCCGCCCACGGTTTTTTCTCCCACGGGTAACTCGTTCGCGTCGTACTCAGCATGGTTCCCCACCGTTACCGAGGTCGTTCTGCGCCTTCTGCCCCTCTCCCACTTCTGCATGCTTACGAAGCAAGAAGCCGTCGAATACGCAGCAGGAACTACCTACTCATCCCACCTCGTTACTCATCGCATTCTTGCTGAACAAGATCCCTGTTTCCAGCGCTGTGTGTTATCTCGGCGACCGCACTTACTGTGACGATAAAAGGCCGCGTTCCCACTTCGCACTCATAATTGCGAAACAACGCCGTTTCGGGATAAAGACAAAAGGCTCACTCTCCCACCTGGTTACTTTCTAGACGCTTGATGACTCATGTTCTCCCCACTCCTTGCGTAGTGCGCGTTTCACCGGATCCATCAGCGCTCGAATAGAGTGCCCAGGCCAGCCCCGCCAGTTGATCGCACACCCGCTCCTCCTATAGTTTCTTGACCTGGGGACTTGCGCCTTGGAAATCTACCTGGTTGACGGCACTTACGAGCTGTTCCGCCACTACTATGCTGTGCCCTCCGCGCGCGATGCTGAGGGTTGCGAAGTTGCTGCCGTCCGCGGCGTGCTCGCGTCCGTTCTAGGCATGGTGAAGGCAGGCGCCACCCACATCGCAGTTGCCACGGACCACATCATCGAATCATTTCGAAATGACCTATGGCCTGGCTACAAGACCAGCGAAGGTATTGAGCCGGATCTATGGGCGCAGTTTCCGCTGCTCGAGGAGGTGCTGGCGGCTGCCGGCATTGTGGTCTGGCCGATGATTGAATTCGAAGCCGACGATGCCTTGGCTGCCGCCGCGCTCTCGGCTGCTCGCGACAAACGCGTCGATCGCGTCATCGTCTGCACCCCCGACAAGGATCTCGGCCAATGCGTGCAGGGTACACGTATTGTTCAGCTGCATCGCCGTACGAATGTCACTCTGGACGAAGCCGGCATAATTCAGAAATTCGGGGTTCCCCCCTCATCCATTCCGGACTATCTCGCCCTCGTGGGAGATTCGGCGGACGGCTACCCCGGCCTGCAAGGTTGGGGAGCGAAGTCCTCCGCCACGGTGCTGGCCAAATTTCTGAAGCTGGAAAATATCCCCGCGGATTGGAATGACTGGCAACTCAAAGTTGCAAGTGCGCGTACCCTGGCAGATACGCTGGTTCGCGACCGTGAGCGGGCTTTTCTGTTTCGCACTCTCGCGACCCTTCGAACCGATATAAAGTTGTTCGACGATATCGAGCAGTTGCGCTGGATCGGCCCTGACTCTGCATTCGACCAACTGGCTGCCCGGCTCGACGCGGCACACACGGAACCGAAGCCACGCGCAGGCGCTCGCTCGACCCAAAGAGCTTCTGGATAATGGACTAGCTTCCCGTCAGGGATGGCTTTTCGCTAGGACTGACGTTGTTATTGGCCGACTCGCCCGATTGCGATGTAGGTAACAGTGTCCCAGGCGTTGTGAATGCCGACAAAGAGCAAGACCAGGCATGTGGCTGCAATCACGAATAACGACGATATCGTATGTGCAGATAATAAAAGCCCAGCCGCTAGTAAGACGAAGTAGGCGGTCAGTGGAAGGACAACATACCACCACCAATCCTCTGCGTCGGGACGGTATCCAGCCTGGCCCCTTGCGTGACGAATGACGGTAATTCCGTATACAACACCCGCGGCACCACAGAGCGACAGCGCCACCACCGCGCCATGCAGTGCGCCCCATGGAGCACTCACGATGGCGGATACAAAGAGCACAGCGCAGAAATGCACGACCGTCGGAGTGCCGAAAGCGCGAATTTCCCGCATACTCCTTGCCGCCTGATTCTCCGCAATTAGTGCGATAACCACGAATTGCAGGCCGGTCAGCGCGCCCGCCGAAGATCCGACAATGACGTAAAAGCTTTCCCAGCGGCCGAGAAGCGAAGCTGTGTCCATTGATAAAGGACCTCCATTCTCATCCGGGATAAACCAGCCCGTTACGAACGCAACCGCGTCCAAGAATTTGCCTCGACCCCGGCGGCGCTCTCTTCTGCTCTTTTATCTCCTCTTTATATCCCCCTCTTCTATCTGCTTACTCTGTCATCCTGAGCGCAGCGGGAAGTTCACAACGT